>MKWU01003088.1_pt1 | contig 22861 bp, 13 predicted proteins | sample 809101 | NCBI WGS metagenome assembly MKWU01 (sample SAMN05860141, study PRJNA318959) | sponge metagenome | host: Aplysina aerophoba | place: Slovenia: Piran, Adriatic Sea, Gulf of Piran | collected 2013-05-07 | reverse complement strand
AACCTGCTCGTCCACCCGAACGGCTTCGGCACACTCGCCCCGGCCGTGACCGGCGCCGGAGCGACATGGGAGGACAGGGCGGCCGGATGGCGCCGAATGCCGGGAAACGCCGGGTGAAGAGAACCTAAGCGGGGTCAATGGACAGGCGGATTTTCCGACCGTCCCCCCGGTCGAACTCTCCGGCATCAGCTGGACACGAAACCGGCAATTGACCCCGGCCCGGCGGGGCGCTACGGTGACTTTCTCCGAGGCTCCAAACTGACTTGAGGACATACGCGCGCTTGCGGGGACTGAGTATTGGTTGAATGGGGTTACATATCGATGACGGCTCAAATGAGCATGTTCCTAACATATTGATAAACAAGCCGAAAAAACGATTTCAATGCAGAAAAGACCCGCAGATTGTTATGCGAATTAACCGGATACCACACTAGCCTCCCGCCCATGAGACGGGACTCCCTGGAGCGGGTCAACCGCGCCGCGATCCGGTGCCGGAAGTGCCCGCGGCTGGTGGCTTGGCGCGCCGATGCCGCCGCCAATCCGCCGCGGCGCTACCACGGCCAGCCCTACTGGGGCAAGCCCCTGCCGGGTTTCGGCGACGCTGCGGCGCGGCTCCTCATCGTCGGGCTCGCGCCCGCGGCCCACGGCGGCAACCGCACCGGCCGCATGTTCACCGGCGACCGCAGCGGCGACTGGTTGTACAGCGCGCTGTTCGAACACGGTTTCGCCAGCCAGGCCGAATCGCTACACCGCGACGACGGCCTGACGCTCGCGGACTGCTACATCTCCGCCGCGGTGCGTTGCGCTCCTCCCGGCAACAAGCCCGCCCCGGACGAGTTTCACAACTGCCGCGACTACCTGGTACGGGAGCTCAGGCTGCTGCCGCGCCTGCGCGTGGTCGTCGCCCTCGGGAAGATCGCCTTCGACTCCTACCTGAGGGCGGCCGTTGAAGTGGGCTGGGCGCTGCCGCGGCCGCGCCCGCGTTTCGGCCATGGCAGCCGTCACGAGATCACCGACGGCCTGACCCTGTTGGGCTCCTACCATCCCAGCCAGCAGAACACCTTCAGCGGAAAGCTGACGGTGCCCATGTTCCACGGCGTTTTCCGGCAGGTTCGCGCGCTTCTTGACGAAGACGTGTGACATACAAGAACGCTGCTTGTTGCCGCATCGCCGTGGCGGTTTCTGTTGCCCATTTCCCGTGGGGTCAGTATGCTGGTAACCGTTATCAACAAGCTGGCGGTGAAGGGCGAGAAGGAGGACTCGGAATGTCTATTGTGCGTTTGATACATGTCAATGTCGACCCCGGTCAGGCCGCGGATGCGGAACGCATCTGGAAGGAGGATTGCGCACCGCGCATGACCGGGCAGCAAGGTTGCAACTCCGAGCAGTTGCTCAAGTGCATCGATAGTCCGGGGGAATATATTTCCTACTCGGAATGGGATACCCAGGCGGACATCGATCGCTACCGCAAAAGCGAGGATCACCAAGCCATCCAGTCGCACGCGCGCTCTCTCCAAGGCGCGCGCGCCGTGGTAAAGCGGTACGAGCCCATCGACTGAGTCGTACCTCGAACCGAACAGGCGAGGAGGTACGAGCATGACGCTCGACAGGCGTGTGCGTTGCCTTTGGAGAGCCGCTGTCGCGCTCTTGGCATTGCTCGCGGCCGGCGGTCTCGGCGCGACAACGCCGGCGGGGGTTGCGAACGCGGGTGAGATCGTCCGTTCCGGCGAGATTGCGCAGGGCCTCACCAAGGGTTTCCGGGTCACCTTGCCGGCGATCCAGTTCGAGTTCGACTCCGACCGCCTGACCGCCAGCGCGCAAACACAGTTGGCCGAGCTGGTGAAGGCGTTGGGCGCGGAATCTCTCCAGTCCCGTTCATTCTCCATCCAGGGGCACACCGACAACACCGGGAGCGAGGAGTACAACAGGAGCCTGTCGCTGCGCCGGGCGCGCGCCGTGAAGCGCCGTATCGTCGACGCCACCGGAATCGCCGCCGAGCGGTTGGTGGAGGTGGGTTTCGGGGAGAGCCTGCCCATCCGCGGAGTCCCGCCCGAGGACCCACGCAACCGCAGGGTCGAGATCGTGAACCTCGGCGTGGTCACGCCGCCGAGCGCCTCGGGGAAACGCGCCCTGTTGATCGGCGTGGATGCCTACCGGCACCTCACGGGTCTGCTCGGGGCGCCGGTGAACGACGCCCGGGAGATGCGGGCGTTTCTGATCCGCCAACTCGGGTACCACTACGAGGACGTCAGGCTGCTCCTGGACGCCGACGCCACGCGGAGCCGTATTCTGGGCGCGATCCAGGACTGGCTGGTGGACGGCACCAAGCCTGGTGACGAGGTCTTTCTCTACTTCAGCGGGCACGGATCCCAGCAGCGCGACTCCGGCGGCGACGAACCCGACGGGCGTGACGAGACGCTGGTGCCGGCGGACGCCGCCTTGGGCGGCCGTGGGGAACTCGCGGGCACGATCACGGACGACGAGATGGCGGCGCTGCTCGGCCGCCTCGCGGGACGTCGAGTGCACGTCGTGCTCGATTCCGGCCACGCGGGCGCGGCGGCCGGAAGCCCGGGCGAACCCATGTACGTAAAGTCTCCCCGACTCCCGGACGGAGCGTCGGACCGGGTCGCCGCGACCAAGAGCATCGGCCCTTCCGCGGGAGCGGGGGAGCGCGAGTCGTTTCTCGCCTCCATCCATCCGGGCGTGACGGTATGGGCCGCGTCGCGGGTGGGCCAGCCGGCGCTGGTGGCCCGGGAAGTATCGGCATGGCCCGGCGGCAGCGTCGACCGGGGCAGTGTCTTTACGCGGTTGTTCCTGAGGGGCGTCGACGGAGGCAAGGCCGACGCGGACATGGACGGCACGGTGACGGTGCGGGAGTTGCGCCGATACCTCGTGGACGCGGCCAACGCGTATTGCCAACGGCATGTCGCCGACTGTGCGGGAGGGCTGACGCCGCAGCTCTTCGCCTCGGCGGAGCGCCTCGACGAGCCGGTGTTCGCCTCGGCGAACGCCATGGGCTTGTCCGCCACCGCCAGCTTCGTCAGGGAACTGCTGGCGCGGCCCCGGTCCCATCGGCCGGAGCCCGAAGAAGCGCGGGCCGCCGGCGGGCGGGGGCGCGTCCGGATCGAGATCCGGCCCAGTCCCATGGTCCTCGTCGGCGACGAGATCGAAGTGGTCGTGGAGAGCGAGCGGGCCGGGACCCTGGTGCTGCTGGACGTGGATACGGCCGGACGCCTGTACCAGCTCTTCCCGAATCGCTTGAGCGTGCAGGCCGGCGTGCCGAAGAGAATCCGCGCGGGCGAGCGTGTGGCCCTGCCGGGCAGACAATCCGGGTTGCGCGTCCAGGCGATACCGCCCGTCGGCCGGGGCATGCTGATCGCCGTGGTCTCGGAGGACAGCGCCGCGCTTGAAGAGTTGTCTTCACGGCACAAGGACCTGTTGGTCATCTCCAGACCGGAGGCCTACGTGGTGGAGCTCTCCGAAGTGCTGGGCGTCAACGGCCCCGCCGGAGAGGCCGGCGCGGCGCTCCGCGACAACTGGACGGTGGGCCAACTCGAATACGAGATCGTCCCGCGGCGTCGTTGAGTTCAAGGCCACATCGATCCGTCGTGATGGCGCCCGCGAACTTCTCTCCCCGGCCGCGCCGGGCCCGGCTGCAAGCACTCCTTCCCTTGCTGTGCCTGTGGGCGTTCTGGCTCCTTTCGGGTTGCGCCGTCACCAAGCCTCCCCCGGCGGCTTTAAGCTTCCACCTGCCCGCGGGCCTTCCGGAAGGTGCGCTGGTGGTGCCGGGCACCACCCTGTCCATCGGTGACGTTACCGTCACGGACGGCGAGGGAATGGCGCGCCGCCTTGAAAACGCCGAGGATTTCCTGGTCGCCGTCCAAGGGGGGGACTACGACCGCGAAACCGGACAGGTCCGCCTCAGCGCGGACCGCCGGCGGGTTCCGGAGACCGGCTACGAGATCGCCGTCTCCCTGGCGGCCGCGCCGGAGATCCGCGCCGTCCGGCGTTACCGTCCCGACTTCGCGCGCATCGAAGGTCCGGAGCCGGGCGACGTGACGGAACTTCACGTCCGGCTTCTCTGGAAGCAGCGGGACGAGGAGCACGAGATCCCCGCGGGCACCGCGCTCATCCCGGGCGAACGGTACCGGCTCGACATCACCGCACGCGACCGCGCAGGGCGGAGCTTCGCCCCCGGCGACGCCGGCTTCCCCATCCCGCGCTCGCGGCTCACGTTCGGGCTGACCCATTTCGCCAGTGCCGGCGACGACTGGACGACGCTGGTCGCCGAGGTTCCGGACAGCGAAGAGCCGTTCGGCGCGGCCATCGAGTACGGCGGCGGTCCGTCGAGGGTTCTCCGTTTCGATAACGATCCGGCCATCTGGCGCGGGCCGGATCGCGATGACGTGGCGTCCATGGAGTTTGCCGGGCCGCTGGCCGGGGTCCGGACGATCATACCGGGCGAAAGCGCCAGACTTGACCTTGGGGTGAAGGATACCGCCGGAAGGACCTGGGTCCTGGGCCGTGAAGGCCGAGGGTCGCACCTCGACAACACGTACCCGCTGCCCCCGGCCCGGTTGGCCGTTCGGGTGGTGAACGGGGTCTACGAGCCCAAGACCCATGTGGTGCGCTTCGCCGCGCCCAGGGCGTTGATCGGCCGCTCGCTCATCGTCTCGGTGGACTACCGTGGTTCACCCAAGGCCTCCCCCCTGTCGATCCGGCAACGGTACGCGCCCGACTTCCTCAGCATCGTCCCGCTCATGAAGCAGGAGGTGCTCTCTTTCATGGGGACGCCGGGACGGGCCGGCAGCGCCGGACGGGACGGCCGCGACGGGGCGCGCGGGCGCGACAACGGGCGCACGTTCGGGCGCGCCGGCGACGGCAGGTCCGGCGGACGCGGCGGTTTCGGCCAGCACGGCACGCATGGCGGCTACGGTCCGGACCTCCGGGTGGTGGCCCGCGAGGTACGCACGCTCGATGCCACGGAACGTCTCGTGCTGTTCGAGGTGCGCGCCCCCGGCAAGCCGCCCGCATACTACACTCGCCGTCTGCACGGTGCGCCCGTCACCATCCTCAGCCGGGGCGGCGACGGCGGTGACGGTGGCGCTGGGGGTGACGGCGGTCGCGGTGGGACCGGGGGCAACGGCTACTTCTCCGGCGATGGCGGCGACGGCGGTGACGGTGGCGACGGCGGTAACGGGGGCAACGGCGGAGAGGGCGGGAACATCACGGTGATACTCGCTACCCGTGAACTCGAGACCGCGTTCGTGCTCGACTGCGCCGGCGGACGCGGCGGCACCGGTGGCCGTGACGGTGCGCCCGGAAGGCCGGGTGCGCCGGGGAACATCCCGGAGGTCGACGCCTACATCGCGAATGACCCCTCCGCGTACAGGCCCGAACTCGGCGCCGGCGGCTACGAGGGCAACGCGGGGCGGTTCGGACAGGACGGCAACGGCGGCCGTAGCGGCAAGTGCATGATCGTCCCCGTGTCCGAGGAGACCGAAGAGGCCGCCGCCGTCATGGTCGACCGCGCGCCACGGGACCTGCTGGAGGTGATCCTCCACTGACCCGCCGGACGGTTGGAACGATGTGGAGAGGGTGAGGGGTCGGGAACGCTACGGCGCGGCGGCGCACTCGCGTCGTCTTTCCCAGTACTCGGAGATGTGCCGGCCGTTGGGATAGTGCCTGTAGTACTCGTCCACGAGGGCGCAGTTTCCCCTGACCTTCAGCCAGAAGCGGCTGTCGGCGTCGTCGAAGACCAGCGGCCTGACGAAACCTTGGTCCCGCGTCCGCGCGTCGGGCGAAACAGGCGCCGCGGCCGTGGGTTCCGAAGCGTCCGGGACTCCGTTGGCGGACCCGACGCGAAAGGCGAAACGCCCCTCCAGCGAGCTTGCCCACCACGGCTGCTGGCGGTTCTCCGTCCGTTCCCGCACGGTCTTTCGCACCCGCTTGAGGACATCCTCCACCTGCAGGTCGGGAAGTTCCATGGCCTCGACAAACGCCTGGGTAAACGGCGAGTAGATCGAGTTCACCCCGCGCCCGTCATAGGCAACCTTGCCCGGCGCCGCGGCGTAGGCGATCAAGGTGCCGGTGGGGGCGTCGATCACCTGCAACCCGCCCCGACCGATGGGGTTCTTGTCCGTACCGACCTTGAAAGGATTGTTGCGGCAGGCATCCAGCACCACGAGGTTCAGCCGGTTCTGCGCGTCGTCCATCTGGTCCAGCACCCACCACGCGGGCACCGCCTTGATGGCGAGGTGGCTTTCCTGGGTGATGGGCGCATCCAGGGGGATCAGGTAGTTGACGCCGCGCGACTGAACTCCGTGTCCGGAGTAGTAGAACAGCCCCTGGGCGTGGGGTCCCGCCCCGCGCAGGCGCCGGCCGAAGTCGATGATGGCCGACTCCATCGCCTCCTTGGTCAGGTTGGTCCCGTCGATGACGTCGAAGCCGACTCTTCGGAGGGCCGCCGACATCAGGGTCGCGTCGTTCACGGGGCTGTCGAGGGCGGCAATGCGCATGTACGCGCTGTTGCCGATGACCAGGGCGACCCGTTGGGACGCGGCCACGGGCCCAGTCCAAAGCAGCGCGAATGCCACGATCAACGCGAGCTTGAAGGCTGAAATGTTCGGCGACGATACCATGGCCTTGAGGATACTCTCCTGAGGGCGTGGATAGCGCACAACCCCGGGAAACGCAAGCATTGGCGGGCTGTTTCGCGGGCTTGGGCAATCGTCGTCCGATTCGTGCTATGGTAGCCGCGAGGAGAATTTGCCGATGGCGCGTGAAGCTTCGCAGGATTACCGGGACACCGAGGCCGAGCTCCGCAAACACGTGGAGGGCGAGGTCCGGTTCGACGCGTACTCGCGGCTGCTCTACGCCACGGACGCGTCCATCTACCAGGTGGAGCCCGTGGGCGTTGTCGTGCCCCGTCACAAGGGGGACGTCCAGGCGGTCATCGAGGTGGCCAACAAGCACCGGGTGCCGGTGCTGGCGCGGGGCGGCGGCACCTCGCTGGCGGGCCAGACGGTGGGCCACGCCATCGTCATGGACTTCTCCAAGTACATGAACCAGGTGCTCGAGGTGAACCGGGAGGAACTGTGGTGCCGGGTCCAGCCCGGCGTCGTGCAGGATGCCCTCAACACGCACGTGGCGCCCATGGGCATGCTCTTCGGCCCCGACACCTCCACCTCCAACCGGGCCACCATCGGCGGCATGATCGGCAACAATTCCGCCGGCGCCCACTCCATCGTCTACGGCAAGACCCTGGACCACGTGCTGGAGCTGACCGTGCTGCTGGCGGACGGCAGCGAGGTGGTGCTGCGCGACGTGCCGGCTGACAGTCTCGCCCACCAGCAGTCCGGCAAGGGACTCGAGAACCGCATCTACCGCGAACTTCCACCGCTGGTGGATTCGGCCAGCGCGCTCATCGCCGAGCGCTATCCCAAGCTCATGCGCCGGGTCTCGGGCTACAATCTGGACGAGTTCACCAAGGACCAGCCGTTCAACCTCGCGCGCCTGATCGTGGGCTCCGAAGGGACCCTGGCGTGCGTGGTGGAAGCGAAGATGCGTCTGGTGCCGAAGCCCAGGTTCACCGCGCTGGACGTCCTGCATTTCCACGACCTCCAGGACGCCCTGGGCGTGTCGGAAGCGATCCTCGCCACCAACCCCTACGCCATGGAGCTTACCGACAAGCCCATACTCGACCTGGCGCGCAACAACATCGAGCAGTCCAAGCGCCTGGGGTTCGTGCAGGGCGACCCCGACGCCATCCTCATGGTGGAGTACGACGGCGACACCGCCGAGGAAGTGCGCGACAAGGTGGACCGGCTGGAGGCGCTGCGACAGCGCGAGGGCATGGGCTACGCCGCGTCGGTGGCGTACGAGCCGGGCGAGGTGAACCGGATCTGGGGCGTGCGCAAGGCGGGGCTCGGGCTGCTGCTGGGCGTCAAGGGCGAGAAGAAGCCCATCGCCTTCGTCGAGGACACGGCGGTGGACCCGGTGAAGCTGCCGGAGTTCATCAAGCGCTTCCGCGAGGTCCTCGGCGGCCACGGGGTGCGCGCCGGCTACTACGGCCACTGCTCGGTGGGGTGCATGCACATCCGCCCGTTCATCAACCTCAAGGAGGCGGGCGAGGTGGAGAAGATGACGGTGATCTCGCGCGAGATCTCCGACCTGGTGATGGAGTTCGGCGGCGCCATGTCCGGGGAGCACGGCGACGGTCTGGCGCGCAGCCACCTGAACGAGAAGCTCTTCGGTCCCGAGCTGTACCAGGAGTTCCGCAAGGTCAAGCGCCTGTTCGACCCGCACAACCTGCTGAACCCCGGCAAGATCGTGGACGCCCCGCCCATGACCGACTCGTTGCGCTACGGCACGTCCTACAAGACGTGGCAGCCCCAGACCATGCTGGATTTCAGCGACCAGGGGGGCTTCGTGGCCGCGGTGGAGATGTGCAACGGCACCGGAGCGTGCCGCAAGACCCTGGGGGGCACCATGTGCCCCTCGTACATGGCCACCCTGGAGGAGAAGCACTCCACCCGCGGGCGCGCCACCGCGTTCCGCGCCGTGCTGTCGGGCAAGGTGCCGCGCTCGGAGTTCACCGGCGAGGGGTTGCACGAGGTGCTGGACCTGTGCCTCGAATGCAAGGGGTGCAAGGCCGAATGCCCGTCCAACGTGGACATGGCCAAGCTCAAGTACGAGTTCCTGTACCATTACCAGCAAGTCCACGGCGTGTCCCTGCGCAGCCGCCTGTTCGGACGCATCGGTTCCCTGAGCCGCTGGGGCTCGCTGCTGGCGCCCGTGGCCAACCGGGTCAACGGCAACCCGGTGAGCCGCTGGTTGCTGGACCGGCTCCTGGGCATCGATCGCCGGCGCCCGCTGCCGAGCTTCGCGCGCCACAACTTCGAGGACTGGTGGAAGCGGCATGGCGCCGCGGGCAACGGCTCCCGCGGCTCGGTGATCCTGTTCCACGACACCTTCAACACCTACAACACGCCCGACGTGGCGGTGGCGGCCACGCGCCTGCTGGAGCATTGCGGCTACCGCGTCATGACCGTGCCGCGGCGCTGCTGCGGCCGGCCGATGATCTCCAAGGGCATGCTCCAGGAGGCCAAGGACAACGCCGCCTGGAACGTCGCCCGGCTGCTGCCCCACGTGGAGCAGGGGGTGCGCGTGGTGGGCCTGGAGCCGTCCTGCATCCTGACGCTGCGCGACGAATACCCCGACCTGCTGCGCAACGAGCCGGCGCGCCTGGTGGCGGGCCGGACGCTGCTCATCGAGGAGCTGCTCATGGGCGACGACGTCGCAAGTTCGTTGACCAACGGCGGCTCGCCGAGACCGCCGGTGCTGCTGCACGGCCATTGCCACCAGAAGGCCTTGGTGGGCATGGCGCCGACGGTGTCGGTGCTGCGCGACGCCGGGCACGAGGTGCGCGAGGTGGACTCCGGCTGCTGCGGCATGGCCGGTTCCTTCGGCTTCGAGAAGGAGCACTACGACGTGTCCGTCACCATCGCCAACCGCCGTCTGGTGCCCGCCGTGGAGACGACACCGGAGGACGCGCGGGTGGTGGCCTCGGGCATCTCCTGCCGGCAGCAGATCGAGCACCTCACCGGACGCCGGGCGCTTCATCCCGTCGAGGTGCTGTGGGAGGACGCCCGGGAAGCCGGGGCCTGAGGGGATCATGGGCAGGATCGCGGCGTTGCGCTGTCCGCAGTGCGGCTGGGAGGCGGTGACCGACGACACCTTCGCGTGCGGCGCGTGCGGCGCCGTGCTGGAGGCGCACATGGACCTCGGGCACCTGACCCGCTCCGACGTGCGCGTCATCCGCACCAGCGCCGACAAGAGCCTGTGGCGCTGGTTCGATTTCTTCCCGGTGAAGAACCGCGGCTCGGTGGTGTCCCTGGGAGAGGGCTACACCCCGCTCACCCGGTGCCGCGGGCTCGGCGCGCACCTGGGGCTGGAGCGCCTCTACGTCAAGAACGACACGCTGCTTCCGTCGGGCTCCCTCAAGGACCGCAGCAACAGCGTGGGCATCTCCCGCGCCGTGGAGCTGGGCTTCGGCACCGCCGCGGTTCCGTCCACCGGCAACGCCGCCGCCTCGGTGGCGGCCTATGCCGCGGCCGCGGGCCTGCGCAGCGTGGTGTTGGTGCCGGCGGGCACGGACGCGGCCAAGGTGATCCAGGCGCGCGCCTGCGGCGCCACCGTCGTGACGGTGGACGCGGACCTCGACGGCATGGGCGCGTTCTACCGGGCGGCGGTCAAGGAGTTCGGCTGGTACGACTGCCTGTCCACGAACCCGTACCGCAACGAGGGCAAGAAGTCCTACGCCTTCGAGCTCTTCGACCAGTTGGACGAGCACGTGCCTCACTGGGTCATTCACCCCACAGCCGGAGGCGCGGGGCTGGTGGCCATGTGGAAGGGCTATCAGGAATTGCACGGCCTCGGCTGGGTGCACCGCTTCCCCCGGTTGGTGGCGGCGCAGAGCGCGGCCGCCGCGCCCATCGTCGCCGCCCTCGAGAGCGCCAGCGCCACCGTGGAGCCCGTGAGCGCGGGGGCCACGGTGGCCGAGAGCATCCGGGTGGGCAACCCGCATGCGCTGGGACTGCGCGCGCTGCGCGCCGTGCGCGCCAGCGGCGGCACCGGCGTGGCGCTGTCGGACGAGGAGATCCTCGTGGCCCAGGGGCTGCTGGCGCGCATGGCCGGCATCTTCGCCGAGCCCGCCGCCGCCACGTCTCTGGCCGCGGCCATCCGCCTGCGCGGCGAGGGCGTCATCGGCGCCGACGACCTGGTGGTGTGCAACGTCACCGGCCACGGGTTGAAGCAGGTCGGCAGCGTCGCCATGTCCACCGACGCGTTGGAGCCGATCGGGCCTGATCTGGATGTGTTGAGGGAGAGGCTGAAGGCAACGGGAAACGAAGGACAGCCATGAAGTTCGGATACTACCTGCTCAACACCTACGTTCCCGAGCTGGACGGCGACTCGCGGGAGCTCTACGCGCGCTGGCTGGAACAGATCGATGCCGCCGAGAGCCTGGGCTTCGACAGCCTCTGGGTCACCGAGCATCACTTCCGGCTCTTCGGCGGCATGATGCCCAGCCCGCAGATGCTGCTGTCCGCCGCCTCCCAGCGCACCCAACGCCTCCGGCTCGGTTCAGCGGTGTCCCTCGTGCCCATGCACCACCCGCTTCAGATCGCCGAAGAGTACGCCATGCTCGACCTTCTCTGCGACGGACGGGTGCTCTTCGGTGCCGGCCGGGGCATGAGTCCCCACGAGTACGAGGTGTACGGGTACGACTGGAGCACGGCGCAGCCCCGGCTCGTGGAAGCCCTGGATGTCATCCGCATGGCCTGGACGGAGGAGACCGTGGAGTGGGACGGCGAGTTCTTCAGCTACCACGGCATGACCGTGCGCCCGCGCCCGCGCCAGCAGCCGCATCCGCCCATCTACGTGCCCGCCAACCGCGACCTGGACAACTTCCGCATGATCGGCAGCCACGGCTACCACCTCATGACCCTGCCGTGGATCGGCAGCAACGCCGAGCAGCGTCCGCGCATCGAGGTCTACCTCGAAAGCCTGCGGGACGCCGGGTACTCCGAGGAAGACCACGACGTCTTCGTCATGTACCCGATCTACGTCGGCGAGGACGACGGCCACGCCCGCGCCGAGGTGGAGGACGCCTGGCACCGCTGGCGCGAGTTCGCCCTCGACGAGGTGCGCCTTGACCCCGCGCGCGTGCCCATGCTGGACAAGATCTACGCGCGTCTGGCCTACGACGCCATGGTGCAGGACAACCGCGGCGTGTTCGGCGGCCCCGATACCTGCATCGAGCACCTCCGGTCCATCATCGACGTGGTGGGCCCCACCCACATCGGACTCTGCTTCCACTTCGGCGGCCTCAAGCAGGAGAAGGTCCTGGCATCCATGGAGCGCTTCAGCCGCCACGTGGCGCCGGCGTTCCAGGACACCGGACCCGCGTAGCTCGCGCGTCCCGGGACCGGAGGCCGAGGCTGAATCTCGGTCGAGACTACTTTTGCTTCCCGGGATACACCGCGGGGACGAAGGTCTGGTCCGTGATGGGCGGGCGGACATAGGCGCCGGCATCCGTGCGTTTAGGCAGCTTGATCGGTTCGGGCGTCCTATCCTCATAGGGGATCATGCTCAGCAGATGGCTGATGCAGTTGAGCCGCGCGTGTTTCTTCACGTCCGCTTCAACCACGTACCACGGTGCCTGCTTGATGTCGGTGTGGGCGAACATCTCGTCCTTGGCCCTCGAATAGTCGACCCAGCGCCGCCGTGATTCCAGGTCCATCGGGCTCAGCTTCCAGCGTTTGTGCTTGAGCTGGAGCCGGCTCCGGAAGCGCCGTTCCTGTTCCTCGTCGGAGATCGAGAACCAGTACTTGATCACGGTGATGCCGGAGCGGACCAGCATGCGCTCGAACTCCGGGCAGCTACGCAGGAACTCCTGGTATTCCTCGTGGGTGCAGAAGCCCATGACCCTCTCGACTCCGGCCCGGTTGTACCAACTCCGGTCGAACAGCACCATCTCCCCCGCGGCCGGCAGGTGAGGCACGTAGCGCTGAAAATACCATTGGGTCTTTTCGCGTTCGGTGGGCGCCGGCAACGCCACCACGCGGCAGATCCGCGGGCTCAGGTGCTGGGTGATGCGCTTGATGACGCCGCCCTTGCCCGCCGCGTCGCGACCCTCGAACAGCACCACCACCTTCAGCCCGTGCTGCTTGATCCATTCGAGCATGGTGACCAGCTCGATCTGGAGCCTGAGCAGCTCTTTCTCGTAACGCTTGTTGTCCATCTTCCCGGATGGAGCCGCAACCGCGCCGGCACTGTCACGAGCCGTTTTCTTCGACGTCTTCTCACGCTTGTTCGTTATGGCCATGCCTGCTCCCTTGGAACGCACATGAAATCGTCGCTCCGGTGACTCGTAACGCACAGAGACAAGCGAAGCGACGCGCGCTCGTCCAGCGTCTCGTCCTCTATCCGCCTCATCGTACTACCGTCCGCCCACGCCCCGCAGGCGATACTGCTGGTTCCTCGCTGTCGGCGACTCCGGGCGAGTCATTTCGACCAATCCGGCGTCGAGCGCCGGTCGAATGTAGTTTCTGCGAAGCGTCGGACGGTGCGACAGTCCGAGCGCTGCCAGGAGTTGAGTGGCAGATTTCGGGCCGCCCCGGAGTGCGGCGAGCAATCGGGTTACTTGGTCGCTTACCTGGTCGCTTACTTGGTCGGTGGCACCGAAACCGCGAACGGCTTCAAGAATGGCCTCCAGCATGAAAATGATGAACGGGGTGCTTTCGCCGTGGGCGGAACTGGTCCGGATTGCGTCGTAGTACTCGTTCTGTCGTGCATGTACCAGACTTTCAACCGGGACATGAGCGAACAGAGGCTTCCACCGCGTCAGGACCAAGGTCTGCCAGAGTCGACCCATCCTGCCGTTACCGTCCTCGAAGGGATGAATGAACTCGAACTCGTAGTGAAACACGGAGCTGGCAATGACCGGGTGCTCTTCGGTGCTGTCCAACCACGAAAGCAGGTTCGACATGAGGTGCGGCACGCGGTCAGCCGGAGGGCCGATGTGGTGTACTTCCGCGGGTCCCATTACGCCCACGCCGCCGCGCCGGTAGCGGCCCGGAGCGTCCAGCAACCCGGCCATCAGTACGCCGTGCGCGTTCAGCAGATCGGCCTCGCGGCCGGGGTTCCATCGCGGGAACTGTTCATAGGCCTTGATGGCGTTGCGGACTTCCTGAATTTCCCGAAGCGGCGCGATCACCGGTTTGCCTTCGAGGATGGTCGAGACCTGTTCTTCCGTGAGGGTGTTGCCTTCGATGGCCAGCGAACCGTGAATGGTGCGGATACGATTGGCGCGGCGCAGCAGAAGGTCCGCCCGAACCGCTGCGTCTTCCGCCCGCCCGATGGCTTCGCCGATCCGTTCGGCAAGGTCGAGAATGGTCGAGTTGAGGGCGTATGGGGGTGTCGTGATCGTCATACGCCCAAGAGGGTCCACGGTCATCCGCTTCCTTCCGTAGAAGAGACTGATTGCCCAATTTCAGCGAAACCGCGGTAAAGTGCAACGGATGCGGAAGACCGAGGCAATGCTGGGCTCCCTGCTCAGTCTCATGCCTTTGTGCTAGACTTGGCGAAATGCGTGTTTGGAAGCCCACGGGACGTTTGAAACCATGAACGCGGCCGACTTTCGTCAAGAGGCCGCCGAGGTGATCGCGCGGCACGCGGAGCTGGAATCGGACGCGGTGGCGCGCATGCTGACGGTGCCGCCCAGGCCGGACATGGGCGATTTCGCCTTCCCGTGCTTCACGCTGGCCAAGAAGCTGCGCAAGGCGCCGCCGCTCATCGCGCAGGAGCTCGCGGAGAAGGCGTCGGCGGACCTGGACCTCCTGTCCGGCGCCGACGCGGCGGGGGGCTACGTCAACCTGTCGGTGGACCGCACGCGTTTCGCCGAGGCGGTGCTGCGCGAGGCGGCAGCGGCGGGGGAGGCCTACGGCCGCTGCGAGGACGGCGCGGGCGAGACCGTCGCCATCGACTACTCGTCGCCCAACATCGCCAAGCCTTTCCACGTGGGACACCTGCGCTCCACCATCATCGGCGGGGCGCTGGTGCGCATCTTCGAGGCCCTGGGCCATGAGGTCGTGGGCATCAACCATGTGGGCGACTGGGGCACCCAGTTCGGCCGGCAGATCACCGGGCTCAAGCACTTCGGCAAGCCCGGCGACGAGAACGACCTGATGAGCCTCAACCGGCTCTACGTCAAGTTTCACGAAGTCGCCGACGGCGCGCCGGAGCTGGTGGAGGAGGCGCGCGAGTGGTTCCGCCGCCAGGAAGCCGGCGATCCGGAGGCGCTGGAGCTGTGGCGCCGCATTCGCGACACCAGCCTCGACTATTTCAAGCACATCTACGAGCGATTGGGCGTGCGCTTCGACTCCTACACCGGCGAGTCGTTCTTCAACGACAAGATGGACGCCGTCATCGAGGAGGCCCGCGCCAAGGGGCTGGCCACGGAGTCCGACGGCGCCCTCATCATCGACCTGTCGGGAGAGGGCATCGATACGCCCGCGCTCCTGGAAAAGGCCGACGGCACCACCCTGTACCTGACCCGGGATGTGGCGGCGGCGCGCTACCGCCACGACACCTACGGCTGCGACCGCATCGTCTACGTGGTGGCCAGCGGCCAGTCGCTCCATTTTCACCAGCTCTTCACGGTCCTGAAGCTCCTGGGACACCCTTGGTGGCAAGACTGTGTGCACGTGAACTTCGGCCTGGTGCAGGGCATGTCCACCCGCCAGGGCAACGTCATCTACCTGGAGGAACTGCTGGACGAGGCCCGGCAACGGGCGCTGACGTACATGCGCGAGCAGATCGAGAAGCGCCTGGAACTCGACGACGAGGAAACCGTGGCGGAAGCCGTGGGCATCGCCGCCATCTTCTTCGCCGACCTGTCCAAGCAGCGCATCAAGGACTACCGCTTCGACTGGGACCTGGCCATCTCCTTCGACGGCGACACCGGCCCGTATCTCATGAGCGCCCACGCGCGCATCGCCGGCATCCTGCGCAACTGCGGCCTCGAGCCCGACCCGGAGGCCGACGTGAGCCCGCTGGTGGAGCCCGAGGCGCACCGGTTGGTGAGCCTGGTGGCCCGTTACCCCGACGTGTTGCGGGAGGCGGGACGCCTCTACGAGCCTTCGGTCCTGTGCAACTACCTGTTGGAGCTGGCGCGCGGCCTGCACGGCAGTTACGCGGTGCTGCGCGTCAAGGGGGAGGAAACGGGCAAGGCGCAGGCGCGGCTGCTGCTTTTCACCGCGGTGAAGCAGGTGCTCCGGAGCGGCCTGACGATCCTCGGCATACGGCCACTGGAACGGATGTAGCCGGTGAAACTTCTGTTGACCAACGATGACGGCATCGACGCGCCGGGCCTGGAGGTGCTGGAGAGGGCGGTGCGCGAGTGGGCCGACCCGGTGGTGGTGGCACCGGCCGTGGGGAAGTCGGGCGTCGGCCACCAGGTGACCACGGACCGGCCCATTCCCGTGGAACAGCGCGACGCGCGTCACTACAGCGTGGAGGGGATGCCCGCGGATTGCGTCCGGATCGGGCTCACGGAGATCGTTCCGGATGCGGCATGGGTGCTGGCGGGGGTGAACCGGGGAGCGAACCTCGGGGCCGACGTCTACATCTCGGGCACGGTGGCCGCGGCGCGGGAGGCGGCGTTGCTGGGCTGCCGCGCGCTGGCAATTTCCCAGTACGTCGCCAAGGGCTTGGAACTGGACTGGGATGCGGTGTTCCGCAGGGCCGCGCTGCTGCTCCGGCGGCTGCTGACCACGGAGCTCTCCCAGGGCGAGTACTGGAACGCCAACATGCCGCATCTGCCCGAGGAAGCAGAGGTGGACGCCGTGGTCTGCCCCCTGGACACCCGGCCCCTGGGCGTGGCTTACCGCAGAGAGGACGGCGCGTTCATCTACCAGGCGGAGTATCGCAAGCGCCCGCGGCAGCCCGGCCGGGACGTGGACGTGTGCCTGGGCGGGCGCATCGCGGTCACGCGGCTGGTGCTGGACATCGCCGGCGCGGCGGTGAACCCCGACCCGAGCGCGTTGGAAGAGGCCGCCGGCCGGGTGCGAACGCTGTAGGAACTTCTGGGAGAACCATGGCTTACGTAGACGTGTTTCGGACGGTAGATGTCACCACCCTGGCCGTGGTCAAGTCCGTCCTCGACGGTGCCGGCATCACCTATGTGGTGCAGGGCGAATCGGCGCTAAGCCTGTTGCCGGTGGGGCCGCTGTGGGGCGGGTTCGGCTCCGCGGGCATGGCTGCCACCATCCAGGTGCCGGAAGAAGAAGCCGAGGACGCGCTGGAACTGCTGCAGGAAGTCACCGATCCGGACCCGGATACGGAATGACGACCGCCGCACCACCCGCTTTACCTGCCGAACGCATGGCCGCAACCGCTCCGCCGCATCCCTGAGGTGGTCCCACTTCCGCTCCGCCCCCTTCGAGAAGACCTCCTTCATCTCCTCCACCGCTCGCTGTTTCCAGATGCTCACCTGGTTCGGGTGGATCTCGTGCCGCGTGGCGATCTCCTGGATCGTCTTGTCCCCCCGCGGCGCCTCCAGGGCTGCCATCGCTTGAAGTCCCCGCTGAACCGTCGTCGTGTGCCATCGTGTATCCCTCCCTGAGTCGGTGGAATACACCTTGGCAACCTGTCCGATTTTCCGGGACCACCTCACTTTCCGGCAATATGTGTGCATGTGGAATATCATGTGCATGTGAAATAGGAATTTCTGTTTTGACTATTTCGCCTCATAAGGGATAATTGCTGTCAGTTCTGGGATGTGTCGAGAACGCCGGTGTTGGCCGTTCCCGCCTTGATGGGCGTTCGTTAGGGTTACGGAAGGAGCGGAAAATGAACTTGACGACCGGAGCCTGTTGCGGACGTGAGGGTGTTCGGATTCCGCGCGGCTACGTCACGGTGGCGGTGCTGGTGCTGGTGGCACTGACGGTGCTGCTGGTCCGGCCGGAGGCCGGGCGGGCGTCCGTCCTCCCGGACGAGCGAGGGAACGTGCGCGGTCCGGGCTCCGCTCAGGCGCTGACGCAGCCGGGATCGAGACAGCGTTTCAGCCCACGGACGGAACCGGTGACGCACGCCCCGGCCACGGGAAGGCCGGACTTCTCGGGTGTCCTTCGGGTGGGCGAGACGCTGAGGGCCGTTACCGGGGGGATCAACGATCGCGACGGGCTGGACCGGACGGCCTTCTCGTACCAGTGGCTGGCGGACGACGTGTCCATCGCGAACGCGACGAGTGCGACCTACACGCTGACGGCGGCGGAGCAGGGGAAACGGATCAAGCTCACGGTGAGCTTCACGGACAACGTGGGGGAGGCGGAATCGGTCACGAGCGTGGCCAGGGGGCCGGTAGTGGCGGCGAGTGTGCAGAACCAGGCCCCCACCGGGTTGCCGGTCATCTCCGGGACGGTGCAAGTGGGATACACGCTGACGGCGGGCACGTCGGGCATCGACGACGGCGACGGCCTCACCACCGGGCAGTTGAGCTATCAATGGCTGCGGGACGATGTGCCGTTGGTGGGGCAGACGGGCAGGTCGTACCTGGTGGAGACATCGGATGTGGGCCATAACCTGAGGGTGCGTGTGTATTTCACGGACGACAGGGGGACGGCGGAAACGCTGACGAGTGTGGCGACCGTGGCGGTCCCGGCGGATGTGCCGAGCAAGGGCGACGTTCGGTTGTTCGGCGACCGGGTGGTGACCGCCTACAACGGCAGTTACTGGGGGTCGGTGTGCGCCGTGGACCGCGACAGCGAGCTACGCAAGCGGATCGCGCAAGTAGCGTGTCGCCAGTTGGGACGCCGCGGCGGAGAATACCGTGAGATTATTGGTATTCCCCCCAATCCGGTCATGTTCGAAATCGACTGTCAAGGCACGGAAAGCCGCCTGGACGCCTGTACGCACAACTTCGACAGCGATACTTGCGACGGTAGCGACGCTTTCGGCGTTCGCTGTACGGACGACACCGGGCCTGGCGACAGTTTTGTCAAGATCAGGGGCGAGGTGCGAGTGGGTAGCGTGCTGACCGCGGACGTCGATGACGACTATACCGAAGACGTCGAGAGCGTCCAGTGGTTCGTGGACAGTGTGGCGGTCACAGGGGAGACGGCGTCGACGTACACGGTCAGGGCGGCGGATCTGCGTAAGCGGATCAAGGTCGACGCGAGGATCGTCTTTGGCAATACCAGACGCACGTATAGCTCGCCCGCGACCAACCCGGTACAGCCGGCATCGACGACGCTCCGCCTGAACCAGCCACCGGTGGGTGTGCCGCTGATCACCGGTGATGCGCGGGTGGCGCGGACGTTGACGGCGGACACCTCGGGGATATCGGATCCGGACGGGCCCGAGGAACTGGACTTCGGCTACCAGTGGTATTCGAATGGGGTGGCAGTGTCCGGGAGGACGGCATCCACGTACACGGTCAGGGCGGAGGACGAGGGGAGGCGCATCCTGGTCTGGGTAAACCACACGGACGCGCGCGGATTCGAGAACAGGCTGAGGAGCGCGGAGACACGGGCGGTGTTGCCGTCGAACCGCCTTCCCAGTGGCAGGCCGGAGGTCATGGGCAGTCCCAAGGTTGGCAATGTGTTGACCGCGGATACGTCGAAGATCTCGGATCCCGACGGGCCATCCACGTTGAGGTTCAGCTATCAATGGCTCGGAAACGATCAGCCCATCACAGGGGCGCTGAGCGCGACGTACACGCTGGCGACCGCGCAGTTGGGGCAGCGTATCAAGGTGCGGGTGAGTTTTACCGACGGTGCCGGCAACGCCGAGATGCTCACCAGCCCGGAGACCGTGACGGTGCTGGCGGCGAACACGGCCAACCAGCGACCCTCCGGCACGTTGACGATGTCTCTTTCCGGAAGCTGGACGGTGAACAGGGGCAGCTTGACGGTGGGGAACGTGGAGATATCGGACCCGGATGGCCCCGGTGATCTTGCGGCGGCGCTGCTGCTTCCGGGCAGCTACGAGTGGGTGGCTGACGATGAGGTGGCGGGGAGCGGGATGTCGTTTTCACTGACCCCCGACGTCGCGGGCAAGCGCATCATTCTGCGGGTTTCGTTTACCGACGGCGCGGGCATGGGCGAGACCTTTTCAAGCGAGCCGGGCGGCCCGGCCTATTGGCGGGTTGCCGCCACCGGGCGGCCCGGGATCGGCGGCGGTCCCTACCGTGTAGGGGAATCACTGACGGCGACGACGGCGGGGATCGTCGAGCCGGACGGCATCGACGAAACCAGTCTTGCCTACGAGTGGTTTGGGGACGGAACGGCGATCGCGAATGCCATCGGCTCGACGTACACGCTGACGGCGACCGAAGTGAACAAGCGCATCAAGGTGCGGGTGAGTTTCACCGATGGAGCGGGCGACAGCGAAGAGCTTACGAGCCTGGAGGTGGGGCCGGTGCTTGCGCAGGGGACGCAGGACCAACCGGCCACGGGCACGGTGACCGTCGAGGGGACGCCGCGGCTGGGCCGGACTCTGACGGCGGTGACGGATGGTGTGTCCGATGCCGACGGACTGAGCTCGGTGCGGTTCGAGTTCCAGTGGCTGGCGGACAACGTGGCGATATCGGGAGCGACGGGCCGCACGCACGGACTGACGGATCCGGAGCTGGGGAAGCGCATCAGCGTGCGGGTAACCTTTAACGACGACGGCGGTTTTCCCCAGACGATCACGAGCGCGCAGACGGCAGCGGTGCGGTCGGGGGCGGCGCCTACCGGCAGGCCGGAGATCAGCGGTGTCCTTCGGGTGGGCGAGACGCTGAGGGCCGTTACCGGGGGGATCAACGATCGCGACGGGCTGGACCGGACGGCCTTCGTGTACCAGTGGCTGGCGGACGACGTGTCCATCGCGAACGCGACGAGTGCGACCTACACGCTGACGGCGGCGGAGCAGGGGAAACGGATCAAGCTCACGGTGAGCTTCACGGACAACGTGGGGGAGGTGGAATCGGTAACGAGTGTGGCCAGGGGGCCGGTAGTGGCGGCGAGTGTGCAGAACCAGGCCCCCACCGGGTTGCCGGTGGTCTCCGGGACGGTGCGAGTGGGATACACGCTGACGGCGGACACGTCGGGCATCGGCGACGCGGACGGCCTCAACGATCCGCGGTTGTTCTACGAGTGGCTGCGGAACGACGCGCAGTTGGTGGGGCAGACGGGCAGGTCGTACCTGGTGGAGACATCCGATGTGGGCCATCGCCTGAAGGTGCGGGTGAATTTCACGGACGACAGGGGGACGGCGGAAACGCTGACGAGTGTGGCGACCGTGGCGGTCCCGGCGGATGTGCCGAGCAAGGGCGACGTTCGGTTGCTCGTCGACTGGGTGGTGACCGCCTACAACGGCAGCGAATGGGGGACGGTGTGCGCCGTGGACCGCGACAGCGAGCGACGCGAGCGGATCGCGCAAGTAGCGTGTCGCCAGTTGGGACGCCGCGACGGAGAATACCGTCAGGTTAGTGGCACTATCCCCGTTCCGGTCATGTACGATATCGACTGTCAAGGCACGGAAACCCGCCTGGACGCCTGTACGCACAACTTCGACAGCGATAATTGCGACGGTTCCGACGCTATCGGCGTTCGCTGTACGGACGACACCGGGCCTGGCGACAGCCTTGTCAAGATCAGGGGCGAGGTGCGCGTGGGTGAGGTGCTGACCGCGGAGTACAGATTTACCGACATTGTTACCAGCGTCGGGTACGAGTGGTTCGTGGACAACGTGGTGGTGGAGGGGGAGACGGCGTCGACGTACACGGTCAGGGCGGCGAATCTGCGTAAGCGGATCAAGGTCAACGCGAGGGTCGCCCTTGGCAATCGCAGATACACGTATAGCTCGCCCGCGACCAACCCGGTACAGCCGGTATTGGTGACGGAGGTAGAGAACCGGGCACCGGCGGGAGTGCCTGTAATAATGGGTACGGTGGCATTGGGGCAGAGGTTGACGGTGGACACGACGGGGATAACGGATGGGGACGGGCCGGAGGAGCTGGAATTCAGCTACCAGTGGTATTCGGGCGGGGTGGCGGTGTCGGGGCGGACGTTAGCGACGTACGTGGTACGTGGGTTGGACACGGGGAAGCGTCTGACGGTGGAGGTGAGCTACACGGACGGAGGGGGGAACGAGGAGAGACTGACGAGCGCGGCGACGGAGCCTGTGCCTGTGGGGACGCAGGAGCAGGGGACGGGAGGAACGGGAGGAACGGAGTTGACGGTGGGTTTTGGGGTGGGGCGGTTGGAGTTGACGGAGGGCGGGCCGAGTGTGGGAGTGACGGTGACACTGAGCGGGGCGGCGGGTGACGGAGTGACGATACCGGTGGAGGCGGAGGCGGGGGGGGGCGCGGGGGCGGGGCACTACCCGGTGCCGCCTGGGGGGTTGACGATCGCGGCGGGAGCGAGCGTGGGGACGTTGCAGGTTCGGGCGGTGGACGACGACGTGGCGGAGGGGGAGGAGACGGTGATACTGGGTTTTGGGGAGCTGCCGACGGGGGTGAGGGCTGGGGCGGTGGGGCGGCTGACGGTGACGTTGGTAGACGACGACGAGCGTGGGGTGGAGGTGAACAGGGAGAACGTGACGGTGGTGGAGGGTGGGAGCGAGAGCTACGCGGTGGTTCTGGGGTCGGAGCCGGTGGGAGAGGTGACGGTGGCGGTGGCGGTGCCGGCGGGGACGGACGTGAGCGTGAGTCCTGCGAGGTTGACGTTCACGGCGGCGAACTGGCGGGAAGGGCTGACGGTGGAGGTGAGTGCGGCGGAGGATGACGGGGACGCGGTGGCGGATGCGGCGGTGGAGTTGGGTCACGCGGTGAGCGGGGGCGACTACGGCGGGGTGACGGCATCGGCGGTGACGGTTCGGATCACGGAGAACGACAGGCCGGCGGTGGTGCTGGCGGATGCGCGCGGGCTGGAGAGTGTGGGGGAGCTGGAGTTCGCGGTGACGCTGGACATACCGAGCAGCGAAGTGGTGACGGTGGACTGGGGGACGGCGGACGGGACGGCGATGGCGGGGGTGGACTACGAGAGTGGGAGCGGGAGCCTGACGTTTGCGGCGGGGGAGACGGCGGGGCGGGTGATACGGGTGCGAGTGGTGGACGACGGGGTGGATGAGGAGGAGGAGCGGTTCGTGGTGAGGCTGAGCAATGCGGTGAACGGAGTGTTGGGAGATGCGGAGGCGGAGGGAGGGATCGAGGACGACGACGAGCGCGGCGTGAGGGTATCGGCGGCGGAGTCCGGGGTGACGGTGGCGGAGGGTGGGAGCGCGGAGTACGAGGTGGTTCTGGAGTCGGAGC
>MKWU01003085.1_pt1 | contig 22877 bp, 25 predicted proteins | sample 809101 | NCBI WGS metagenome assembly MKWU01 (sample SAMN05860141, study PRJNA318959) | sponge metagenome | host: Aplysina aerophoba | place: Slovenia: Piran, Adriatic Sea, Gulf of Piran | collected 2013-05-07 | reverse complement strand
TTAGGGAACCCCGGCACGATTGCGCAGTCCGCGCGGCGCGCGGTCCGGACAACCGTTCACGGCAGCGTCCAGGGCGTCGGCGGCAGTCGGACAACACGGATCGTCACCGCTCGACCGAACGCTTACTGATTCTCAAGGAATGCGGACACGTTTAAACCGACGAGCTCGCACGCAAAAATTCACGATTTCTTGGGTGCAAGAGAGCTGGTCAGGAATCGAAGGCGCGGGTCAAAGACGTTCTCAAGAACTGACCTCGGATCGACGAGCATCAACATGGAGACGACGGCCACGCTTCGTGTTTCGACCTCTTGAATTTGTGGCCGATGCCGCTTCCGAGTATCGTGGGAAGACGACCGGTTCGTGGTCGAGACGAGTGCAGAGGAACGGCAAGCAAACCGTCTCGGATTCCGCCAAATTCTCATGATAACTTGCAGCGACCAAAGCCTTGGCGGGGAAACCTCGCGAAATTCATAGCGATAGGGGGCGATCGGGCACTTCATGAGCAAGGACATCAGGTCGCTCGGGTCTTTCGTCTGGTCGATCGCCGAGATCCTGCGCGGCGACTACAAGCAGTCGGAGTATGGCAAGGTCATCCTGCCCTTTGTGGTCCTGCGTCGCCTCGACTGCATCCTTGAAAGCAGCAAGGACGGCGTTCTTGGCGCGGCGGGCGAGCTGCCGGACGGCATCGACGAAGCCACGCGAGACATGGTGCTTTTCGGTGCGGTGGGCGGCAACGTGAAGGTCTACAACCTGTCACGTTTTACCTTCGCGACACTGCACGGCCAGGATCCTGGGCAGCTTCATGACAACCTCCTCGACTACATCATGAAGTTCTCGGGAAACGTCCGCGACATCTTCGTCGACAAGTTCCTATTCACCGAGCAGCTGAAACGGCTGAACGAAAGCGGCATCCTGTGGAACGTCTTCGAACGCTTCGTGCAGGTAGACCTGCACCCGGACAGGCTGAGCAATCTGGAGATGGGCCATCTCTTCGAGGAGATGATCCGCCGCTTCTCCGAAATCTCCAACGAGACTGCAGGGGAGCATTTCACCCCTCGCGAGGTGATCCGCCTCATCGTCGACCTGCTCATCGCCAACGACGACGAAAAGCTTACCGGGCGCGGCATCATCCGCCAGGTCTATGACCCTGCCTGCGGCACGGGCGGGATGCTGTCGCTGACCGAAGAGGCCTTGAAAGAGTTCAACTCCGGAATCCGGGTCGAGCTCTTTGGTCAGGAGATCAACGGCGAATCATTCGGCATCTGCAAGTCCGACATGCTCGTGACGGGTCACGATCCCGAGCAGATCGCCTTCGGCAACACGCTCACTCAAGACGCCCATGCGGAGAGGAAATTTCACTACATTCTCTCCAATCCTCCCTATGGCGTGGACTGGAAGAAATACCAGGAGCCGATCAAGGCGAAGGCCGAGAACATCGGTTTCGACGGCCGTTTCGGGGCAGGAACTTCCCGCGTCTCCGACGGCCAACTCCTCTTCCTCCAGCACATGATCTCCAAGATGCGCGACGACGAGGCCGACTCGCGCATCGGCATCGTGATGAACGGCTCGCCGCTCTTCACGGGCGGCGCGGGATTGGGCGAGAGCGAGATCTGCCGCTGGATGCTGGAGAACGGCTGGGTCGAGGCCATCGTCGCCCTGCCCACCGACCTCTTTTACAACATGGGCATCCAGACCTATGTCTAGCTCCTGACCAATCGCAAGCCTGAGGGCAGGCGTGGCAAGGTGCAGCTGATCGACGTCAGCGGCGAGCACTTCTGGAAACCCAAGCGCAGGTCCCTGGGCAGCAAGCGTCGCGAAATTTCCGAGGAGGCGTGCGCAGAGATCGTGCGCATCTACGCCGGCTTCCTTGACGGCGAGGGTGAGGGCGAAGTCTCGAGGATCTTCGACACCGCTGACTTCGGCTATCGGGAGATCCGCGTCGAGCGCCCCTTGAAGCTGAATTTCTCGGTTGACCCGGAGCGGCTGGAACGTCTGGCGGCCTAAAGAGCCTTCGCAAAACTGGAAGACGATGAACGAGCAAAAATCAGGTGCGCGCTGAAGGGGATGGGCGACAGGTTTTCACGAACCGGGCCGAGTTCGAAAAGGCGCTGACCGCCGCGCTGCGACTGGCCCGGATCAAGGTGGGTGCACCAGTGAGGAAAGCGGTCCTGGCCGCGCTGTCCGAGCGGGATGACGAGGCAGACATCTGCACCGACAGGAACGGCAAGCCCGAATCAAACACCGACTTGCGCGACCACGAGCTCGTGCCGTTGAGGGAAGACTTGCGCGACTACATGAGACGCGAGGTCCTGCCCTTCGTGCCCGACGCCTGGGTCGATGAGGGCCACAGGGACATCCGCGACAGGCAGGTCGGCCGTGTCGGCTATGAGATCAATTTCAACCGCTACTTCTACAAGTATGTACCGCCGCGCCCGCTCGAAGAGATCGATGCCGAGCTGAAGGCGCTTGAAGCAGAGATCGCGGGACTTCTAAAGGAGGTGGCGGCGTGATTTCCTTCATCGACTGTTTAATTTCTTATTGCTTTTGTAGGAATCTCACCCTATCATCTTGAGGCAACAAGACCCGCCACGCCTCGGACGGAACCCCGGTTTCGCACTGCGCACCCCGGCGGGTTGCTTGTTTTTCGGGCAACGCGTTTGTGGAACGGAGTTGCCGTATGAAGTTTGAAAAGCCTGCTGTATCCATAACAGATCAAATTGAGCTGCTGAAACGTCGCGGTATGGCCGTCGAAGATGAATCGCTTGCTCAGCACTACCTGCAAGTCATCTCCTACTATCGGCTCAGAGCCTACTGGTTAACCTTCGAAATGCCTGTCGCTGGTAACGGTGATCATGCCTTCTGCGAAGGGACAACCTTCGAAGATGTGCTGGCGCTCTACATCTTTGATCGAGAACTCCGTTTGTTGGTGCTGGATGCAATTGAACGCGTCGAGGCCGCCTTTCGGGCACGATGGTCGCATCACATGGCGATGAACCACGGGCCACACGGCTATCTGGAACAGGGGCATTACGCGCATATCGCACGTCACGCAAAGGCTGTTGCTGAACTGAACAAGGAGTTCAGTCGGTCCCGCGACACGTTCACGGATCACTATCGGAAGAAGTATACGTCCCCCAAGCTTCCCCCTGTGTGGATGGCGGCCGAAGTCATGTCATTCGGACTGTTGTCAAAGTTCTACAGCGATCTGAAGCTTCGTGCAGAGCGACGGGCCATAGCCAAACCCTTTGGTCTGGACGAGAAAGTGCTCGCATCCATTGCGCACCACACCAGCCATGTGCGCAACATCTACGCTCACCATGGCCGCCTTTGGAACAAGCGCTTCGCGGTGACAATGACAGCACCCAAATTTCCGGCAAATTTACCCGTTGCCATGCGCGGTGCCGATGCCCGGTGTCTGCACAATTCCTTAGTCATGCTCGATTACCTGCTGGCGCTGATTGCGCCCGACAACGAATGGAAGAACCGCTTGGTCACGCTGATCGACAGCTTCCCGATAGCGGATCCGGCAAGAATGGGCTTTCCGGTCGACTGGCGGACTAGACAAGCGTGGAGGGTGTGAAAATGGCAGGCGTAGTCGTCCACGCGCCAAAGGCGTTCGAAACCGAGATCACAGTGTTTCTGCAGGAGGCGGCAGCATGATCCGCAGACGGTTCAAGTTTTTCATGCCAGAGCGGAACGAGTTCTCCACCGAAGGTGAAGAAACCCTACTTTCCGTATCCGAGTATTACGGAGTGAAGCCTCGTTCAGAAGCGTTCGACACAGATGCTGCGGAAGGCCGTGCTGCATCTCTTGAAGGATATCGCAAGGTCAAGGCGGGCGACTTTGTGATGAACTACATGCTCGCTTGGAAGGGAGCTTACGGCGTCTTCGACCATGACGGCATTATGAGCCCAGCATAGGCAGTCTACAAGATCGACCCAACATATGCAGATCGGCGATTCATCCACCATCGCTTGCGATCCAAGCACATGCGTTCAGTTTTCCGAGCACGGTCGAAAGGTATCATCGAGTCCCGACTTCGCTTATATCCTGATGCCTTCTTGTCGATGGAATTGGGGCTTCCCGATCTCGATACTCAAAAAGCCATCGCCGACTTTCTCGACCGCGAGACCTCCCGCATCGACCGGCTGATCGAGAAAAAGGAGCGATTCTTGGACCTGGCGGCCAGACGGATACACGCGCTCGTAGATGAGGCATTTTCTGATTCCGAGGTGCCAAATGTGCGTTTCGAGAATGTCGTGCGTCGGATGCAACGACCTGTAATCTTGTCAGAGCACGATGAGCTAATCAGGCTCGGATTATTCAACCGCGGGCGTGGAATGTTCAAAAAGCCTGCTGCTGATGAAGTGGGCATGGGCGATTCGAGTTTCTACTTCGTGCGAGAGGGTGATTTATTTTTGAGCGGCTAATTCGCTTGGGAAGGAGCAGTCGCCCTCGCAACTGAAGAAGAAGCAGGCTGTGTCGTTTCCCATCGCTATCCAGTTTATAGAGGCAGAGACGGTGTGAACACTGACTATATGCTTGGATTGCTCCGAAGTGGTTTCGGAGATTTCCTCCTGAATGAATCTTCGCGAGGATCGGCAGGGCGCAACAGGCCATTGAACACTTGGAGGCTTGGCAAGGAAAAGGTCCCGCTTCCTTCCATTGAACTCCAACAATCCATTGATCGTGCTCTAACATTCGAACGCCAGCTCAAGAAAAAAGCAGCACGGTCGATTGTTCTATTGAACGAGACGAGGTCAGCTCTGATCACCGCCGCCGTCACCGGCGAGGTCGACGTGACGATCTGGGGCAAGAAAGGCCAGACGGATCGTCGGCTGGATCAGATCGAGGAGGAGATGCAGGCATGACCAGGTGTATTCGGCATTCGCAGGTGCGTTTTTTGAAGGCGCGATCCGCATGTTCCAGAGGGACAACGAGATGCGGAACATCGTGCTTTCCGATCCGGAAGCGCGCGGCAAGGCGACGCGCCATTTTTTTACCGCGCATTGCGGGAGGCCCGGGAAGCCGCTTGACCTCTGACTGTCCCGCCATCTCCTCAAAGCATCGCTGCCCTCGTCCTATCTCAGGTGCCGAAAGAGCTCGCCGGTGAGCCGGAACCGTCAAGTGCCCACGAAATCGCCGCGCCGATCCTTTCGGCCGCTTCAATGATTTCACGGTCCCAGACGTGGGCGTATCTCATGGTCATTCGCATTTGTCGGTGACGAAGCAGCCATGCCACAATCGGCAGGGGAATTCCCTTCATGACAGCCTGAGAGGCGTACGTATGTCGAATGTCATGAAGCCGGACGTCGGTAAGGCCGGCCCGTTAACGGACCCGGCGCCACAGCCGCAGATTATGTCCGTAGGGCCTTTCCGGATTGTAGGGGGACGGAAACACGAACGGGCCGTTCCCGGCGAGTTTCCGCCCGATGACGGCACGGGCGTCCGCACTGAGGTGCACGGTTCGCGGTCTGATCTTGCTGTCGGCGAGCCGGAGCGTGTCTCCGTCGACCTCGGACCATCGCAGGTTCTTGATCTCGCTCTTGCGGGCTCCCGTGAGCAGAAGCAGGCGGATGATGTCGGCCTGCCCTTGGCATGCAGGTCGCTCGGCGACGCAAAGGTCCAGCGCCGCGTGAAGCCGGACGATCTCCTCCGCCGACAGGAACCTGGTGAGCCGGGGCCTCGGATCCATCCTTGTGCGCTGGGCGGGGTTCACGGAGATCAGGTTGCTGGATGCGGCGTGGCTCATGATCTGGCCGAGAAGCGCCAGGGCCATGTTGGCATTGCCCGGCGCCGTGGCGATGTACCCGTCGAACCAGGCATCCACGTCGGTTGGAACGATCCGATCCAGCCGCAGGCGCCCGATTGCTAGGAGCAGCTGGCTTCGGAGAAGGGAATCAAAGGGTACGAATCCCTTATGGGAAAACCTACGCGATGGCGAGAAGGCATGAATTTTCAGGCCGCGATCGCGAGGTTTTCGCGCGCGAAGTTGTTATTGGCGGCGCCACCTCTTTTGTCCATCATTATCGCCCAGCGGACGCTAGGAAGCCTGACTTCTGCAAGGCCCGGAAGCCCGGGATCGCCTGCCCGGACGTGATGTACCAGCGCATGCCGCTGCGCTTCATGCGCGCGGCGGCGAGGGTCTTGTTGGCGGCTTCGACCACGCCGGAGCCGATCGCGAGCTTCTCGGCCCTGAGCTCGGAGTAGCGCATCCGGCTCCGGTTCTTGACGAAGTAGTTCAGAACCCTCCGGATGGTCTCGCGGCCGCGCGGCTCCTTCGCCCGCCCCATATAGTAGCGCAGCGAGCGGATGACCTTCCCGACCCCGTCGGGTTCGTCGCGCAGCGTCGTGCGCCAGGTCGTGAACCAGCCTTCTTTGGCAATACGGTCCGAAAAGTCGGCGAGATGCCGGCAGGCATGCCAGAAGCAACCTGATGGCACTGAACTTAGTCTTCCGCGCTCGTGCGCAATCGACCGATTCGGCAGCATTGTCGCTGCCGGTCGGGATATTGTTGGCAAATCCGCTGCGATTGAAATTGCGCTCGGGCGGCGCAAGTGAAGGTCGTCGCCGAGGAGCACCGGCTGCAGGCGCGACGCGCCGGAAGCCAACCGGCCACGAGGCGAATCACTTGTTGCAGTGAAGGGCGGCAGCGGGACCGCGAGGATGCGGGCGTCGCCGTAGGCGACATCGCTGATTATTCATCCGTTGTGATTCGGAGGCGCATCCTCAAATAATCCGAAGGCGGTCGATTTCCCGCTGCATTTACCGGATTATCGGGTGCATCCCGCTAAATGGAAGAATGCAGATTCGGCTAAGCCGCGGACCTCCGGAGCAGAAGCGACCTCCGGATTTGCACAAAGCGGAAGCGGTTTAAACACGTGGCGAGGCGGGAGGAATTCGCGGAAAACTCAATTATTGCAAGGCGCAATCCCTTCATCGGAAGCAAAATCTGCAAGCTGTCCTTTGGTGCAAGTGAAATAGCGAAACGCGTTCGTCACCGGCAATCAATTTGTTCGAACGCCGAATTTCGTTGATCGGCCGATAAGCGAGGCTGCAATTCAGCAACCAGGCTTAGGAGCGTAGCGGCCAGGTTTCCATTGCTTGCATAGCCGAATCGAAAGACTTCAATTTTCCGACCGAGCCAAGACCCAAGGCGACATTTGCGGCGACGGCATTCGCGAATTTCGCCGTTTTTTCAATGTCCCATCCCTTGCTAAGCCCCGCTATGATTCCCGCCGTAAAGCTGTCGCCGCATCCGGTCGTATCGACGACATCAATCTCATGCGCGGGAATGCGGAACGAGTGTCCGGCTTCGGAAGAAATAAAGGCGCCTTCGCCTTCAAGAGTGAGGATTGCGTTTTTAACGCCCTGATTCTTGAACCATTCGGCAACCTTTTCCGGTTCCCGAGATCCGGCCATTTCCGCCGCCTCGTCGATAGAGGGAACGAAGTAGTCGATAAAAGGCAGTAGCGGCATGACCTTTTCCAAAGTTTCTTCATTCGCCAGTATCAGGTCGAATACCGTTGTTCTGCCAACTGCCTTGGCCCGTTTTAGCAATTCGGTCGATCGTTCTCCGTCGAACGCATCCAGAAGACCCGTGCCGCCAAGATGGACGACGCGAGCGTCCAGCGCAGCGTCGATTTCCCTATCCGACATCGTAAAGGTACGAGTTGTCCCTGGAACGAAAAACGCCGAACGCGCACCATTGGATCGAATGGGCAGGAGACTGCAGGAAGTTTGCTCCGACTCGTCGATTTGAACCAAATCGGTTTCAAGTCCGAAGCTCCGCATCTTCCGGATCAAATAGTCGCCCATGTCGTCTTTGCCGACTCTTGCGGCGATACGGCCGCGCAGCCCCAGAATTGCGCATGCGACGGCTGTTCCTCCGGCGGTGCCGGCGACCGTCATATCGATCTGTTCGATAAAATGCGCGCCGCCTTCGGGAGGCATGCTGTCCGCGTAGCGCCCTAGAATGTCGAGAACTAAAAATCCCGCCGCCGTGAAATCAAAGTTCGGCATGCTGGCTTTTCCCTTTCCTTGCATCTGACAGCGGTCGGAACGCGCGTCCTTTCGCCGACCGTTCAATAATGAACGCCTTCCTCGGCAAGTCGGCGGAACTGTTCCAGGCATTCCGGATTGGCGAGCGAACTGAGGTTTTTGATCGCTCGCCCGCCAAGCGATTCCCGAACGGCGGCTTCGACTTTCTTGCCGTTAAGCGTATACGGGATATCGCGCACCTCGTAAATCCGAGCCGGAACATGCCTTGGCGAAACGTCGGCGCGGATTTTTTCGCGGACTTCCCCGGCGAATTCGGCCGTAACGGCGAACCCCGTCCTAGGTCTCAGGAACAGAGCGATTTCCTCATCGTTGTCGGTTCGCACTCCGCAGGCGACAAAATCCTCCAATTCGAGGAATGTAGCGCAGACGGCATAGATTTCGGACGATCCGATGCGGACTCCTCCCGGATTCATCGTGCTGTCGGAACGGCCGTGCACATAGCCGCCGCCGGTCGCAGCCATTTTCGCATAGTCTCCGTGCGTCCAAATTTCGTGCCTGTCCTTGAAATACGCGTCGCGGAAGCGCCGGTCGCCTCCTTCGCCCCAGAAGGTTAGCGGCATCGACGGAAACGGCTCAGTGCAAACCAAATCGCCCTGCTTTCCAATCAAAGGCGCGTTTCGGTCGTCCATGACAGCCACCGCGTGTCCCAGCGCCGGCACCGTCAGCTGACCGCGCCGGACGGGATGGATTGGCGAACCTATCAGAAATGATCCCAGTATCTCGGTGCCGCCGCTGATCGAAGCGAAGCACATGTCCCGCTTCACCGCATCGTAGGCCCAATCGAATTGTGCCGGAAGTACCGGCGCGCCGCACGCGAGCATAAATTTGAGGCTGCCAAGGCTAAAATTTTCATTCGGCCGGTAATTCTCGGACGCGAGAGTCGACATGTATTTCGGGCTGACGCCCAGGTGAGTGACTTTCGCCCTGTCCGTCAGGTTCCAAAGCGGGGAAGGATCGAGGCCTGTCTCTCTCCTCAGGATCGGTGCGCCGTCGTAAAGACCTATCGCGGCTCCGGCCGCAAGCGCGGACACGGTCCAGTGATACATCATCCATGCGGTATTCGTATACCAGATTACCCGATCTCCGGGATGCACGTCCCCGTGAAGGATATGCTCCTTTAAATGCTGAAGCAGCACGCCGCCGGTTCGGTGAACGATCGCCTTCGGCGCTCCGGTGGTGCCGGAAGTATACAAGATATAGGCGGGATGATCGAAGGGCAGGCGAGTATATTCAAGCGGCTCGTCCGATCCGAATTCCTCCATTTCGGAAACGGCGGCTCGATCGAATCTGAATTCCGTTGAAATTTTATCGACGATTAGATGCTCGACGCTATCGATCCTTTGCACAACGCTGCATATGCGAGAGGTCGCGTCTCGCCTCCGCAGCCCGTAACGATACTTCGCCTTTGCGAACAGGACTCGCGGGTTTACCTGCCCTATGCGATCGACGATCGCTTCCGGTCCGAAATCCGGCGAACAGGATGTCCAGACTGCCCCTATGGCTAGGGTGGCCAGCAAGGCGGTCAACGCGTCCGTATCGTTCGGCATTATTCCGGCTACCCGGTCGCCAGGCGCCACGCCTGCGTCGCGAAGCCCGCTGGCAAACCTGGCGACCGCCGAGCGCAATGCGGCTCGGTCGACTTCACGGTAGTCGCCGCATTCATCCATGGAAAAAACGGCTAGGCTCTCGGCATCCCCCTTCAAATAGTTTTCGGCGAGATTTAGTTTTGCATCCGGAAAAAACTTGGCTCCCGTCATCCATGCCGCTTCATCCGGCACGAAATTAATCTTTCCCTTTTGGCCTTCGACTCCGCAGAAGTCCCAGATGGCGCCCCAGAATTCGCCGATACGGCTGACCGACCAGCGATGGAGAGAGAAATAGTCGCGGGGATCGAATCCATGGGATCTGGCAAATTTCGCGAGTGCGCAATTTTCGATTCTTTCCTCCGAAGGGGTCCAGAGAATTTCAGGCAATTTTCGATCCCTCATACGGCGCTTCGAACGAAATATATTTATCTTCACTTACAGCGCAATTCTTGTCGAGTTGCCTGCTTTTGTTGTTTCCGGCTATCGACAATCGAAAATTCGAGTGAATTTCAGTTCTTCATGGACTGGGGAGTCGGCATGACGCAGGCGGCCTAATCACGCGACTTGGCATTTCAAGTCGAGATTCGACCGTCGTGGGACCGCTCGGCATTTCTTGGGCGGAATTCGGGGGCGTGAAGCCGGAGGCACCCGGCTACGGCGTCTTCAGCTTGGTCGAAGCCGCCGCCGGGCCCGCCTCCAGCGTCTCCAATACACGTTCCAGCCCTGCATGCGCGCCGTCTCCGGCATCGTCCTCAGGTTCGCCTGGGCCACCGCGCCGGGGCCACGCTTCGGCAACAGCACGGCACTTTACAGGCCCCGCATATGCTCGGTCTGAAACGCCGAGGACCCGACCTCGTACATGCTGACGGGCTTGTGCGTGGAATTGGAACTCGATTTCGGTTTGTTCGACCGTAAAATATTTCCATCGACGCCGGATTCAACATAAACGGTACTGTCTTTACTTGCCTGAATTATCGTTGAACCGAAAAGGAATTTGCGGAAGAATTTTCTGAATCTGGCTGGGGTGGTAGGATTCGAACCTACGATACACGGTACCAAAAACCGTTGCCTTACCACTTGGCTACACCCCAGTGACGAAAGCTCGCTTAAACGAATCAAGGAGGAATTTCAACTGTAATCATCCGGCCTTTTTCCGTGCGCGGTACTTTTCGCGCACTGTTTTAGAATAGAGCAAACTGCTGGCAGACCGTGTTATTTCTTCATCGATTCTAGTACAGCCGCCGAAGCGGAAATTTCGAACGGCGCATCGCTTGTCCCAAGGATTAACCGAATTCCAACCGGGCCTGCAGGCTAGTCCCCGGCGTGTTCAACTATTTCATTCCGGCGGCAAAGTAGTGAATGAACTGTCCGACATCGAGCGAGCCAAGAGAATGCGGCGGCCGCCGCGATACGCAAATGTCGGGCTGCCCCGTTCAGGAGTCTCGGAGCTTTTCGAATGTCGGAAAGGCCGCGAGCGGTATTCGGGCGATTATTGATCGCGGTCGCGGTGTCGCGCGCGGCTATCGTTGCAGGCTTGCCATGGGAATCCAATCCTTAGAGCTTCTGGAAATAATTTCCGAGCAACCGCTTGGTCGGCGGGCTGCGAAGGGCTAGCGATCGTAATATGCCATGGTCGAATAATGCCAGGTTGCGTACCGCGCGAACGCCGATCCTAGGAGCGTCCCGCGAACGGACCGACGCGGGCAAGCTCGTCGCCTGTCTTGGGAAAACTTTACGGCAGGTGAACAAAATCTGTTCATTCCGGGAGTCGACTCTCGAATTAGATCGAGTTGGCTGTCGAAGAATTGTCATAAGGAATATTCCGCGGCTTCTGTTCGGCGCTTCGCTTTCCCTTAATTTTTTGAAAACAGACGGTTCCAAATCCAGTTGACGAATGATCGGCCGAAATTGCCGATCGCGCGCACGTCATTCGAATTCCGCGAGGCCGCTCAAGGCAGTTTCGAATAGTACTCTTTCGCTCGTCTCCATGCTCTCGGGCGCAAGCTTTTCCTGAGTCATTGCATCCACCGTTCCAAGACAAATCGAGGCGCAAGCTACCTTTAGCGCATTAGCGGCCGCGAGTAGAGCCGATGTCTCCATATCGACGGCTAGGACCGACTTTTCTATCAATTGCGAGCGATTGAAATCGGCCCGCCGGCGGCCTTCATCGTCGATGCCGAACATATCGCGATAAAAGGCATCGTAGGTAGCGTACTTGCCCGACATGATGCTCCGGCCTTGTTTCGCGCCTGCCGTCCAAAGGGATTCTACAAGTCCGGAATTCGCTGGATATGGTCCGCCGCCGTCTACGTAGGCCGAGCACGTGCCGTCGAAGCCTATGGCTTCCCTGCTTATCAGCAAGTCGCCAGCCGCGGCCGGACTGAAATACATCGCCGTGCCGATCCTCAAGAATCGGGTGATGCCGAGATCGGCTAGTTCGTGCAGCACGATCGTAGCGATGGGCGCGCCCATTCCGAATGACGCAACCGTAATGTCGCGGCCGGCGAATTTGCCGGTTAGAGTCTTCAGGCCGCGCGACACGGGAAGAAATTTCACTTCGTCGAAATGTTCGGCGATGCGCGTTAGCCGTCCCGGGTCGCCGACGAGAATGGCCCGGTCTCCGACCTCGTCGGAGGTGTGGCCAAGATACCAGGCGCGTTTCATGCTTCGCTTTGCCTCATGCGCTCTACGAGCAAATTCCGAGCGCTTCGAATTCCAAGCCGAAGGGCTTGGGCCGGATCGGCGACCGCGGCCATTTCCGCGGCGATGAAGCCGCCGGCGAGCGTATCGCCTGCGCCCGTTGTATCTTGCGCCTTTAGAGGCGCGATCCGAATGCCGCTTTCTTGATCTCCAATCCGTAGGACAATCCGATTTTCGCCGCGGGTCTGCACGATTATTGTGTTGTTCGAAATGCGGCCAATCAGGTCGCGTTCCGATTCATTGCAGAAAATTACGTCGGCCTGACCGGAAATCGCGTCGCGCAAGTCGGAGGGATAGGCGTGAAGGTCGCGCTTCAGCACCCAGTAAAGGCGCGACCGGCCGGTTCGGCTGCTCAGGATTTCCCGTATCAGATGCGGCGGACCGACGGTTATGCAAATATGGCTTGCTTCCCGAAGGATTTTTCTCTGCTGCGCGTTCAGAGCCTCTTCGCCGGACAGCGCGGGGTCGAAAAGGCAGGCGCAGCTCCTGTCAGGCTGATAGGCAAGGATGGCGGTCGGCGAGGGACGCCCTGGCATCGTCGCGATTCCCTCGATTCCGACGCCATTTGACATGAGTTCGCGCTTGTACCCCTTGCCGGCTTCATCGTCGCCCACCCAGCACACGGCGCAAGCCTTCTGACCGGCTCGGGCCGCGGCCGAAGCCACGTAGGCCGGGCAGCCGCCGGCACGGGGCCAGCCGTTGGAATCGCGCCGGCTAATCAAGGTGGTTTGATCGCCCGCTATCTGACCCGCGAGACCGACCACGTAGTCAACGCTTGCATAGCCCGTAGCCGCGAGGAATGTCATGAAAGCAGCTCCAATGCTTCGACTGTCGAAACTAGCTGCCCGAAATACCGGTTTATATCCTCAAGCGAAGCGGCGGCGAGATGCTGCCGATTGGAGTTGGTCGCGTCGGCGACAACGCAAACTTCAAAGCCGTGCGCGAAGGCGTCCTGAGCGGTTGCCCGAACGCAGACATTTGTCTTGATTCCGCAAAGGACCAGCCGTTCCACCGATTGCTCGAGCAGAAACAAGGCGAGATCGGTCGCAAAGAAAGCGCTGAAGCGGCGCTTCGCAATCTCGATCTCGCGCGCGCCGTCGCCCGGACCGAAGCCGGCAAAGTACATCGCGTTAAAGCCGCCGCCAATGCAGTGAGCCGGAAGGCGCCTATGTTCGAAGTCCGCAAAATATTTGCGATGCCGGTCCGCCGTATGGACGATGATTTTGCCGCGCTGTCGCGCAGTCCGGATCAATGAAAGGCAATTCGGCACGACTTCGGAAGCCTCGGCGTAGAAATGCTCACCATCGGAATGGAGAAACGAGTTTTGCATGTCGATAACGATAAGCGCCGTCTTCATGCTGCCCGTTCCCTTGCCCGAACGCTGCGCCACCCCGCCCAGCAAAGCGCCACCAGCACCATGAAATAGGGAATCGTGCCGATCAGCTTCGGCGGAAGCCCCGCGGTCTGCATGCGGATCTGGACCGCGTCGAGGAAGCCGAACAGCAGGCAGACCAGCGCCGTGGGAATTGGCCTGTTCCGACCGAAATAAAATGCCGCCAGAGCGATGAAGCCGCGCCCCGCCGAAAGGCCTTCGTTGAAAAGGCCGATGGAGGCGAGCGCGAGATGCGCGCCGCCCATGCCCGAAAAAAAGCCGGCGATAACCGTGGACATATCCTGCAGGCTCTTGGAACCGAGCCCCATGGCGTGAGCGACTTGCGGCGCGTTGCCGGTTGCCCGCAAGCGCAGCCCGAAACGGGTGTCGGAGAGCACGAACGGCAATACCAGAACTGAAATCCAGGCGAAGAGGGTGACCGGTTCAATCTGCGCCGCCATGGGGCCGATAACCGGTACCGACGATAACGACTGCGGAAAGATTTTCGGTAGAAGCTGGACGTCCGGCATGCGCAGCGTTCCGCTGGAATTGAAGCTCCAACTCAGGACAAAGCCGATCAAGCCCGCAATCAGGAAATTCAGTCCGAGCCCCGCGACAATCATATCAGCCCGCATGCGCGTGATCGCCAAAGAGAAAAACAGCCCGATCAAGGCGCCCGACCCGGCGGCGGCGAGGACGGCGACAAGCCATGAACCCGTAACCGACGAGACGATTACCGCGACAAAGGCTCCGGCCAGCATTTTCGCGTCCAGCGCGATGTTGACAATTCCAGCCTGCCTGTTGATCAGCCCGCCGATAGCGGCCAGCAGTATGGGCGTGGTCAATACGATCGAGGACGCCAAGATCTGATCGACAATCATTTGACCGCCTTTCGTCGGAACAAAGCGATCCTTCCGAGTTCCACGACCGCGAAAATCATCACGGTGCCCTCGATAATGTTGACGATATCGAGCGGGATGTCGGAAAACAGCTGCACTGTCGTCCCTGCCGATGCGAGGGCCCCGAACAGTATCGAGCCGAAAAGTATGCCGACGGCGGTGTTTCGCCCGAGCAAGGCGACGGCCATTCCCGTAAATCCGTAACCCGGCGAGAATCCTTCGGCAAAGCGATGCAATTGTCCGAGCGCATGCGACGCGCCTCCCAAGCCCGAGACGACACCGGATATGACCATGACAAGGATTATGGTGCCGGGGATCGATATGCCGACGGCTCTGGCGAATCGCCGGTTCTGGCCGACGATGGCGCTTTCGACCCCCGCCGGCGTCCTCCTGATCCAGAAACCGTACGCCGCGAGAACGAAAAGCCCGATTAGAAACCCGGCGTGCAGAGTCGAAGGCGGAATCAGCCGCGCGAGTTCCGCGCTTTCGTGTATCAGCGGCGTGACATTGTTGCCTGATTTTTCGGATAGCAGCGGACCATTTACCAGATAGCCCGTTATGCCCAAGGCGACGAAGTTGAGCATTAATGTCGAGACGACCTCTTCGATTTCGTATCGAGCGAGCAGATAGCCCGGCACTGCTAGCCACAAGGCGCTAACCGCCGCGGCCAGGGCGAAGCCCGTCGGCACGAGCAGGAGTCCCAGGGAGGAGGGCAGAGCGAATCCGACGAAGGCGGCGCCGAGGCCGCCGACAACAAACGCGCCCTCGACGCCCACGTTGAAGACTCCGGCGCGGAAGCAAATGGCCGTAGCCACTCCGGTAAAGAGAAGCGGCGTGGCAGCCGAAAGAGTGGCGGCGATCCTGTTTGGCGAACCGAATGCTTCTTGCGCGATCAAGGAAAAGACAAGGAGCGGATTTTTCCCGATGACGAGCAATACTAGCGACGCGACGAGGAGGGCGGCGATAAACGGAAAGACCAAGCCGATTCCCTTTTCGAGTCGCTCGATGCCCCTTTCGCGAAGCGCCGCCGCCGCCTCAGGCATCCTGCGCGGTCCCTGTAAGCATCATTTGGCCGAGGATCGCGACATCGGCAATGCCGCTGGACGCTTCGCCGACGATGCGGCCGTCGGCGATCACATATATTCGATCCGAAAGTTCGATAATTTCTTCCAATTCTTCCGAAACGAGCAAGATAGAAGCGCCTTTCGCTCGAATGGAATGCAGAATGGCGTGGATCGCGGCTATGCCTCTCAAGTCTACGCCTCTCGTAGGCTGCGAAACGACCAGAAGAGTCGGGTCCGTCGCCGTTTCGCGGGCGAAAACCGTTCGCTGCTGATTGCCGCCCGAAAGGCTTCGCACGGCGTCGCGCAATGAACCGAAACGGACATCGAGTTTTGTCAATCGATCGGCGGCCGTTCGCCGCATCGCCCCAAGGTTGACGATTTTTCCCCGTTGGATAGGCTTCCTGCGCTGGCTGCCCGCAATAGCGTTGATCTCAATGCTCGCATCCAGGGCCAGTCCTTCATGGCGCCGGTCCGCGCTTACATACCCCAATCCCTCGTCGCGCCGCTGCCTGTTCGTGGCGTACGTAATATCCATTCCTCCAAGGAGGATTTGCCCCGAAGACGGTTTGCGCAGCCCGACCAGGCATTCAACCAATTCGGACTGCCCGTTTCCCGAAACGCCGGCCAGGCCGACGATTTCGCCGGCTCTGACGAACATGTCGATTCCGTTCAGCGGATGCGATCTGTCGATCGCGGGCGCGTAAAGGCCTGCGACTTCAAGCGCGGGTTCTTCGACCGCTCGCGACGAGCTCTTCCGGGTCGTTGGAGTCCGCCGGCCAAGATCTAGGCCGCCGACCACGTGGTGCGCGACTTCGGAAACAGTGGAATCGTCTACGCTGCTCGTAAACGCAACTTCGCCCCGTCGCATGACAGTTACGCGATCGGCGAGAGCCATGACTTCCTTTAGCTTGTGGCTGATGAACAGGACCGTAGTGCCCGCGCCGCGCAGTTTCCGAAGAAGATCGAAAAGGTCCTCGACCTGCTTAGGCGCAAGCACCGATGTCGGCTCGTCCATGATTAGTACGCGCGTGCCCCGACGCAGTAGTCGGATGATTTCGACGTATTGCTGGATATGCACGGGGGTCGTGCCGGCTTTCCTGTCCCAATCGACTTCGATGCCCGCCTGAGCCGCATGAGCGCCGCCGGAATCGCGGGCCGCGTTCCAGTCGATTCTTGCAAGTGGTCCCGCGACCGGCTCATCGCCGAGCACAAGATTCTCCAGCAGGGTCAAGTCCGGCGCCAGCATGAATTCCTGGTGAATCATTCCGATTCCCGACGCGAAGGCTTGGCGCGGGCTGGACATTCGGCAAGGCGCGTCGTCGACGATTATTTCTCCCGCGTCCGGCTGCTCAACGCCTTGCAGCAGCCGCATCAAGGTCGACTTTCCCGCGCCGTTTTCGCCGACGATAGCGTGGATTTCTTGTGGCTTGACCGCCAGCGAAACGTTTCGGTTCGCCTGTACCGACCCGTACGCCTTGCATAGGCCGACCGCGCCTAGGCGAACGCTTGCGCCGTCGCCTCGTTCGCGGTCCATGCCGGGCGCTCTCAAAAATCTAAAAGTTGCGGCCGATGAGCCATCGCCTCCGATGGCTCATCGCTGCAATGACGCCGCGGGATTCTATTTGAAAAAGTCGGGATAGCCTTGTTCGAATACGTCCCACACATCGATATTCCCGGCGATCACTTCAGCCTTTAGTTCTTCGACCTTGGCGATATAGGAGGCGGGAATGATGTCCTTTGTATGCATCATTTCCGACAATGCGACTCCTTCTTGCTCCAGACCGAATAGCAATGTTTCGCCGCCCGGGAACTCGTCGGCGGCATAAGCCTCGACAATTCTCTCGACGGCAACGTCGACGCGCTTTACCATGCTGGTGAGCACGTTTCCCGGAGCCATGCCGTCCTGATCGGTATCAACGCCGATGGCGTAGCGCCCGGCAGCCCTAGCCGCCTCGATGATGCCGATTCCCGTTCCGCCTGCAACCTGAAACACGATGTCTGCGCCTTCGTCGAACATTGCCTGGGCCATCTGCTGCCCTTTGGCCGGGTCGCCGAAAGATTCCGCATACGCGACCTTCACGTCGATATCCGGATTGACGGCTTTCGCGCCCTGGATGTAGCCAACGATGAATTTGTCGATTCCGGGGGATTTCGTGCCGCCGATGACGCCGATAATCGCCTCTTCGTTGATGCCCGAAATGGACGTGTCGGCAGTTACGTAAGCCGCCAGCGCTCCGGCGAGAAAGGAGCCTTCGTGTTCGGAAAACAGCACCGAGGCGATGTTGTCGCCTTCTCGCGTCTGGTTCATGATTACCCAATTCGTATCGGCATAATCCTTCGCGACCTTTTCCATCGCTTCTCCGTGAATCCATTCCAGGCTGATCACCAGGCCGAAGCCTCCGGAGGCGGCCCTTCGCATGATTTCTTCGCCCTGCGCGGCGACATCCTTCGATTCGATCGGACGTCCCTCGATGCCGGTTTTTTCCATGCCGGCCATAAAGCCGGCATTTGCGGTATCATTCCATGAACCGTCTCCCAGTCCGCCTTGCGCGACGATCATCGCCATCGGAGCAATATCGGCCGCAGTTGCCGAAACGGCTCCCATGCCCGTGGCAAGTACACATGCCTTGATTGCAATTTTCAACATCAACCCATCTCCTTTTTTTGTCCAACCAATCGTCCGCCAAGACTGCGGACATTGCTTTCGGCGGTCGACGACACCTCGATCGGCGTAGCGACCAGCCGCAAATCGTACGAATAGTACTCACTGAGATAAATCGCTTCGACAGCTTCTACGAGGCGGCCGGTCGCGTCGTAGCTAAGTCTGAATACAACCATCACCGGGGCCGTATCCGTTACATTTAGATGACCTGCTTCTTCGCTGCTCGCCAAGCGGGATGTAACACGCTCCGTTGCATCGACAACTCTAAATCCGGCCCTGTCCAGCGCTTCGTACAGCGAAAAATTCGGATGATTGCGCATTGTGCATCCGGATTCAGTTAACGCCGGCACCTTGCTGGCAACCGCCAAGGGAATGATCGAGCGATGCACGGCGCACGGAGCGCTTTCGACGGTGCGTACGCGTTCCAGAAAAACCGCCGGCTCGTCGCATTGGAACTGCCGGGCTCGCGCTCCGGATGCCGGGCCGAATGCGATCAATGTCTGCTTCGACGTCAAGCCATCGGCTGACGCGGACTGAGTAAAACTCTGAAGCTTCCCGGATTGCCGGTGCAGGGAAGGGCGCGCGACAAACCTGCCCACGCCCTGGCGACGATGAACGATGCCGTCCGAGACAAGATGTTCAAGCGCTTTGACAACGGTGCCGCGGCTCAGGCCATAAGCGGAGCATAATTGAGCTTCACTGGGCAACTTGTCGCCGGGCTTGAATTCGCCGTCGCGAATTCGCTGACGAAGATCCTCCGCGAGGATCGAATAGCGCGGTGCGAGGACCATCCTTTCCATGGCGATATTTTAACCTGACCAGTTGACTAGTCAAGCAAAAAATCTCGGATAGATTCGAGGCGAGAGCCGCCGTCAAATCCTTCAGATGGAAGTCAGCGGATTTAGCGCGTTCAATTCAGTCAAGCGCCAAATCAATCTCCAGCACTTAGTTGCATCGGCTTTCGGCTGGCGGCAACAAAAAAAGGAATTTCTAGTTGGGAAAGCCGGCGCCGTCTTAAATCGGTATGACCTCCTCCATCAGGGCGTTGGCAATTGCAGGTTTTCTATGGACATTTAACAGAAACTCCTGCTCTCATATTGAGGAAACCTACTCATAAGCCAAGTTTCCCCTTGATTGGTCGCATACTCGTCTGAATTGCAATCGCCAACGCCGTCCTGGTTCCGGTCCGTGTCGTCCGTTGATGCCAGATCTCCTGCCATGCCCAGTCGGTTCGAATGCCATTCGGGCAAGAGGAATTCAGGGATGCGCCTCGAAAAGGGCGTGCAGATCTTCGGCCAATCCGGCTTTGTTCGATAACCGCTACAGTAGTGTCAGGATTGAGACGGCACGATTGTAAAATTGACAAGGAATCAAAATTGCATGTCCCGGTTGGCGCAAGACGAAAGACATTTCTCGGAATTCTCGATTTCAGACCGAGCTGTGATGCGCACAGGTTGCGGAGATACGCTGCAGCGTACCGCCAGGATGCCAGCCGGTCGCGCGGCAACTCGGAAATTCCGGAATTAAGTCTCTTATCCGAAACGCGAAGGTTGGCGAAAGCGCGGGGCACAGCTCCAAAGGACAGGGTATCGAAGACCATCCAGCCCGGCAGAACGGGCGGATCATCATATGTCATTAGAATGTGGCGGATGAGTTTGGCCTGCCGGGATGAATTGGCAGGATCGGTCTCGGCTGTAAATCGTCATAATAAAAACGTCGCGAAATTTTTTTTGGAAACCAGCGGCTGGAAAGGCGAAAGTTACCAAATGAATGAAGATGACGCTCGTTCCAATTCCCCGTCATTTAAATAGTTCGATCTGAGCGGCGGGGCGAGTACTGGCTTCTGAATAGTTGATCGTGGCGAATGAAAACCAGCCGATTGAGCATGGTAGGGAGGCGTGGCGGGTGCGTTATTGCATAACTTTCTCCCGGACTACTGGGAAGCCAAGAGAATCTCCATGCATGGGGAAAGAATTTCCCAAAGCGGCAATTCAGGATCGGAATTTCGTCCATGGTACCTTGCGTGCAAGGAGCCTGAAACAGCCTCGCCTAGTCCGTAGGATTAAACACGCTTGCGAAATTTCGCATCGATAAGGCGGCATGGTCAACTTCGGGAACACGAAGCCACTACTCTTGATTTTGGACCATGATTCGGCGCTCTTTCCTAGAACAACCGACGAAAGTGGCGCCGAAGTCCGTATCCCAGCCTGTGAAAACTAACTCGCCGAATGAAAATACTAGCACGTTGCACCCAAGATTGCGGCAGGGAGGTCAACCCAACAGGCAGGTCGAATACTTGGTTTCAGCTAGCGGCAAGTGCTCCGGTGGTTGCTAAAGAGATCACCGTTCGAGAGTCGATCCTCATAATTTCGACGACGGAGTTGATTTTCCGCTCCTTCTTCTTCGCAACACAGGTGACAATCTAGTAGAACCCCGCGTTGGAAACTAGATCTTTATCCTGGCGAGCAAAAGTGATTTCTCAAGCAACCACTTGATATTGGATACCTCGATTCCCATTCTGTTATGGATTGATCGGACCGCACTCATCCATTCCATGATCAGTTCGATTCTCTTGCGGGAGAGTTGTTTGTCGATACTGCTGCGCACCCGATGAATGGATTCAATTTCCTCCGGGTACTCCAACAAGTCCGAGCGGGCAATTCGGTCAAGCCTTTGAACAAGGTGGTCGCAGAACTTTTGTTCATTGATGTTAGGGCAAGATCGCGCAAACTTGGCTATATTCGAAGCCAATTCGTCGATGCCCCTGTCCGAATAGGTCTCAAATGTGCCCTCAATGCATTTCAATGCCGCCACGACAAATAGTGGATCATATCCCCAATTGACTCGCAAAACTTCAACAATTTCTTCCCTTTCATTGTCGCAAATCTCACCGTCCGCTTTGGCAACCTTCAGCATCAACGGAACCATCAAATCAATGAGTTGTATGGCAAGCATATCCACAGGCCTATTGATGTATTTCGATGGTGCCCTGACGTTGTCGTCGTCTTTCATTGCCCATTTTCTCACGAAATAACACATGGCGCCGCTGGCAATTGCTCCCGCCAAAACCCAGCCGACCGGGGTGCTCCCCAACCCTACCAACGCCAAGATGCTTACTTCCGAAAAGAATGTCGCTGCGACAAAGTAAGAACCCATGAACTCTGCACCTTGAACTCCCGCTGCTACTACGCTCCAGATTTCCCGAAAAGCGTTCTTGTCAAGCAAGCGTTTGAAGGACCGGTCGTCCATTTCCAGTTCTAACTTGAACTGGTCTGTGTTTTCGACAGGAGATTGAAATCCAAGCTGGTTTAGGGTGCTCCGATAATTTTCGAGCGAATTTTCAATCAGGGGGTTCTGTTTAGCACCCATCGCAGACAATCCTTTCTTGCCGTTGACGCTTCAACGACGTTCTATCCGCCGGCCCGGACCAATGAGCTGAAATCTCATTGCCGCAAAGCTGTCGGGGCTGGAGCTTCAATCATGCTACGAGGTGCGGAACGCATCGAATCTTTGAATTTCTCGATTGATATCTCGCCTGAGCGCTGCATCCTTGATGTCTCCAAGCGCTCCCCAGACCGCCCCGAGAATTATGGCTAGCGGCGTTACGATCGGTCCCAGCAAAAAACCGATCAACGGGACGGATGCAACCAGCGCTCCCAAAATCGCGCCTACTACTATTCCGAATGTCGTATTGGGAAAATTACTCGCAAGCTTGATCGCGTTGCAAACAATGAAGCGTCCTATCTTGAATACCGTCTTGCCAACAAAAATCGTGGCATCGTATGCTCGCATTAAAAGCAGCTTGGCATCCGCCGACCAGTCAAGATTGTCAATGAATTGTTTTACTTTTCGCTCCGAAAGAATGGTACTGGCAAAAGTCTTAAGAAGACCTTCGTTAAGTCCCGGCGCATCCTTTTCAAAGCGAGTGCCGTCATCCGGATTTTCAGCGATCAATTGCATGGCGGTAAATTCTCTATTTCGTCAGGTTCATTGTTCATTGCAGGCAAACCCCGCGGAAATCGTATTGCATCCTTGCTAGTGAACTTCAAGAGGCGAGCGGCGGCGGCCGGCCGACATTCGACCGACGAGTTTTTAGCCATTCGAAATTTTTATCGGGCCGCAACGGATTTCCGGCGATTCAAAATTGCGGGCGAAGTCGCCGCGAACGGCCGTAAATTCGGGGGCGGGGAATTCAATCCCGCGAGAGCATAGGCATCTGAAAATTAACCCCGACCGTTGGGCGGGTCGCGCAAAGGCCTTTCGATTGAAGCGGCCCTTTGCAGCGCGCGTTCAATCCACGTGCGGCATATGTTTGCTTGCCGGTTCCGGGAGGAAGATTGCTAGCTCTTAGAGTTTGTTCCTAAAGTGGCAATTGGCCCCGAACCATGGTATTCCATCAGGAAAGTAACACCAGATGGAGGCTATCATGGCTTGGACCGAGGCCAATCAGGCAAAGTATAAACGGACGGACGATTGCCGTCAAAACAATCTGACTGATGAGGAATGGTCGCTGATTGAACCTATGATTCCGGC
>MKWU01003082.1_pt1 | contig 22898 bp, 21 predicted proteins | sample 809101 | NCBI WGS metagenome assembly MKWU01 (sample SAMN05860141, study PRJNA318959) | sponge metagenome | host: Aplysina aerophoba | place: Slovenia: Piran, Adriatic Sea, Gulf of Piran | collected 2013-05-07 | reverse complement strand
TCGTAGCGTTGGTCGGTTCCGGTTCGGCTCATCAAGCCCGGAACGCAAGCGAAACAGAGATACAGGACACTAGGAGGGTGCTGAGCAATCCACCAGCGGCCTGCCAACCGCCAGCAAAATGCCTGGGCTGGCGGGCGGCAGGTCTCAGCAATCGTCATTGTTCAGCACCGTCCTAGGAGCACGGATAGGTCGACACAACCGCCGTCATCTGCAACACCATACGCAGTGCCAATGTAGAAAACGGCTGGTCAAAGCCCCCAAAAACTGGTTAACCGTCGCAGTCGCTTACTCTCGAGCCGAGCAGCTGTCCGCGTACCCTCTAGGTCTCGATGGTGCAGACAGGGACGCCGACCTCGACCTCGTCGTCGATATCCACCAGGAGCCTGACGACGATCCCCGAGACCGGCGAGGGGAGATCGGCTTCGACCTTGTCGGTCTCCACGCGCAGCAGAGTGTCGCCCTCGGAGACCATGTCTCCCACCGACACGGTCCACTCGATAATCGACACCTCGTCGACGGTTTCGCCCAGTTTCGGCATCTTCACGTTGGTGCGGATTTCGTTCTCCTTCTCGACGCCGATAGACAATCTACCAGTGGCCGCTCCCGAGCCGCGACGGTTCCTTCCGGGCCGATCACCGGCCACCGGCGGGCGCGTAGATATTGCGGAACATGTCGTCGACCGACGCCGGGTCGCTGGCGGCGGCGGTTTCTTCGGCCTCTGCCACCCGGCGGGCAACCCTGGCCTCGATCTCCTCCGCTTGCTCGGCGGTCATCTCTCCCTCGTCGATGAGGCGGGCGCGATAGGTATTGATCGGATCGCGCTCGTACCAGCGGTCGAACTCCCCCTCCGGACGGTACGGGGCGGTGTCGGCACGCGAGTGGCCGGCATACCGGTAGGTCTTCATCTCCAGCAGGGTCGGTCCTTGACCGGCCCTGGCCCGCTCCAGCGCGCCGGACACGGCTTCCGCGACCGCATCCACGTCCTGGCCGTCGACGATCTCGCCCGGTATCCCGTAGGAGATCGCCCGGTCGGCCAAGTCCTCGATTGGAGTGGTCAGGCGGATGGCGCTGTACTCGCCGTACTGGTTGTTCTCGCACACGAACACCACGGGCAGCTTCCAGATCGCCGCGAGGTTCAACCCTTCGTGGAAGGCGCCGATGTTGGCGGCGCCGTCACCGAAGATCCCGATCGCGGCGTCGTCGGTGCCCCTCACCTGGGCGGTGAGCGCGGCACCGGCCGCGACCGGTATCCCCGCGCCGATGATGGCGAAAGTCGGCAGCAGGCCGACGGACATGTCGCACAGGTGCATGGATCCGCCCACCCCGCCCATGGAGCCGATAGTCCGTCCGGTGATCTCGCCCAGGACGGTTCGGGGGTGCATACCCAGGGCGAGGGCGTGACCATGCCCTCGGTACGTACAGGTAACCCGGTCGGTCGGCCGAGCAGCGGCTGCGATCCCGACCGCCACCGCCTCCTGTCCCTGGCAGGTGTGGGTAGTGCCATGGACCAAACCCTCGAAGAACATGGCCTGGACACGGTCCTCGAAGGCCCTTATCTCGCACATGGCCTCGTAGCGGGCCGGGCGACCCGCCTGGAGCCTGGCCCGGCGGTCCAACGATGTCGCGGTCATCTGCCGACCCCCTTTCCCTCCCACCAGTGCGGCGGGCGGCGTCCTGTTTCGAGCAAGGTGCTCACCTGAGTGGCTATGTACTCCGGTCCCGGCAGGTAGCGCTGTTCGAGTTCCTTGCCGAAGGGAACATGCACGTCCGGGCAGGTGATCCTGATCGGGGGAGCCTTCAGGTCCGAGAACAGTTCGGCGGTGACGAAGGCGGTGATCTCCCCGCCCCACCCGCCGGTGAGCGGGTTCTCCTCGACGGTGACCAGCCGCCCTGTCCGGGCCACCGACTCGAGGAGGGTCTCCTTGTCGTAGGGAACGAGCGTCTGCAGGTCGATGACCTCGGCGGACCACGAGGCCCCTGCGGCAGCCTTGAGCGCCGCCGGCACCATCGCGCCGAGAGCCACCAGCGTGACATCGGCACCGTCGGTGAGTCTGGCGGCCTGGCCGAGCGGGATTATGGCGCCGCCGCCTGTCTCCACCGGGGCCCGCTTGGCGTAGAGTGCGCGGGGCTCGAGAAACACTACCGGGTTGTCGTCCCGGATAGCCGCCCGCAGGAGTCCGTAGGCGTTGTGCGACCCGGACGCCACCGCCAACTTCACTCCCGGCGTGCTGTACATCCAACTCTCCAGGGTCTGGGAATGCTGGCATCCGAACCCGAGGCCGGCCCCGATCGACGCCCGGATCGTCAGCGGCACGGTCACCTTCCCCCGCGACAGGTAGTGGAACTTGGCCGCCTCGGTGACCAACTGGTCCAGCGCCACGCCTATGAACTCGATGAACATGATCTCGGCCACGGGACGGAGCCCGGTGGCGGCAGCACCGACAGCCGCTCCGAGGAAGCCCATCTCCGAGATCGGGGTGTCGCGCACCCTGGTTGGACCGAACGTCTTCAGGAGCCCGGCCGAGGTCTTGAAGGGTCCTTCGGCAACCGCTATGTCCTCTCCGAAGACCACCACATCCGGGTCGGCGTGCATCTCGTCCGCCAGCGCGGTCGCTACCGCCTGGTTCATCCGCATCTTGCGCATACCGCTCCCTCCGACCTGCCGAGACTATACCGATCCCAACCGGTGGGATGTAGAGTCTACTTAGTCTGGTCTGGCTAAGCTATATCCATGGCTACCACGGTAGTGAACACTCATGAAGCCAAGTCGCGACTGTCGGAGTTGATCCGCCAAGCCCACGAAGGACGCGAGGTCATCGTCGCCCGGAATGGACAACCTGTCGCCAAGATAATCGCGTGGCCGCCACCGCGCCCCGAACGCCGGCCCGGCGCATGGGCTGGAAGGGTCCGGTATCACAGCGACATCGTCGGATCCGATGAGGATGTCGTCGCGATGTTCTCCGAGTCGGCGAGTGGTGGAGTGGATTGAGGATCCTGGTCGACAGTCACGTGGCTCTCTGGTGGCTGGACGCGCACCCGTCTCTGGGACCCCGGTGCCGCAGTTCGATCGAGCTGGCGGACATGGTGTTCTTCTCGGCCGTCACCCCGTGGGAACTCGGGATCAAGAAGGCTCTCGGAAAGCTCTCGTTCCCGGCCGGCCTGACGGACAAGCTCAAGGCCGAGGGCTTCGAAGCCCTATCGATCTCGGCACGGCATGCCGAGCACGCAGCCGGCCTCCCTACGCATCACCGGGACCCGTTCGACCGGATGCTGGTCGCTCAGGCTCAACTCGAGTCCCTGACGCTGGTGACTGCCGACCGTGCCCTGCACTCCTATGACGTGGATCTCATCGCAGCCTCGGAGTGATCTCGCATCACCACCATTCCGGTCGTCAGGCTGGAGCCGGCCATGGAGCTCGGGGCGCCGGCGGGGCTCCAAGCCATCGGCAACCCCACAAAGGGGTTAGCGGGAGACACCGCTGACGGGAGGACTCAACCGAGAGCTCCTACCTGGTATACCGAGGGCGGTTGCTCTCCCATGAGGTGCTCGACGAAGTAATCCCAGCGGCGACGCGTGAAGTACGGGTCCTCGTACCAGGTGCCCCACGTTGCGGCGTAGTCATGGTTCCGGTTGGGAAGTACCAGCAGGTCGAAGTCCCGGTTCGCTTCGACCAAGGCATCGACCAGTTGGAGGGTTGCCGCAGGGTTGACGTTGTCGTCCATGTCGCCTGTCACCAGGAGCAGCCTGCCTCGAAGGTTTCTTGCCGGCGTCCGGTTGGCCTGTGCATCCCAGCCGGGTCCCTGGAACGGCCCGACCCAGCGTTCGCCCCAGGTGACGTTGGTGAGCGCCAGGTCGTGGTTGCCCGACGACGCCACGCCCATACGGTAAAGATCCGGGTATCCCAGCATTGCGCGGACCGCGGCGTACGCGCCTGCCGAGTGACCGTAGATGCCTACCCGATCGAGATCGAGATAAGGTCGGGCTTCAGCCAGTTGCGCCAGCACCGCGACGTGATCCGCAAGGTTGCCCGCCGGCCCGTCCTTGCCGTGCTGGTCATCGAGGAAGGCCCTGGACCTGCCCGGCGTTCCCCGGCCATCAACGGTGAACACCACGAATCCGAGGTCGGCCAGGCAGCGCGTGCTCTCCCCCACCACGTCGGTGAACCCGCGGGGAGTTCTCGTGGCCTGCGGACCCGCATAGATGCTCTCGACCACCGGGTACTTCTTGGCGGGATCGAAATCGTGGGGCAGGACGATCATCCCGTGGAGGTCGCTCTCGCCGTCGCTTGCCTTGGCGGTGAACCGCTCCGGGTATCGCCATCCCGTGGCGAGGAGCGGAGATACGTCGGCTTCGGCTACCCGTACGACCAACTCGCCCGAGGACTTCCTCAGGACCGTCCTCGGTGGTTGGTCGATCCGTGAGAAGCGATCCACGAAATAGCGGCCATCGGGCGAGAAGTCCACCCAGGGAGGCCACTCCCCATGCTCCGCGTCCTCCGGCGTCAGGAGGAGCGACGCCCCTCCGTCGAGGCCTACGGCATAGAGGTGGTGGTAATACGGGTCTCTCGATGCTTCCCTGCCGGCGCCCATGAAGAAGGCGGTCCGCGTCTCCTCGTCGACCCGTACCAAGTCGGTGACCAGCCATTCGCCGCCGGTCAGCTGCCTGCTGGGGCGCCCCTGACCGTCGAGCAGGTACAAGTGGCCCCAGCCGCTCCTGGCGGAGTACCAGATGATCTCCTGGTGGTCCCGGCTAACCCAAACATTGGGACAGCCGTAGTAGAGCGCGTTGAGGTCGATCGGCGTTTCGCTCTCCTCCTCCACGAGTACCGCGCATGCGCCGGTCACCGGATCGGCTGAGACCAGGCGGACGGAGCGCCGGTCCCGGTCCCAGTGCAGGAAGAACACCGCGTCGCCGCCGGAGGCCCACCAGGCGTGACCCAACTCGATGGGAGTCAGGAACGACGACTCCAGCGGTGCCCACGACAGCTCGGCACGCCTACCGGTCCCTGTCTCGAAGACGATCAAGTGGGCCAGCGGCAACTCGGAATCGCCCGGCAAGGCCTGGCGATAGGAGTGGATGCGGGGTCGCAGCGATCCGTCCTGCGGGGCTCCCTGCCACAGGTGCATCGTCCCGACACGCCGCTCGTCGAGTCTATGGGTCAGGAGGTAACGCTCGTCGGGAGACCAGAGCACCCTCGGCACAACGTTCCGGTTACCGAGACGGTCGGTGACCGCCGAGTTGCGGCCCTCCGGGGACGACCCGTAACCGCAGGCTGCTTCGGCGTCGCTGGTAAGAAACGCCGACGTGCCTTCTACGTGATCGACCAGAACCAAGTCGCCTGCATCGACTCTCGCCTCGTACCTTCCGGAAGGTGAGACGTTCCCCGACCGGATCCCCGGCGCCCGGACTGCCCGCTCCCGCAAGGAGGAACCATCCAGCCCGCATTCCCACGATCCGTCACCGACCTCGAAGGCTATTCGGGAGCCATCGGCCACGTACTCGAACGTCTCGAACGGGAGCCGCCGGGGCTCGACCTCCCTTCCAAGGACCGCCGAGAGAGCACGTGCCACCATCCGGTGGTCGAACGCCTCTCGCTGGTGGCCGTCCTCGGCGTCCACCAGCATGAAGCGCCGGCCCGAGGCCGACTCGGACCGGTACCAGAAAGCAGTGGAGTCCGGTAGCCAGCGCACCGGCGTTTCGAGGTTGAACACCAGGGATTTGACATTCCGATGGAGCATCGCCTCGGCTCGCCGGTACCGCTCCCGCATGTCCGGATGCCGGCCGGTGCTCATCGGTCGCAATCCGGAGCGCAGGCGCGCGCGGTCACGAACGGTACGCAGGAACCCGGCCGGTACAGACTTCGAGTACGCCTGAGGGAGGAAGCGTCCGTACCGCGTTTCAGAGGAGTCCCCGGAGGATTTCCAGCCTGACACCTGCGACGTAGGTGATGGTCGGGTTCACCACCTGGGTGGCGCGCGCTTCGAGGATCTGGCTCAGCAGCAGGACGGCTTCTCGGGGTTCGAGCCCGTAGTCGGCATGAAGCCAGCGGATCAGCTCGCCGACGGCCACCCTGAAGGCCCTTTCCGCGGGGCGGTCGGCCGCCACCGTGAAGATGCGGTCGGGGGTGACGATCCGGGGCCAGATCATCTCCGCCGGCCGTTGCATCAGTTCGACCCTCAGCCGCAGGAGGGCGCTCGTCTCGATACCCGTACCCGCTATCTCGCCGTCGCCCTGTACCGCGTGCACATCGCCGAGATGCAGCAGAGCACCCGGGACGTTGACGACGAGGCGCACCCTGGCTCCCGGTCCCACCTCCTGCACGTCCATGTTGCCGCCCCATGGGCCGACCCGTACCGTCGACTGCGCTTCGTGGGCGGGGGCAACAGCCACCATCCCCACCATCGGCCGGGCAGGGATGGTCAGCCCACGATCCCAGATCACCTCATCGCCCCGTATCCGGACGACACGCGCCGCGGCTCGGCTCGAGGTCGTGACGGGTGTGCTCGGGAAGAGCGGGTTGGTCCCGGCGAACGTCGTGTATCCGACCGGCGCCAGTTCCATGTCCTCGATCACGACTTCTATCGCCATTCCCGGCTTGGCGCCGTACACCCAGATGGCGCCAGAGGACGGGTTGGCGCGCTCGACCTCGTAGGAGTGGTGTTTCGACCACTCATCCCGGAGCTCGTCAGGCACTACCGAGATGTCAGGACCCCGGTTCATCTGGGTGACCACCTCGAACACCTCGCCCGGTTCCACCGACAGAGTCGAACGGTTCGTGGGACTTGCTTCGTAGTAGAGGGGAGAGGGCCCCTGGCGCCGGATCATCTGCGGATCATCCTCCCAGGATCTCCGCCAACCGGTCGGCGATTATCTTCTCCTGGCCGGCCTGCAGGGTGGACACCCGGATGTCGAGATGGTCCCGATCCGGATCCACCCACTGGTAGTGGGGGCGAAGGATGATGCATGGTTCCCCTTCGTGCAGTTCCTTCACCACCTTCGCCAGGCTCTTGGGCGAGCGGGAGCGGTCGAACGTGACGCGCAGGGAGTCCGGTGGTTTCGGATCAGAGGTAGCGGATCCGTCCTCGTAGGAGAAACTTAGGTACGGAAACCCGTCGAGACGGGACCGCATGCTGTCCATGAGCCGCCGGTACCGGCGGAATCGCTGCGCGTGGTCCATCTCCAACCAGGTCTTCAGAGCCGCGTATGCCGCCACTATCTCGGTGCGCCCGACCTTCATGTGCCGTCCGAACGCCTGCGCGTCCGGTCCCTCGAAGGCCAGGTAGCTGTTGCTGCGGGCAGCCGTGATCCCGGCGGCCGTTCCGGTGAGGATGCCCGCCATCGAACCGGCGCCGAAGAACTTGCCGCTGTAGGTAGCGAAGTCGGCGCCGGCGCGGACGTACTTGCTGAAGTTGTCGAGGGGGTACACCTGCTCGGCCGCGTCGACTATCACCGCCAGGTGATGGCGTTCGGCGATCACGAGAACCCGGTCGAACGGAACCACGTTCGGCGCGCCGGGAGCATAGAAGAAGATCCCGGCCGTCCGCTCGCCGATGACGTTCTCGATGTCTGCCTCCGAAGTGGAAGCCTCGTCACCGGCCATCACTATCCGACCGCCGGCGCCCTCGAGACTCCGATCATAGAAGGTACGCCTACCGGCCTGGACCACGAACTCGTTGCGGAGCCCTGTGGTATCGGGAATCCGGGCTACCAGGTCCTCCCTTCCTTCCGTGATGCAGGCAGCCGTTGCGAGCACCGCTGCTGCGGCGGCACCGGGCGTGACCAGTGCCGCTTCGATCCCGAGCAGCCCGGCGATCGCCCGGCCGGCCGCGTCGGAGAGGCTCTCGACTTCCAGAAATGATTCGTTGGCGACCGAGATGGCCTCCAGCACCGGTCCCCGGGGGAGGCTGCCACCCAGCCCGGTCAGGTCGTTGTGCGCGTTGATCACCGGACGGACGCCCAGGTCCGAAAGAAGCCCGAGCCCCGTCCTCCCACCGTTCATGAGCCGGGCACACCCCCCGTTACCGGCCATGAGCGAGGACCGGCGATCATCACCCGGATCGGGTTGTGAGGATCTCCGCCAGCCGGTCAGCGCCGATGCTGCCGCCGCTCGCTATGCAGACGACAGGGCCGTCCCTCCGGTCTCCGAGCGCGGCGGCCAGGGACATGGCGCCGGAACCCTCCACCACCAGCTTGTTCCCCAGCGCCAAGCGGGCGATGGCCGTACGCACGTCGTCCTCGGAGACCGGAACGACCCTGTCCACCACGGAGCTCACCAGCGGGTACATCTCGTCGACCACCACCGGTACCGCGGTGCCGTCGCAGATCGTCTCCCCCGCCTGTACCCATGTCGGGCTTCCGGCCTCCAGGGCCGCTCCCAGCGAGGGGCAGGCGGTGCTCTGCACTCCTACCACCTCGACGGCAGGCCGCAGGTGCTTGATCACGCTTCCAATCGCCGCCACCAGACCGCCGCCGCCCACAGGGATGTAGACGGCCGTCAGTTCGGAGAGCTCGTCGAGTATCTCGAGACCGATCGTTCCGGAGCCCGCCAGCATCGAGGGGTCACCCCACGGGTTGAGGTAGCTGTACGGCTCCTGCTCCCATCCCCGGTCGAAGACGTAGTCCATCAACGCCGAGAACGGCACCGGCACCGGGGTGACCCCGTAAGAGCGGACACCGTCGACCTTCACCCGCGGAGCGCTGTCCGGCAGGAGGCTCCTTGCCGGCACCCCGAGAAGGCGGGCCACGTACCCGAGGGCCTGGGCGGTATTACCCGCGCTCTGCGTGCTGAGCCCCCTCTCCAGCTCGGCGCCGGACAGCGATCGGGCCCAGTTCAACACTCCCCGGAGCTTGAACGACCCGGCAGGCTGGAGGCATTCCGCCTTGATCCAGACGGGCTCTCCAGGCTCCATGGTCCTGTACCTCAGGAGCGGGGTGCGCAAGGCCACGTCGCTGATACGACCGGCCGCCTCCTGCACGTCACCGATGGAAGGTGGGGGAATAGGCGGGCCGCCGGACCCGGTTCTCATCTGGTTCATTCGTTCACTCCCTGCTGTCGTCCTCTTGGAAGATCGGGGAATAGGGTATGCACATCGGTGACCCGGTCCTGGGGTCGGTGACCACGGAGGCCTCGACCCCGAAGCAGTCCCGCAGCAGCCCGGGCGTCAACACCTCGCCGGGAACGCCGTCGGCTACCACTTCACCGCCCGACATGGCAACCATGCGATCCGAGAACCTGGCCGCATGGTTGAGGTCGTGGAGCACCATAACGAGCGTAACCCCCCGATCTCGATTCAGGCTTGACACCAGCTGCAGCAATTCCAGCTGGTGCCCGATGTCGAGGAAGGTGGTGGGCTCGTCCAGGAGGAGGATATCGGTCCGCTGAGCAAGGGCGAGCGCCACCCAGGCGCGCTGACGCTCGCCCCCCGACAGCGTGTCGAGAGGGCGGTGGACGAAGTCCTCGAGGCGGGTCAGCCGGACGGCTTCCTCGATTGCCGCATCGTCTTGGCGGCGGAGCATCCCGAGCGTGCCGACATGGGGAAACCGGCCCTGCTCCACCAGCTCCAGCACCGTGAGTTCGGCCGGGATCTCGTGCACCTGAGGGAGGATCGCCATCTGCCGAGCCACCTGCCGGGTCGGCAGGCGGTTTATGTGCTGGCCGTTGAGGTACACGGTGCCTGTCAGGGGAGCGATCAGGCGCGCCAGGGTCTTCAGGGTGGTGCTCTTTCCCGATCCGTTCGGACCCACCAGCGCGGTCCTGCCGCCCCTCTCGATGCTTAGGCTGAGGTGCTGGGACACGACGTGAGCCCCGTATCCGGTGGAAATGCCCTCGGTCACGAAGGCGGGATCCCTGACAATCGGCTCCTTACCGGTCATCGCATGCGTTCCCGCATGAGGTAGAGGAAGAACGGTGCTCCCACCAGGGCTGTGAAGGCTCCAACCGGTACGCGGCTGCCGCTCTCGGTCCGGATATCGACAAAGGGGATCCAGTCGAGCGAGAACACGCGAGCCAGCAGGTCGGCGCCGACGAGGATGACGGCTCCTACCAGAGCCGAGCAGATCAGAAGCCTGCGCAGGTCCGAGCCCACCAGGGTGCGCGCCAGGTGCGGGCCGATGAGACCCAGGAAAGCGATGCCACCGACGACAGACACCGATCCCGCCGCCAGCACGACGGCAGTCATGAGGATGAATGCACGGGCGAGTTCCGAACGCAGTCCGAGGCTCACCGACACGCTGTCTCCCAACTGCAGCGCATTGGCGAGAGGGATGGCCACCACCACCAGCGGAAGGACCAGGGCAGCAACAGGGACCAGAAAGACCAGGTGGTCCCATGTCCGAGTGCTGAGCGATCCCACCAGCCACAGTACGATCGAATCGATGTGGCTGCCCGAGATCAACACCATGAACGACGTGACCGACGAGACCGCGGCGGCAACGACAACCCCGGTCAGGATGAGCCGGATGGGATCGGTGCCGGCGCGGCGGTAGCTGAGCGCGTAGACGAGGGCACCGGCCGCCAAACCACCCACGATCGCCGCCAGAGGTACGAGGGCGTTCAGATCGTTGAGCGAACCCTCCGATCCGAACGTGAACACCAGCGCCAGGACGGCGCCCTGGGTCACCCCGACTGTTGCGGGAGCAGCCAGAGGGTTCCGGAGCACCGACTGGAGGAGCGCCCCGGAAGAGGACAGCATCGACCCGGCCAGCGCGGCGATCAGGACACGGGGAAGTCGCACCTCCCACACAGAGATGCGGTGATGGACCTCCTCTGCCCGGTCGAACAGGGCCCCAACGACGAGATCGGGACTGAAGATCACCGGACCCAACATCATGTAAGCGAACATCACAGCCAGGAGCAACGCGCCGAGCGTCACGAGCCTCCGCCGCGAGCGGATCTCCGGTGTGGCGACAGCTTTCCGGCGCCGGGCGACGGCCGCGGTGGCGGTCACGGAATGGCCCTTCTCCGCACCAGCCCTCGTTGCATGAGCACCAGCAATACCGGAGCTCCGAGAACGACCGTCCACAGACCGACCGCTATCTCGTGAGGATGAAGGGCGAGCCGGGCGGCCATGTCGGCGCCCACAACGAGGATCGCGCCTACCGCGGCAGAAACAGGGAGGACGATCCGGGCGTCCGAGGTCCGCAGCAGCCTGCGGACGATGTGGGGCGACACGAGTGCTATGAATCCGATCGGACCGGCGATGGCGATCACCGGAGCCACCAGCAGAACCGACGCCACGAACAAGAGCGCCCTGGTGCGCCGGACACCGACACCCAGGCCCTCGGCCGTCTCGTCACCCAACTTCAGGATGTTCAGTGGCCTCCCGGCCAGGAGGAACACGACCGGGAGAGCAATCGTCCAGGGGGCCACCAGACGCACCTCCTCCCATTGGACGTCGGAGAGGCTCCCGACCAGGAAACGGTAGATGACAGAAACGCCGCCGAAATTGGGCGCGAGCGTGATGACCGCTATCACCAGCGCGTTGAGCAAGGCGGTGAATGCCGCTCCCACCAGCAGCATTCGCATGGGGTTGCCCTTCAGGCTCACCAACGACAGGATCATCGTTCCCGTCACCAGACCGGCCAGGAGAGCGGCTAGCGGCAGGGCGATGCCGGGGAACGGAAGCCGGAAGGCAACGATGGTGGCGACCGCCAGGGAGGCGCCTGCGGACACGCCGATCAACTCCGGACCGGCAAGAGGGTTCCTGAGTGTGTCCTGCATCACCGCGCCTGAAACACCGAGCATCCCACCCGCTAACAGTCCGCCTATGAGTCTGGGAAGGCGGAGGTTCTGCACGATGAACTGCTGGTTTCCCTCGGATGTCGGCGAGCCGAGGAGGGCGTCGAGTACCTGCCCGGCCGACAGGTCGGGTGTCCCCCGCATGAGTGACACCACAGCCACCACCGCACAAAGGCAGGCGACGACCGCCACCACGATGGCCGCTCGCGCCCACCGGCTCCGGAAGAGCGAGTGGCTCCTCAGGTAGAGGAGGATCGCGAGCCCAGGCGACCCTCCTCTACAGGCTTAACCCCCCAGGTCACCCCACCTATGTCGTCGGCAACCACACCGACAGGTCCCCCGGATGATCGTAGATGGCGGGCCAGCCGGCACTCAGGTAGCACTGGTAGGCCCACTGGAGCATCAGCAGCCCGTGACCGAAGGAACCCGCCGAGTCCTCTTCACACACCCTGCCTTCGCGATGGGCGGTGGTCTGGAGCCACACTTCCTGGGTGACGGTGTCGTAGCGGGCGCTTCCGGGCCAGGTGATCATCACCCACACCTCGGGATCCGTCTCCACGATGAACTCCCAGGCGAACTCGCTGTCCGGGGATCCGTACTCGGATTCACCCTGGTCCGGGAAGGCACAGGTCCCGGCGCCTTCCGAATGGAGGAACTCGCAGAAGGAGGAGGAGTCCCAGATCATCCAGTTGCTGTCCCCGAAACCGACGGCCACCCTGGTGCCAACCGCACCGGCAGGAAGATTGGCCGACAGGGCTGCGACGTTCGAGTCGAACCTGGCGATAGCTGCGGCTGCCTCTTCCTGCCGGCCGGTCAGGACACCCACGTCAATCCACCCCTCCTTGAGAGTCTCGACACCGCCGATGTCCACCAGATACACCGGTGCTACGACCTCGAGCGCATCGCGAACCTCTTCCTCGCCGACCCGCCCGATGATGAGGTCCGGTTCGAACTGTGCGACTTCCTCCACCGACATGCGGTCGCCGAGCACGGGAATCTCAGCAGCTCCGTCGCCGTAGTAGGCAGCGGCACTGCCCCACCCATCGCCTCGATGCTGGGCGATAGGCACTATTCCCAGGTCCGACGTGAGGTCGGTGCAGTTGTCCTGCACGCATAGGATCCGTTCGGCGGGATTGTCGAGGGTGATCTCGCGTCCGCTTCCGTCCGTGACCGTGAGGGTCGGGGCCGCTGCCGTGGTCGTCGGCGCTGCCGTGGTCGTGGGCGCTTCGGTGGTCGTGGGCGCTTCGGTGGTGGTCGGCGCGGCGGTTGTGGTGGTAGCCGGCGCAGCCGCCTCGGTAGTGGTCGGCGCGGCGGTGGTAGTCGGCGGGGCCGGAGCCTCCGTCATCGGAGTGGTGGCCCCCTCCGTTGCGTCGCTCGTGTCCTCACCACCACACGCGGATACCACAAGAAGCAATACCACTAGCAAGGCGCAAACCCGGATTGCCCGGTGGGGTAAGGACTCGAAGGCTCTCAGATTGACCATGGCGTAGCAGTTCTCTTCCGATAGACGACCTCTCATCCAGAATGATAATGAGTCTCACTTCTATACTCAATTCCTTCCCCGGCCTTGCCTAATGTGCAGGCGCGCAATGAGCAATGACTCTCGGGGCGTCCGTGGCAGGGGGCATCCGCCCACTGGGCGGTTCCGCTCTGTGAGGTCAATCCCGGCATGAGTATCCCAGATGTATCTCGATATCTCTGAGTTTTGAGATGGTTTCCGAGCGTTTATGTCACAACCGGGTGGTATCATACGAACGTATGTACGACTACTTACTCGACTGCCCGGACCGGGACACCATCCGACCCGGGCTCGGCAACAGTTCCGGAACCGGCCCGGGCGACGACGCATTCACTAGCCGCTACCAGCAGGAACGGCAGCGGGTCTACGACCGGGCCGCTCACATGGTGAACACGGCGGGCTACGCGCATGCGGATGTGGAGGATGCCAAGGCCGAAGCCGGCCTGGTACGCGATCAGGCCAAGGTAAGCCGAGCCAAGGGTGGGCAGATCGCATGGGTCCGGCACATGCTGAGACGTGGTGCTGTGGCCCGCATGGGGTACCGCAACCCCACGGAGATGGTCGCGTCCCGCCTCGATGCGCCACGGTCCACGGCCCGTGACCTGGTGTACCTGGCCGAGCGGCTGGCGGACCACCAGATCGAGGCAATCCGGGCGGGTGCCGTCTCGTATGAGCGTGCTCTGGCCGAGACCCGCCTCGCCGAGGCGGGAGCGTCCGAGGAAGTAATAGAACGTAGCCGGGACCTCGACCTCGAAGCCGTGCGGCGGCTCCTGTACGAGCGCCGCAAGATGACCAGAGCCGACGAACGGGAACTGTTCGAAGGTCAGTACCTGATGTTGCAGCCATCGTTGGATGGCAACCACATCCAGGTGAAGGGGCGGCTCGGTGCCCTGGAAGGAGAGCTATGCCGCCAGGGCCTGGACCGTAGAGGAGAGAAGCTGGTTCCCGCCGGCGACGACCGTCCCGGCGCGGGACAGCGCCGAGCCCTGGCACTCACCTCGCTCTGCCAAGACGAACTAGACCGCCAACCCCAACCGGCCCGCACCACCGCGGAACGGATCCGGGCTGCCAGAGGGCGGCGTGAACCGTCGGTCATGATCGTCGCTCACCAGCCCATAGCCGAGACATCCGGCTACGAGCTGGGCGTAGCCGTCTTGGGAGGAGCCCGTGTCGGGCCCGACACCGTGGACCTCATCAGATGCTTGGGCCCCACCGAGAGGATCACCACCGACGGTCTCAACATCGTGCAGCACGGAACCACCACCACGATCCGACCGTCTCTGCGCCGCGCGGTGCTCGCCAGAGACGACGGCTGCACCATCGACGGATGCACTTCGGACTACCGCCTCGAGGTTCACCACATCGTCCCCTCATCCCAAGGCGGGAAACACGCAGCTGATAATCTCGCCACCCTATGTTGGTGGCACCACCACGTAGCCGTACACCGCCGGGGTATGCGCATCGATCCCCAATCACCGCCCCGACGCCGGCGGCTCATACCGCCCAGGACAAGGTCCTGCGGCTACCAGCCACCCGACCCCGATCCCCACACGCTCGCCATCCTCCGAGCGCTACACGCCCCGACCAACCGCGCCCCACCCTGAATCGGTCGGGAACCTCGCGAGGCGCTCCCGGAACGCCGGGTCGTCCAGGTCCAGGTAACAGGTCTCCATGCTCACGCCGTCTACCTCTAACTCGACTACCTGGCGTTACGTACATCACTCGCAGGCTCCATGATTCAGCACTTACAAGTGGCCTATTATCACACCTAGAACTGGTATGATTTAGCACTCACACTGAGTCGGCTTGAGGCAGGAGGTGCGTGTGCATGGAGCCTTGACACCGGATGGTTACCTGCCTCGGGTGGCGGACGGCGAAGTGGAGTTCGCACTGCGGGCCGCTCCGGCGGTTGTCATTGAAGGAGCACGGGCCACTGGCAAGACCTGGACGGGGCGTCGGTTCGCTGCCGGCGCGGTGACCATCGACGACTCCGACGACGTCCGGTTGGCAGTGGCGCTCGATCCCGGCGCCCTACTCGATGGCGACACTCCCCGTCTCTTGGACGAGTGGCAACTGGCGCCGCGGATATGGAATCCGATGAGGCATGCCTGCGACCGCCGGGCCCGGCCGGGCCAGTTCATCCTCACGGGCTCCGCCGATCCTCCCGATGATGTGACCAGGCACTCCGGCGCCGGCCGGGTGATGCGCGTGCGTTTGAGGCCGATGTCGCTCTTCGAGTCGGGTGAGTCGAGCGGATCAGTGTCGCTGCGCCAGCTTCTCGACGGCAAGCAGACCGCAGGCGGGCGCTCCGATCTGGAGATCGCCGACTTGGTGGATCTCGTGTGCCGCGGTGGATGGCCCTGGCTCCTAGGAGAGTCGCCTCAAGTGGCCCAAACCCGGCTGCGCGGCTACCTCGGCGAGATCGCTCGAACCGACGTGGCCCGGTCGGGCGGCCCTGCCCACGATCCCACAGGCGTGAGCCGTCTGCTCGTATCGCTGGGCCGCAACGAGTCCACCAATGCCTCTTACAAGACGCTGGCAGGCGACATGAGCGGCGGCCGCGACACCCCGGTGCATCCCCGCACCGTCAAGAGCTACATCGACGCTCTGACGCGGTTGTTCATCGTGGAGGGTCTACCGGCCTGGGCGCCGCACCTGCGGTCGAGGGCGCAGCTGAGACGTTCGGAGAAACGCTACTTCGTCGATCCCTCGCTGGCGGTGGCAGCCCTCCGGACCTCTCCGACCCGGCTGCGCACCGATCTCAGCTTCTTCGGTCTACTGTTCGAGTCCCTGGTCATGCGAGACCTACGGGTGTATGCGCAGACCAACGACTGCCGGGTGTCCTACTTCCGCGACAACACGTCGCTGGAGGTCGACGCGGTGATCGAGCGAGGCGACGGCGAATGGATGGCCGTGGAGATCAAGCTCGGCGGCGAGAAACTGATCGAACAGGGCGTCAGGTCTCTGCTGAGGCTTCGCAACAGGGTCGACACCGACCGGGTGGGCGAGCCATCGGCCCTGGTGATCATCACCGCCACCGGCTACGGCTTCAAGCACCGCGAAGGCGTCCAGGTAATACCAATAGCGACCCTTGGACCCTAAGCGGGCTTCAGGAACTTTTCCGGAAGCTCACACCACACCGGGCAATCATCCCGTGGCATTGACAAGGCTGTCCGAACATGTAACGGTCTGGCAATGGCGACAAGAGAGCGTAGGGAAACGGCTGAGGAGTTCGAGGCTCGCCTGCAGAGACAGCAGGAGGAGGTGGAGGCCGGCGCGAACGATAACGTGTTGGCAGAGAACGTCCGCTACCTGGAGCGACACTCCCGGACGGCTACCTCTTCGACAGGTCGAGCTGTATCGTCCGGTTGGGTCCGACCCTGCCGGATCATGTGTTCGTGACAGCAGAGATTAACGTTGTCTCCTCGGGTCGCGTTAGGATCCCGGCCTTCTGAGAGTACCGCCCGCGCTGGGAACAACACCGAAGCCCCGAAGATGGCCAGGTGAGGCGCGGGGTGGGCAGCGAACTACTTCTACTGCCGCCTTCCCGTGAGGCGTATCGACTCACGCAGCCACGTGACGCTCTCCTCAACCATCTGGTCCTCGTCAGTGCCTGGTGGGAGGGTGGCTAGCTCTACGCAGACGAGGCCATTGAAGCTGGCCGAACGGAGTTCCGACAGGACCCTGCGTAGTTCGAGATGACCGGTGCCTAACGAGACGCTCGGCCACCAGCCTCCCGGGTCTCCGAAGGAGGCGTCGGCGAGGTTGAGGTCCTTGAGGTGGACCAGGTCGGTCTTGGGGGCCAGCAGGCGGGTGGCTTCCAGCAGGTTGCTGCCGACGCGTACCACGTTGGCGGTGTCGAGCACGACTCCGAGGTTGGGGGCGTCGACCCGGTCGATCAACCCGGCTAACGAGGCGACCGGAAGCGCGGTGTGGGTCTCTATCGCCAGCCGGATATCCGATTCGGCTGCGTGGCGGCAGGCCGCGCGTACGCGGGGAACGAGACGTTCCACCGAAGCATCGGCCGGTTCCATTCCCCAATGGGTGTAGGTGCCGATCACCAGGCGCACCAACGGAATACCCAGAGACGCTGCAATGTCGATCATCGCCAGTAGGTCTTGGAGGCACTGGTCGGACGTGCCCATCTCCAAGCCGCCGGGATGGCCCCACGCCAGCACCGCTTCGAGCCAGGAATCGGTCAGGAACCCTGAGAGGCGCTCCCGGAAGTCCGGGTCGTGGAGGTCCAGGTAGCAGGTCTCCAGGCTGACACCGTCCACGCCTAGATCGACGGCCCGGTCCAGGAAGTCCCAGGTCGTCCAGCGGGTTCCGGGATCCTCCTCACCCTCCCGTATCTCGCCGAAGAAGCGGTGGTACGAGTAGGAATCGATGCCGACCCGCACGCCGGTTCAGGTAACGCTCGCCAAGCCTCCCGTACGGACGCTCTCGTAGGCGGCCGCCACGACTTCCACGGACTTCGCGCCGACCTCGCCGGGTGATCGGTTCGGTACGTCGAGACCCTTGGTCAGATCGATGAGCGTGCTGGGAGGACCGTCGCACTGGTACAGCCCGGCATGGTCGGGGAGGTCGACCTTGGTGTCCACGCCGTCCTCGCGGTAGTGCCACAGGAAGTCCCGCTCCAGGTCGACGATCATCTGGCCCTCGGAACCGTAGAGGCGCACCTGGAGCTGGTGGCGGGGCCACGGCTCGTCGGGGATGTCACCGATTCCGGCCTGGCTGGGGCAGCTGGCCCCGCTCAGGACGCCGGTGGCCCCCGACTGGTAGCGGATGCTGAAGGCGTCGTGCAGGTCCACCCGGGCTCCCACCCTGTTCATGAGGGCGAACACTTCCTTCGCTCGCTCGCCGCTCAGCCAGAAGGCGAGGCCCATGGCGTGGCTCAACTGGGCCGGGGCGTAGCCGCCTCCAGAGATGGCCGGGTCTGTCCAGGTGTCCCAGTCGGGCATGAAATCGGTGGCGGAGCCCTCGTAGGAGCCGGTCGCCTTCAGCAACTCCCTGGTACCCGAGGCCATCGTGACCAGGATGTGTTCGATCTCGCCTACCCCTCCATCCTCGGTCATCATCCGCTTGGCCTCGATAGGTGTCGGCCGGTAGTGCCATCCGAAGGAGATCACCAGGTGCCGGCCCAACACCTTGGCTGTGGCATCGAGATCCCATGCGTCCGCCGGATCGATGGTGACCGGCTTCTCGCACAGGACGTTGGCGCCCGCCTCCATCGCCGCTTTGGCGTGCTCATGGTGGAATACGGATGGGCTCCCCACCACCACCGCGTCGAGATCCATCTCGAGGGCGTCCCGGTAGTCCTCGGAGATGTGCTCGAACCCGAACCGGTCCTTCAGCAGCTCCAGAGCGTCCCGGCCCTTGCGGACGGCGACTACCAGTTCTACGTCGTCCCGTGCCTTCAGAACGGGAATGTGGTTGCTCGCCGCCCAGGAACCGGCTCCGATGACACCCACCCGCACCCGATCGTTCGCACCCATGAGCCCTCCAATCCACCGTCGAGAGTACGAGCCAAGACACTAATAGCCTCGCCGAGCACAGACCGCCGCCGGCCGTGGCACCGTTGGCCCTAATCGGGTTCCCTCCCCACCCGCCACCGCCTGTCCGCGGCAGCAGAGCCGGGCCGGCGAACGCGTGCCGGGCCCGGCTCATCCTCGAGAAGCACCGGTTTGGTCCGGAGCACACCGGCCTTCGATCTGTCTCCCTCAGCATGCCCGGTCCCCGACCAGGATTCAAGACCCTCGTCACGTGGGACGCGAGAAACTTGTTCGAGCCAGACCGGCCACAACTCGACACAGAAAGGTGTCATGGAGGCGCTGCTAGGGTCCGGCGGGCAACATCGTCTTGGAGGTCTGTCCCATGCAGCGAGCCTGTTTCACCTTCGAAATCTATCCGGACAAGGCGGACGAGTACAAGAAGCGCCACGACGAGATCTGGCCCGAACTGGTCGAACTGATCCAGAGTGCCGGACTCAAGAACTACAGCCTGTTCCGCCGGGGCACCCAGGTCATCGCCTACGTGGAGTGCCACCCGGACATCGCCACCGCCTTCGGCAAGGTGGGCGGCACCGAGGTCAACGCCCGCTGGTCGAAGTGGTTCGAGGACGTGATCGTGAGCCTCGTGGACGAGGACGGCAACCTCTGCTGGGCCGACGAGGTCTGGCACCTCGACTGAGCAGCCCACCGCCTCAGCCCCTTGTTGTTTGGCCTGACACCTTACTACCCTGCCTAAGGTAAGGAACCTACTTACACAGCAGGGAAGCAGGGTCCCAACAATGATTGAGTCCACGATTACTGCTAAAGGCCAAACAACCTTGCCCAAAGCTGTGCGTGAAGCCCTATCTGTCAACGCAGGGGACCGTGTGCGGTACGTAATCCAGGATGGTCAGGTACGACTGCTCGGAGTGCGTCCCATCAAGCGGCTGTACGGGGTGCTTCAGCATCATGGCCCTGCGGCAACCCTTGATGACATGGACAACGCCATCGCCGAGGGAGCGCGGAGGGCGTGATCGGCATAGACACGAACGTGCTGGTCCGCTACCTGGTAAGAGACGACGCCGAGCAAGCCGAGGCAGCCCGTGAACTGCTGGAAGGGTTGACGCGCGAACGCCCCGGTTTCGTCTGTCGCGCGGTTGTAGTCGAGGTCGTCTGGGTGCTCGAACGGGCTTACCGGTTCGGACGAGCCAAGATCGCCGATGTGCTGCTGGAACTGGTAGCGACAGACTGCCTGGTGTTCGAGTCCGCCGACGATGTCACCCGCTCGGCGCTCCGCTACAGACCGGGCGGACCGGGTTTCTCGGATCTGATGATCATCGCTGCAGCCTCCAGAGCCGGTGCCGAATCGCTGCACACCCTCGATGCCCGCCTTGCGAGAATGGATGGCGCAACCTTGGTCCGCACCGGACGGTCCTAGGCAAGTGCGAGATCGGGGTAGCCCGAGACCACAGCCTCTACTGGGCTGACGACGTCTGGCACCTCGACTGAAGCACCCTCACCGTAAGCCTGCCGGTCGGTACGGAGCCAGCCAGGGCGGGCTCGGAAGTAGCCGTCCCGGCGGGTAGAAACCGGGCCGGGCCGCCAGGACCGCGGTGACCGTGTTCACGAGCAGGGCCGCGGTGGTGGAGACGGCCGGCATGCCCGGTTGCACCATGAGATCGAGGTCGTTCTCCCCGCAGATCCGAATGCGGTCGCGAGTCTCCCAACCTACGGCTTCCGGAGCCACGTGTAGCGAGAGTTCGAACCGGAGCCATTCCTGTCCTCCCACCGATGCCGTGGCCAGTTGCACAACGCCTGCGGTCTCGCGTGGTTCGATCGTATATGCGGCAAGCACATGGACTCGGTCGGCGAGCACCGGTTCGATCTCCTCCTCGAACCGGTCGATCTCCAGTCCCATCCCGTCCGCGATGATGTGGGCGCTCTCCGCGAAGCCGATATGTCCTCGAACCATGCGGGAACTGACGGCGCGGCGGAACTCTGCCCCGGTGTACCCGATGCCTAGCGAACGGTGGATGTCCCGGCCGAAGACCGACGCGTCCAGCGTGCGCTGGACGATGATCCTCGATACATCCCACGCGGTCCCGGCCAGGACGAGCGGGAGGGCGTCGAACGCAAAGCCGGGGTTGATGCCGGTGGCGGCGATCACCACCCCGGCCGTCTTCGCGGCGCGGCGCAGCGACGCGACGGCGCCGGGTTGTTCGACTTCCGGCCAGGCGAGTTCCTCGCTGGTGGATATGACGTGAGCACGCGCTCGGGCACATATCTCGACCAGGGGCAGGACGGAAACGAGCTCGGACCGGGTCGCTACGAGCACCACATCGGGGCGCGCCTCCTCGAGCATGCGTTCCGGGTCCGTCCACACGCGGACACCCCTCCATTCCTCCGGTAGCGGCCGCCGACCACCGCCCGCCGGTGGCGGTCTCCGGACTGCACCCACCACATCCATCCAGGGCCGCTGCCGGCACAGGTTGAGAGCCGCGGTCGCCACGCTGCCTATGCCGAAGAAGGCGATCCTCACCCGCTCCGCTGTGCTGCGGGTCTGCTGCGTTGATTCCATCAGACCTCCTGCCGGAGAACCACCTACTCCAGTCTTGCTAGTAGGAGGGTGCTGAACAATGACGATTGCTCGGGCCTGCCGCCCGCCAGCCCAGGCATTTTGCGGGCGGTTGGCAGGCCGCTGGTGGATTGCTCAGCATCCTCCTAGACCCTCGGATCGTTCCGAGGCGATATGGGAAACGGAGCCGGTGCTCGCGCTGCGGTAGGCGGCGCTCAGTAGTTCGACGGTCCTGGCACCCACATCGGCGGGAGATCGGTTCACGGCTGCCCTCCCAAGGGCCAGGTCGACCAGGACGTTGGGTGGATCCTCACATCCGTAGAGACCGGCCTGCGGAGGCAGATCGACCTTGACATCCCTCCCGTCCTCGCGGAAGAGCCAGAGGAAGTCACGTTCCAGATCGGCTACGAGATGGCCCTCCGTTCCGTACACCCGGACCTGGAGCTGGTGCCTGGGCCACGGAGCATCCTCCTGATCGACTGCGCTCCCCCCCGGCGGCGACGACGCACCCGAGACCGAACCCGTAGCACCGGAGAGGAACCTAACGCTGATCGCGTCGTGGAGATCGACTGCAGCTCCCTCGTGGTTCATGAAGGCGAAGACCTGGGAGGCGCGCTGGCCGGTGAGCCACAGAGCCAGCCCGAGAGCGTGACTCAGAGCCGCAGGGGCGTACCCCCCTCCGGACAGCCGGGGATCGATCCAGGTCTTGCGGGCGGGCTGGAAGAAGGAGTCCTGGCCCCGGTAGACGCTCGTACCGTGGAGGAGCCCGCGCAGACCGGAGGCCATCGCTACCAAGACGTGCTGAACATCGCCCACACCGGGATCCTCCATGAGCCGTTTGGCCTCGATGGCGGTGGGGCGGTAGTTCCACCCGAGGGCGAGAACCAGATGCCGCCCGGTGTCCAAGGCAAGGTCGTGGAGGTCCCAGGCATGACCGGGATCCGTGGTGAATGGCTTCTCGCACAGAATATCGGCGCCCGCCTCCAGCGACGCTTTCACGTGCTCGTAGTGGAGTCCGGCCGGACTGCCCACGACCACCGCGTCCAGACCCAGTTCCAGGGCGTCCCGGTAATCCTCACTTACATGCTCGAAGCCGAACCTCTCCTGAACCAACGCCAACGCCTCGCGGTTGGTTCGCACGGCGCTCACCAACTCCACATCGTCCCGGGCCACCAGAACCGGGATGTGATTGGCGATCGCCCAGGATCCGGCGCCGATGACCCCGACCCGGACCCGCCTTCCGGGCTCCATCCTCCCGCTAGCCGTAGGGGTTGGCGTACGGACTCTCGACCTCGAAGGGCCTTCCCCCCTCGGCGAACTGGATCAGTTCGATCGAGATGTCGTCCGGGTCGCGCAGATAGCAGGTGAGGGCGCCCTCGTACCTGCCCCAGGCGCAGCGCACCGGCTCCGGCGAGACGAACACCGCGTGGTCCCGCATCCGCTCGTAGTCCCGGTGGATGTCCTCGGTCTCCAGGCAGAGATGGGTGTTCCCCGCGTTGTAAGTGGCCATGTCCACCCGGCCGGGCGGAGGGTTGTGGTACTGGAGCATCTCGAGTACCGAACCGCCGGGCAGAGCCC
>MKWU01003080.1_pt1 | contig 22905 bp, 24 predicted proteins | sample 809101 | NCBI WGS metagenome assembly MKWU01 (sample SAMN05860141, study PRJNA318959) | sponge metagenome | host: Aplysina aerophoba | place: Slovenia: Piran, Adriatic Sea, Gulf of Piran | collected 2013-05-07 | reverse complement strand
TCATTCCCGCGGAAGCGGGAATCCAGGGGTGGCGAGGCGGGGAAACGCCGCTGCGGTACCCCACCACCGCCCCTGGATTCCCGCTTCCGCGGGAATGACGAATCGAGGGGCAGGGAATGACGAATCGAGGGGCAGGGAATGACGAATCGGGGGGCGGGAATGACGAATTCCGTAGCCGTCGCGCGTTTGACACTTCTCCGGCTCTTCGGCTAGTCTGCGTGCCGCTGCCGGCAATCGCCTGGCGGGCATGCAAATCGGTGAAAACGTGCGCATTGCGAAAGGAGAACGGACCATGTCCTCATTCCTCAAGGTTTGTTTCGAAAGGTTGGCGCTGGCGTTGGTGGTTGGAGGCCTGCTGCTGGGGGCCGCGGCGTCGGTGCAAGCGGCGGAGCTCAAGCTTGCCCACTTCACCTCGCCCAAACATCCCATGGACCGGCTGGTGATGCGGCCGTGGGGCGAAGAGGTGGCCAAGCGCAGCAATGGCTCGCTGACGGTGCGGATCTATCCCGGCGGCGAGCTTGGCAAGGGGCCGGTGGCCCAGTACAAGCGGGCGGCGGACGGCATCGCGGACATCACCTTCGGCCTGCAGGGGTACAGCTCGCCGCTGTTCCCGAGGACGCTGTTGGTGGAGCTGCCGGGCATCGCGCCGGACGCGGTGGTGGCCACCAAGATGCTGTGGAAGGCCATCGGCGCCGTCCAGGGCGAGTACACCCGGACCAAGGTGCTGGCGCTGTGGACCAATGACAAGGCGGTCATCATGACCCGCAACAAGGCGGTGCGGACCCTGGACGACGTCAAGGGCATGAAGATCCGCACCCCCTCGAAGCTCCAGGGCGACATCATCAAGGCGCTGGGAGCCACCCCCGTGGCCATGCCGGTGACGCGCATGTACAACGCCCTCAAGACCGGCGTGGTGGACGGGCTCATGGTGGCGCCGAGCGTCATCCGGAGCTTCAAGATCGGCGAGGTGGCCAAGTACTACACCGTCGGGCCGTTCGCCAACACGGCGTTCTTCCTGGTGATGAACAAGAAGGCCTACGACGGCCTCTCGGCGGAGCACAAGAAGATCGTCGACGAGACCTCGGGCCAGGCCTTGAGCGTCAAGGCGGCCGGCATCTACAAGAAGGCCGGGGCGGGCGCGCTGGCGGGGGAGAAGAAGAGCGGCCGGGGCGAAGTGATCACGCTGTCGGACGCCGAGGACAAGCGCTTCCGCAAGGCCCTGAGCGGGGTCCGGGCCGCGACCGTCAAGGCTCTCTCCGCCAAGGGCATCGACGCGGAGAAGATCCTCGCGGCCATGGGCGGATAGGCCGGCCGTCCGGCTTCGCGTAATCCATGAGTGAAGAATCGCGTGCCGCGTTGCCGGGGACCGGGGTGGCCGACTGGACCACCCGGCTCCTGGCCTACGCGGCCGGGGCCGCGCTGCTGTGGCTGATGCTGCTGACGGTGGTGGCGGTGGTGATGCGCTACGTCTTCAACGCGCCCATCCTGGGCGCGCAGGACATCTCCGAGCTGAGCCTGGCCGTGGTGGTGTTCATGGGGATCCCCTACTGCGGCTGGACCGGCGGCCACGTGGCCGTGGACCTCATCAGCACGGTGGTGGGGGAGAGCCGGCTGCGCTACACCGACACCCTGATGCGGTTCCTGGGGGCGGCGCTGTTCGCCGTCGTCGCGTGGCAGGCCATGGGGCAGGGGTTCGACGCCGTGGAGTACGGCGAGGCCAGCAACCTCGTGGAGATCCCCCACTATCCGTTCGTGTTCCTGATGAGCGTCGGCTGGCTTCTGTTCGCCCTGGTGCTGCTGCTCCAGGCCGCCGCCGGCATCTTCCGGGCTCCCCAGACTCCCCAAGAGAAGGCTGAATGAGTCCCACCGCCGCGGGTCTTGTGGGATTGGCGGGTCTGTTCGTGCTCCTGGCGCTCAGGATGCCCGTGGGCATCGCCATGATGCTCGTGGGCGTGCTGGGGTTCGGCGTCCTCAACGGCTGGGGGCCGGCCCTGGCCGTGCTCGGCAGCGAGCCCTTCGTCATCGCCACCAACTACGAGCTCATCGTCATCCCGCTGTTCGTGCTGATGGGGAACTTCGCCACGGTTTCCGGCATGAGCCGCGACCTCTACGCCGCGGCCTACGCCTGGTTCGGGCACTGGCGCGGCGGGCTGGCGTCCGCCACCATCGCCGCCTGCGCCGGGTTCGCCGCCCTCTCGGGCTCTTCGGTGGCCGCGGCCGTGACCATGGGCAAGGTGGCGCTGCCCGAGATGCGCGCCTACCGCTATGATTCGCGCCTTTCCACCGGCGCCATCGCGGCTGGCGGCACCCTGGGCATTCTCATCCCGCCCAGCACGGGCTTCGTGATCTACGCCATCCTCACCGAGGAGTCCATCGGCCGCCTGTTCCTGGCCGGGTTCTTCCCGGGACTGCTGCTCACCGCGCTGTTCATCCTGTCGATCTTCATCCAGACCCGCATCAACCCGGACCTTGGGCCGCCCGGGCCGGCCTCCACCGTCATGGACCGCATCCGCGCTTTCCGCCAGGCCAGCGCCATGATCGGCGTGGTGGTGGTCACCATCGGCGGCATCTACGCCGGCCTGTTCACCCCCACCGAGGCCGCCGGCGTGGGCGCCTTCCTGGCGGCCCTGCTGGCGCTGGCGCGGGGCCGCCTGACGGTGTCTTCGTTGTCGTCCCTGGCGCTGGAGAGCGTCCGCACCACCGCCCTGGTGTTCCTCATCCTGGTGGGCGCCCACATCTTCAACCCGTTCCTGGCGCTCACCCACATCCCCTCGGATCTCGCCGAGCTCCTGGTGGGCATGGAGCTGCCGCGGGTCGCCGTCCTCGCCATCCTGCTGGCCGCCTACATTGTGCTGGGCATGTTCCTGGAGGGCTTCGCCATGCTGGTGCTCACCCTCCCCATCGTCCACCCCATCATCCTCACCCTGGGCTACGACCCCATCTGGTTCGGCGTGGTCATGGTCATCGTCCTGGAGATGGGCCTCATCAGCCCGCCCGTGGGCGTCAACGTCTTCGTGGTCAAGGGCATCGCCGAAGACGTCCCCATGAGCCGGATCTTCGCCGGCATCTTTCCCTTCTGGATCGCCATGGCCGTCTGCCTCGCCATCCTGGTGGCCTTCCCGGAGATCGCGCTGTTCCTGCCGAATACGATGATTCAGTGAGGAATGGAAGGCGGACGAACTGCGGCGGGCCTTCGAAGCTGGCGAAGATGCTGAAAGCCGGCTGGCTGTGTTGCTGCAATCCGAGGAGGGTGACGGGGTTGATGTCGAGGCGTTCTGGGAACGGGTGGCGACCAACCTTGCCGCCCGCCGGCTCCGGTTGTTGTTCGTTGCCGACTGGATTCCCGACGAGTTGGCTCGGGTGGTGGAGTTTCTGAACGAGCAGATGCCGGACGTTGAGGTGCTGGCGGTGGAGATCAAACAGTTCCGGGGTGCGTCGCATACCACACTGGTGCCTCAGGTCATTGGACGCACCGTCGCGAAGCTGGGCGTTCGGCCGCGCGGTAGCAGGATACGTGCACTCGACGAATTCTATGGCCGTTTTGTAGACAGCTCCGTCGCCCGGCGTCTCATAACCGCCGCCGAGAATGCCGGTGCCGAAATCTACTTGGGGGTACAGGGTGTCTCGGTTCGAATAGCCTGTTCGTTCCAGGCGTCTCCGATCAGCGTGGCTTGGTTTTACCCCTCAGCGCAGATCTGGTGGGCGGGCACTAAAGGGTTCACTTTCGGCACCACCAACTGGGTCAACTTTCCTGCAGAAGCCCGATCTATTGTTGATGAAATGCACGGTTGGTTTGAGTCGCAAACCTTTGCCGAGAAGATAGGCGGCACATCGCAAAACTCGATAACGGGATGGGCGATTGACCCGGCGGTCGCCGCGCAGCATGTTGATGTACTGGCCGAGAGGCTTGCGACCACGATTTCCGGGTTACGACAGTGTTAGCGCTCGGTGCGGGCTCGCTCAATCATTTGTCGTCATTCCGGGCTCGACCAGGGATCGGCAAGCGGGGTGTGTGGCGGATGCGCCTGACCGGCGCGGCCTACCTCACGATTCCTTCCGGCGGGATCGGGTCATCATCCCCGTCCGAAGCCATATGCGCGGCCAGCGCACCGTCGGGCGTCCTCGCCTCCACGATTGCCACCGGTTCGTATCCCGACTCTTGCAGTCGCTTGAGCCGTAGCTCGTTTCCCTTCGCGCCCATCATGACGGAAATGAGCAACTCACCGAGCAGCCAAGCCTCCGGGATCGAGCTCGCAAGGATCCCGAACAGGAACACGAATCCCGAACAGGAACACGATCACGCCAATCAGCCATAGCTTCTTCACGAACGCCCAGATCCAGGTGAAGAAGAAGGCCGGCCAGCTCCAGCCGTTCTTGACGACTTCATAGCCCGAAGTTGCGTGTCGGAGGATGGAAAACTTCTTCATTCAAAAGACCTCCATGTCTTGTTGGGACGTAGTCCTTGATGACGAACAGGTCAAGCCGTTTCGACTGCGGGAAGGTAGGATCTCGTGAGCAACTCGCTTCGATGAAGGTCCTGGAGAAGCATGCCTGGGGTCGGGTATGGGGCTGGCGGTGAATGTTTGTTGACAATGTACTCTAATGCTGCTCAAGTTGTGTAAGGTTATGTGTAGGAGTGGTTCATGGCGACAAACTTGGCGATAGATGTGGACCTGTTGGAGAAAGCCCTGAAAGTCGGGGGTGAAAGGACGAAGAAGGCCACCGTCAACAAGGCACTGCAGGAGTTTATCGCGCGGCGAGAACAGGAACGGCTGCTCGAGCTCTTTAGTCAATTCGACTGGGACGACAACTACGACTACAAGCGTGAACGGACGCGTACGTGAGGCTGTTCGTGGACACCAGCGTCTGGTCGCTTGCTCTTCGTCGAAATCGGCCCTCTGAAGAGCCGGAGGTTCAGCGTTTGCGGGATGCACTCGGTGGCGGCGAGGCTGTTCACACCACGGGAATCGTACTGCAGGAACTGTTGCAGGGTTATCAGGGAGCCAGAGCCCGCACGGAGATAATCGAGCGTTTCGCGGCGATTCGCACGATCGAACCGAACCGTGACGACTATATCGCCGCTGCGGAACTGCGCAACGAATGCCGCCGGCACGGTGTCCAGGTCGGTACCATAGACGCGTTGCTTGCTCAGCTTTGCATCCGGCATGATCTAATCATGCTGTCCACGGACCACGACTTCGTCCACGTCTCGGATTGGACACCGCTTCGGCTCTGGCTTCGCTCGTGACCCCGCCGGCCGTCGCGCGTTCTTCCGACGGTCACACATTGAACCGGATGTGCATGACGTCCCCGTCCTGCACCCGGTATTCCTTGCCTTCCAACCGCAGCTTGCCTGCCGTGCGGCAGCCGGATTCGCCCTTGTGTTCGATGTAGTCGTCGTAGGAGATGACCTCGGCGCGGATGAAGCCGCGTTCGATGTCGGAGTGGATCTTGCCGGCGGCGTTGACCGCGGCGGTGTCGCGGGCGATGGTCCAGGCGCGCACCTCCATGGGGCCGGCGGTGAAGAAGCTCATGAGGTGGAGGTGGTCGTAGGCGTAGCGGATGAAACGGTCGCGGGCGGTTTCGGAGAGTCCCAGTTCGGACAGGAAGTCGGCGCGCTCGTCCGGGTCGAGCTGGGCGATCTCCATCTCGAGCTTGCCGCACACCGGCACCACGGTGAGGTTTTCGGCCTCGGCGTATCCCGCCACGTCGGCGGGCAGGGGCTCCTGCAGGGCGTCCTCGCCGGTGTTGTAGACCACGAGCAGCGGCTTGCCGCTCAGGAAGGCGAAGCCCGACAGCAGGGTCCGTTCCTCGGGCAGGAACTCCAGTCCGCGCAGGGGCCGTTCCTCCTCCAGGATGCCCTGGCAGCGTGTCAGAAGGTCCAGCTCGCGCCGGTGGTCCTTGTTGGCCTCCTTGCGGATGCGCTCCAGGCGCTTCTCGATGACCGACAGGTCCGCGAGAATCAGCTCCACCTGAAAGGCGTTGAGGTCCCGCACGGGCGCCGGCGGCTCGTTGGCCAACGGGTCCTCGAAGGCCCGCACCACCTGCGCCAGGGCGTCCACTTCCCGGAGCTGCGCCAGGGACTGGTTTTCGAGGGCGGCCTTGCGCTCCTGCGACGGCGGAAAGTCCAGGAAGGTGACTTCCGCGTATTTCTTGTCCTTGGGATGGACGATCTCGCTCAGCGCGTCCACGCGCGGGTCCGGCACCTTGACCACGGCCATGGCCGCCTCGTGGCGCGTCTCGAAGCCCCCCACCTCGGTGCTGAGGCCCGTGAGGGCGTTGTAAAGGGTGGTCTTGCCTGCTCTTGAGAATCCGGTGAGTCCGACTTTCATGGACTCTAATTTAACATCGGGCGGGATTATTCATAGGGAGGAGGGTCGGCGACCTCACTCCGGCAAGGGAGAGAGTGTCGCATCAAGGTCGGCCGCGGGTAACGCCCGGATGCCCGGCGCCATCCGGTAGCTTCGCGTGCCGGCGTGCACGACGTCCAGCCGTTCAAGGCCGAGCGTCTCGAAGGCGATGCGCATGGACGCCGTCACCCGGGGCGCTTCGGCGCGTTTGACTTCGAACCCGTACCGCCGGTTGCCCGCCAGTATCAGCAGATCGAGTTCCGCGCCGGCGTGGGTCGACCAGTGGTAGCACTGCTCGGGACGGGCGCCCAGCAGGTGAATGACCTGTTGGACCACGAATCCTTCCCAAGACGGCCCGACGACAGGGTGGGAGACCACGTCTTCGCGCGTCGTCAGACCCAGCAGTGCATGTAGCAGGCCCGAGTCGTTGATGAAGACCTTGGGCGAGCGCACCTGCCGCTTGGCGATGTTTTCGTGCCAGGGCTGCAACTGCCGGACCATGAACACCGAGGTGAGAAGGTCGAGGTAGCGTCGGACAGTGGTGTGGGATACGCCGAAGGCGCGGCCCAGCTCCGCGCCGTTCCACAACCGGCCGTGCCAGTGGGCCAGCATCGTCCAGAAACGGTGCAACGTTGTGGAAGGAATCAGACTGCCGAGCTCCGGCACGTCCCGGGCCAGGAAAGTCTGGATGAAACCATCACGCCAACGGCGGCTCGCGGGAGCGGAGGTGGCAAGATACGAACGCGGGAACCCGCCGCGCAGCCACAGCCGCTCCAGGTCGTCCACCTCGTCGAGTCCGAACCCATCCAGTTCGTGGAACGCCACGCGCCCCGCCAGGGTTTCGGAGGTTTGGCGGAGCAGTGTGGGCGAGGCGCTCCCCAGCACGAGGAAACGCGCCGGGGTTCCAGGCCGGTCCGCCAACACGCGCAAGAGGGGAAACACTTCCGGTAGCCGCTGGATCTCGTCGAGGACCACAAGCCCCCGCAGCGGGCGCAGCTCCAGACCCGGATCGGCCAGACGAGTGAGGTCGACGGGGTTCTCCAGGTCGAACCATGCCGACGGGCCTTGCCGGGATTCGATGAGTTGCCCGGCCAGCGTGGACTTGCCGACCTGTCGGGCACCCAGCAACGCGACCACCGGGAACTCGTCCAACAACAATGCGACACGCCGGAGATGACGTTCCCGTGCGAGTTCCATCACCTTGAAATATGATCGATGGCTGCACAGATTTCAAGGGAAACCGCAATGCTTCTTAGCGCCGACGACCCCTCGATCCGGGATGGCCGCGCTCGTAGACTTCATCCCGGGCCAGGTCCGCTCCGCGCGCGGCGGTCACCGCCAGCTCGTCGCAGCGTTCGTTCTCCGGGTCGCCCGCGTGGCCCTTGACCCAGCGGTACTCGATCTCGTGCCGTTCGGACAGCTCCAGCATCTCGGCCCAGAGGTCGGGATTCAGCGCGGGCGCCTTGTCGCCCTTCCTCCATCCCTTCGCACGCCAGCTCTCGGCCCATCCCTTGGACATGGCGTCCACCACGTAGCGGGAGTCGCTGTAGAGGGTCACGCGGCACGGTTCCGTGAGGGAACGGAGACCGGCTAGAACCGCCATGATCTCCATGCGGTTGTTGGTGGTCCTGCGGTATCCGCCGCTCAGCTCCCTGCGGGTAGGCGTAGCCGTATTGTAAAGGAGCACGGTCCCGTAACCACCCGGACCCGGGTTCCCGATGCACGCGCCGTCGGTATAGATGGTGACTTGTTTCATGTTTGTCTCATGTGCTTCGCCAAGCTCGACAGGAGTATAGTGTGCTGTGACGCGGCACACTAGCCCCCGGATCGTCATTCCCGCGAAAGCGGGAATCCAGGGGTTGGGCGGGGTGAGCGACGTGTTTCTTCCCCCACCACCCCTGGATTCCCGCTTTCGCGGGAATGACGATCCGGGGGCGTGACAATTCAACCAGTCTTCTGCGGCGCTGGCTCCTAGCGGACGAACGCTTGACACGGAACCGCATGTCTTTTTTAATCCGACACACGCCCGACGCGGGTGGCCCTGGTCGTAGACCCGCGCCGTAGTGCACGCCATCGACAGGCCCTGCGACATGGCGCGGCGACGTTCTTGCGAAACCGCCCGCGCCCGAATTCGCCACTGGCGCACCACACCGCTCCAAGGAGACGCGCATGCAAACCGGTTCTTTCATCAACGGGGAATGGTACCAGCCCAGTTCCGAGCGGCGGGTCCGCAACGTCAATCCGGCCGACACCCGCGACGTCATCGCGGAGTTTCCCATGGCCACGGCCGCGGACACGGAACGGGCCATCGACGCGGCCGCGGAAGCGTTCCAGGGCTGGCGCAAGACGCCGGGACCGGAGCGCGGCCGGGTGATCTGGCGCGCGGCGGACATCGCGCGCCGGCGCGTGGACGAGATCGCGGAGTTGATGACCCGCGAGGAAGGGAAGATCTTCAAGGAGGCCCGCGGCGAGGTGCTCAAGGGGATCTCGCTGCTGGAGTACAACGCCGGCGCCGGCTACCGGCTTGGCGGCAAGACCCTGCCGTCCGAGGCGCGCGATACCTTCACCTACACCATCCGCCAGCCTATGGGCGTGGTGGGACTCATCGCGCCGTGGAACTTTCCTTGGGCGATTCCGGTGTGGAAGTCGGCGCCGGCGCTGGTGGCGGGCAACGCCGTGCTGCTCAAGCCTGCGTCCCTGACCCCGTCCACGGCGGGCCTCCTGGCCGAGGTCTACGAGGAAGCCGGCATTCCCAAGGGCGTATTCAACGTGGTGGTGGGCTCCGGCGGCGACGTGGGCGAGACCATCGTCAACTCCCGGCGCATCCCGGTGGTGTCGTTCACCGGCTCCAACGAGATCGGCAGCGACCTCTACGTCAAGGCGGCCTCCCGCGGCGCCAAGGTCACCTGCGAGATGGGCGGCAAGAACGCGGTCATCGTCATGCCCGACTGCGACCTCGACAAGGCGGCCGTGGCTATCCGTGACGGCGCCTTCGGCTCCACCGGCCAGCGCTGCACCGCCACGTCCCGGGTCATCGCCATCGGCGACACCCGCGGCGAGCTGGTGGCCCGGCTGGAGGAACACGCGAAGAAGATCCGCGTGGGCTCGGGCCTGGACGCGGACGTGGACATGGGGCCGGCGGTGGACGAGGGCCAGTGGAAGACCGACCTGGAGTACATCGAAATCGGCAAGCAGGAGGGCGCCCGGCTGGTGACGGGCGGCAACAAGCCCAAGGGGCTGGACCACGGTTTCTACGTGGAACCCACGGTGTTCGACGACGTCACCCCCGACATGCGCATCTTCCGCGAAGAGATCTTCGGCCCGGTGCTGTCGGTGGCGGCGGCCTCGGATCTGGATGAAGCCATCCGGTTCGCCAACTCCGTGGACTTCGGTCTCACCACTTCCATCTTCACCCAGGACGTGGACAAGGTCATGCGCTTCGTGGAGGAGGTGGAGACCGGCATGGTGCACGTCAACGAGCCCACCGTGGGCGGCGAGGCCCAGCTCCCCTTCGGCGGCATCAAGGCCACCGGCGTGGGCGAGCGCGAGATGTCCGAGGAGGGTCTCAACTTCTTCACCGAGATCAAGACTGTCTTCATCAACTACTCCGGCCAGTCCGGGCGGCTGATGATCCGCTGAGGCGCGACCACCCAGCCCGCATCGAATCCGGACCGTGGAGACCGATCATGGAATGTGAACACGCTATCATCGACGCCGACGGCCACGTGGTGGACCAGGACAAGGACCTGCGCCGCTACCTGCCCGCGCCGTGGAACGAGAAGGACTGGACCCGGGAGTACTACCTGTTTCCCCTCACCGACGGCTGGATGCGCGGCATGTCGTCGCGCCACAAGGCCGAGGTGCCGGACGCGGCCAACTGGCTGAGCTTCCTGGACGAGTCGAAGATCGAGCAGACCATCCTCTATCCCAGCAACGCGCTGTTCCACGGCCAGATCCGTAACAAGGGCTGGGCGGTGGCCGTGGCCCAGGCGTACAACGACTGGCTCTACGACTGCTTCGGGCGCCAGTCGGACCGGCTCAAGGGCGTGGCGCTGCTGCCGGTGCAGGACATCGAGGCGGCGGTCGCGGAGTTGCGCCGGTGCGTGGAGGAGCTGGGCATGGTGGCGGGCGTGATCCCGTCGGTGATGGCGCCACTGGTGGGCCTGGGCGGAAGACAGTTCGACCCGATCTACGCGGAAGCCGAGCGGCTCGACGGCGCCCTGGCGGTCCACGGCGGTCCGGTGGCGGGACTGGGACTGGACATCTTCGAGAGTCTGGCCGAGGCGCGGCCCCTGGAGCACGCCATGCCGCAGATGGTGCAGATGATGAGCATGATCAACGCCGGCGTGTACGACCGCTTCCCCAACCTGCGCGTGGCCTATCTGGAGTGTGGCACCGGCTGGGTGCCGTTCATGATGGACGCGCTGGACGAGAACTGGGAGCGGCGCGGCCACGCGCTGGCGGTGAAGCAGCGCCCCAGCGATATCATCCGCGGCGGCAACATCTTCTTCACCTGCGAGGTGGACGAACGGAGCCTGCCGTACGTGCTGGAGCAGCTCGGCGGGGACCAGGTGCTGTGGGCCTCGGACTATCCCCACGAGCGCGCGCGCGCCGACTTCTTCCACGATCTGCCGGACTTCTTCGCGCGGGAGGATGTCAGCGCCGATGTGCGCAAGAAGATCCTGTGCGACAACCCGAAGCGCTATTACGGACTGTAAGGCGGAACACGAAGAGCCAGCGCCGCGGAAGGCTGGTTGAATTGTGACGATCCGGGGCCTTGGCGGACACTATGACGAAACCTGTCGAACCTGTCGATCTCGAACACAACGCGGCCATGAGCCGCGCCGACCGGGACCATCTTGTCCATGGCTTCGTGCCGCTCTCCAGGCATCAGGCGGACGGGTTGCCGGTGTTCGTCCGGGCCGAGGGAGTCTACTTCTGGGACTCGCTGGGCAAGCGCTACATCGACGGCCTCGCCACTCTGTGGAACGTGCACGTGGGCCACGGCCGGAAGGAGATCACCCGGGCGGTGGCGGACCAGATGGACCGGCTCGCCTACGCGCCCACGCTCATCGGGCCCACCTCGGAACCCACCGTCCGGCTGGCCTCGAGGCTCGCGGAGATGGCGCCCGAAGGGTTGAGCCGGGTGGTATTCACCTCGGGGGGCTCGGAGACCAACGAGAGCATGATCCGGCTGGTGCGGGCCTATTGGAAGGCCAAGGGCCAGCCCGGGCGGACGCATTTCGTCACCCTGAACCAGGGCTATCACGGTTCTTCCAGCGGCGCCGCCATGCTGACGGGCATCCCGCTCTTCAACCAGCAGATGGAGCCGGGCCTGCCCGACGTGCACCACATGGCGCGGCCCCACTGCTACCGTTGCGAGCTGGGGAAAACCTGGCCCGACTGCCGCCTCGCCTGCGCCGACGAGCTGGAGCGGCTGGTGGAGCGGGAGGGCGCGGACACCGTGGCCGCCTTCGTGGCCGAGCCCGTGCAGGGGGTGGGCGGGGTCATCGTGCCGCCCGAGGGCTGGCTCGCGAGGATTCGGGAGATCTGCGACCGGCATGGTATCCTGATGGTCTGCGACGAGGTGATCACGGGTTTCGGGCGCACCGGCAGCCTGTTCGCGTGCGCGGGCGAGGGCGTCACGCCGGACGTGCTGGTCACCGCCAAGGGCATCACCAGCGGCTACCTGCCCATGGGCGCCATGCTGTTCCGGGAGGAGATCTTCCAGACGTTGCTGGCCAAGGCCGACGACGCGTTCTATCACGGCTACACCTACACCGGACATCCGGTGGTGTGCGCCGCGGCGCTGGCCAACCTCGACATCATCGAGCGGGAGCGGCTGGTGGAACGGGCGGCGGAGGTGGGCGCCTACCTGCAGGAGCGGCTGCGGACGCTCCTGGACCTGCCCATGGTAGGCCAGGTGCGCGGCCGCGGGCTCATCGCCGCGGTGGAGCTGGTGAAGGACAAGGAGACCCGGGAGTCCTTCGCGGTGGAGCAGCAGGTGCCCCGGCAGGTCTACGACGAGTGCCTCGCCAACGGGCTGTTGCTGCGGGTATGCGGCACCCATGCGCTGGCGGTGTGCCCGCCGCTGGTGGTCACGAGAGAGCAGATTGACGACATCGTTGCAATCTTGCGGGACGCCATCACCACCGTCGCGCAGGCCGTGCTGTCGTAACGAAACCTGCCATCCGCAGACGGCCGTTTTCGGGACTCCCGCCCCTCATCCAGTCATTCCCGCGAAAGCGGGAATCCAGGGGTGGGGCGGGGACCCACTGCCGTTGCAACCCTCCACCACCCCTGGATTCCCGCTTTCGCGGGAATGACGGATGAGAGGCCGCAGGATACGGACGAGAGGGCCGAGGACACGGATGAGAGGGCACGGATGAGGAGGCGGAAATGACGGCTGGAAATGACGGTGACAGTGAAGGCTCCTGCGCATGTTCGGAAGCGAGAAGATGACAGGCAAGACCAGGGAGGTATCCGTCAATGGTTGAATGCCCCGTTTGCGGAGCGGAATTTGAACTGGCCGAGGACGCGGTGGAAGGCGAGCTGATCACCTGCACCGACTGCGGCACCGAGCTGGAGGTCACCAGCCTCGACCCGCCCGAGGTGGCCGAGGCGCCCTCGGAAGAGGAAGATTGGGGGGAATGAGCTTGAAGATCGGTTTGCTGCATTCATTGGTCCGGCCCGAGGAGAAGCTCCTGATCAAGGAGTTCCGGAAGCATTCCGGCGTGGAGCTTCAAATGATCGACGACCGCAAGCTCTCGTTCAACCTGGGCAGGGACGAGTTCGACCTGGACGTGCTTCTGGAGCGGTGCATCAACCACTCCCGGGCGCTGCACGGCCTGCGGCTGTTCGAGAGTGCCGGCGTGCGCTGCGTGAACGCGTCGTCGGTGGCGACCGTGTGCGGCGACAAGATCCTCACCTCGGTGCATCTGCAGGAGCACGGCGTGCCCCAGCCCGAGGTGCGCATCGCCTTCACCGAGGAATCCACCCTGGAGGCCATCGAGGAGATGGGCTATCCCGTGGTGCTCAAGCCCGCGGTGGGTTCCTGGGGCCGGCTCCTGGCCAAGGTCAACGACCGGGACGCTGCGGAAACCATCCTGGAGCACAAGGCGATCCTGGGCAGCTACCACCACTCCATCTTCTACATCCAGCAGTATGTCGAGAAGACCGGGCGCGACATCCGGAGCTTCGTCATCGGCGACGAGTGCGTGGCCGCCATCTACCGCTACAGCGACCACTGGATCACCAACACGGCGCGGGGCGGGCGCGCCGAAAACTGTCCGGTGACGGACGAGCTGCGGGACCTCTCGGTGCGCGCGTGCCGCGCGGTGGGAGGCGGCATCGTCGCCGTGGATCTCTTCGAGACCCCGGACGGACCCCTTGTCAACGAAGTGAACTACACCATGGAGTTCCGCAACAGCATCGACACCACCGGGGTGAACATTCCCGGCCTCGTGGTCGAGCACGTGCTCAAGGTGGGCCGTGAGGAACGGGAACGCAGGGGCGCGGCGTGACGGAGAGGCGGACGGGTTCTCGGGTCGTGGGCATGGATCGGAAAGAGAGGCGCGAGCCGTGGCAGAGAGCTTGAAGGTCTCCATCGTCGGAGCGTCCGGCTACACGGGCGGGGAGTTGCTGCGTCTGCTCCTCGGGCACCCTGGGGTGGAGGTGTGCGAGGTCACCTCGGAGCGCTTCGCCGGCAAGTTCGTGTTCAAGGCTCACCCCAACCTGCGCAAGCGCACCCAGCTCCGCTTCTGCAAGATGGACGAGCTCAAGCCGTGCGACCTGCTGTTTCTCTGCCTGCCCCACGGTCAGGCCATGGAACGCATCGATTCGTTCCGGGAACTGGCGCCGAAGCTGGTGGATCTGAGCGCGGACTTCCGGCTGAACGATGCGGGCGAGTACGAACGCTGGTATGGCAAGCCACACCAGCGCCCGGAGCTCATGAAGGAATTCGTCTACGGGGTTCCGGAACTGCACCGCGACGAGATCCGCGGCGCAAGCTTCGTCACCGGCGCCGGTTGCAACGCCACCGCCACCATCCTGGGGCTCTACCCGTTCTTCAAGAAAGGGTTGGCGGACCCGGAGCGTACGGTGGTGGAGGTCAAGGTGGGCTCCAGCGAGGGCGGCAATGCCGCCAGCGACGCCTCGCACCACCCGGAGCGCAGCGGCGCGGTGCGCTCGTTCATGCCCACGATGCACCGCCACTGCGCGGAGATCTACCAGGAGCTGGGCTTCGGCGAGCCGATCCGGGTGTACTTCTCCGCCACCTCCATCGAGATGGTGCGCGGCGTGCTCGCCACCTGCCACCTGTTCCTGCGCGAGCCCCTGGAAGAGAAGGACGTGTGGAAGCTCTACCGCGAAGTCTACGGCAAGGAGCCCTTCCTCCGCATCGTCAAGGAGGCGGACGGCATCTACCGCTACCCCGAACCCAAGCTTCTGAGCGGCACCAACTATTGCGACGTGGGCTTCCAGAAGGAGAAGGGGTCGGACCGGCTGGTGGTGCTGAGCGCCCTGGACAACCTCATGAAAGGCGCGGCGGGGCAGGCGGTCCAGGCCTTCAACCTCATGAACGGCTTCGAGGAGACCCTGGGCCTGGAGTTTCCGGGGCTGCACCCGTAGCGGTCAAGCGCCATGTGCCGCCTGATGTGCGTCAAGAACCGAGAGCCGTTCGACATCGCCGAGCGCCTGTCGGAACTCGCCGGCATTGCCCGGAACAGCCCGGAGTACCAGGGCCACGGCTGGGGCTGCGCCTACCTGGTGGACGGCGGGTGGCGGGTATACCACAACATCAAGCCCATCTGGGAGGACGATCTGGACCAGTTCGGTGCCACGACCCTGCTGTTGGGCCACGCCCGCAGCGCCTTCCGGGACGAGAACATCGTCGTGGAGAACAACATGCCGTTCGCCGACGACCGCTACGTGTTCGCGTTCAACGGCGAGCTGCGCGGCGTGCGCATCAGCGCGGAGGGGCGTATCGGCGCGGAGAAGGTGTTCAACTTCGTCAAGCGTTTCGACAAGGGCGACATGGCCGCGGCCATGCGCAAGGGGATGGACGTCATCGTCCGCAGGACGCGCTACGTGCGCGCCATGAACATGATCATTGCCGATAGAGAGAACGTCTACGTGGGATCGCTCTTCAACGAACAACCCGAGTACTTCAGGCTGCGCGCCCGTCAGAGCGACGGCGGTTTCACCGTCAGCTCCGAGACCGTGCCGGAGCACGGCGGCTGGCGCGTGATTCCCAACGACACGGTGGAGCACCTGCGATGATCCTGGTGAAGATCGGCGGCGGCAGCGCCGTCAACCTGCCCGGCATCGCCGAGGACCTGGCGGCGGTGTCCGACCGTTTCATCGTGGTGCACGGCGCCAACGCGGTGCGCGACGCCATCGCCGCGAAGCTCGGCAATCCCACCCAGGTGGTGACGTCGGTGTCGGGATACACCAGCGTGCTGTCGGACAAGGCAGCCCTCGACGCCATCCTGATGGGCTACGCCGGCGTGCAGAACAAGCGCATCGTGGAACTGCTGCAGCAGAACGGGGTCAACGCGGTGGGTCTCTCGGGCATCGACGGCCGCGCCATCCAGGGCCAGCGCAACAAGGGCATCCGGGTGCGCAAGGACGGCAAGACCCTCATCGTGCGCGACTTCTCGGGCAAGCCCCGGAGCGCCAACAAGGAACTGTTCCAGTTGCTGCTCGACGGCGGCTACGCACCGGTGCTGTCCATCCCCATCATCGACGAGCGCCACACCGCCATCAACTCGGAGAACGACGACATCATCAACGTGCTCCAGGCCGCCTTCCACGCCGAGGTGGTGCTGCAGCTCATCGAGGCCCCCGGCTTCCTCGCCGACAAGGACGACGAGAGCACCGTGGTGCCGCATATCCGGGCGGGTGAGCTGGAGCAGCGGGAGGCGCAGGTGGAGGGGCGCATGAAGCGCAAGATGCTGGCGCTGCGCAAGCTGTTCGAGGAAGGCGCGGAGAAGGTCATCATGAGCGACGGCCGAGTGGAGCATCCCGTCCGTGACGCCCTGGCGGGGAAAGGAACGGTGATCCAGTGAGCGACTTCAAGGAGCTGCAGCAACAGTACGAGTTCGACGTCTACCCCAAGCGCGATATCGTCCTGGTGCGCGGCCAGGGCGCCAAGGTGTGGGACGACCAGGGCCGCGAGTACATCGACTGTGTGGCCGGCCACGGCGTCGCCAGCCTCGGTCACTGCCATCCCAAGGTGGTGCAGGCGGTCACCGAGCAGGCGCAGCGGCTCGTGAGCTGCTCCGGCGTCTTCTACAACGACGTCAAGGCGCGCCTGCTGGAGCGGCTGGCGGGCATCACGCCCGGCAACCTCAACCGCGCGTTCCTGTGCAACTCGGGCACCGAGACCATCGAGGCGGCCATCAAGTTCGCCCGCTTCGCCACCGGCAAGCAGGAGTTCGTGTGCGCCATGCGCGGCTTCCACGGCCGCACCATGGGCGCGCTGAGCGCCACCTTCACCAAGGAGTACCGCGACCCCTTCGTGCCCATCGTCGAAGGCTTCCAGTACGCGCCCTTCAACAACTTCGCCAAGCTGGAAGAGAAGGTGAACGACAACACCGCCGCGGTGATGCTGGAGATCGTCCAGGGCGAGGGCGGCGTCAACCTCGGCAAGGCCGAGTTCTTCGAGCAGGTGAGCGAGCTGTGCCGGGAACGGGGCGTGCTGCTCATCATCGACGAGGTCCAGACCGGCTTCGGCCGCACCGGCAAGATGTTCGCCTGCGAGCACTTCGGCCTCGAACCCGACATCCTGTGCCTGGCCAAGGCCATGGCCGGCGGCATCCCCATGGGCGCGGTGCTCTGCTCCGACAAGCTCGAGGTCCCCGTGGGCCGCCACGGCAGCACCTTCGGCGGCAACCCGCTGGCCTGCGCCGCGTCCCTCGCCGCCATCGACGCCATGGAAGAGGAAGGACTCGCCGAGGCCGCCGCGGAGAAGGGCGCCTACCTGCTGGAGCGCCTCAAGGCCGCGGACCTGCCGAAGGTAAGAGAGATCCGCCAGCTCGGCTTGATGATCGGCATCGAGCTCAAGGAAAAGTCCCAGCCCCACCTCGTGCGCCTGATGGAGAAGGGAGTCCTGGCCCTACCCGCCGGCGCGACCGTGGTACGGCTGTTGCCGCCCCTGGTCATCAGCCACGCCGAGTTGGACACCGTGGCGGAGGCGCTCATCGAGGTGCTGTCCGACGGTTCGTAACGGGCCTTCACCCGCGTTTGCTCACGCCCCTCGGGCAAGCCCGCGAATGCCCCGAAAAGCGTCATTCCCGCAACGACCCCCTCGAATCGTCATTCCCGCGGAAGCGGGAATCCAGGGGTGGCGAGGCGGGGAAACGCCGCTGTAGTGCCCCAGCACCGCCCCTGGATTCCCGCTTCCGCGGGAATGACGCTTCAGGGGGCTCGGCCTCATCCGATTGGCACGGTCTGTCTTGCGGGAATGAGGGTGAGGGGCGTCGTCCCACGCGATCCTCGACACAGCCTGTTTCGCGAGAATGACGTGTTACGGGCACTCGACCATCACGTCACGAATCAACTCTTGCCAAGTGTGGATTTCCCTATCCGGGTTCACCAGCGGCGCCACCTCCGCGCAATGCTGCGCCAGACTCTCGTAGAAGGGCAGGTCGTTCTCGGCGCGGAGCAGCACCCGCTTGAGCCCGGCCGTGTCGCCGAGTTCGTAGTAGCCGGGGTAGTCGTCGCCCAGGGTGCCGATCAGGCCCGATATCCTCGAGGCGGCCACCGGGACGCCGGAGGCGAGGGCCTCGCACAGTACGTTGGAGCTGCCCTCCATGCGCGAGGTGATGGACACGAGGTGGCTGCGGGCCATGAACTGGCGCGTCTTCCAGTGGGGCCACTCGCCCATCCAGCGGTAGCGCGGGTTGCGCTCCATCTCCTGCCGGGCGCGTCGCGCGAGGCTCTCCTCGAAGGCGGCGCCGATGTGCACCACGCGGATGCGCGAGGAGGCGGGCAGGGCGCGCACGGCCATGGCGGTGCGGAACGGGTCCTTCTCGGGGCGCATGTGGCCCACCGTGGCGACGATGAAGCGGCGTTTCGGGTCGCCGGGGCCGCCGGGCCGCGGCTCTGCCGACTGGTAGATCACCCGGGTCTTTTCGTGCAGTGACGGGTCGAGTTCGTCGAGCCCTTTTCGTTGGAGCAGCACCAGACGGTCGGCCAGCCGAAGCGACTCGCGAGCGTTCTCGTCCACGTGGATGTCGTTGTACAGGTCGGTGCCGGTGAGCACGACCACCACCGGTTTGCCGGGATGGAGTTCCCGGAACCGGCGAACGGAGCCGTGACTGCGGCGCGCGTGGAGCGCGATGAGAAGGTCGCACCGTTCACGCTCGTAGCGGTCCAGGGCTTTGACCCGATAGCCCGAAGCGCGCAGGATTCGCGCCCACCTTCCCCCGGAGATGCGGTTGCCCGTGCGCCGCGTGGGTCCGGCGGGGGTTACCAGGGCGATTCTGGTTGTCGACGTGTTGTCAGGTGCCAAGTCGTCTTCCAATCTGAGTGGGAACGCTGACAGATCTCGTCGCCGGCAGAGGCGCGGTCCTTCGACTTCGCTCCGCTGGCGCTTCGCTACGCTCAGGACGAACGGAGGGACTGGGTTCACGACCGTTCAGCCTGTGTCTTCTGCATGCTCAGGACACGTTTAGCAGAGCGAAGTCGAAGGACGCCACCCGCGGCGATTGCCCGGCCGGTGCGAACCCGCGGATTCGTCAAGCTATTTGTGACGCAGGACACTAGTCCCGCGCGCACGTGCGGAAACCGGCCCACACGTCCCGGCGGTCCGGCTTGTAGAAGTTGCGCCAGGTGTTGCGGATGAGGTGTGAACGGGTGGTCCAGCAGCCGCCGCGCAGTACCCTGTGATCGCCGAACCAGGGCTCCGAATACTCCCTGTAGGGGTCCCGGACGAAGCCGGGGTAGGGCTGGAAGGCGCTGGCGGTCCACTCCCACACGTTGCCGATCATCTGGCGGCAGCCCGCGGCGCTGTCACCCGCGGCCAGGGCGTCCACCGGCAGGCGCCCGCCCGCGGCCCAGTCGAGGTTGCCGCGGTCGGGGTCGGGCGGCGCTTCGCCCCAAGGGAAACCGCGCTTGGCTGCTTCGCCGCTGGCGGCGGCGCCCGCCGGATCCACGGCCGCGGCCAGCTCCCACTCGGCTTCCGCGGGCAGCCGGCGCCCGGCCCAGCGGCAGTACGCCTCGGCCTCGTGCCAGTTGACGTGGACCACCGGGAGGTGCGGGGGCAGGGGCAGCCAGCGGTCGAAGATTCGCTCCAGCCAGCGGCCCGGCGCCTCGCGCTCCCAGTACACGGGATGCGCCGCGCCCTCGGCCTGGCGCCAGCTCCACCCCTCGTCGCTCCACCACCGCGGATCGTCGTAGCCGCCGTCGTCGGCGAACGCGGCGAACTCGGCGTTGGTCACGGCGGCGCGGGCGATGCGGAACGGCGCCACGGTCACGGGATGGCCCCACTTCTCGTTGTCGAAGACAAAGGGCAGGTCCTCGGTGGCGCCGAGCACGAATTCACCGCCGGGTACCTCCACGTCGCCGGGACACGGGGCGCCCCGCGGCACGGTGCCGTGGCCCACGAACGCGGGCGGTGCATACGCCAGGGTCTGGCGCGTGTACGTGAGCGCCTCCGCGTGCATGTCCTCGTGGAGGAAGCCCAGCCTGTGGAAGTAGGTTTCCTCGGGGTTCAGCCGCTCGGCGGGCAGTCCTTCGGCAATCTCGTTGAGAACGCGGTCCATGTACGCGAGGGTCTCGGTCCGCGACGGCAGCCCCAGTCCCCACCGGGTGTCGTGGAGCACGGCGGCGGAATCGTACAGCACGTCGCCGTCGCGCATCATGGGGTCGTGGCCGCGCAGATGGCGCAGCGCCCACTTCTCGTGGAACCACGCGATATGCCCGATTTCCCACAGCGGCGGGTTGACGATGGCCAGCAGCGGCACCGAGAGCTGTTCGTCGGAGAGATCCTCGATCAGGCTCAGGGTGCGGGAACGGACTTCCTTCAGGGTGTCCAGCACCTCGCGGGTGGATACGGTCTTGTCGTCCATGCCTTCCAGTGTGTTTCTAGTGCGGTGTCTGGCGGAGCGCTTGCTCCAGTCGCTGTTGCCACGGCGCGAACTCCTCGCACCACCGTTCATCCCCGTGGGCGATCAAGTACGCGTGGGCGGCCGCGAGCGCGCCGCGTTCGGATTCCGTGGTCGTCGCCGGCGAATCCGGGGCCGCATCCCATTCACAAAATTGTCGCAGGGCCTGCCAGTGTTCCACGTTGGCCGCGCCGAACCGCTCGGCCACGGCCGCCTGCCAACTCCTCTCCGGGTCGTAGGCGCCGGGGTCCCGCGCGTAGTCGAAGCAGGTGGCCAGGGGAACGAAGCTCAGCTCCTCCTGCACCAGCGGGTTGGCCAGGTAGCCGTGCACCTGCTCCGGCAGCCGCGGGTCGCGTCCGGTGAGGGGGCCGATGTGCATCTCATCCTTCATGCTCAGGTCGTTCACCGGGTAGTTGTCCCACAGCAGCAGCCGGTGGCCCATCCTTCCCGCGACCTCCTCCATGTGCTCCAGCGTGATGCTCCGGGGCACCACCTTGGGCCCGGTCCAGAAGCAGGACACCGTCGCCGGCAGGTGCCGTGCCACGGTCTCCGGGAAGCTCGGCTCGAACTCGCCGAAGACCTCGGCCAGGAGCGGATCGGGGGTGTAGTACGAGGGACAGAACCACCACTCCGCCTGCCAGTCCGTGGGCTGCCGCTCCAGCACGGCCGCGAGCCACAGGGATTCGGCCTTGGCCAGGCTGTTGTCGAACTTCTTCACGTCGCTGTCGTGCGTGAGCCGGGAAGGGAGGTCGTCGAACTGCACCGCGAAGGTGCGCACTCCCCGGTCGTAAAGGCGCGCGGCCTTGGCGAGCAGGATTCCTACCGGTTCCGCCGCGGCGAAGCACAGGTCCTTGCCGGGGTGGAAACCGTAGACGAAGTCGATGCCCCGGGCCTGGGCGACCTCGATGAGCGCGCACAGCTCACGCCACTCCGGTTCGGGGTATGGGAGCTGCCAGCGTTCCCGGTGGTAGGGGTCGTCCTTGGGCGCGTAGAGGTAGGTGTTCATCCCGCGCGCGGCACCGAACGCGAACATCGCCGCGCGGTGCGCCATGCTCCACGGGGGACCGAAGAAGCCTTCCACGATCCCCCGCCGTTCGAATGTCGTTATGGACGAAATACCGGGAATGTCACTGACCCATGTTGTACAGCCGGGCGCAGTTGTCCCACAGGTACTTCCGCTTGGACTCGTCGGAGAACGGCATCTCCAGGAAAGTATCCAGCGAGTGCGGATACTTGACGTCCAGGTGCGGATAGTCGGTGGAGAACACCACGTTGTCCTCCAGGCCGAACTCCGGGATGTGCTTGGCGGTGATCTCGTCGCATTCGACGGCGCCGAAACACTGGCGCTGGAAATACTCCAGCGGCTCGAGCTTGAGGTCCGGGTACTCGGCCTTGCCCACCGATTCCATGTAGTCCCCCATGCGGTACAGGAGCCACGGGAGCCAGGAGCAGTTGCCTTCCAGGAAGGCCACGCGGAGCTTGGGGAAGCGCTCCATGACGCCGCCGTAGATCATGTCCGCGCACGCGAACATGTTGGCCAGCGGGAAGCTCAAGGTGTTGAACATGGAGAAGGACGGGATGAACTGGGAGATGGCCGGCTGGGGCTGGTACACGCGCCCGGCCTCGTGGAAGCCCACGGGCACGTTCAGGCTCTGGCACACTTCCCACAGCGGATCGTAATAGGGGTCGCTCCAGCACAGTCCGTTGGTCTGGTTGGGACGCATGAAGACGCCCCGGAAGCCCATTTCGGTCACCGTCCGCTTGGTCTCGACCACCGCCGCCTCGACGTTCTGGGGCGGCACCATGGCGACGCAGACCATGCGGTCGCTGTCCGCCTGCGCGAAGTCGTAGAGCCAGTCGTTGTAGGCGCGGGAGATGGCCGCGGCCAGGTCGGGGTCGAGCCCGTCGATGCCCAGGACGAAGAGCCCGCGCGTGGGGAACAGGAACGCCAGGTCGAGGCCTTCCTTGTCCATGGCCATGACCTGACTCACCCCGTCGAAGTTGCGCGCCGCCACGTCGCTGTACTTTTCCTTCAGGGTGTTGAGACGGTAGTCCCTGAGCCCGGGGTTTTCCGGCCGTCGCGGGATGGGGAGGATCTTGCCGTCGAGCTCGACGCCGAGGTCGCGGAAATCGCGTTGCAAGCCCTTTGGGGCACGGTCCTTGAATTCGGGGTCGATGTAGCGCTGCCACAGGTCGTGGGGCTCGAACACGTGCATGTCGGAGTCCATTGCCTTGAAGCCTTGTTTGGCCATGTCTTTCTCCTCCGCGAAGGTGATTGTCCCCCAGGGGCGGGGGCGGCATGCGGCACGGAATGGCCGAATCGTAGGCGGTTGCCCAAACGCTGTCAAGCGGCCGCGCGGCGGGGCGCGATGACTTGGGGGGGCGCCCCGCGGCCCCCCCCCGCGACGAAGCCCGCGGGCTTCCTCGCGGGGTCTTCCTCGCGGGGT
>MKWU01003079.1_pt1 | contig 22909 bp, 28 predicted proteins | sample 809101 | NCBI WGS metagenome assembly MKWU01 (sample SAMN05860141, study PRJNA318959) | sponge metagenome | host: Aplysina aerophoba | place: Slovenia: Piran, Adriatic Sea, Gulf of Piran | collected 2013-05-07 | reverse complement strand
CCGACCACCTTCTTATAATCCCCTAACGCACCGATAGAATCTTCAGAAAAATTAACCCCGATCTGATTTGAAAACGCCGGCAGCGCAACAAACAGACCAAGCATAAACAACAGAATAAACCTACAATTCCTAAACATTTTTTCCCCTTTTATTCAGACGGGTACAAATCCACATTCAGACTGCCCCAGTCCCATAGCCCGTCACCTAAAGCAGTACGAGCGTGTTCGTCATTAGTTAACGCAACACCTAAATTATGCCACGCTTCACCGAGATGGAAAAAGACATCGCACTCCACAACGCCATCCGATAACAGAACCGGATTGCGAAGTTTCAGTTTACGATGCAGTTTCAGTAACGACCATTTATAATCGAGCAGAGAATTCCATCGAGAACGCTCACGGCGGATGTCCACAAGCGGACGACCTGTCCGAGATTGAAAGGTTTGGCAAGCGTCCGGCACCGAGATACCTCGTATACGAATAACGCAAGCAACAACTGTCTCAGCGTAATCGCCAGTTACACCAGGCCAATCACCTGCTGCGGGATGCACTAACACCCGGACAAATATATCCGAACCGGACAAAATGTCGTGTTCATGCTCAATCTCCGCCTCAAACTCACCACTGCCAGCCCGCTCTATCGGTTGAATGGGTTCAGGTTCCGGCATATCGCCCGGCTCACCTGTATTCCCAACATGGATGCTAAAAATAGTTGATGCTATTGTGAGTATCGAAAAGACAGCAATGATAATCAAAAGTTTCTTAATCATATTTTTTATCTCCATAATTTACTTAAAACGACAACCACTATAATCGCCAAGAATATCATCTTTGATGACACATGGCTACCGTTATCGTGATGCGCCCGATCTTTTTTACTGTACAGATTGCCCCCAACGCTGCACAGCCCACCCACAAGCAGGAGTTCAATTTGACTCTCTCCATTCGGCATACTCCCGAAATGCCAAATCAAAAATCCCATAATGACCATATAAAGTGTCGTATCAAACGCATCATTCAACGCGATAAGTTTATCCCAAAATGTCATACGTCCCCCCTAAGAGTCAACAATCCGTATCTCTTGCGTCTGAACGTTCTCATACTCGGCAAGAAACTCTATCGACTGGACACCAGCTTTACGGATAGCGTCAACTTCAATATCAGATATGGGATTGTCGATAAACACATCATACAAATCATGCGTGCTGGACGCATAACCCCGTGCTACCTCAAGAAACTCATCAAGCGTTTCCCAAGTCGCATGCACCGGTTCAGGCTTGGGGCCCGAAACAAACTCTATCTTGTAGTCCATGTTGGAGGTGGCAGTTATTCTGCGTTGCACTCTATCCAAAGAACGCACAGCCTCATACATGACTTTCCCCTCGTAGTCGGCAGGCAAAGATATGTGGCGTTCCACGCTATCGGTTTGTGTAGTGCTTTCACCCCACTGCTTTGAGTATTTCGCAGAGAGTTCGGCAGATACTTTCGCACCGCCTTCTACCCCACTGTAGCTCGCTTTAAAATACGTCTCAATAGCGATTTTCGCTGCTATCTCAAAAGCCTCTTGTAATGTAGTCGTCTTGCTAAATGTGTGATTGATAGTATCTTCGTAGGCGACACCTTTCACTTTCTCAATCGGTTCACTAAAGCGTTCAATCACGTTCTTCTCAAGTGACACTTCTTCGCCCCAATCCACAGTCTCAACTTCTGTGAGCTTCGGATTGTGGAAGAACAGCCGGGTGTAAGCGTCGCGGTCGTCATTGAAACGCTGATATTGAATGAGTGTGTCCGTGCGGAGTTGTCCGTCAAGCCCATCTTGCGGAAAGTAGTTATGCCACGCAGACCGAACACCTTTCATATCCAACCTATGAGCGATAAGCCCAGCTATCAGGATAGCACGTTGTTCATTAGATTTTACCAAACTTTGTTGCATAGATCCCCCACTACGGCCCAATGTAGTAAACACGCTCACAGTCCAAACACCGGACATGATAATAATACGGCAGTTTCTTTAACCGCCAGCACAACCGAAGGAAACACAAAAGCCTTCTCATACTAAAAGAATATCGCCAAAATAGTGCCAACCGCAGTTGCAAAAGCGACTCCTGTTGCAATCCACCAGCGATTGTTTATCGACCTTGCCTCCAGAATAGTCAATCGCTTATCGTTGCTATCAATCTTGCGATCCTTTTCAGAGATTCGCTCGTGGAGCGTTTTATCTTGGTTAGCAAGTTCCTTGACCGAATCATTCAGAGAACCCAACTGTGCGATAATTGTGCCCTCTAATCTCGCAAACGCATTGCTGATGTCTTTGTGGTCTTTTTGTAACTGTTCCAAGATACGCTCATCATTCATTCTAATAAACCCTTTCGGTTATGAGTTCCCAGTTCGGGCTACTCGCTGCCAATTTGTAATCCTGTGTAGCACAGATATGAAATTCAGCTTTTGCGTCTAACTTATCGCAATTAGAAAAACTCTTCAGGCGGCAAATCGTGGCAATGTTCGCGCGCCTCGTTGTAGTAATGGAGCAACAAACGTTCCCAGTCTGCCTTCGTATAGATACCACCAAAAGCATCGCCGGGTTTAATTTCTAACTTTCCACTTACCATAGCAGCACGTGTCCGATAGAGTTGACGCGTCGCCAGCAACCGCTTCCATGCAGAAGTGCTGTGCCGGTCTTGGAATCTTCCAACATGGTCAACATGCCCCAACTCCTCATTCAAAATAATAGCAAACTCTACTGCTTTCAGGCGAATTGCGGCTGTGGCAGTTGCGTCTAAATCGTCAATATGTTTCCACGCTGCGCCTACCCAAGCACGGAAGTGGTTAATAGCGTTATCAACCTCATCAATCACGCCTTGAACGATAGCACGTTCGGCAGTGTCTTTGATTAAGTCGGGATTCTGTATATCAAGACATAAGTCGGATACTTTCACTTTCTGATGGGCGCGTTCGTGAACATTTGACTCGTTTAGAAACTGCGCGGTCTTACAAACAGACTTCATCAACTTCGCTTTGAATTCGTCTATTGGCAATGGCTGCGGCAACCAAGTAGGCGTATACGTTACGGGTTCTACCGTTTCAGTCTCACCGTCAGCGACATAGATGAAAGTAGGGGAAGTGTAATCGGACACTTCAAAGGTATTGTTCATTTTATTCTCTGGCGTTGAGACGTAAGCAATAATGAGATGCCATGTATTATCCTTCTGCACTATCCATCCCACTGTATCAGAATTTTGAACCTTTTCTTCAGAGTTGTATGCATTCTGGATATTCAAATCCATGACACGCACAGAATTGTCGGATACAAGACGCTCTTTCACTTTTATCCGACCCACGCCATCCACCCATAACTTTAATAAAGTGTTAGGCGACTTATTTGAATACTTGCGTGATATTAATTGCAAATCAACCTTCGTAATCATAATTAAACTCCTTTAAAACTTAATTAAAGCAACGTATGAAATACCCAACACATTTGAATCTAACCTATCAACTTGGGGTGCTTCAGACGAACTCCTTGTTTCAAATTTAATGGCCCATCTGTTACCAGATAATCCAGGCCCAAAATTAACAATGCTATTATTTGCAGTCGGTAAGTTGCTTATTGGTATCCATAATGGTAAGTCAGTAAGTGATGTTGTAACAATTCCATCTCGAACAAATACCAGCAAAATATCATAATTTCTAAAGTCGGAGGGCAGGGGAACACCGTTTGTATCTAAAGTATCTGTAAGTGCCTGCACTTCATTTACAGTAAATCCGCTATCTTCTACCCACCCCAACACATTGCCATTAAACTTCTGGATTTTCTTATCACGCGACCCAGTTGCTGGAAATGGAGTAAGCAGGCGTGCGGCTAAAGCGTCTGTGAACGGAATGCCATAGTTAGCAATACGTGCATCTGCTATAGCCTGTGCTTGAGACTGACTAATGCCTCCAGTATCCCCTTTCTCGCCACGCGGTCCGCCAAGCCTGAATATGCGAACGACCGCGCCCACTTGCGTAGTATGTGCAGGATTGGCATTGTCCCCGACTTGATAGACTTTTGCCCTTACAGAAATTTCCCCATCCGCTACCATATTGACAAGAAACTTGCCAATATGATTCATACGCGTCATATTAGTTGAGATATTTCTATTATATCCTACCAGCGGCTCAATCTTTTGAAGTTCGTTACCAGCACTGTCATAGAGCGCAGCCATGAAAGTTGTTCGCGCATCACTTGTCCCTGAACGGTCGTTCACAATAAGCGACACGCTAATCTCGTATCCGCCTTTCCCAAGCGATATAGAATTGCCGCCTGATACTTCTATCTCTCCTACGTTGTTCAACGCATTTGAGATAGTTCCAAGATTTAGTCGCGTTGCCGCGCTTGCCCGATTTGCCAAAGCCTGATTTGCTACGATTGGAATTTCGGCAAATACTGGTAGTGCGGCTCCCTCTGGTGCTTCGGTTAGAAAAGGCGGTTCTTCTACGACCGTTATTATCAACCTTTCAGAAAACACGACCGTTGAGTCGTGTCTGAATTCTAAACCAACAACTATCGTTTCATCAGAACCTAAATTGTTTCTGATGTTGCCTACCTCTACCGTAGACAACTCAAGTGGAACAATCTGTTCGGTATCTGTTGCAGGATTAAACGCTTCGTTATGAACAACTTGCCCTTTTATACGTGCAACAAACCTGTTAACATTTGGCAACAATGCCGCGTCTATGTTATGTAAATACAAATGATAAGTAATCGCCTCACTATTAGTTTTCACATAATAGTTTGGTTCAAACAAAGCATCAAACGGGCGGGCATCTTGCTTGCCATCAACTTCAGTTTCCAATGCATTTAAATCTGATTCATCTGCTTTATCTGCAATCTGCTGCCGTAAAGTTGCTACATCCGCTAATTCAGGCACTTCATCAACAACAGCAATTGGGATAGTTTCCGTATGGACAACTGTATTCCCATTTTGAAAACGAACAGTAAAATCAACGCTTGCATCCGAAGCTTGTAAACTGGTATTAACATTTCCAACCTCTGTCGCATTTACTTCGATGTGACGTGATTCGTCGCCATCAGCAGGGCTTATAAGTGAAACCTCAACAAACACGCCATTTATTAAAACAGATACTCGGTCTACATCTGGCAGTCGTGACGGAATCATGTTACGCATTTCAAGAAAGAAAACAGTTTCAGCAGTAGAACCTCTTACCCAATAGTGATGATCTACATCCACTTCAACGGGTCTAATATCTTGCTTGCCAGCAACATCGTCAACCACATCGTTGATCCTACTCTCTATTTCAGGCGCGCGTCCGTGAAAAAGCGAATGCCCTTCTTCCCCGTGATATTCAAGAGCAATAGTTTCGCCTGTCGCAAAACCGCCCACAAACGTCAATGTGATTAGATAATAGTCGTAGGTCGGTGAATTTACAAAACCAACAGGACTTATATCTCCAACATTTACCGGAGCTTCTGAGCTCGTAATTCTATAGTCATTGGGATTCGCGCCTTTTTCAAGGCGAACAACTACTTCGCCTGTAGTTTCCGTTCCGCTTGGGATCACATAAGAAACAGCCCAATCGGACAAAGCATTGAGTTCGTTTGCACCGAATGCTCCTCTTGCACTGCTTATATTGTTGTTTCCAGTTGCGGCTACCCAAGCCTCGTTGCCTTGATATTCAAGGTCGATCGTCTTTTGACGTAGCAGATTAGCAACTTCTTCTTTTACCAAGCCGCTGATAACCTGTTCTACCGTGCCAAGCACAGCATCGCTGCCGTCTGCTAATTCAACAACGACTTTGCCTGCTTTTACTTGGTCTAAAGAGGCAGCATCTAAAGGCGTTTTAGTTCCTGATGGATCGCTTCGTGATACTTTTTGAGCCATTGCTATTCTCCATATATTACCAAGTTATCACCGTAAGTTATTAGGTTATCACCGTAAGTTATTAGATATTCTGTATCACGGGCTGGCTCGGCTAAAGTAGTAACGCTTTTAGTTGTTCTTAAACTTTCACCTGCTGGATTACTTGTCCATGCTTGGACTTCATAAGCAGTGTTGCCATCAAGATTTCTTATTTCAAGGCTACCACTGGTTATCCAATCTGTCGTTCCGCTTTTTCTATACCTCAAATGTTGTGATGTGGCACGATCCCCACTTGGCGGTGGCACTATACGGGCATCAAAACCGCCTGCCTGTGCAGTAAGGAATAAATCAGGTCTGTTCGGCACGCCTATCAGTTGTAGTCTCTGACTTGCCGACCATACGCCACCACTGTATTGATTCTCGCCACGCATCTGCACTTCTAACAGTTTGCCGATAAAGCTGTCGGGCGGTTCTACAAAATACCCTATGTTCAAAACATCAAGAGCATGCCCAATACTTGTCCAAGCACTTGTCCCGACTTCACGGTAGCGTATCTCGTATCCCGTTAGCGGTAATACCGGATTGACCGGTGCTGTCGGATCACAAGTGAAAAATGTTGGATCATTGATAGCAAACGGATTATACGTTATGGTAAACGTAGGTGCTGGCACTAACGGCTGCGCTACTACTATGCTTTGACTTGCTGTATACGCGCTATCTCCAGTGTCGTTTCTACTTGCTACTTGGACTTCATAAGTTTTTCCTATGTCGTCCTCGTCAATCCTAAATCCGTATGCAGTAGTTAAATCTGGCTGTGCTACTACGGTTTGCGTCTGCCAAGTAGTAGTGCCGCTTTGTCTATATCTGATTAGCCAACGCGTTACTCCTATGCCGTCTATATTTGGCTTTGGAACAACGCTTACTACCGCTGATACTTCGTCGCCTGTGGAGTCATAGTCATATCTCAACGCTGCGAAGGTGAATGTGGGTAGTCCTGGACGCATAGCAGGCATCACATCCATCATCGGTGTCGCGCTCATCCATGCTGACCACGCGCTTTGAGTAGGCACATTTTCAGAGCGAACCCTTACACGATATTCTCTATCATTGATAAGGTTGTGCGGACTTCCCGGATTGAAAAGCAGAATATCTATGACGAGTTGCGTGTCGGTGTCGCTGATTATCCTATGTGTGCCAGCTGCACCAAACGGGTTTGATGTGATACTCTGGATGTCCCCTATATCAGGGACCCAAGCAGTATCCGCTGCGTTGCGTTCTTCAAGAGAATAACTATAAACTGGGTAGTCTGGATCGTTAAGCGGATCGCTAACTTTATCAAGCGTCAATCTGATTGCTTGGTCGTGTGCCTCAAGCTTGTATGTCGGCACTGCGGGAATATTCGTCAACGGTATAACTTCCATATATGCCGATTCTACCCCATCACCGACAACATTATACCCCATAACCTTAATTTGATACCGTCTACCCGCCTCAATCAACTGTCTATCAGAATAATCCGTAAAAAGATACGATCGGCTTCGCCCAATATCTATCCATGATTGAGCAGATGACCAACGTGTATTCGCAGCATTACGTCTCCGAATGCGCACTCTATGCCCTTGTGCAGGACCACCAGATAACACTTTTCCAATACGTACCAAAATAGACACGGGCAACGCAGTCAAAGTAAACGGAAGTACGCCCGGCACTTCTGTCGGAGGCACTTCTTCCCCAAACCCTACAACCTTCCCATCATGATAAGAAAGAACAGTAGGAAACCGAGGAATTGTACGTCTACCATTGAGATACGTAACAATACGTGTCATACTATCCGTACCAATCCTTGAAGGTAACCTCAACGTCAACAGTATCAGTATTCGGGTATACAACCTCAAGAAATTCTTCGCCTGTTAGTGGAAAGCCTTCAGTAAACTCCCAACTTATGTCAACTAAAGAATCGTCAGAGGGATCCTCACTGCGGAGAACAACAGGATTCGGCATTTCCGGCCCGCCTGCACGCAAGACAACTTCCTCTGAAGTGGTAGGAGCTGCCGAAAAGTGAACAAGCACTTGACGGATTGTACCCGTCCGAACGGCCGCGACTTTAGCAGGCGAGAAACGTGCATTAACAGCACCGGAAAAAGTTTGTGTACTCATAATAAAATCCAAGCAGGAGAGTTTTGCAGGCGGAGACATCGCGTTGTAGGGCATCACTCCTACGCACCTGCAAAAATCTCAAAGGGTTTTTTCTATACTGATCCAATTTTACGATTTTTTCAAAGATATGTCAAGTCTTTGTAAAAACATCGTATCAAAAAAGCCACATTTTAGTCAACAAAAAAAAACAAAGGCATAGTATACTATTAATTCACGCCTCTAAATTGGACACGCAGCGCAACCCGATGAGGCAAATAGTCTCATCGGGAGCGTGCCAATAATCCCAAAACAGAGGCACGGAGGCAACAATGAACACAAATCAGATGAAGGATTACCTCATCTCGTTGAACCACGAGGTTACGGAAGTCCGCATTTTGCGGAAAGAACAGTATATGAACCGGCGATTCACAGGAACAATCATCTCCGGTTACTATCAATCTGATCAGTACGATAAGCTCATATCTGACATACAACCCTACGAAGCAGACGAAAACACCAAATGTATATGGACAACCTTACAGGCATGTAAGCCGTCCTTGCTTGCGCGCGCCGCGAACCGATTAAAAATGGGTGCGAAAACAACCACTGAAGATGCAAATATCCAAGCGTTTACAGTGTTCCCTATCGACATTGATTCGGCGAACCCTACCGAAACGAGCGCGTCCGAAGATGAACTCAACGAGTCCAAAAAACGAGCGAAAGAGGTTTACCGCGTCGTCACTGAAGATTTAGGATTACCGGCAGTCAAGGCGATGTCAGGCAACGGTTGCCATATCCTGATCTACATAGACCCGTTGGAAGCCACACCTGAAAACGTATTACGTTTCAAGGCAACCGGCGACATTATCAAAGCACTCTACGGAACCGATCCGACAAACTACAACCCATCACGGTGTTGGAAACTCTACGAAACAACAACCAGAAAAGGGGATAACATACCGGAACGTCCACACCGTAGATCGTGGCTGATAGACTTCCCTACCGAGATCACACGTATCCCTTTCGCCGAACTCGAACTTTCGCTATTCAACATCGCGCCTGAAGAAATCCGTAATCCGCCGGCGAAAAAGCAGAAAACCCGTAAAAAGCAGTCGTCACCAAAAGCCAACCGATTACCAAAGATTGAAAATCGAAACGATTTGGAAACGTTTGCAAGAGAATTAGGCGCGGTCCCCAACTCTGAATGGAAGCAGAAAGCGGATTACGAGTTATGCCGCACACATTGCCCACTCTGCAATCGCGACGATTACGGGAAACTCACTTACGGTAACGGCGGAGAATGCGGATATTCCTGCCATTCTAACACTTGCTCTGGCAAGAACTTCCAAGACCTGTATGAGTCCAAAGGTTACGAGAAATGGGATGGCGAACCCTATAATCCGCCAACACGACACGACTTCCCCACCAACTTTGTCTATGACGAGCCACCCGAGCAGAAACCGATCGAGGAATCCGAAGAAGAAAACATCATCTTCCCGGACGAAGCAGCGTTAGGCGAAGATTTTTTTTATGACTACCAGCAACTATCTGAAGGCATGGATGAAATCTGTCCGGCGTACAATTTCGCCGCGTTGCTCGCTGCGATAACCGCAGTAGTCGGTCACCGAGTCTACATCTCGGGTGGCAAGACCCCACTATTCCCTACGTTTTTCCAATGCCTTGTTGGAACAACGACTTACGCGTGGAAGTCACCAACGCTTTCCGCGACAACAAACCTGATACGGAACACAGATTCGGATGTCAAGTTGATAGAAAACATCAACTCGGCAGAGGGATTAGTTGACGACTTCCAAACAGCGAAGCGCACCTATGACGAGAAAGAAAAAACGTATTCACTTGAATGGATCGACTTATGGGATGAGCATGTCATAGAGGACAAAGAAGGGCAACGTGCGTTCATACACATAGACGAGATGCGAACCCTACTCTCAAAACGTGTACAAGCCGGGAGCAAAGGCATCATGACGCGGCTAAACGGGCTTTTCTCCGGTGTACCTGATATGCAGTCCGGCGCGCTCTCCAACAAGATGGTCGCGCACTATCCAACAGCCGGGCTTATGGGACTGACAACACCGAAATGGCTAGAGGAAGATATTGACTACTCTGACATTGACGGCGGATTCCTGAACCGCTTCGTTTTCTACATACATGAGAAGATGCCAGCGACACCGTTCCCACAAGAACCCGATGAGGACAAACTCAACCTGATACACCAATTCATTCTCTCATCAAGAGAGAAGTTTGACCGTCTCACACGTTTCGATTTTGACAAACACGCGAAAAAGGAATTCAGCAAAATCTATGAGGAAGATCATCAAAGGCATGACCCAAATGACTTCAGCATGGAAAACTTATTTTCGAGACGGTTGCTCATCTCTGCAAAGAAACTTGCTCTTGTCTTTGCACTGATTGACAGCAAAAACAAGGAACCGATCGTATTCATACATCACTGGGAAAGAGCGTACCATGTATACGAATACTGGAAAGCCGTCTGTATGAAACTCTTTACGAACCTCGCCGCGAGCCAGCGCGGAAGCCAAGAGAAGTTAGTCCTTGAAAAACTAACGGAACTCGGCAACCGTTGCAAGAAACGAGACCTGCAACGGAAGTTTGGCGGGCGGATGTCTGCCACCGACCTGAATTCAGTCCTGACGGAACTCGTAAAGGGTGGAGAAGTTTGGGAAGGCATACCGGAAGGTGAGCGGGCAGCTCACATAATCCGAATCGAAGGGTAACATCAATGAACATCTTACAATGCGAGAATTGCAAAGGCTTCTATCCACTACCGGGTGTATGGGCAAGACTCATCAAGTGCCGAGAATGCAATGAGAATCATTTGCACACCGGCACGCAATGGGTAGCGAAAGCGATGCCGTCACTGTTAAACGATCCAGTAACCATCAAAGACGTAGACCTAACCAAACCGGTACCCCGTCACCTCATACCGAAAGGATTCGTATGAAACCTACAGCTTTAGACCTTTTCTGTGGTGGCGGCGGAACGACTATCGGATTGATGCAAGCCGGTTTTCAAGTCACCGGCGTAGACATCATACAACCAAAGAACTATCCGGGACACGACTTTATCAAAAAGGATGTCCGCGACATTCCGATAGACTTCCTACTCGGATTCGACTACGTAACAGCATCACCGCCGTGTCACCGCCACTCAATTGCGACACGCTCACAAAGAGACTTCGACCGGGAAAAGTATCCTTGCTACATAGAGCAAGTCCGGGAAATGCTACGAGATCACCCTTTGTATTCCATAGAGAACGTACCGCTTGCTCCACTCCGAACCAGCCTAATTCTCACAGGGCAACCCTTTGGACTCAAGAGACTCTGGCGGAAGCGACATTTTGAAAACTCGTTTATCGTGCCGCAACCCTCGCTTGGTAACCGTCCCCGCAACTGTATCTCGGTGACCACTTCTATGTGTTCAAACAACCACTATTACCGGCGTAAGAAACTCGGCTTACAAGGCAGACCGCCGTTATGGGTATGCTTATCAATTATGGGATACCCGCGTTGGACATGGAAGCACTACCCGAAATGGACACTTCTCAACTACCACGAAGTCGGGAATTCGGTACCACCGCCTTACGCGCGGTACATCGCTGAACACGCCAAAGCGTACCTGTAAGAAACTTATCACTGAAAAGTCATATCATCGCAACAATTCTCTGGTATACTATAACCGTACAAGGAGACATCATGCAGTCAAAACAACACTGCTACCATTGCGGATTACCTGAAACTAAATGCGACTGCGAAAATTTAGAACCCAGATTCTGTAAGACTTGTGGTAGGGAATTCAAAGGTAAGTTTTATTTCACTTGGGCAATACATCAAGCAATCTGCAGCTACAAAAGGGACATAGCATCAAGACCACAACAAGGAGACACACCAAATGAAAAATCTAACAGCTCAGATTCTTAACGAGAACGAATATACTATCGTGGATAAGGACACAGGTTCGATCTACGTTATCATGACGTTCTTTGAAGAAAACCGTCAACAGCTTACAGAGATGGATTATCAGGATATCATATCTCTAATCATAAAAATGAACAGGCGCGAAAAAGAGGAGACAAGATAATCATGTCTACAGGACACCATGGGGTTACAATACCATCTCTGCCAAACCCTAAACATACCTATCGCGACATCATCGGTATATCACCTAAATCAAGGATTGCTGATACACCTATTTTACACTATAGATGTATCGCTTGGACAGCAGGTCACGAGTCCGCTATATTCGATGTCGACCAACGGATACACCCAGACGCTATTATCGTATGGTTTTTCCCTAAACATTTCAAAGACGGACAGTATCACGCATTCACTGAGAAGTGGGAACTCATCTCGGAAGGCACAGAAGAAAAGTGGCGGCAACTTGAAACGAGTAAAGGGATGCCGAGACTCGAACACAGGTTCAACCAGAACCCGTTCTGTCCGTTCGATAAAAACTATACCGGTGGACATTTCGCATGTTGTAAGTTCCCGCAAAACCTTATGAACCATCCCGATAGACAATGCTATAACACCATAACCGTCGAGGGCAGACGATTGGAGATGATGGGATGAAATACGAAATCGAAAGATGCGTAATCTGTAAGGGATTCCAACCGAGCGATATCACTTTCAGGTTACCCGGCTACGTCTGCGATACATGCCTATGGATCATCAAATGCGAGAACAGGCGTGCCATAGAGAACGGCGAGGTATGGTTTGCATGCCGGACATGCGGCGCATATCTCACCAGCGGACAACTCTGTTTTGACTGTGATTTGACACCTGACGAGCAGTACGCTTGTCGGGAAAACGAAGGAGAACCGCACCCCATATAAGGAGACACATCAGATGAAAAAGTATCAGAAAGCACCCATCCGTAAGGGTTGCTATGTAGAATTCGTAAACATCTTATCAGGCGGATACCAACGCCTATGTTCCGGCTACGTCATAGAACACAACTATGACGAGAACGGATGGCATTTTTTCACTATCCAACACCCAAGTGGCGACCGCAGTGTTACTGTTAGTGGAGTCCACCTCTACAAGAACCTTCTCGAACACATTCCCGGCGAGCAGTCAAAAATAGATGAACGCCGAGCGAAAAAGCGGAACAAGAAAGAGGTAAAGGCGTACCACCGGGCAAAGAACCGCGTCCACCGGAAGCGAAAACGTAAAAGTTTCTCAAGACAGGAGATTGCCAATGCTCTTTACTAAACCAATGGCGAACCTGATCCTTGACGGCTTAAAATGGCAGACACGCCGATTCGCCTTGAAACGTCCAGCAGTGCCGGGCAGTCTCCACTACGCGCAGCGGAAACTCTACGATAAAGATTCACGTTTTGCGCGTCTAAAGATTCTAAAGACTTGGGAGTGGAACGGGCTTTACATCACACCTGAAGATGCCACTGCTGAAGGCTTTCAACCAATACCACCACACGTGCAGGGACAAGAAAACACGGCACGTTTCCTTAACTACTACCGGATGCTCAACAAGAAAGCATCGAAAGCACATTTGCGAAAGCACTGGGCAATTGAGTTTGAAGTTGTTGAGACCTACTGCGCGCGTGCCGAAGTCGTCTGCGGATGCGGAGACCACTACCGGACATACTTCAACGATCCCCTATGCTGGATATGTATGGCAGACGAGAACCCGAAGGAGTCAGCACCCTAATGAAAAATTACCCTCTACTCACACTACCGCATTCTGATATTCCGATACTCACATCGGAAGAAGCAAACAAACGACTTGATGAACTCTTAGCCATGCCACTAGAGAAAGTCGCGATCTACGTACCTGACTCACCGAGCTACAAACAGGCCATAGAACGCACTATCGAAGGCATTATTATCCAAAAACCGACCGTGAAAGCCATCGTTGCAGTCTGCAATTATGATAAGACTGACGATGTAACACTACATGAAATGGCAAAGACCATCGCACGGATACGCAAATTCCACAGACGCGAGGACATCCGAGTAGACATATTCACTATCCCTACAAATGACTACAACGAGATAAAGGAAATAAGGGATATAGAGTAATATGGGCGCACCGAATGAAAGATCAGAGAAAAGATGGCAAAAGTAACCGAATACAAAGTTATAGGGCATCACGGAGACCCATACAACATAACAGAACTGTCTTGTAAAATAGACAGTATACGTGAAAAGGTTATCATATCTTGGAGCAGGGATTACATGCGAGTCAGAGATAAGTTTTTCCCTATACCCAAATATGATATAGTAAAGTTTCTTGAAAAGAACATGTGAAGGGAGCAAACAAATGGAACACTGGATAACCGAAAAGCCTAAAGTCTCATTTCTATCACGCGCTCGGAGATTAGAAGCCGATAGACGCGTCCACTTCGGGATATGGGCGCGGTTTCAGAAACAAAACCGACTAACGCCAAGCCTTCTAACTCCCCAAAGCGAATTCAGAAAAGAGTGGCTTTTTCTGAAACACGGAGACATCAAATTCCCTGAATCCGTCATCTTTGATTCCGATTATCAATACCTCATTGACGTAGGAAAACGGCGCGCCATGCACACCGAACACCCAAACCCTTACACAAGTCACCCCATACGGCTTATTGACGTGGAAAGCGAACTCCAATTCGGCCCACCACAATTCTACTTCCGGCGAGATCACGAAACACAGTATATCTCGTACCTCATCTACATCGAATCCGATACCAACCACCTCATAAAAGTTGAGTTAGATATTGATAAAATCGGGAAACTTATCAGCGAGGAAGCATACAAAGGACTACAAGACCTTATCGACATCATTCCGAAATGGGAGGGATAACATGAAACATAGTATGAAAATCGAATTCAACCCGAAATGGATCACCACTGACAAAATCCCCAAACATATCATAGTACTCACAGGAGAAATCAATTCAGTGGTAATCAATTCAAAAAACGGAACCGTCACCGAGATGGATAACAACAAGATCAAAGAATACATCAAAAAGGAGACAGAAACGTGCCACGAAAATATGACAAAGGCGAATACGTCAACGTAAGAGGCTAAACTCCCGGACTACCAGGCTTACGCCGGACAAGCACAATCTCGCCAGAGCCGTCAGGCCCCGCTGCGTCCTGAATGGCTTTGGCTTCCTTCTCATCACGCTTTTCCTGTTCCTTCAGAATCCGCAACGCCAAGCCACCGTCCGGCGGCAACTGCTGGATCGTCTTTTCCTCTTTGATAACCACAGCAGCTGACGCAAATTCCTCCACCAACTCATCACCACCGATCTCCATTAACGTTGCAGTAATCTCTTTAGGAAACGCTATCAGACGCGTCCGCTTGACCGTCTCTATCGTCCGCACCTCCGTTGCCTGTTGCTCCGCCGATAACTCTAACTTCGGCTTCATCTCTTGCCAATGCGAAAGCCGAGACTGATTAACAGCAACCTGCAAATCTAAAACCAAGCCTACAGGATTTGGCTCTTTCAACCAATTCACGAGTGAATTGTAAGCGATGTTCAACTCCTTACAGACATTTCGCATATTTTCATTATTCCGAACCGCCTCAACACTTCCGGCGTGAGTTTTTTCGGAACCATCGGACGCTTTAATGACCGAATCGGTCCACCAGTAGGCGTTCCTTCACCGCGTCGCGGACCCCGTTTTTTTCGCTTTGCCATCAAAATATCCTCCAAAATCCAATTATTTTCAGTGCAAACACTAAACTTTACCCAATTATACCCGAAAAACCGCTTTTTTTCAAAACTTTGTCCAATTCGCTACCTGTCATAAAGTGTCATTAATGTGTCATGCACGTTAATGACACTTTTAATTCAGTGGCCACGTGGTCTCAAAGGCGATTTTTGGCAAAGTGTCATTAAGTCATGCATAGTTTCATTCATATATGAATATATCCGAATATGTTAAGTAGTCTGTAGAGTGTATGACAGTCGGATGACTTAATGACTAGTATATATTTTTTTTTTTTTAATATAGTTGTTACGTGGGTTTAAGCCGTTTTAAATGTGTCATTAATATGCATGACACTTTAATGACTAGTATGACACTTTCCAAAATTCAACTGTTCACTTTTTGAACAACCTTTTTCTTAAAAAAAATCAGGCGAGTTTCGCAACCCCGCCTAAAAATCGTTTTTTGGATCCGAGAATTCGCGTCACGCTCCCGGATCGTGTTACTGGTATAGAGCATATTAAAACAAAAACGCATTTTTCGCCCCGACTCATACATCAAGGCAAGCACTATCTATACTATCCCACTCCGATTCAGGTATAGCCACTACAACGACCACCCACCTATGATGCTCTGTGTCCCATTCCTCACACACTGTAAGCACATACCCACAACAGCGCGGCACATGATACTCTGTGCCTACGTCCTTGTGTGAGCAGACCACATCCTTACACACTGGACACCGGAGGGCATCAGTCACGTACTCTTTGTATGGTGAGGCTACCCTTGCTATCCTCTGTTCCATTGACTATCACCTTTACCTTGATGTCCCTACGCTTGAGTTCTGATATGAGCTCGTCAGTCGTATAGGCTTGTAGTTCAGCGAGACGCAGCCGTTCCACTATACCCGCAAACACATCCTTATGATTAGAGGTATGCCTTCGATCTATCATAGTTCCACTTCCTTATACGTGCTTGCCTTATAGCGTGAGACTGCTTATCTATACAGTACATGCGGTAACGTCTCTTTACCTTCAGCTCTCTATACAATCTATAATAGCGTATGAGCCGGTAGAGTTTTGTCATTGTTTGACCTCACGTTGCTTTCGCTTTAGATCACGTACCTGTTGTGCTTTCTTTTGATTCCGATTAGGGAAGGCTTTGGATAAGTCCTTCCTTTGAACCTCCACACCAACAGACTCCAAAGCCTCACCAAGAGAGCGAATCCATTCCCGCCGTTCTCTCTTTTGCCGAATTATCTTCTCAAGTTTCGTTTCTTTTGCCATCAGTCCCCCTTTGATTATGTGGTGTCATAGTACGCTGGCGAAGAATGAAGATACGCCAGCGAATACAAGATGCCGAATACAAAGACGGCAGGAAGTGGGTTAGCGAGTACGCCAACCCAAGCGTGCCGAAAGAAAAGATGTCGTCACGCTAATCGTTTCGCTCCAAGTCTGAAGAGAGCGAAACGCGTGGTCGGCAAGCCGACAGGCACGTGCCAAATGAATTCGGGTACGAATAGTTAGTGCCTTTTCGGGTACGAAAAGGCAGGCTGAAGCCGTCATGTTAGTACCGAACAAATTCTGCTTGGCCATCTGTGCGTGCTGTCCCCATAAAATCAATCTGGCAGGAATGCGGGTACGCAAGAATGCCGAATACGGCAGGAATGCCAGACCCTACGGGCTTTTCTTGCGAAAAGTTGATTTTATTACACGTAATTATTTGAAACAAGAGCGAATACGCAAGAGTTTCAAATAATCACTGGACAGCACGCACGCAACTTTAGCTGGACACTTTTATTCATGCCACAGATCAACTTGTCAGTGTGCGATTTGTTTCTACGCTGAAAGTCAAGAGCGAGTACGCAAGAGACTTTCAGCGTAGAACCACGAAAAAGTCAAGAGCGGGTACGCAAGAGACTTTTTCGCTACAAATCGCACGCCAACCAGATGCCACAACGTTAAAAGAAAAGACTCTGCACGCACCCGGGGACCACTATTGCATCATACTCTATTTATGAAAAGAGTGCAAGGGAAAAAGTCAATGGCTATCTACATTCAGGGCGCTATCAACAAGTTATGCACAAGTTATGCACACGATTATTTTTGGACATTTTACTCAGACGTTGTAGCCATAGGGTACAAGTTTCGGCGCGACGACTTCAACGTTATCCCAAACATCCGATGAAACCTTAAGGACATCCCCAAGCGCGCCGACCTTAAAACTTCCTTTGCGACCTTCCTGTATAAAGAAATACAACTCAAATTCCGTGCCAGATCCAAGCAGAATATACTCCATACCTGTCAATACGTCACCGGACACAAACGATACCGGAAAGACCGTCTTGCTCGGCGCGACAACCGCCTCCGCAAAAGTGATCGGCACAATAATCACCCCACCATCCCGATAATCCACTTCTCCAAATTCAGCAGTAACATCAGAGGTCGTGTCATAGTAGATCACGACTGCATCCACCATTACAGCTTCCGGCGTACTACTCCCACCCGGCGTAACCATCCCTGTAAAACTTATCTCAAAACTACCTTCCTGTGCAGTCGGCAGAGCAAACGCAAGATTAAAATCAGAATTCGGTTCAGCACCGGCGATAGAGAAATCGACATCCTTCGCGCCATTTTCTGTTAGCGAGCGTAGATTGAAGTCGGTCTTTTCCAACATCGTAACCCGCAAAGGTACGGCACTATCATCAGAAAATGACACACCAACGTTGAAAATACCTCTTTGAGTACCCATCGGAGCAGAAAAAGTTGCGTTTGCCATAATTTATATCGTCATAAGACTAAGTGGAATACTTAACGTCGCACGCGTCGACCTTATAGGGGTCGAAGATCCATTAAAATTCAGACTCGATTTATCGAAAATTTGAACGACTCCAGACACCGAATTGCTATAATAAAGCCAATCATCATCAACCGCCACGTTTACGATTGAATCAACACCACCAAGTGTTAAAAAACTTCCCGTCTTAACGCCAGTCGTCCGATTATAACGATGTAGTCTATTATTGCCACTTAACGATTCGAGTACATAGACATAAGAATCGTCTACTGCTAAATCAAAACCACCTCTAAAACGCTCACTGATTCTTGGAGTCACGTTGCTCGTGGAGTAACCCGGATCATTAGATTCTATTAAGTATTCGTTTGGAATGCCGTCCCCCATATCAAAACACTCCACGATCGTTCTGGCAGGTAAACTATCATACACGCCTTGCCTTGTTGAGTACAACACATAAAGAAGATTATCGTGTACCTCTATAATAAAGGGCGGTAAATCTATTAAAGGATCGCTCGGATTTGGTGGGGAAAAAGCAATTCGTCCGGACCCTATAGTAAAATTCCTTCTAAGTCTTGAATCACCGACATCCGTTTTACCAAATACAAACACCTCACCGGGTACTCGAAGATTCATTAAATAAATCTCATTTCTATACACTGCAATCGAAATAATATTAACATTCTCCTCGACTTGAGCAAATACTGAAGAAGTATATGCTATGTCTGGAGTTATCGTCTGGCTACCAGACTGATTCATACCTGCGGTCTTATCCACTGCATTCAGTATCTCTGAGCTTCTTTGAAAAGTAAGGATATAATCTCGGTTTATATCTTGGATAGGCATCCTAAAAGTCCTCGAAACACTACCAGTAGAGTTTACAGCGCGAATTGTAGCTTCCGCTTCGTCTACACCATAAGGGCCATCGCCTATGTCACCTGTCAGTATGACAACATTCTCCTCACCATCTTCTCGTAATCCAGCCCAAAGAGATTCTACAATATTCTCGCCACCTACATTGAATACTGGGATACGTGCAAAATACTCATCGCCCTTTATGATTGGTGGGAGAGTTATCGCTGGTATAATTGGAGCAGACGGAACAACGTTAAATATCACCTCTTGCTCAATAGGCGTTCCAAGCCCTTGTGACACGACAATCCTAAATGTCCCTCCACTTACTAACTCATTAAAAGTATGAAAAATACGAAGTTTCGGTTTATTCCACTCATGATCCGCGCCGTAAAGCCGTCCAACGACTTCCACACTATCAGGATCCCCTGTTATGGTTACATCGAGGGACCACGGGGTATCAACTATTATGTTTAGTGGTGAAGATATTTGCTGAATCCCAAGAGGTCGTAAATAAGTGACACGAACCGTAATTCTTCCATTAAGCGTTCCACCACTATTTGCAGCGGTAAGTGTTATATTAAAATCCGTATCTACATTCACATCAGGGGCTCGTGCGATAACAATGTCTGTTCCCGAAATAGACACCCAACTCGGACGGGATATTCCCGATTGAAACGATAAGCTTGTGTGTCCCGTGAAGAAATCGTTTGAATCAATTGTAAGCGGATCGAATTCTCTAACACTATAACGAGAAGGCGCGTTAAAAGTAATTTGTGGCGGTGGATCAACAAAAGAGTCAAAACTTCTACGTCCTAAATCCCAAAAAATAATCCTATTTGTGTCTGCGGGGATAGGGACCGCAAATGTGAATTGGCGAAGCGACACGCGTGTAAAACCTATAAACGATTCAGAGCGAATTTGTGAAGTTCCCGAAGTGCGATATAAAAATATCCGTCCAACAGAACCCGCATTAAAACTCGGTGCATCCGAATCGTGATTTATCGTAAAAGTGGCATTCCGACCACGTTGTATTGGGTTTGGATTAACCGTAATTGAAGATACTGCCATAATTTTTCAGGTTGCGAAATTCGCAAGTGTTAGGTGCGGCTTGAAACCGCACCGTAATGTTTTATGCACCTTTAGGCGCGCTATCAGGCTCACGGGCATCAATCAATTGCTCGCCATCATGTGCGATCATCTTATCAGCGATTTTATTGATAAAAACTTTAGCTTCCGCCTCCGTCTTAAAAGTCTCAAGAATCAAACCGTCCTCGCCATAATCGCGTGCAAGGGCACTGTATTCACCTGTTTCCTCATTTTTGGAGACAACCGTATTCTCAAGATACCTATCACGGATAATAAGCCCATCTAAAACGATGCTTGCCATTTTATTTTTCACCTCCTTTCAATATATGCCTTGTTATATTCTCGTAAAAAACATCATAATATTGATTAACTTTCGACGGGAAACTTCCCGTCTCCGATTTTTTAACTCGCATGTGAGCAAAGCAATCATAGCCTTGCTTTGCTTGAATAAAATCGTTCTCCCAATCATAAATCGGGAGCCCAAGAATCGTTGACAACTCCCAAAACGGTTGATTGTATTCCGCCCAAACTGCATGCAAGTAAGGCGCAGTGTAGCAAGTAGACATCTTCTCAATCGTCCAATTTTTAATAGCATGCCCTTTAGGAAAAGTCTGCATATAATTTTCCGCATAAAACCGTTGCACTTTTGCATCTCTATCAATACTCCGAGCATCTTTATCAAACCCCAGCCGTTTGTATGCCATCTGTTCAAGCTTGTTCAAATCTTTTTCTTTTTGCATCAAGGTATGCGGCACACCTGATGCAATCAGCACCATACCGACCCACCAAGAATAATCCATTTCCCGCATCTTAAAATAGGTCATCGCCGGATGCGTCTTTAGCAGCGTCGAGGTTAGCTTGTCATAGAATTCATGCTTAGCATTCGTAGCCAAAGTAAAAATATCCGAATCCAAAACGAGTAATACATCCGGGTCCAATTCATCATCGAGGAGACTCAAAAAAGTTTTGCCGAATTGCGTCTTATTTACTTTATAGTCCAACGTTGCCGTTGGAACAGTGATTTTTCGCAACCACTTTTTCGGTATCTGATATTGCTCAAACACCGGTAGCGCGTACTCCCACGCTCTATCTTCTATATGGAAGTAGAGCGGGACCCCTTTATCCGCTAAATCCGAATTATGAATGAGCGACATGCCCGCCCAAACTGCGCCCTTACAATGCACGTTCTGAAAACGCTCCGCATTAAAAGGCTCATACTGGGTATCTTTTTCAGAATAAAAAAGCGGCACTGTAACAGCCAGTTCGGTCGAATTCCGCTCATACTCCGGGAACACAGTATCATCAGGGAGCCGCATAATATGCTTTTTATACTCGTGCGTCTTAACTTCACTAATTTTCTCCGACTTAGATTTAATAAGCAGACGCTCCAAATGATTATAGAAACCCGGGTCTCCATTATACGATCGGAGTTGCCGACCGATATTCCCCCACCCATCTATAAGAAATGCAGTATCATCTTTTACATACTTATTGATAACCCTCAAAGCCGAGACATCCTCACATACCAAAAAACCACCTTCAGCAAGCAGAACATCATAATTCTCAAGAAACCACAGCTGCGGCCCAGTTTCAGCAATGCCGTCATGGATGATAATATCAAAAATATCACCCTCAACTTCTCGGAGATGGTTTATTGTTTCATCAGTATACGCGTCCATCTCGTAAAAAACAGCTTTATCATTTAGATCCCCTGTATAAGATCTTTTGTCTAACCCGACACACCGCTTAACATGATCAGACCGTTGCCATGCATAAAGCGATCCATTTCCATAAATGGATACGCCAATTTCAAGCACGTTCAATTTATCACCTTTTCGTTGCGATAAGAGACTGAACAACATCTCATAAATAAATCCATACCGATGCGCAGACTGCTTACTCGAATCTGAATCAATCAATAAATCTTTTATAGATTTCATAAATCCCCTCTATTCTGATGTTGTGACATCATTCAAAACTGTTTTAAATTGCTTCCAATTTATCCACAGATAAAACTTGTCACCTACACGATTTTTTCTAAGTGCCAGACCATATTCATCGAGCGTGCCTACTAAACTTTCAGTAGACACAACTTCCATAATGCTCGCTAATTCACTAATCAAACCACCATCAGAAATATAGTCTTTTAAAACACTGACGGACACCAGATTGCTTGTCAACGCCCTCACCGTCTCTGAAATCAGAAACTGGGTTATCTCGGAATCAGACACCAGATTGCTTGTCAACGCAATTATTGTGCTTGAAGGCAGAAACTGGGTTATCTCGGAATCAGACACGAGACCATCCGTCAACGCCCTCACCGTGTCTGAAATCAGAAACTGGGTTATCTCAGAATCAGACACGAGACCATCCGTCAACGCCCTCACCGTGTCTGAAATCAGAAACTGGGTTATCTCAGAATCAGACACGAGACCATCCGTCAACGCCCTCACCGTCTCTGAAGGCAGAAACTGGGTTA
>MKWU01003078.1_pt1 | contig 22910 bp, 18 predicted proteins | sample 809101 | NCBI WGS metagenome assembly MKWU01 (sample SAMN05860141, study PRJNA318959) | sponge metagenome | host: Aplysina aerophoba | place: Slovenia: Piran, Adriatic Sea, Gulf of Piran | collected 2013-05-07 | reverse complement strand
AGGGTCGTGAGATCGACTATACCGTCACGATGCAGCCGCTTCAGGTCAAGGCGCTTTTCCTGGCGGGGCAGACCGAATCGATCGAACTTCCGACCCGCTCGTTCCGTGGGATTCGCGTCAATGAGACCGATTCGCTGGTGATCGATTCCGGCGGCCTGCAACCCTTGTGGTACAGCGCGAAGGGATGGGTCTCTGACCGTGACTCCTTCAAGCCGGCGCCGGTCGTCGAACTGTTTTCCAGAAAGTTCCAGAACACCTATTTACAACTTCCCCCGGTGGACCCTCGAATTCCGCGTCTGGCCTGGCAGATTGCCGGTCCTCATCGACTTCCGCTGGACAAGGCAAAGGCGATGGAAGAGTATCTGCTTCGTCAGTACTCCTACAGTCTTGAGTTGCCGCAGCAAAAAGTTAATGACCCACTGGCGCATTTCCTCTTTGAACGCCGCGAGGGCCACTGCGAATACTTTGCGTCTGCGATGGCTGTGATGTTGCGTAGTCAGGGGATCCCGGCCCGCATTGCGGCGGGCTTCTACGGTGGTATTTACAACCCTCTTACCGGTCGTCAGGTGATCCGCGGCAGCGATGCACACAGTTGGGTCGAGGCCTACATCAACCGCTACGGCTGGATGATATTTGATCCCACTCCTCTTGTGCCCGGTTTCGCCAGCGGTTGGATGAGCTATTGGCTGATCCTGGATGCGATTGAATCTTCGTGGACGAGTTGGGTGCTTGACTATGACGTGAATCACCAATTGGCCCTGGCCCAGGTCGTCCAGACGAGGACTCGCGACGCCGCTTGGAATCTCATTTCGTTTTCAGCTTCTGTCGCGGAGTTCCTCCAAAAACTCGAAGGTTTATTCGTCGGTCTGCCGGTTGAACCAGACAACGTACCCTGGGTGCTGCTGATGATTTTGATCGGTTCGAGCATCTTGCTGTGGCTGAGTTGGGTTTGGCTTCGGCCGAGTTTGATTCTCTGGCGCAAGGGCCGCCGCTTGCAAAGCGGCAAAGGGGAGACGAGCGATTGCTCGTATCTGTATGCGAAAGCATTGGTCGTACTGCAGCGGCAAGGATTCCGGCGTGAGAACTGGCAGACTGCAGAGGAGTTCGCGCGCTCGATTGATTCAGCCCTGCTCCGCGGGAGCTGGGAAGAGATCACGCTTTCTTACAACGCTGCGCGCTTCGGTGCGGATGCTGACGCGGCTCGCCGCCTTCCCGGTCTTGTCGCAGCGCTTCAAAGGTTGCACTAGCTGCTCCACCGGTACAATGTAACTTCCAGGGGGGCGCAACGGACAGACGCCGTTTCCTTACTCCCTTCGCGCTTCTCCCGTCCCTATGAAAATTGGTTTCGTCAGCCTCGGCTGCCCTAAGAACCTCGTCGACAGTGAGGTGATGATGGGTGCGCTCGAAGCACGTGGACACGAGCTTGTCAGTGACCCGGACGAGGCCGAGGCGCTTGTCGTAAACACCTGCAGCTTTATCGACCCGGCGAAGCAGGAATCGATCGAGACGATTCTCGAAATGGCCGAATACAAGAAATCGGGCAAGGCGCAGCGCTTGGTTGTAGCTGGATGTCTCGTCGAGCGCTACCGCGATGAACTTCGCCAGCAGATTCCCGAGGTCGATGCGGTTGTGGGGACTAACGAACTCGAAGACATCGTGGCTCACTGTGAAGGCCGCAGGGTTGCAGGCGGAAAGGCCGAACCGTACCTCTACCACGACCTGACGTTCCGTCGTCTCGCCTCTCTCCGTCATTTGGCCTACATCAAGATCAACGAAGGCTGCGACCACCCTTGCACATTCTGTCTTATTCCGCAGTTCCGAGGAGGTTTCCGAAGCCGGCGCTTCGAGTCCGTCGTTCGTGAAGCGACCCGTCTCTTCCGTAGCGGAATCCGTGAGATCAACCTGATCGGACAGGACACCACGGCATACGGCGAAGACCTTGGTATCAAGAATGGTCTGCCTTCGTTGCTCGATCGCCTCGCGCGCATCGAAGGCGCCGGTTGGATTCGTTTCCTCTACGCCTACCCGAACCGGGTGACGCAGCGACTACTCGACACAATCGCCGAACATCGAACGATCTGTGGTTATATCGATATTCCACTGCAGCACTCGAGTGCGGATGTACTCAAGCGCATGAAGCGCGGCGCGTCCGGGGACGTTTTTCTGAAGATGATCGAGCGCATCCGCCGAACGATTCCTGACGTCGGCATTCGCACGACGTTCATTGTTGGTTTCCCGGGAGAGACCGAAGACGACTTCAATCAGCTTTGCCGATTTGTCGAAGCTGCCGAGTTCGAGCATGTTGGGGTCTTCGGTTATTCCGACGACGAACACATCGGCAGCTATCATCTCGACAACAAGGTTCCACCCGGAGTGATCTATCGACGTAAACGCCGGCTGATGGCGATCCAGCGAAAAATCTCGCGTCGAAGAAACCAAGCCCTTGTCGGCAAGCGTTTCCGTATCCTCGTCAAGGGCCCTTCGGCGGAGAGCGATTTGTTGTGGGAAGGCCGTCTCGAAACGCAGGCCGAGGAGATTGACGGTACGACCTACATCGTTGACGTTGAGGGCGAGATGCCGCGTCCGGGCGACTTCGGCGAGATTCGTATTTCGCGAGCCGGCGACTACGATCTCTTCGGCAAGCTCGAGAGCGTAGAGCCTACGCCCGAATCATTGACGGCCGAGACCGTTGCGCCGACGTGGTTGCCGGTGCTGCAATAGCTTCGGTTGTCGGAGAAACCAGATTTGTTCGAAAAGCAAGAATACAAGTGCCCCATCTGCGGCAAACTCACGGATAAGCAGGTCTCGCATTTCCCCTTCTGCAGTGCCCGTTGCCGGACCATCGATCTCGGTAATTGGGCCTCCGAGGCATATCTCGCTCACAGCCCGATCACCGAGGCTGATGAACTGCTTGACGCTCTACGAAAGCAATCCCGGGATGAATAAGCGCTGGGGGATTGCCCTCGCCACGTGGGGCGGCCTGGGTTACTTCCCGAAAGGGCAGGGAACGGTCGCTTCCGCAGCCGCTGTCGCCATTGCCTATGGAGCGTCCGAAGCATTTCAAGTTGCGCCCGCTTGGTTCGGCTTGGCCGCGCTGGTTTTTTCGCTCCCGGCGATCCGTTCTGCAGTCATTTCCCTCGAGCACTTCGGGCGGCGCGATCCTCCGCAAGTCGTCATCGATGAAGTCGTCGGACAGTGGCTCGTCGTAGCGGTTGTCGCGCAAGACTCCTGGCAGTCTTGGCTGGCTTCACTCCTACTCTTTCGTATTTTCGACATCGTCAAGCCGTGGCCAATCAGAAAGCTGGAGTCGTTACCGGACGGTGTTGGCATCGTCGCCGACGACGCTGCAGCCGGACTGTGCGCTATCATCGTGATGAAGGTTTTGCAGTACCTCTCCGTTTGGTAGCAACTCCCATTCCAGCGGAACTGCTGAGCGCGAGCGGGCTGGTTGCCATCGGGAAGAGAATACTCGATCGAGGATGAGTCCGAAGCGGAGCAGTCCCAATTCTCACCCTGTCATTGAGACCGTGACGCCCCCGGCCGCTATTTCCGGCGGTGATTTCGAGGTTCGGGGCCGGCACCTTTCCATCGACGAAGACCACCAGCCTTTGGCCTTGTTTGGGTCGGTGAAAGCTCGGCTTGTCGTGGGCGGCTCCAACTACGCAGTCGTTCGCGTGCCGGATGACGTGACTGAAAGCCGCATGGTCATGGACAATGGCCGTAGCAAGAGCGAGCCGCACACGTGTGCCGTCGGTCTGACGATCGCTGAGAATCTCCATCCTGTGGCAAGCCCCGCTGTTGACGCGGAGGGCAATGTTTTCACCACCCGCAGCGGAACGCGAGGCGAGAAGGTTCCCGTGTCGATCTTCAAGATCGATTTGAATCTCGATCTCAAGCCCGTGGGCGCGGAGATCGTCAATCCCACCGGGCTCGCCTTCAACAAACAGGGAGACCTGCTTGTATCGAGCCGTAACAACGGCACGATCTACATGATTCGCCCCAATGGCCAAACCGAAATCTATGCTGAAGGCATGGGCATCGCTACCGGACTCGCTCTGGATGAGGATGGGAATCTCTTCGTTGGGGACCGGACAGGAACGATCTTCAAGATCAGCCCTGAGCGTCAGATATTCGTCTTCGCCACTTTGGAGCCGTCGATCGCCGCGTACCACCTTGTGTGGTGTCCCACCGGCTCTCTTTTCGTGACGGGCCCTACGACTTCAAGCTTCGACAACGTGTACAGCGTGTCGTCCGACGGCGAAGCCAGCGTCTTTTATCGCGGCTTGGGCCGGCCTCAAGGAATGGCGATTGACGACCGAGGCCGCCTTTACGTAGCGGCATCCCATGGCGGGCGCAAAGGCATTTTTCGATTGAGCCCGGATGCCGATATCTCTCAGGTTGTCTCCGGGCCGGGCATCGTCGGACTAGCGTTCTTGCCCACCAAGGAAATGGTCGTGGCAACCGGCAGCGGCCTGTACCGCATCAACAGTCCGTCCTGGAATGACGAGTAGGCGCGCCTCCCGCCTTACACTGTGACCGCCGAAATCATCGCCGTCGGCTCGGAACTGCTGACTCCGAGCCGCATGGACACTAATTCCCTTTTCCTCACACTCAAGCTCAATGAACTCGGCATCGACGTGGTTCGAAAGACGATCATCGGCGACGACCGGGAGAGGTTGGCCGACGAGATTCGGCAAGCGCGGGGATCATCGCCTATCGTGATCATGACTGGTGGCATCGGCCCAACGATGGACGACGTGAGCCGCGAAGCCGCCTCCGACGCTCTCGGTCGGGAACTCAAATACCATCCCGAGATCACCGAAGCCATCTCGGTCCGCGTCAGCCGCCTCGGCCTCAGGAAAATGGCCGAAATCAACAAGCGTCAAGCATATGTGATCGAAGGGGCCGAGGTGCTCCCGAACGCCAACGGGACGGCGCCCGGTCAATGGTTCGAAGATGAAACCGGAGTCTTGATGCTGCTGCCGGGACCGCCTCGTGAGATCGAGCCGCTTTTTGAAAAGCAGTGCCTGCCGCGGCTCCGCAAACAGGAGGTCCCTTGCCAGTTCTACACAGTTTCACTGCGCGTCGCCGGTTTGCCGGAGTCGGAACTTGACGAGCGCATCGCCCCGATCTATACCGCTGAGTCGCGTGTTGCCACAACGATTCTGGCCTCTCCGGGCGAGATTCAGATCCATATGCGCGCCCACGCCGCCACTGCGAAACAAGCCCGCGCGATCGCCGAGGCCTTGTCAAAGAAAGTCGAAGACGAACTTGGATCCAATGTCTTCACACACCGGGACGAGTCCCTCGAAGCCGCTCTGATGCGCCATTGCCTGGATCGGAAGTTGACTTTGGCGGTCGCGGAAAGCTGCACAGGCGGGATGATCGCCCAAAAGATTACGGCCCTGCCGGGAAGCTCGAATTTCTTTCGAGGCAGTATGGTTACGTACTCGAACGACGCGAAGAGCCAATGGCTAGGTGTTTCCGAAGCAACTCTTGAAAGACATGGCGCCGTGAGCAAAGAGACCGCCGCCGAGATGGCTCGGGGAGTAAGGACCCGTCTCGACGCCTCTCTCGGTGTTGCGACGACGGGCCTTGCCGGTCCTGGCGGCGGTACGTCGGAAACGCCGGTGGGAACCGTCTTCATTGGCGTTGCGGACGAACAAAGCGCAGAGGTCAAGGGCATGACGGTCGGAGGCGAGCGCGACCGAGTCCGCCTCTGGGCTACCCACCGCGCTTTGGATATGGTCCGCCGCCGGATACTGAGCTGGCAGTGACCGTGGCGCGCCTGCGACGCACCAGGGAATCTTGCTTGCATCAGAAACGACTTGATATTCTCGTCACAGACCGCCCGCATCCGGCGCGGTCGTTTTCCTCACGGAGAAAACATGTCTGAACCGATCTCTCGACGCCGTTTCGTCAGCCGGTCCGTTGCCGCGAGCGCCGCACCGGCACTGCTCAGCGCGCAAGCCTCCGGGACCAAAGTCAATATGGGTTGGGTGGGACTCGGCAATCGCGGCGGCAAGCACATCAAGACGATGCTGAAGGTGGGTGCGGGTGACGTTTACATGAAAGCGATTTGCGATACGTTCTCGCCTCGTCTCGCCAAGTCGAAGGACGACGTTGCAACGCAGCAACATACGGCTCCCGACACCTACAACGATTACTACAAGATGCTCGAAGACGAGTCGATCGACGCCGTGGGCATCTTTACCCCCGAACATCTGCACCGCGACATGGCGATCGCCGCGCTCGAAGCCGGCAAGCACGTCTACTGCGAGAAGCCGCTGACGCACACCATCGAGGAGGGATTCGAGATTCTGCAAGCCGTCGAGAAGAGCGGCAAGAAGTTCCAGGTGGGGACACAGCGCCGCAGCGCGAAGCTCTACCACAAGGCCAGGGAAATCTATGAATCGGGCGTCCTGGGCAAGGTCGTCTACGCGCGTGCTTTCTGGTATCGCAACAGCCCGCTTTCCAACCCGGCATGGCGTTACACGATTCCGGCCGATGCCGAACCCGGCAACACCGACTACAGAAAGTTCCTCGGCCCCGCGCCGGAAACCACATTCAACAAGCAGCGCTACTTTCAGTGGCGTCTCTACTGGGATTACTCCGGCGGCATCTCCACCGACCTGCTCGTCCATCAGACCGACGCGATTCACATGATCACCGGCCGCCATCACTGCAAGTCGGTTACGTGCACGGGCGGCATTCACTATTGGACGGAAGACGATCGAGAAGTGCCCGACACGGTAACGGCAGGCTTCGAGTACCCCGACCATTTTCATATCAATTACAGCGCTGCCTTTAACAACTCCCGCTACCACTACGGAGAGCAGCTCATGGGTAGTGAAGGGACGCTCGAAATCCTCGGTCTCAAAGACCTCTACGTGTACCCGGAAAAATACCGCGGCGCAACGGAGCACATCTCAGCGCGGCCCGAAATCCACATCAACTCGCAGAAAGACCTGGGGCAAGGCAATCCCACCGGCGCACATCTACGTAACTTCGTCGACGCCATCCTCACAGACACACCACTCAAGTGCGACGCGCGCACCGGCCACGAAGCCGCGGTCACAGGGCATCTGGCCACGCTCGCGTATCGCAGAGAGAAGAAGGTCTACTGGGACCAGGAGAACGGCAAGCACCGCTTCGCGTAGTCCGGGTCGTCATCTACTCTCATGCTCTCCACCGTCGGCATCCGCCTCGCCCTGATGATGTTTCTGCAGTTCTTCATCTGGGGCGCATGGTATGTCACCGCTCCGCTTTACCTGGGGACAATCGGCTTCGACGGCACGGACTTCGGGCTCACTTACTCGGTCGGCCCGATCGCGGGAATCCTTTCTCCCTTCTTTGTCGGCATGATCGCCGATCGTTTTTTCTCGACAGAACGTGTGCTCGGCGTGCTGCACTTCATCGGCGGCGGTCTCATGTTCGTGGCGACGATGCTGATGAATCCCGAGCACCCTGCCCTACCCAACGTGATCAACGGTGTGTTCTTCGCGCATATGCTCTGCTACTTCCCGACATTGGCGTTGACGAACTCGCTCACCATGCGGCACGTGAGGGATTCGGAGAAGGAGTTCCCTCTGATTCGGGTGTTCGGCACGATCGGCTGGATTGCAGCGGGTCTGGTGCTCGGGTGGCTCGCTTGGGACAACCGCATCGAGATGTTTCACCTAGCTGGGGCGTCCGCATTGCTCATGGGGCTCTACTGCTTCACGCTGCCGCACACACCGCCGCCTTCGGCCGGGCAGGATGTCTCATGGCGTGAACTGCTCGGAGCGGACGCTTTCGTCCTGCTCAAGCAACGGCCGTTTCTGGTCTTCATGGCCAGTTCGTTCCTGGTCTGTATTCCTCTGGCCTTTTACTACCAGTTGGCCGCGAAGGCCGTCCAGCAGGCCGGCATCGCAAACGTTGCGGCCGTAATGACTATGGGGCAGGGCTCGGAAATCCTGTTCATGATTCTGATGCCGCTTTTCTTCAAACGGCTCGGCGTCAAGTGGATGCTGTTGGTAGGCATGTTCGCGTGGGTCTCGCGCTACGTGCTGTTCGCCGTGGGCGCTCCGGACGCTGTTCGCTGGATGATGATCGTCGGCATTCTCCTGCACGGCATCTGCTACGACTTCTTTTTCGTCACCGGCCAGATCTACACCGACCGCATTGCGCCCACCGGAATCCGAGCACAAGCCCAAGGTTTGCTCGTCCTGTTTACGCTCGGGCTCGGCATGCTGATTGGCGCACAGGTCGCGGGCATTGTCGAAGAAAGGAATACGCCGGCTGCATCAATCAGCCTGAATGCCGAGGTCCAGCAACTTGGCACACGAATCGCTGCTTTGGAGCAGCAGGCCACCACCGGAACAGACGCCCTGCAGCAACAGATCAATACCCTTCTCGTCGAGCGGACGGAGAAGTCCATTGCGGCGCTGCAAGCCGTCCATTGGCGAACCATCTGGGTGCTGCCCGCTTCACTCGCCGCGATCGTGATGCTGATTTTCGGACTCTTCTTCCGTGAAGATCGTGAACCTAAGCGAGCTGTTTGACCTGACCTTCAAGGGGTGCTCCGATCGGACGGCACTTGAATTCCAGAGTTCCTCTTTCACCTTCCGATCTCTCGACGCTCGCTCGAACCGCTGGGCGAACGAACTGAGAAAGAAACGATTCGAGCCCGGCGACCGGCTCGCCGTTTATCTCCCGAACTGCGTCCCGCTCATCGAGATATTCCTGGCATGCGTCAAGACCGGCGTCATCTTCACACCCATCAATGTTCTCTACCGTGCACGAGAAATCAGCCATATCCTCAGCGATGCCGAGCCGCGGACACTATTGACGCATCGTGAAATGTCGGCGCATGTGCCGGACGGCACGGCCCCTTGGCTCATCGAGGAAGCAGCAGCCGAAGTCAATCGGCAGGCTGCCGAGTTCGCAGCTCTACCCTTGGAGGGGAATGCGCCGACAGCTCTCGTCTACACCTCGGGCACGACCGGCCGCTCCAAGGGCGCGCTCCTTACGCACGACAACTTTGCCGCGAACGCCACCGTGCTCAATACCTGCTGGCGCATGAACTCGGACGACCGGATGCTGCTCGGCCTTCCGCTCTTCCACGTACACGGACTCGGCAACGCTGTCCATACGTGGCTGACGACCGGCTACCGCGTGCGATTGCTCGAGCGCTTCCGCAAAGAAGCCATCTTCGACGAATTTCTCGACTTCCAGCCGACGGTTTTCTTTGGTGTCCCCACGATGTATGAGCGCCTGCTGGCGGCTCCACCCGATACGGCCCGTGCGATCGGCAGCCGCATGCGACTGTTCGTTTCCGGATCCGCGCCCCTGCCCGCCGCCAGGCTTGAACGTTTCCGTGAACTCTACGGGCACACTATTCTGGAGCGCTACGGGATGAGCGAGACTCTGATGAACATCTCGAACCCCTACGCCGGAGACCGGCGTCCCGGATCCGTCGGCAAGCCCCTGCCCGGAATCTCGATCCGACTGGTTGATCCCTCAGCCGCCGACGCAACGCAAGAGGTCGGTGAAGGTGAGACCGGGGAATTGCTCATCAAAGGCGCCAATGTCTTCTCCGGCTACTGGCGTCAGCCGGAAGCGACACGCGACGCCTTCACTCCCGATGGCTACTTTCGCTCCGGCGACTTGGCCGTACGGTCGTCTGACGGCTATTACACTTTGCAAGGCCGCAAGACCGAGTTGATCCTTTGCGGCGGCTTCAACATCTATCCTCGCGAGATCGAGGAATTTCTCTGCGAACAACCCGCAGTCGCTGAAGCTGCTGTGGTCGGAATCGCCGACAACGTCAAGGGCCAAGTCCCGATCGCCTACGTCGTGTCCGCCGGCGAAGCCTTGGATGAAGAAAGCCTCCGCGACTGCTGCCGGGAGCATCTCGCCAGCTTCAAGCTCCCTCGAAAGATCATCCGCGTCGATGATCTCCCGCGTAATGCCCTCGGCAAAGTACAGCGCCATCTCCTCCCGACAGAGGAATTCGGCTAGTTTTCTTGTCGCTGGCTAAGGTTGACATTTGAGTCAAGTTCTCGCGGCGATCAGTTATCCTGCTTGTTGGTCGGAGGCGGAGCCTTGCTAGCGTTGGCCTAAACCAGGTACCTCTGCAGTTCGCCCTCGCGCAGGCAGTGGGCATCCGCCACATCCTTGGTGATGCGGCCTTTCCGGACCAACTCAGCGAGAGACTGTTCCATCATGATCATGCCTTCGCCGCGACCCAGGCTCAATTGGGAGCTGAGCATGTGGTCTTCACCCTTACGAATGAGGTGCCGCACGGCCGTATTCGCAAGCAGGATTTCCAGAGCAGGGAAGCGGCTCTCCCCATCTATTGACGGAACCAACTGTTGCGCGATGATCGCCAGCAATCCGAGCGACAGTTGCTGACGGATCTGTTCCTGCCGCCCTGCAGGGAACTGATCGACGATCCGATTGACCGCTTGCACGGCGTCGTTCGTGTGAAGCGTCGAGAGAACCAGATGGCCTGTCTCCGCGGCGCTCAATACCGTAGCGACTGTCTCAGGGTCCCGCATCTCTCCCACCAGAATCACATCCGGATTCTGCCGCAGAATGCTCCGCAGCGCCGACGCGAAGTCCCTGCAGTCATATCCGATTTCAATCTGTTCGAAGACTGCCTGGTCGTCCGTGTGATAGTACTCGATCGGGTCTTCGATCGAGACAACGTGGTAGGGGTACTTGCGGTTGACGATCCCCATCAAGGCAGCTTGGGTAGATGTCTTTCCCGAGCCCGTGGGACCCGTAACCAGGATCAATCCCTGCTTGCGGTCAACCAGTTTGCCCAGGTGAAGCGGCAGGTTGAGCGATGAGAGATTCGGGATCTCAGCAGGAAGGATGCGCATCGCTGCCGCCAGCGTTCCCCGCTGATAGTGCAGATTGGCGCGAAACCGGCCGATCCCCTTCCGGACGAAGCTGAAATCGAATGAGCGGTGCGCTTCCAGTTCATCACGCCTCTCCGGTGTCAACAGGGGCAAGAGTAGATTGCGGACGGTCTCGTCTGTAAGTACCGGCTCCGGGCTCCGTTCCAGCCGGCCGCCGAGCCGCAGCACGATCCCGCTTCCGGCAATAAACAGTACGTCGGATGCTCCGCGTTCGACGGAGTGCTTCAGAATACGGTCGAGGGACTTGCTCGCGCCGGGCGGCAGAGGCGCCAGAGGTTGTGGCGCCGGAGAGGCTGCTTGCCCTGTCGCCTTCTTATTCAGCTCGCGTACGAGACTTTCCAGTTCCGGGTTGTAATCCGCCATAGCTATTAATGACGGTATCGCATCCCCAGAAGTCGATGTGAATCGCAAATCCGCCGGGGTCGTTTTGGCAGCCCGATCCGGTGGCGCTGGCGCGGCCTTTGAGGTCCACGTCTTTTCCTGTCAAGATGGGGCTTTCGTCCAGCGAGCTCTCCATGAAGTTCTCCACACTACTCATCGAATCAATCCGCCAATCTGAAATCCCTCTTCGATTCGAGCCTGGCGCCGAGGAGGCGGTAGCTACACCCGTCACAGAGATGCTCAAGGCCTGGGTGGCGGCTCATCTTCCCGAGGCCGCCTCGAGAGAGTTCGACTTCGGTCAGAAGGTGCTGGTCGTACGATTGCTCGAAGAACTTTCCGATGAAGTCGATCTCGCCGTAGAGGAGTGAGGACTATGACAGGTTCTGAACAAGTCGGATCCCTGAGGGAGCACCTGCTGGAGTTGCTGAGGGGCAAAGGCGCGCATGCGACGTTTGAAGATGTAACGGCCGACTGGCCCGAAGCCCTGAGAGGCGTCAAGCCGGAGCGCCTTCCCTATACCCCATGGCAAGTCCTGGAGCACATGCGCATTGCTCAGTGGGACATCGTGGAGTTCAGCATCAACCCCAGACACGTCTCGCCGGACTATCCCGACGGCTACTGGCCTGCCTCCATCGAGCCGCCCTCGGCCGAGGCCTGGGACAGCAGCATGCATCTCTTCACGGCCGACCTCGGCCGGATGAAGGCTCTTGTTGAAGACCGCTCGCTTGACTTGTTCGAACCCTTTTCTCACGGTTCCGGGCAGACCCTGCTGCGCGAAGCCATGCTGCTCGCTGATCACAACGCCTACCATTTGGGTCAGTTGGTGGTTCTCAGGCGGCTGCTTGGCGCCTGGTATTGATATTGCGGACGATGGGCTCGAAGCCGGCCCTATCAGGGAGACGCAAGGCGGTATTCGCGTCTCCCCATAGACCGGATTCTCTCTGTTTTCCGTTTGGTTCTGCTGACTGTCCAGGAGTCGGAAATCGAGCTTCCCCATGACGAAGCTTCCATGGAGGCCTTATCCCAGGAAGCTGGCCTCGCTGGGGTGGCGCCGTGCTGTTCCCTCGATCCAGTAGCGATTCAAAGCCGATCAGGAAACGGCCGCGTGCTTCCTGACCACATGAGCGCCATCGCCGGACTCATCCAATGGGCTCATTGGCCCAAGCCCTCCATCCATGGAGTATCAGTCCTGGCGGGAAGTCAACCTACGAGAACATGTAGAGCGGTTCGGCGGTGCTCACCGTGCTCACAGCCACGCCGCCTTCCCCCTCGTCTTCCTCATCTTCCTTCTTGAAGGGGCGGTAGTACATACCATCTTCACCGAGAAAGATTACGAGGTCGGCAGGCCTTGCCAGAGCACCCTGGATCAAAGTCTCCGACAAAGGATCCTCGATGTATTTCTGTAGTGCTCGTCGCAGTGGACGCGCACCGTAACTGCGGTCGCCACAGGTCTTTTCGAGGATGTACCGCGCGGCGTCTTCGGCCAGTCGGATGTGAATCTGCTTGCGTCCCAGGTTCTCGTTAATCTGCCCGACCATCATCTCGATGATCTCCAGCAGATCGGCGTCGGAAAGCGATTCAAAAATGATCGTCTCGTCGATGCGATTCAGAAACTCGGGGTTGAACACCCGCTTGACCTCGTTCATTACCTCAGACTCGGCTTTGGTGTTCTCGGCGTCGCCCGAGCCGCCGGCGAAACCCATTCGCCTCTCCTTCTGGAGAAAGCGCGCACCGATATTCGAGGTCATGATGATGATGGTGTTCTTGAAGTCGACGGTATTGCCGAGCCCATCAGTCAACTGCCCCTCTTCGAACACTTGCAGGAGGATGTTGAACAAATCGGGGTGCGCCTTCTCGATCTCATCGAGCAGGATGATGGAATAGGGCGCCCGCTTCACCCGCTCGGTGAGTTGTCCGCCTTCTTCGTATCCCACGTAACCCGGAGGCGAGCCGATCAGCTTCGACACGGAATGCTTCTCCATGAACTCCGACATGTCGAAGCGGATCAATGCCTTCTCGCTTGCGAATAGAAACTCGGCGAGAGCGCGGGCGACTTCGGTCTTGCCCACGCCCGTCGGCCCGAGGAACAGGAACGATCCGGCTGGACGGTTGGCCGACTTCAGGCCGGCGCGCGAACGCCGAATAGCCCGAGCCAGCGCCGAAATTGCCGAATTCTGGCTGACAACACGCTTATGCAACTCCTCCTCAATCCGCAGGAGCTTGGCCATCTCCTCTTCCTTGATCGAGGTCATCGGAATACCGGTCCAGCTCGCTACGACTTTCTCGATGTCTTCTTTCGTAACACTGGCGGTCACCGTTTCATCCAGGTTGTACTTGCTGCGCAGCGCCCGCATGTTCTCGCGTTCCTTGCGTTCCTCATCGGAATAGAAGCGGGCCTTCTCGAACTCGTGGTTGGCGATCGCATTCTCCATGCGATGCACGATGAACTTGACTCGCTTGTGGACCTCCGCGATTTCCTCCGGCATCGTCGTTTGCCGAAGCTTCACGTGCGCGCCGGCTTCATCGATAAGGTCGATGGCCTTATCTGGCAGGAAGCGGTCCGGGATGTAGCGGCTTGACGTGAACACCGAAGCTTCCACTGCGTCATCGGTGTAGCCGACTGCATGAAACTTCTCATAGCGATCCTTGATCCCGAAGACCACCCGAACAGCTTCTTCCTCTGTCGGCGGTTTTACCTTGACGGCCTGGAAACGGCGTTCGAGTGACCGATCCTTCTCGATCGACTTTCGGAACTCGCCCGGGGTTGTCGCACCGATGCATTGAATCTCTCCGCGAGAAAGAGCCGGCTTGAGTATGTTCGCCGCGTCCAAAGAGCCTTCGGCCGAACCGGCGCCCACCAGAGTGTGCAACTCGTCGATGAAGATGATCGCGTTCTGATTCTCCATCAACTCCTTCATGATGGTTTTCAGACGTTCTTCGAACTGTCCGCGGTACTTGGTTCCCGCCACGATCAACGACAGGTCGAGCGCCAGAACGCGCTTCTCCGACAAGAAAGACGGAACATCGCCGTCAGCGATCTTTTGGGCCAGACCTTCGACAATCGCGGTCTTGCCGACGCCCGGTTCGCCGATCAGAACCGGATTGTTCTTCGTCCGGCGGCAGAGGATCTGGACCAGTCGTTCCAGTTCGGTCTCGCGGCCAATCAGAGGGTCGAGCGTGCTGTCGACCGCCGCCTGTGTCAAATCGCGACTGAATTCCGCCAGCAGCGAACTCTCTTTCGGACGGCTCGACAGCAGTTTTTCCGATTGCGAGCGGGTCAACTCCTCGCGAATCGTGGCCAAACGCAGGCCGCGTTCATGAAGAATCTCAGCGGCGAAACACTTTTCCTCCCGCAGCAAGCCCAATAGAAAATGCTCTGTGCCGATGTGCTTGTGGGAGAGTCGTTCGGCCTCTTCCGCTGCGTAGGCCAACACCCGCTTACACTCATGGCTCAGCGGTAGATCTACCGAAGTGGAAACTTTTTCGCGGATCGTCGTGTGGGCTTCGATCTGTTTGCGAATGGACTCGACGGCGGCGTGCGAGCGAAGAAAACGGTTGGCAAGGGCTTTATCTTCCCGGATCAATCCCAGCAGTAAGTGCTCGGTCTCGATGTAGGGGCTTCCGAACTGGCTCGCCTCGTAGCGCGCGAAGAAAATTACCCGCCTCGCCTTCTCCGTGTATCGCTCAAACATGAAGCACCGCGCCGGACGGACCTTCGATAAATTCTTTCCATAATATCAGCCTTCTATGATGGGTAGGTCCGTTTGCACACTGATTCTGTTGCAACCAAAGTACGAAAGGGCTGCTCCCGAGCCGTTGCAGAGGGCTACTTTTCCTGTGGCATGACACGGCCTGCCTCGATTCTCAGGACCCGGTCGCAGCGTCCGGCGAAGGTTAGATTATGGGTCGCCACAATGACGGCCAAGTCGTGGGAGGCAGGCAGCGCGAGAACAATGTCCATGATCCCTTGCGCCGTGCCGACATCGAGATTCCCGGTAGGTTCGTCAGCCAACAGTAGTCGAGGCGAGGTCACCAGCGAACGCGCCAGGGCCACCCGTTGCTGCTCGCCACCCGACAGTTCGCCTGCCTGATGATGGGTCCTGTCACCCAGCCCCACCTCCTCGAGCCACCGCCATGCCGCCTGCTCGGCGTTAGCACGGTTCACCTCACCGATGAGCAACGGCATCATCACGTTCTCGAGGGCGGAGAATTCCGGCAGCAGATGATAGTTCTGCCAGACGTAGCCGATCGACGTGTTACGAAACTCTGCCAATTCCGGCTCGGATCTTTGCGAGAGGGGCTTCGTGTCGAAGTAGATTTCTCCCGAAGTCATGTTGTCGAGCGCTCCCAGCAGATACAGCAATGTCGTCTTGCCAGCGCCCGACTCTCCGACCAGCGCGACGCTCTCACCCGGGAGCAACTCGAAGTTGGCGTCATCGATGACGACGAGGTCGATGTCCCCTGACCGGAAAACCTTGCGAAGATGCTCAACGCAGACGATCGGGGGCCCTATCCCCTTGGAGCCGTCGTCTCCAGGCGTGCGTTGCGGCGGGTTCACAGCAGCAACAATCCTCGAATCTCTTCGACGATCTGCTTCGGTTCCGAGTTTTCGCTATCGATCGTGAAGTCCGCTTGGGCGTAGCTCTCCTCCCGCTCGCGGTACAGAGCCTCGAAGCGTTCACGGTCCCGCGCCAGCGGCCGATTGTTTTGGCTCGAAACCCGCGTCCAGAGCTGTCGTACCGGGCTTTTCAGCCATATCGACACCCCTGCCGTTGCAATCTTGTGTCGATTCGGCTTCTGCGCAAACGCGCCGCCGCCGAGCGCGACCACGCGAGCCATGCCCATGCGTGCTTTCCTGATCTGCTCACCGAGCGCCTTTTGTTCCATGACGCGAAATACCGGCTCTCCGAATCTATCGAAGATCTCGGTGATCTTCGAACCCGCCTCTCGCTCGATCTCGTCATCAAGATCCACGAAATCCCATTTGAGCGTATCCGCCAGGGAACGGCCCACGGTCGACTTGCCACATCCCATGAAGCCGACGAGGAATAGAGCCGGCGAGCCCTTGAGCTTCACATGCATCTACGCATTCTCCACTGACTCGCTGCTCAGCCTCACACGGCCCGCCATGCGGCCGAACAGCAAGCCGGGCATCAGCCTTGCGACACCTACCAGCAGCCAACCGATGCGTGGCGTCACAACCATTCGCTTGCCCCGTGTCAGGCCATTCAGAGTGGCCAGCGCACACTCGTCTGCGCTGATCGTGAAATACTTCTTGCCGGGGACCTTGGACGGCGCTCTACCGAGCAGGATGTTGTCCCCGAAAGGCGTATCTACGTACCCCGGGCACACGCTCATGACGTGGATTCCCTTGCGGCGCAGCTCCATCCACAGGCCGTCCGAGAACGCGTTCAGCGCATACTTCGACGCGCTGTAGAGATTCAAGTTCGGCACGGGGATCTTGCCCGCGATCGAGCTTATGTTCACCACCGCGCCCCCTGGCGGGATCAGAGGAACAAGCCGTCTGGTCAGTTCCACCGGAGCGAACAGGTTCAAGGCAAAGAGCTGCCGTACGATCTCTGGCGGGGATTCGATAGCCGCTTTGTGGAGCCCGATCCCGGCATTGTTCACGAGCAGGTCCACCCGCTGCACACGCCGTTCGACTTCATCGGCCAAGCCCTCCAGGGCCGCCGGGTCGCAGAGATCGGCGGCGATCACGATGCTTTCCGCCGGCACGATCTCACGCGCGACGGCTTCGAGTGCGGCCTGTCTGCGGGCTGTCAGAATCACCCGGGCTCCGCGCGCCGCAAGCTGCCGGGAAAGTGCTCTGCCGATGCCCGATGACGCCCCGGTGACCAGCGCCGTCTTGCCCACGAAGTCGTTCATGATTTGTGCGCCGGCAGGAGGGAAGCCATAATGTAGCATGGCCGACAGGGCGCTGCTTCCACTATTTCCGCTCCAGGTGGTGCTTTTCCCGGCGGCGCAGCTCCCCCTTCATATCTTCGAGCCTCGGTACCGGGAAATGGTCGGTAAGGCGATCGCTCAGAAGTCCGAGTTCGGAGTGATCTTCGCCGAAGAGACCACGGTTTCTTCGGTTGGCTGCACGGCCCTAGTCGAAGAAGTGACCAAGCGCTACGAAGACGGCCGCTTCGATATCATGACCCGGGGCCGGCAACGCTTTCGCACACTCGAGCTCGACCAGGAGAAGGACTATCTCATGGCCAGGATTGATTTCTTTCAGGACGAAACAGCGGAGACGGCTCCGCGCAGCGTGGTCGAAGAAGCCAGGCATCTGGCCTATGAAGTCGCGCAAACCCTCAACGCCACGATGCCCGAAGATCTCGACGTCGACGAGCCCCAGGCCAGTTTTGTCTTGGCCTCCGCGCTGCCTCTTGAACTGAAGTTCAAACAGCAGTTACTCGAGCAGCGTAGCGAGCCCCAGCGAATCCGCACGCTTGTCGACCATCTCGGCAAAGTCCTCGAGCGCGCCCGAACGACCCAACGGATGCAGAGTCTGGCGAGGACCAACGGGCACGGCGGCCGGGTCGTCGAGTGACGGCTGCACGAATACGAGACGTTCGATGATCGCCTGAAATGGCATGCGATCAATCACGAACTCGGCACCGCGAAGGAGGCTGTCGAAAGGGACCGGGTCTATCGGCGGCTGATCTCCTTGATTCAACGCACGGTCATAAACTCGCTCGAAGCCAGCAGCATTTGAGCATACTGCTTCCAGTCCGATTGGCTCTCATTCAGGAAGCCCCGCGCCGTTTTGAGTTCCTTCCTGGTGGGCGGGCGGGAGTAGATGAGTTCGTAGGCTCTGTCGACGCGCGCTTTCACGTCCGGACCCGAGTCCGCCTGCAGGCGTTTCGCCAACACCTCGGCCTGTTGGATCACAAAGATGTTGTTCAGGAAGAACAACCGCTGAAGTGGTCCTACGGTCACGCTTCGCACGGGAGCAGTGTCCTTGGGGTCCGGAAAGTCGAACAACGTCAGCATGCGGTCAGGCGAGGTTCGGTTGATGCTGCCGTAGACCGCGCGCCGGTGGTTCTTGTCGGTAAGCGGCTCGCTGGGACCGCCCATGGCGGGATCAAGATTCCCGGCTACGGCCAGCAGGGAATCGCGCAGGGCCTCGGCATCGAGCTGCTGCTTCGGCTCGAAGCGCCAGAAGTAGTGGTTGGCGGCGTCTTTCCGGTAGTTGCTCTCGATAATCTCCGAGCTCGACCGGTAGGTCGCCGACAGCATGATTTCTCGATGAACCGCTTTCATTGACCATCCCGACTCCACAAACCGGACCGCCAGATAGTCGAGCAGCAGCGGGTGCGTCGGGCGTTCGCCAAGCCGTCCGAAATTGCTCGGCGACGCCGCAATGCCGCGGCCGAAATGGTGTTGCCAGATACGGTTTACCATCACGCGCGCCGTCAGCGGATTCTCCTTGTTTGCGATTGCTTCCGCAAGCTGTAAACGCCCGCTGCCGTTGTTGAAAGCGGGCGGCTCGCCATGGCTCAGAATTCGCAGCCAGCGACGCGGCGCGATCGGACCCAGATTGTCCTTTTCACCGCGAATACGAATGTTGATGTCTTTCGGCTCGTCGGCTTCACGATAGGAGTGAATGAAGGGATACTGCTCCGGAACCGTTTCTTCCAAGGCCTTCAGGCCGGCTTCAAGGCGTTCGAGGTGCGCCACCCAGGCCGTGTTGAGAAAGCGCTTGATCCCCTTCGCATCGCGGTGATAGATGCCCTCGGGGTACTCGATCGCGGCCCGGCGGTACTTCTTGTATGCCAAGTCTCGCCACAGATACCATTTTGCCGGCTCCATAAAATCGAGATTCGTATTGAGCAGCGTCTTCTGGTCGCGGGAGCCATTCGCCCCCCCGAGCTGGACGTAGTTGATGTCGTCGACTTCCCGCTTCTCCTTGTGGATGGCGAGGACCAACTTCTGCACCTCCGCCGAACGCTGCTTGACAAGATCCAGGCTCGCCTCTTCGCGGAGCACCTTCTTCCAGTCATCCAGATAACCGTGGTCGTAGGTTTCCTTGTCGAGATAGGTGATCCAGCGCTCCAGCGTTTCCCGATCCAAGCCGGCGCCTTCCGCCACTGCCACCGGATCTTCTCTACCGCGCAGCACTCGCCAGGAGGAGACGAGATAGTCCTCCGTTTGCGTCATCGAGATGTCGATGAATTGATCGGTGACCTTCTTCAAGAAGGCGTCCATCTCGATTTTCTTTACCTTGACTCGCTCCTGGGCCTCTTTGCGCGCGGCGACCACGCTCTCGTCGACCAACGGGTACTCGTCTTTCTCGGTGCTCGAGAAGACACCTTGCAGCGAATAGAAGTCTTTCGTCGGGACCGGGTCGTATTTGTGGTCGTGGCACTGCGCGCAACCCAACGTGAGACCGAGCAACACGCGTCCGGTCACATCGACGCGATCATCATCGCGTTTACCGAGCGCATGGAAGCCCAAGGCCGGTAGCAACTCCTCCCGGTTGCCGCCGGGCATCAAGTCGGCGGCCAGTTGCAACTTGATGAAGCGGTCATAGGGCATGTCGTCATTGAAGGCCTTGATCACCCAGTCTCGGTAGCGGTAGGCGAAAGGGAACGGAGTGTCCTCGAATGCGGAGGACATGCCCTCGCCGTAGCGCGCCAAGTCCAGCCAGTAGCGGCCCCAACGCTCTCCGTAATGAGGCGATTCGAGCAACCGCTCGACGACCGCCGCAAAGGCTTGCGGAGAATCATCCGCCACGAATGCGGCGACTTCCTCGGGAGTCGGCGGCAATCCGATGAGATCGAATGTCGCCCGGCGAATCAGCACGCGTTTCTCAGCGGGCGCTGCTGGCCGCAACCCTTCGGCCTCCATCCGGGCGAGAACAAAGCGGTCCACAGCGGTGCGAGGCCATTTCGGGTCGTAGACGTCCGGCAATACGGGCTTGCGTACCGGCTGGAACGACCAGAACTCGCGAAATTCCGGTCGGATGAGATACTCTTCGTCCGCCTGTTCCTTGGAAACTGCGAGTTGGGGCTCAGGCCACACCGCCCCATTGTTGATCCACTTCCGCAGGTCAGCGATCTGTTGCTCGCTGAGCTTCCCGGCCGGCGGCATCTTGAGTTCCGCATGCGAGCGCGAAACCGCCTGAAACAGGAGACTCGTTTCGGCTTCGCCGGGCACGATAGCAGGGCCCCTGCCACCACCTTCGAGAAGATGCTCGCGAGCATCGAGACGCAAACCGCCCATTCGGGTTTCCGTGTGACAGGTGTAGCAATTCTTCGCGAGCAACGGTCGCACACGGGTCTCGAAGAAATCTTCCCCGGCTTGGTTCGCAGAAGCACCCGGTGTCAATGTGGCCAACAGAACGAGAAGACAGGAACTGCGCATGGGGAAAATTATGCTCAGTATAGTTGCAGAGGTCAGCTCGCGCCCTGATCCATCCGCGCCGCTCCGGCTTCCCCGGCTGCTCAGGGTGTTGCTTCCTTTCGGGATGGCGGGTACCGGATCAGCCTCGGGCAGGCCGTCTCAGCGTTCCTTGTCCGGCGGCCTATTCCGCAGCGGTCTCTCCTGACAAGCCATGGCGCCGCAGGTGATGGGTGCTCCTCACCTTCGACCGCAGTGCGGTTAGCCTCTGCTCCCGGAGTGCTCCCGCATTCGTGTGCACGAAGAATATCCCGAATACGTCGATTCCTATGTGAGCCATGCTCGTTTGGGATTGGCGTGTATGCTGGGGCTCTTGCTGGCCCTCCCGTGCTTTGGTGCTGATGGCGGGTCCTTTTTCGAGAAAGCCCGCAAAGCCGAGAAAGCCGGCGACGACATCTCCGCTTTTCTGTTCTACATGCAAGCGAGGGCCCGGGAACCGGCGAACCGCCGGTTCGTTTGGGCCGCGGAAGCCGTTCGCCGGCGCGCAGCGCAGACATTGGCGGGGCTTGGCAATCTCGCCGCGGCGCAGAAGCTCGACCCGGCGGACCCCTATCTCTCCGGATTCGGAGCCGACCGCGGTGGCGAACTCCTTGGACAGCCCAGCAAGCAACCTCGTCCGTTGAAGGCCCCGGTGGAGCTTAAGCCCGAGAACAAGACTGCCGACTTCCGCGTACAGGGCTCGATGCGTGAGGTCTACAAGGAAGTCGCCGAGTCTTTTGGACTTGCGGCCGCGTTCGATCTTGATTTCGGCGGAGACGAAGAGATCCGGTTCGAACTCGATGGCGCCGACTTCTACGAAACGATCCATGCCCTGATCGATGTGACCGACACGATCGTGATCCCCGTTCACGCCGGGCTTTTCCTTGTGGCCGAGGATTCGCAGGCCAATCGGAGGCAGCTCGAGCCCGTGGCGACGGCCGTGATCCCCATCACGGAGCCGATCACGGCGCAGGACGCCGACGAATTGGCCAAGGCTGTCCAGCAGACGCTGAATATCCGGCGCCTGTTCGTCGACACGACGCGGCGTCAGGTACTCGTCCGGGACACGGTTCGCAATGTGCAGCTTGCCGAAGCCCTCTACCATCATCTCGCTCATCCTCGCGCCGAGGTGGTGATCGATGTCGATCTGATCACGGTGGCGGATTCATCGGAGACGACCACCGGCGTCCAACTGCCGACGTCTTTCCCGGTGACGAACTTCAGCACGATCTTTTGGAACACACCCCGTGAAATCAGCCGTCTGGCACCGCTGCTCGGCGTGGGCGGCGGACAGACGGTCTTCGGCATCGCCATCGGAAGCGCCTCCCTACTGGCGCAGAAGATGGAATCGTCGGGACGCGTCTTCACCGGTTTCTCCTTGCGTTCGACGAACGGAATGCCAGCCAGCTTCCTGGTTGGAGAACAGTTTCCGATCATCAACGCCCGCTTTTCGGCTCCTCTGATCACCGACGAGATCGGCGACTCGATCGACCGGGGCACTTTCCGGGAGCCGATTCCGTCGTTCACGTTCGAAGACCTCGGTTTGACCTTCGAGGTGACGCCTCAGATTCACAGCGCGAAGGAGGTCTCACTCGAGATCAACATCGAGATCAAGCAATTGACCGGGTTCGCCGTGAACGATATCCCCATACTGTCGCATCGGCAAATGCAGACCTCGGCCCGGCTGCGTGACGGCGAAACGGCTCTCATCTCCGGGTTGGCTGTTCTGGAAAGGCGCCGCACGAAAAGTGGTCTTGACTTCTTCACTCAACTTCCCTGGATCGGAAACGTCCTGAGCCGCAACTTCTTCGAGAACAGTCAAGACCACTTGATCATCGCGATCCGTCCACGTGTCGTCCGGCTTCCGCCGGCGGAAACCGATCCCAGCCTCACCTTGCGAGCGGGGCCCGAAGCGAGACCCCTGCCGGCCATTTGACCGGCGGTTGCACCACGGCGACCGGCGTTTCGAAATTGGGACGAGGACATCCCATTAGCGGACACATGCCACGAGGCGCTGGTGAGACATGCAGGTTATGTTCTGTTAACACTAACGCAAGGCCTCGACAATCAGAGCGAAGTGAAGGAAAGCGAGGAACATCACATCGAGCTTATCGAACCGCGAGAAGATGCGCCGGAAGCCCTTGAGCCGACGGAAGAGCCGCTCGACTTCGTTACGGCGGCGGTACAGCAGGCGGTCGTATTCCCACGGCTGCAGGCGGGTCCGACGCGGCGGCA
>MKWU01003077.1_pt1 | contig 22920 bp, 20 predicted proteins | sample 809101 | NCBI WGS metagenome assembly MKWU01 (sample SAMN05860141, study PRJNA318959) | sponge metagenome | host: Aplysina aerophoba | place: Slovenia: Piran, Adriatic Sea, Gulf of Piran | collected 2013-05-07 | reverse complement strand
GGGGGCATGTGATGTAGATTGCCAAGTGAGAGTGAACCTATCTGAAAGTTTATACTATCGAGAAGACATAAGCAAATTTCGGAAGAATAATGAATCTGCTGGACAGCCGCGGCAGATAATTCTCGGTCAAGCCTGCATCGCATCCTTTTTGCCAGAGCCGGGTTTTGATTTGCCTGCGGGCTGTGGTTAAATAGATCGGGACGCGAGGAGACTGGAACATGCGCGAACATTATCTGGACGACAGCGTCATCCAGCCCTTTTGGGACAATTCCATAAGTCCGCGACTGGAGATCGACAGCGGCGATATTGTCGTTTTTGACTGCGCCGAGGCAAACGGACAGATCGAGCCGCATTGGACGGTCGCCGATTACGAGCGCGTCGACCGCAGCAGGATCCATGCCCTGAATGGCTCGGTTTGGATCAAAGGCGCGCAGCCGGGCGATGTGCTGGAGATCGCCATCCTCGATATGCGGCACAAGGGCTGGGGCTGGTCGGCGCACAGACCCGGCAGTGGCTTGCTGCCAGAAGACTTCGACTACACCTACCTGCATCATTGGCGCATCGACGGCGATACCTGCTATTCCACTGAGCTCGACCACATCAGCCTGCCTTTCGAGCCGCATCCGGGCGTGGTGGGCGTTGCGCCAGCCGTGCCTGGGCGCTTCAGCACGTTCCCGCCGCGCGAAAATGGCGGCAACCTGGATGTGCGCGACATGGTCATCGGCTCGCGCGTATGGCTGCCCGTGCTGGTGGAAGGCGCGCTCTTTGCCACGGGTGATTGTCATGCCGCGCAGGGGCAAGGCGAAGTCTGTGTTACAGGCATCGAAGCGCCCATGACGATGACCATGCGCATCAGCCTGCGCAAAGACTTGAGTTTGCGCGAGGTGCAGCTGCAACGTCCCAGCCCCATGAGCCGGCTGGACAGCCGTGGCTATCACATCACCACCGCGCATGGACCCGACCTGATGACAAATGCCAAAAATGCCCTGCGCTACATGATCGACTGGCTGGTGACGAACCAGCGCATGAACCGCAGCCAGGCTTACATCTTGTGCAGCGTCGCCGGCGACTTGAAGATCAGCGAAATTGTCGATGCGCCCAACTGGGTGGTGTCCTTTCACATGCCGCTGGCGGTGTTTGGCTGATTCTGCGCCGCTGCGTGCCGCCGCAGCCACATCGCCCAATAGACGGGACGGCTCAGCAGCCACAGCAGCAGCATGCGCCACAGGCTGTGATGTTTGCGCGTGTAGACCAACATATCGCGGAAGAAAATGCGCGTGGCCAGCCAGTTGCGCGTGGATGACTTTTCGTGATGGACGATGCGCGCCGTCGCCAAGAAGCGCATCCGCCCACCCAAGCGCCGCGCCAAATCTTCTTCTGGAAAGTAAAGCAGCAAATCATCGTCCAGTCGCGCATCCGACCGCCGCAACATGCTGCAGCTGCCGGGAATCGCGGCGACATCGCGGTCGCTTTTGCGGTCCCAATCGGCATAGACCAGCTCGGCATGATGTTGCTTTTTGCGCCGGGAGCGCAGCCAGCCCAGCAATGTGTAATCCAGCAGCAGATTCTCGAAGCTCGGGATGCCCGCGCAAGTTTGTTGTATTGCGCCATGGGGATAGACCAAAGTAGCCGTAACAGCGCTGTAGCTTTCGTTTTCGCGCAGGAATCGCAGCATTTGCGCCAAAGCATCAGGCGAGACTTCGGTATCCGGATTCAGCAGCAGCACATAATCGGCCCTGGCGGCCGCGCTGCCGATGTTGTTGCCGCCGCAATACCAACTGTTCAAGGTCTGCGCGTGCAGCTGAACTTCCGGGAAGTCCTTGCGCAGCATATCGGCGCTGCCATCGGACGAAGCGTTATCTACCACGATGATCTCCAGCGTCAGACCCTGGCTGCCGCGCAGAGAGCGTAGGCAATTGCGCAGCAACTCGCGCGTGTTGTAACTGACGATGACAACTGAAAGATCGGGGCGATGCGCAACCCCCCTCGGTCCCCCCGAAAAGTCGGGGGGAAGCGCATCGTCCCCACAACCGGGGATACTCACTGCGAATCGCGCTCGCGTTGGAAAGCCAGCGCCGCGTCCCGCGTTGGCAATGAGGGGATAGCGCCTTTTTGCAGGCAGGTCAGCGCGCCAACCGCATTGGCGAAATCGAGAATCTGCGGCAGCTGCCCACGCCAGTTGTCTCTGTGCGCCAGGATGCCCGTCAACATAGCCGCGACGAAAGCATCGCCCGCGCCGGTCGTGTCCATCGCCTGCACCGCATAGCCGTCCGCTTTGATGCAGCTGCCATCTTTGAGGTATACAGCCGCGCCGTCTGGGCCGTACGTAACGCAGATCAACTGCATGCGCTCGCGCCAGAGCGAGCCGACATCGTCGCCGCCGGTGAGAAAGCGCAACTCTTCTTCGCTGATTTTGAGCAGGTTGGCATATTTCAAGCCAGCCAGCATACCGGCTCTGGCCGCGTCAGCGCTCGCCCACAGCGGCAGCCGCAGATTGGGATCGTAGGAGATGAACTTGCCTGTCGCCAGCGCATGGTCAAGCGCCAGCCGCAATGCCGAAGCGGCCGGCTCGCAGATGAACGTGATGCTGCCGTAATGGAATACCTGGTAAGCATCGATGATTGCGGTGTCGACATCGGCAGGCTGCATCAGCATATCGGCGCTGGGATGCCGATAAAACATGAAGCTGCGGTCGCCATCGTCGGTGTTGCTGACAAAAGCCAGAGCGGTGCGCGCCTCGCTGGAATAGGTGATGCCGCGGATATCGACGCGCTCGGCAGCCAGCACATCAGCCAGATAATGCCCAAAAGGGTCATCGCCCAACTGCCCCATGAAAGCGCCTCGACCACCCAGACGCGCCACAGCGGCAGCGACATTGGCGGGCGCTCCACCCGGCGCCTTGACGAAACCGGTCGCGTCTCCGACTGTCACGCCCATTTCTTGCGCAACGAAGTCGATTAGCAATTCGCCGAATGACAAGACAGACAAAGAACGACTCCCTGCTGAGTCAGTCGGACAAGGCGAGACCAATGCAGACGCGCAGATTATGCCTGACCGCCGCCGCGCGCCACAAAGTCTTTGATGAAGCCGCCCCTGTCGCTGGCAACAATAGCGCCAGACACGACGGTTAGCTCCAACTTGCCCAAGAGCTTGCTCAGCTGGGTCATCTGCTGGCGCATGATGAGCATCATGTCGTCCCAGTTGACATCGGCGGGCAAGCCATGCTCGCGCAAGCCGCGCATGCTGTCGACATAATCCAGCGCCGGCTCGATATCAGGGAAGTGCAGGGCAGCGGGCAAGTCGTGGCGTACAACGGCAAAAAAGTACCGCCCCAGGATGCGCACGCCATTTTCCAGCGCAAAAGCATTGACAGGCGCGAGGGGCGGATCGGCATTGGCACCGTTGCGGCTGAGCAAGACGATAGCGCGCCGCAGCAGCACTTGCAACTCCGGCAGGCTGAACATGCTTTCTGTGGCGGCCAGCAAGCGCCCGTCCGGTTTCATCACCCGTTTGATCTCGCGCAAGCCCTCGTCAAGATCGGCCAGGTGATACAGCATGTCGTTTGCCATCACCACATCGAAGCTGTCGTCGGCGTAAGGCAGCCGCATAGCATCGGCGCAAGCCAGCCGCCCGGCATCGCCCGGATGGCAGAGCAGCATTTGCGGCGACAAATCCAGCGCATAATAGCGCAAATGTGGCTTGTCGCGCATCAGCCGTTCATAGTGGCTGCCGCGGCCCGCGCCAATATCCAGCACCAGCTCATCGCCCGTCCAGTCAAGCGTGTCCAGCGTCCAACTGGCGAGATCGACCTGGGGCACGAGGTAGCGCGCCTGCGTCTCTTCTTTGATGCGCAGGTTGCGGTCGGTCGCGTAATAGCGTTGTATGGCTTGCTCGAGAACGGTCAAGGACATTGCGCATCCAGCCCGTGATGATGCTTCTGTGTTGCAGTTTAACTATACAGAACAATTGGTGTTGCGCAAACTTTCGCCGTTCACGACTCGCCCCAGCTCTCCCAGTAGGTCAACTGGCTGGCAGGGACGCGTTTGGCTTTTTGGAAGGTATCGCCCGTGAAGAAGGCGACTGGCAGCAGCGCCGCCGTCGTCACATCGTCGGGGATGCCCAGGATTGCGTTGCATTCGCTTTCATAGCTCAGGTGCAGGGTCGTCCAGGCCGCGCCGATGCCCCGCGCCCGCAATGCCAGCATCAGCGACCAGGCAGCCGGTATGATCGAGCCATACAAGCCCGCGTTGACGGCGGGACTGCTGTCGGCCGCCCGCCCCTGCACACAGGGGAAGATCATCATCGGCACTTCGCCCATGTGGTCGGCCAGATAACGCGCGCTGCTGATGACGCGCTGCATCTGCTCGGATGGCTGGCTGTCGCTCGCGCCGCGTCCCACATTGCGGGCATAGGCATACCAGGATTCGCGGTAGTATTCGCCGATTTTGGCTTTTTTGTCGGCATCAGTCAGCACCAGCCACTTCCAGCCCTGCGAATTGCTGCCGGTGGGCGCCTGGATGGCGATTTCGAGGCAGCGCATGACGGTGTCGCGGGGGACGGGTCGTTGCAAGTCGAGCCGCTTGCGCACGCTGCGCGTCGTCTCGAGGATGTAGTCGACAGAAGCTAGGTCGAAGTTCATGGGGCTGTCCTTTGGTTGGTAAGAAGCTGTGTGTTTGCATTGATGAGGGAGTCGCTTTTGGAAATGAATCGAATCAGCCGCTGCCAATCAATTGCGGCATCGTCCGTGCATAACTGCTGATAGAATTGCCGCATCAATCTGGTGAGGTTGCGGTCGTGCTGGGCAGCCAGTTCGGCGCGATGCGGCAGGGTCACATAGGCAAATAGGTCGATGATACCCTTGTGCGGCATGTGAATGCCCAGGCGCGTAAATGCGGCTTTCTCGTGCAGATCGCTGCTGCCATTTTCGATTGAATGACAACAGGATAATTCACGAGAAACATAGCTGGCTGCGCCTTGCAGAAGCTCTGCAAACAGTTGCTCGTCGCATTCCACTGTATACCGTTCGTAGACATGGCTCATCAGGCAAGGAACGACATTGTAAGTCGCTCGCAAATGATATGGATTTACGCTACAGAAGAGCGCCTCGAGCGTCAAGTTGGCGCGTAAGACTATGCGCTGCCGTTGCAAATCTGGCAGTTCAGCCCTTATGTATCTCAATGCAAGTTGTGTTTCCGTCTCATTCATGGACGCCTCCTGTCTGCCCCTTACTTTCGGCGCAGGATCTTTTGCACGCTTACATTGTACAAGCGCCGCGCCCCAGCTACAATAATGCTAACAAGATAGAAGCCGTTGAGGAATTGCCATGCATACGAAGAAGGTTACTCTCAGTGATATACTGACTGGCGAACGGCGACATGTCATCCCTGTCTATCAGAGGATGTATTCATGGACTAAGAAGGACTGGCAAGCGCTTTGGACCGATATTCAAGCGCTCACAGAGGAAGCGGACAAGGGTTATGAGCATTTTTTAGGACCGATAATCGTCGACCAAAACACTCTGCCGTATGACATAGAGCAATACTTGGTCATTGATGGACAGCAACGCCTGGCTACACTGTCAATGATATTATGTGCGCTGCGCAACCTTGCTAGGCGGCGAAAGTTGAAAGCGCTAGAGTTATCAATAAACAGTTATTTGTCGTTCAATACAACACGAGGCGATGTCGAATATAAGCTGATTCTACGTTCTCAAGACAGGGAAACATTCGTAAAGGTGATTGAAGACAGAATAGGCTCGGATGACAACAAAGAACAGTTGGTGAAGACTTTCAAGTTCTTTATGACTGAGATAAGGCGAGATCTGCCGGACGATGAAGAGAACGCATTCAACTATCTGAATGACCTATTCAGCACGCTCAAAACACGGCTCAAGATGGTTTCTATCAGCCTGGAAAGCAACGACGACCCAACCAAAATATACGAGAGCATGAATTCAACAGGAACCAAGCTGTTGGTATCTGACTTGATACGAAATTATGTGCTCATGCATATTCCAGTCAATGACCAAGCATTTGCGCAAAGCGCCTTCTTTAACAAAGAGTGGGAGCCTTTTGAACAGCAGTTTACAGACTCAATAACTGAGAAACTTGACAATAGAGAGTTGGAAGACTTTTACTACCGGTATTTGATCAACAAACGCGGATACTTCGCAAAACGGTTAGTCTACGCTGCATATAAGAAGGAGATGCAGGCGTATACAGCGAAGCACAGACCAAGTGTCGACAACTATCATTCTCTGCGTATATTGGCAGCCGATCAATCCAGGTACGCGCAATACTACCGTCGTATCGTCCACCCGCAATACGAACACGACTCCCTACTGCGAGAAGCATTCGAACGCTTTGGAATGTTGGACGCGACAACAGCGATTCCCTTTGTCATGTCTTTGTACGCTAGATATGAAAATGCAAGCTCCGCAGCCCATATTAACAAGTCTACCTTCCTGGCCATGCTCAACGCCATGGAAAGTTTCGTAATTCGACGCTCCTTGCTTAGATTGCGGACAAGAGGCTACGGGTTGGACTTCGCCCAGGCCAGTGATGAAGCCAGCGATCTGGAGTCGCTTTACAAGTTCTTTGCCAAGCGCGAATGGCCCAATGACGCAGAGGTGATCGAGATATTGATGAGCTTTCCCATCTATCGGCGCGAACCCAAGAAAACTCGCCTAATTCTCACCGAGTTGGAAAAGAACTATGGACACAAGGAGATGGTAGACTTGAGCGATCCAAAAAAGATCCAGATTGAGCACATCATGCCTCAGCAGCCGACAAAAGAGTGGGACGAAACGCTGGGCGCTGACGCGCTGAGCATTCGCAAGAAATACCTGGATGCGATAGGCAACCTGACGCTTAGCGGTTACAACAGTGAGTTGGCGGCGCGTTCATTCGCGGACAAAAAGCGCGAATACCAAAAGCACGGTTCGGGCAGCCATCTCGAACTCAACACCTTTGTGCTTAGTCAGGAAACATGGACAGAGCGCGAGATACTGCAACGAGCGAAACAAATGGCGGCTCAGTTTGTGAAGATCTGGCGCCGACCCGAACTCAATTAGTCTGGACTATCGGCGGCAGTGCCATTCGTAAAGCCTACCTCCGCAAAATCCGCCGCAGCAGCGCCAGCACGACCAGCGTAACCGCCGCCACGATCGCCAGCTTGCCCCAGGGCGAAAGCTCTTCAGGCGCCAGCGCCTTGGACACGATGCGGATCATATGCGGCATGTCCTTGTCGCTGTGCCGATACAGCACCCGCTGCGCCTCGAGATCGACCTCGAATTCGCCATCGCTCACCTCGACGCGGTAGCCGGCTGGAAAGGGCAAGTTGGGCACAAATAGCTCGGTCGGCTCGCTGATGGCGCTGTCATGCCGAAAGCTGAAAGTGAATATGCCACGCGCTTGATCGTAGCGCATGCTCTGCGGATCGCCCGCCACCTTCCTGGCATAGGGACGGACAAATGCCAAAAGTCCGCGCCCACCCGAGTTGATATCGGCGGGGTCGGCTTGCTGGTCGCGGCTGAAGATGGACAAATCTTCGCCATTCCACTGGTCGCCGCGTTCATTGCTGTTGTCAGGTGTGTAATTCCAGAGCGTGTAGCTGTAGAGATGGTCGTCCAGCGCGCGCAAGCTGTAATCCAGGGCCTGCGCCTGCCGCGAGAAATCGCCGCTTTTGAAGGCGCTGCCGCCGTTCAGGTCGAAAGGGATGCCCACCTCGCCGATCACGATGGGCAATTCGCCCAGGGCCTCATCGGCATAGTGGCGGAACTTGCCCAGCTCTTTTTGTAGGTGGTTGCGAATCTGCGACTCGCCCAGCAGGGGGCGCATGCTGAAGAAATCGAAATTGAGCTGCGGATGGAAGCGGCGCGTAAAGAGCGTAACGCCATCATAGAAGTGCGGCGCATAGACCAGTTTGTCAATATGGTCAAATTTTGGCGGCGGACCCATCGGCTCGGCTTCGATGAAGATCTGCGCGTCCGGCATTTCGGCATGGATGGCGCTGGCAAAGCGCTCGGCAAAGGGCTTCAAAAAATCACCCAGAAAGTCGGCGCGCGCGAAGTGCCCAGGTCGCAGCATGCGCGGCTGTCCAGCGCCGTCCACATCCCAGATGCCCTGCGCCAGCCAGACATCGTCCACGCCATCGCGCCAGACAGTCGCGCCCTGTGGATCGATGCGGGCTGGTTTTGTCTGCCCGGGCAGCCGGTCGACCAGCGGCATGCCAAAGTCCAGGCAGTCTTGCGCGAAGCCATTGGCAAGGAAGATCGCCTGCGCCGGCGTGGGCATGACACCCAGTTTGAAGAGCGAATGATCGTTGCTGCGCAAGTCGGGCACGCCCAGCAAGCCGCCCGAAGGCTCGTTCATGCTGCCGAAGCCCAGCAGATTGGGCAGGTCGCGCAAGCGCCGCGCCAGCGCCGAATAAGCCGCGCAATAGTGCCCCTGCAGATAATCCTGGATATTTTGCCCGTCCACTTGCAGTTGCGGCGCAAATTCTCGCCCGCCAAAGAAGAGCGTGAACATCGTGAAGCAGGCGTAACGATAATAGTTGTTCGCCCACATCAACTGCGGGAAGGTATCGGGCTGCTTTTGATGCAGCAGCGCCGCGCCGGTTTCGCTGAAGCGCTCAATGTCCAAGCCAACCGCCTCGAATGTCCAGACCGGCGCGCCGTCGCCGCCGCAAAACCGACTCCACACATCCTGGTGCGGGTCGATAAACACCAGAAAATCGTGCGCATGGGCTTTTTCCAGCACGGCTTGCAGATAATCGAGGTAGGCTTCGTCGATGCAGCCCGCTCCTTCATGCGCCAAAGCCTCCCAGGTTACGATAAAGCGCAGGAAGTCCAGCCCCCAGTGCTTGAGCCGGGCGAAGTGTTCGTCAGCTTCATCCAGCGGGAAGGGCCGCCCGATGAAGGACACATTGCGCGGGTCGTCCAGGCTGTCGGGCAGGTGCGTAGCGCCGGGCGGCTGGGTGGGGACTTTGCTCGCGCCGCTGAGGTTGACGCCGTGCAGAATGCGCCGCCGTCCCGTCTCGTCTGTGAAGAATCGTCCCGCCGCAGTGATGGGCATGCGCTGTCCCCGCTGTCAAGTCACACACGGTGAGTATAACACACGCCGCCGAGCCAAGAGACGCGCTTAAATCCGAACAACACTACGAATCGAAAGTTAGTTCTGATACAATAGGCAACTGAATTCGCTGAGTTCCGATCGGGCGAAAATGAAATACATCCAGAAAATCGAAATCAATCACTTCCGCTCCATCAACAAGCTCGTAATTGATAATCTCTCCGACATCAATGTGCTTTCAGGCTTGAACGACGTCGGCAAGTCCAATGTCATCAAGGTGCTGAATCTCTTCTTCAACAACCAAGTCGACTGGCAGACCGCTCTTGATTTTGAGCGAGACACAAACACCTTTCACACATACTACTCAAAGAACGCACACATGAGGAAACATATATCGGTCAAGCTCACGTTTCGCCGTCCACCTAAACGATATGCTAGTTTGCCTGAATACTTCTGGATTGAAATGAGTTGGGACAAAGACACGCTACTACAACCACTAAGAACGTGGGGCGACTCACGGGGACCAATAACAAATAGCCGCAAGACAAGCTCAATATCAAAGTTTCTAAAGCGCTGCAAGTTCTTCTACGTACCCGCGATTCGAGGGCCGGAATACTATCGACACTTGATTCGCGATCTTGCGAAATCAATTGTAAATGTGCCCAACGAGAAATTGACGCTTGCAAACAGAGAATTGTCCACAACGCTAGCCAACAGCAGTGCTATCTTGATAAGCAACCTGAAACAAGTTACTGATCTCGATATTGAATTGCAGATGCCTAGCAGCATGCTGACAGTTCTGGAAGCAGCCTCGTTTCACACTCAGGGCGACATACCGCTACGAATGCGCGGAGATGGCATCCAAAGCATGATCGTGCCCGCGATTCTTTCGTACATGAGCAAGGAATCCCGCACCGACTTCTACTTTTGGGCTTTTGAAGAACCAGAGAATTCGTTGGAGTATATCAAGACGACACAACTGGCCGACAGACTTCGGTCCCACTATTCCTCCGATGCGCAGATTTTCTTGACGACACATTCTCCAGCTTTCCTCGCCATGCGAGACGAACAAACATCAATATTCCGAGTATTCAAGAGAATGGGCAGGTATGAACGAACAGGCTATGAGGAATTGGTAACTGACATTGATGTGTCTTGCATCGATGAATCGGATGCAGACAATCCGTCATTGGTTGACGAACTCGGCGTGTATCAGATTGTCAGAAAATTTGACACACAGATGAGGCTAGCATTACGTGAGAAGGATGAAAACAATAAGCGTCTACAAGATGAGATCAGACGTCTCAGAGAACCAACTCTACTGGTCGAAGGAAAGTTTGACAAGAGTATTTTGGAGGAAGCTTGGCAACGTCTCTACGGTGTCAGTATGCCATTCAGTATCGTTGATGCAGGCGGTGCCTCCAAGCTGCCCCCGCGAATTCTTGCTTGGATAGACATAAACCATAATCTCATGTGCGCCCTCTTCGACTATGACCAAGAAGGGCTAAAAGGGTTTGACAATGTCAAAAATAACCGAAAGCATGCTGTAAGAGACAATAGCCGCGGTCTATTCAAGCAGCTCACCATAGGCGATAATGTAATGTGCCTAACACTTCCCATTCCTCCTTTCTACAATCGTAAGCCAAACGCGGAAAACCATAATCTAGAGATCGAGTGGTATTTCTCAGACGCACGTCTGAATGAAATTGATAAAATGGATATCAACGGTCTATTTTCCAAGACATCATATTTGAATAAGAAGAACTCTAAGGGGCCAATCCAAGTGGGGGAGACAGAACTCGAAACTCTACTTGAGAATAATCATATAGATACCAGACACCGCAAATTGATTGACACTGGTAAGCCGTATTTAGTTAACGCTCTAAACCTATTTGACGACGTCGACTTCCGTAATTTCCATAGCTTGTTTGTGACGGTGGTTAAGCACCTTGTTCCGCGATTGGAATTAGAGCTAAAGGACGATTTACGAGGCAAGCTACTGATTTAGCAACATCCGACGTTTTACACCGCGGCCATGGACGGACCGGTCCCGCGCTGGGCAGTGGGATGGCATTTGAGCGACAGATTTTATTCGCGAGCGGTCTCACACACCACATCGTCTTGACCGCCGAGATACTCACACTGGCAGTCGCCCCTTCTGACCGATTTGACCACGGTTAACAAACTGCTGCACAGTAACTGTCCACACCACCTGGCTGGCAATGGATGAGACCGCGTATGCCTGACTAGCTGTCTTTGTTTGGAACAGGCAGATGCTCGCCCAGCCAATGCAGCAACAGGCGGCTGGTTGTAGTGTAATCGCTGTCGAAGAGCCGCGTGCCATGCGCCCGCCCGGGCAAGATGCGCGCCGTTACATCACCGCCGGCGCTGGCGAATAGTTGACGCACGCTGTCTGCGCTGCCACGGTCTGCCTGCGCCGCGATCAGCAATGCCGCGCGACCGGCCCATCTTTCCGCCAAGGCCGATTCGGGTTGCGTGCCGCGATAATCCAGTCCCGGCGACAAGGCAATCGCGCCGCGACAAGCTGCATGCTCCGCACAGCCGATGATCGCGACATTCGCGCCGATGCTCGCGCCCAGCAGCGTCACGCCAGCATCCGACAGCTGCCCTTGCGCCTCCAACCAAGCCAGCCAGTCGCCGACATCGGCAATAACGGAATCCCAGTCGCGCTCTCCAGCCGAGTCGCCGTGACCGCGCATATCCACATTCAATACGGCGTATCCAGCCGCGCGCAGATCCAGCAGCAGCGGCTCATAGGCCGAACGCCGGCTGTTGAGCATGTGCAGCGACAAGACAATCGGCGCGCCAGGAGCCGCCGCATACCAGTCGGCGACCAGATCAACTGCATCGGCGCTTTGCCGGCTTATCGTCTGAACTTCTGGGGCAGCCTGCGCCGCAGCCAGCCAACAGCCCATCGCGCAGGCGCAAAGGACAAACAGGAGTCTCCCTATTCCGCGCATCGTGCCCTCTCTCTCAAAGGTCATTCTAATTGTTAAACCGCGGGCCAAGGACGATTCGGTCCCGCGCCGGGCAGTGGGAAGATGCCGTCTGTCAGCAGCGCCTCAGTTCGCCAGCGCAGCATCTGCCATTCGCTTCCTGTCAGCAGCTCTCTCATCGTCTGTGTATAGCCGTCGTTCTCATCCGCCAGCCGCCGGCAGAAGCGCGCAAGATCATCCTGGATAGGCTTTGGCAAGGCGCTTCCCGCGAAGTCCCAGATCACGGTGCGCAGTTTGTCGCTGGCGTTGAAGGTCAAGCCGTGGTCGATACCCCACAAGCGCCCATCGGCATCCAGCAGGCAATGACCGCCTTTGCGATCGGCATTGTTGGCGATGGCATCAAACGCCGCCATGCGCCGCAGTTGCTCCAGCAAAGGCGCTTTGTCAAAGCTGTAATAATGGTCGTCGGGGTTGTGATCGATGAAAAGTTGCACAGAGCCAAGGCCGCGTGTGCCTGCGCGCAGCATGGTCGGCGGCACCAGCGACCAGCCCAGCGCCTCGGCGGTCAGATAAGCGGCGGTTTCTCGCTGGCAGAGCGTGCCATCGGGGAAGTCCCACAGCGGACGTTCGCCGTCGCGGGGTTTGTAGATCGCCAGCAGCCGCAGATCGTCATGCACGATATTGACCAGAAATGTGTAATTGCTGCCCCAGCGCATCAAACCGACTTCATCGTCCATCTCGCCGTGGCGGATGGCTTCAATCGCTTCGTCCAGCGCAATGCAGACGGGCTCGTCCAGGGCGCGAGCAGTGTAGACGCGGCGGCTAGTCATGCCGGGATTCTAGCTGGATGGGGGCGCGGGGCGCAACTCGCTTCAGGCCAGCGCCAAGATGCCCACCAGCGGACGGTGGTCGGTCAAGTCATCAAATGGCAGTGTGCTCTGGATGTGGCAGCTGATGACGGCGAATTGCCCAGCCGGGTCATGCAGCAGGATGTGGTCGATCAGAATGCGGTGCTGATCATGCGTCCATTGCTGGCTGGGCTGGTTTTCTGGCGCAAGCAGGCGGAAGTGTCGTTGCAGCGCTTCCATCTCTGGGGCCTCGGGCTGGGCATTGAAGTCGCCGGCCAGCAAGATAACTCGTTCTGGCGCTTCGTTGATGCGGTCTGCTGCCTTCAATTCGTCGATAACATGCAAGATCTCGCTGACCTGCGCCTGGCGCATTTGCGAGGCAGTGCGCGACCGTTCGTAGCTCAAATCGCGCCGATCTTCGCCGATCAGCACACCCAGATGCGTGTTGAGAAAGTAAAGTGGTAGGCCCCGATAGCGCAAGGACGCCACCATCAGATTGCGCGGCTGGGTATCGCGGTTGCCGCTGCTGTAGAGTGTGGCGCGGCTGATTGTGGTTTGACGAGCCCAGGCATTCGCGCCATGACAATCGCCGACATCGGGATAACTGCCCCAGGACCAGGCCTCGACCGGCAGATTGGTGACGATGGCGTTGCCCTCGGCAGCGGCGCGCATATCGCGGTAGGCGGGGCGATCCCACAAATTGGGATGCGGATGCGCGCACATGGTAACCTCGGCCGCAAAGGCGGAGATGTACGGTTCGCCCAAGAGCTGCGCCAGCTTCCAGCCGACATCGCGGCAGCGGTCGCGGTGCACAGCCTGGCCCGATTCTTGCAGAGCGATTACTGTCGGCTGACGCGGATTGATGACTTGCTTCAGCGTACTGAAAGTATCTGATGCCAGCTTGTGGTGGTCGTGCGGCGCTGGACGCATCCCGCGCGCGCCACCGATGTTGAATGTCACAACCTGCAGCATTGGCGCGTCCCGCTTTGGCCGGAGCGGCGGTATTGTATCATAGTTGTGGCGCGATACCATAGCGCGCGCAGAAAGGCAACTGCACATGGCAGCACAGACAGCCCTCATCCTCATCGATGTCCAGCTGGGCTTGGACGATGCGCGGCTGGGCGAACGCAGCAACCCGGCTGCCGAAAAAAATATGGCGCGTCTGCTGCAAGCGTGGCGGCGGCTGGGACGACCGATCTTCCATATCCAGCACATGTCCACCGAGCCAAATTCGCCCTTGCGCCCCGAATTGCCGGGCAATGCCATCAAGCCCGAAGTCGCGCCCTTGCCTGGCGAGCCGATCATCCAAAAGCAGGTCAACTGCGCCTTCATCGGCACCGACCTGCAAGAACGCTTGCAAGCCCAGGGCATTCAATCGCTGCTATTCGTCGGCTTGACCACCGAGCACTGCGTCTCGACCAGCGCGCGGGTTGCGGGCGATCTGGGTTACGAGGTAGTTGTCGCTGCCGATGCCACCGCCTCGCACGAATGCCTCAGCTACGATGGCAGGCACATCCCCGCCGAGACGGTGCAGGCAGTGGCGCTGGCCAACCTGCATCGCGAATTTGCCACTGTGCGCAGGACCGCCGACATCTTGGGGCGAGCCGACGGCAAAATATGAAGATCGCGCTGATTTCGTCACTATATCGCTGCGAACGGCACCTGCCGACTTTTTCGGCGGCGCTCTTCGGCTTTGCCAAACGCGTCAGTCAAGCGGGCTTGGCCGTGCACTACCTGCCCATCGTCAACGATGCCAGCCAAGCCGAGCGCGAGCAAATCGACAAGCTGACGCGCGCTATCAACGCCGCCTATCACGGGCGCATGACGCCGCAATATGTCCCGCGCGAATCGCTCTATGCCAGCTGGAATCGCGGGCTGGCCAGCAGCGACGCCGAGGGTTTCGGTTTCTGGAATGCCGATGACATCCGCGCTGCCGATGCCTTCCTGGCCGGCTGTCGCGCTCTGGAAGACGGCGCAGACCTGGTCGACTTCAACTTTACGCGCATCGCGACTGTCCGGCGCATGGGTCTTTTTCCGCGCGCAGAACGGCTGCTGGCGCCTTGCTTGTACAACCCGGCGCGATTCGGCCGCCGCAATGGCATCGGGCCCTTCTTCATGGCGCATCGATCGCTCTACGACGCGATCGGCCCATTCGATGCCAACTTCCAAATCGCCGGCGATACCGAATGGGCGTCCCGCGCTTTTCATATCAGCCGATTCCAGCACATTCCCAGCAGCGGTGGCGACTTTGTCGTGCATGGCGAAAACCTCAGCAATACCGGCAGCGGACGCGAAGATATCGAAGTCAATATCATTCACATGCGCCGCGGCAACTGGCACGAGCTGCGCCCCGCCGATCCCGAGGCCATGCGCGCTGCCTGGCAGATGTGGGGAAGCAAAGGGCAACATAGCCTGCCTGCCGAGCATGCCGAATACCTTTGGGGCGCAGGCGCACAGACGCGCTGGAGACGTTATCTGCGCGAACGGCGGCAACCTCCGGGGCTGAGGCGACTGCGACTGGCGCTGGCTGCGCGTGGCTGGCTGCACAGCGAAGAGTGGGCGGCGGCGCGGCGCGGCAGGGCACAATCATGACGCGCGCTCGCCTGCTTGGTCTTGCGCCGCTGCTGTGCCTGCTGCTGCCGCTGCTCTTTTATCATCAACTGGTGTTCAGCCGCATGATTTTCGCTCGCGGCGATGCTTTCAATTACTTCTATCCCTATTGGGATGCGCGCAATGCCGCCTTTCGCCAGGCTGAGCTGCCCTTGTGGACGACCGATCTGTTCATGGGCGCGCCCTTGTTGGCCAATCCGCAGATCGGCGCCTATTACCCGCCCAACTGGCTGACCGCCCCCCTGCGCGCGCCGGATGCCATGGCGCTTAGCATCGTTCTGCACATCGCGCTGGCTGGTCTGGGCATGGTCTACCTGTATCGCACGGTGCAGAGCCGGTCGCCCCTGTCCGCCTTGACGGCCGGCGCTGTCTATGCCTTCGGCGGCGTGCTGGCTGCGCATGTCGAGCAGATCAATCAGCTGCAAGGCTTGGCTTGGATGCCCATCTTGTTCGCGCTGGTTCACCGCCTGCTGTCGAGTGATCAACCCCTGCGCGGCATGTTGCTGTTGGCGGCTGCCTGGGCGCTGCAGATCTTCAGCGGGCACACACAGACGGTCTTCATCAGCGGCATCGGTTTGCTGGTTTATGCGCTGGCGCAGACGAGCCACGGGCGCAGGGAGTTGTTGCGAGCCATGCTGCTGCTGGCGGGCTCTTTTGCGCTGGCGCTGGCCCTGGCAAGTCCCCAGCTGCTGCCCAGCCTCGAGTTGATGGGCATGTCCAATCGCGGCGGCGGCTTCAGCTTGCAAGCGGCGACCGCTTTCTCCCTGCCGCCCAGCCTCTTGGGCCGGTCGCTGCTGCCCAGCTATGACGGGCAGCTCTTTGGCGAGTATGTGGCGTATATCGGCGTTATCGGCTTGGGGCTGGCGCTGCTGGCGGCGCGTTGGCGCTGCTCTTGGCTGCTGCTGGCGGGCATCGGGCTGGCATTGGCGCTGGGGCGGCACAACCCGCTCTATCTGCTGCTGGGCGAGCTGCCGGGCTTCGACCTGTTTCGCGTGCCGGCGCGTTTTCTGGCACTGTATAGTTTGGGCATGGCGCTGCTGGCTGGGCGCGGCATAGAGTTGCTGGGCAGCGCAAACTACCAACGACGGCGCGTACTGTCGGTCGCCATTAGCGTGCTGCTGCTGATTCTGCTGGCGCGCTTCGTGCTTCAGCCATCGCCACTGCATTTCTTCGGCGAGCCGGGCATCAGCCTGCGCGGGCTGGGATTGTGGCTGGGCGCGTGGCTGATGCTATTGGCGCTGCTGCATTTTCGCCGCCGCTGGACGCCGCTGCTTGCCTGCGCCCTGGTCATCGCCGAGCTGCTGCTAGCGGCGCAGAGTCTGCCCGACAAAGACCTCGCCCCGCCCGATGTGTATCTGGGGCAGCGCTTCACGATCAGCCAGCTGCAAGCGCTGCAGGATGATGAGATTGTGCCTGGCAGGACGCTCGCCATCAGCCAGCTCTACTTCGATCCTGGCGACCTGGTTGCGTTGCGCGGGCGATATAACGCGCTGGGCATGGACGAAAATGCGCAGATCCACGCGCTGGACGCAGTCAAAAAACAAGAAATGCTGATGCCCAATCAAGCGCTGACCTGGGGTATCAGCAGCATTGACGGCTTCGGTGGCGGCATCACCCCCAGCAATGCCTTCACGCAATTTACTTCGCTGCTGCTGCCCGATGGCTCGCTGCGGGCGGTGGATGGGCGGCTCGGCGAACGACTGGCTCTGCCCGCCTGTCGTGGCGCTTGCCTGCCGGCGCTGCGGTGGCTGCAAATGACCGATACGCGCTACCTGATCACCGACAAGATTCACGATATCTGGCACGATGGCATCGCCTACGACAGGACCCTGGCGCGCTATTGGCATGGGGTGGAAGCGGTCGAGCTGCCCGAATACACCGACCAGGCGCGCGTGCTGCATACCGAGCCGCTGGCAGACACAGCCGACAGTACCAGCCTGCCCGATGGCACACTGCTGACCATCAGCGATGCGCAAGGCTTGGGGGACATCCTGCGCCAGGACGCGGGCATCATCGCCATCAGCGCGGTCAACAGCCAGCACAGCAGCATCTTCAGCCAGCTGCAGCCAGCCGGTTTTGCTCGCGTACTCTCCAGCGATATCGAGATTTATCAGCTGCCGCCAGGACAACGCGCAACCCTGGCAGCCGCGCCTGTTTACCTGCCCGATGACTGGCAAGGCCGCGAAGACGCGCTGGACAGGCTGCGAGACGGGGCGAACAACGTTATCCATGGCGCGCCACAGCTGCCAGCCGCCAACATGCAAGGCGCACAGGTGGAAGTAACTGCCTACGCAGCCAATCGCGTCACGCTGCAGGTCCATGCGCCGGCGCCCGCCTACCTGGTGCTGGCAGATGCCTGGTATCCGGGCTGGACGGCGGCGGTCAATGGCGAAGCGACGCCCATCTATCGCGCCAATATCATGTTCCGCGCTGTGGCTGTGCCCGCTGGCGAAAGCTTGGTCGTCTTCCAGTTTGAACCGCAGCTGTGGCGGGTCGCGATTTGGCTCGGGCTCGCGATTTGGGGTATAGTCGGCGGAGTGTTGCTGTGGCTGTGGCGCAAAAGGCGCGGCAGCAGCGCAATCCTATAAGCCAAAGGATGAAAACCATGGCGCTAGGTAAGTATGTCGAGATTCTGCACTATGTGAACGATCTGTCGGCAGCTGGCGACTATTACCAGCGGCTGGGTCTGGTGGGGCTGGGCGATGATGTCTATACCGATGGCCGCTATCATTTGCATTTGCTGGCTGGCAGCGCCGCGCCAACGAGCCTGCGCTACTATGGCTGTGACAGCGATGGCGCGATGACCAGTCCAGCCGGCATCGCCATCCAGATGTCCAGCGAACCGCCGCCACGCAGCCTGCCGCACGAAAATGTCGCGCGCGCGCCCGATATCACGCGCCTGGGCAAGTTTGGCGAACTATCGGCGATGATCCCCGATCTGGAAGTCGAATGCGCCTTCTGGGAGGCAGCCGGCTACACGACCCTGGGCAAATACACCAGTCCCCAGCCCTGGGGTATCTGGTGCGACGATCTCTTTTTGATCGGCTTGCATCAAGCTGAAAGCGATGACGGCTTCGCCATTTGCCACTTCGCGCCCGACATGAAAGAAGTCAATGCCCAGCTGCTGGAAGAAGGCTTCGACTTGCAGCCATTTGAAAGCGGTCTGCCCCCCGACGATCTCAGCTACCGAAAGCTGCTCACGCCCTTTGGACAACTCTTCTATCTGTTCACGGGCGATATATCGGAAGCCAAACCCTAGCGGACAGGTTTGCGCGCCATGACCAGCAGGCAGACTCCCCAGCCCACCGGCAAGAAGGCGCCGCGAGTCAATACTTGCAGCGCCGCCGGCAAGCCAAGCATCGCCAGCTGCAGCGACTTGGGCAGCAGCGGAACATAAGGCACATCCCACCAGCCATCGGCAAACTGGCGTTCGATGACGAAGCCGTTTTCTCGACAGATGCGCAGCCATTCGCGCGGCGGCTTCAGGTTGATATGCGTGGGGTCTTCGCCAATTACATCGCTGGTCGGGTCTTTGCAGCGGCGCAATCCATATTCTGGGTTGGGTGTTAGAAAGAAGAAAAGTCCGCCCGGACGCAAGATCCGGTAGGTGTCGCGGATGAATTCGGCTGGTCGCTCCAGATGCTCCACCAAGCCCAAACCGACCACGGCGCTGAACTCATCATCGACGAAGCGCCCTTGTTCGTCGCCGCTGGCCACAAAGACATCCGCCCGCGGAGCGATCAACCGCGTCTGCTCGACAGCGTAGTCCATGACATCGTAGCCAGTGCAAATAAAGTCGTCTTGAAGCAATTCCAGCAAATGCCCCATGCCACAGCCGGCATCCAGCAGACTTCGGTCTGGGCCGGGCGGGGCGTATCGCCGCAGCAAAGCCGCATAATATCGCCGCGAAAACCAATAGGTGCTGAAGCGCCGAAAAGGATTGCCCGCATAATTTTTGGTGCGGAAGAAGTCTTCGTTATACAAGTGCAGGGGCGCGCGCGGCGCCTCGGCGGGGCTGCCTGGCTCGTCCAATGATGGCTCCAAAACCTGATCTGTGCTGGGCGGCAGTATCGCAGTCGACGCGCAGGGCGGCAAGTCCGCGTTTCTGCAGGGCGTCGCGCCTGGTATACTGCGCTGGTTGGCAGCCAAAGGCAACACGATGGACGCCGGAATCACGCGCATCAGCGCCGACATCGTGCAAGTGCAGATCCCCCTGCCCTATGCGCTCAACCTGGTCAATTGTTATCTGCTGCGCGGGCATAAGGGCTGGACGTTGCTGGATACAGGTTTGAACACACCGGCTGGGCGCGACCAGTGGGCGGAAGCCATGCGGGCGCTGGAGATCCGCCCCCGTGACATCGAAAAAATCGTGCTGACACACATGCACCCCGACCACTTCGGGCTGGCCGGCTGGTGGCAGCGGCAGTCAGAAAGGTCTCTGCCAGTCTATCTGCCCGAAGGCGAACGGGCGCAGGCGCAGGTCTTCTACGACCGCGAAAATGCGCCCCGCTATCATCAGTGGATGCTGGATTGCGGCATGCAGCGCGAGACCGTGCAGCATGTCGAAGCCGCCTTGGCCAGCACCCGCGACTTGACTCAGCCGCATCCCATCGCGGAGCAGTATCTGCGCGCCGATACAATTGTGCGCTTGGGGCAGCGCGCTTTCCGCGCCATACACGCGCCCGGGCACAGCGATGGCCAGCTCATCTTTTATGACGAAACCGACCGACTGCTGCTCAGCGGCGACCATGTGCTGATGCGCATCACACCCAATATCGGCAGCTGGCTGCACACACAACCCGACCCGCTGGGACGATACTTGCGTTCGCTGCGCGAATTGGCGGCGCTGGACGTGCGGCTGGCGCTGCCCGGGCACAAAGCGCTGATCCACGACTGGCGCGGACGCATCGACGAGCTGTTGGCGCACCACGACACGCGGCTGCAGGACACGCTGGATGCCCTGGCGGCTGGCGCGGAAACAGTCTACGAAGTGTCGGCGCATCTCTTCAAGCTGGATCGTCTGACCGCGCATGAATGGCGCTTTGCCATGGCCGAGTCGCTGGCGCATTTGCATTATCTGCGCACCCGCGAACGTGCCGCCTGCGATTGCAATGGGCTGATGCGCTGGCGCGCGCTGTGATTCGCAGTCAAAATGGCATGATCTTCTCATCGCTGGCATCGATGCGGCTGCTGCCGATCATGAAGTAGCGCGTCATATCGGCTGGCTCCAACGTCCAGCGCAACCTGTGTCTTGCTCCGCCCGCGTCGACCTCGTGCGCCTCAGTCACAATGAAATAATCGCGCGCGCTGTGCCCGGTATGCGCCTCGCTCACTTGCACGCGGTCAAACAGCGACAAGCCCAGGGCCGCGGCGGGATGTTGATGCGCATCCAGTTGCAGTTCGCGAATGACTCCACGTGGCTGTCGGCGCTGCGCCACTTCATAGTCGGCAAAAGCCTGCGCTGTTTCGACATCAGAAAGCGCCGGCAGGTTACGTCGTTGCCCGCGAAGACCATGGATGTGCATGCTGGCGACATCTTCCGCGCTGATTTCTAACGGCGCGCCACGATACAGAGGCTTACCATAGATATTCAGCAGGCTCAGCCAGACTGGTCGCCGATTGTGGTTGCGGACGCGCACTTGCAGCGATGTCCCGCCCAGCTGGTCCACTTTCACCTCGACATTCTGCGTGACTTCTCTGGAATTGGCGGACGACTCCAACCGGAAGCGCGCCAACAGCCGCTCAAATGCCAGCAAGCCCAAAAGCTGTCCGCGTTCATCGATCAGCGACAATGTCAGTTTGGTGTCGCTGCGTGGCGGGACGCGCTGCGCGAATGGCAGCTTCCACAGCAGACTGCCCGCCTCCCCGACAGACCGCGGCGTAACTTGCAACGTCAGTTGATTCAGCTGATCGTCGCCATACACATAGGCGCAGCCAGCCATGTCATCGCTGAAACGCGCTCCGAGCGCCTTGCGCAGCAAGGTGTAGCGTCGATTCAAAAAGACCGCCCTGCCATCGCGGCTGATGTAGAATCGACCACGCTCGCTCGCTGCCAGTTCGCCAATGGCATCGCGGCTGCTGGTCGATTCGTCCCACCAGTCGCCCACATAGGCGAAGCGCGTCCTTCCCGCCGCCAGCTGTTGAGCCACATTTTGTGCCGGGAAGATGCGCGCGCTGTCGATCCTATTGCTGCCCAGCCGGTCGATGAACATGTATCCAGCCAGCGCCGGACGCCGCAAAATCGCTTTGTCCAGCAACTGCGCTATCACCTGGTCGGCAGTAACCTCGACCTGCGGAGGCAGCATAACCGGGTTCTGGGCCAGCCAGACTTGAATATCGCGCAGATGCAGCAGCACTTGCCTGCGTCCCAGTTCGCCGGCATCTGACTCGATGTGACTGATGAAGCCGATGAAGTGGCTGCGCGCCACGCCACGGCGCCGGCTCTGGATGCGCACGCGTCCGCCGATCGGCAGAGAGTTGCGTTCGGGAGAATAGGCGCCGGTTGGATTGCGCAGCGTGATGAGGGCGTTCCCATAATCCGCCATGCTGTCATAGGGGGCGCGCATGCCCAGCCGCCAGCGCAAAGCAATCACATCGCCGCTGATGTCTTCGCCAGCCGCAAAGTCGCCAGCGTGGTCGCGGTCGATCGCCACGCGATATTCGATCGTCATGCGCCCGCCTCTAACGTCCAACGATGTCGAAAGGCGCAGCCAAAGAATTCGCGCTCGCCAAAGGCGAAGATGCCCGGCTCGACAGACACCTCGGCGGGCAATTGCAATTTGCCATCCAAGGTGCTGTCAAGCGCCAGCGCGCCCATGTAACTGTCAATCAGCGAGACCAGCCGCGGCAAATGACTGCGAATGCCCAGTCCACTTTCTCGTGGCGCAAGCAGCAGCAGATGCGTCACAGTGTAGCTTGCCTGCTTGACGCCGCCACGGAATGCCGATGTGCCAAGGCTGTTATGCCACGCGCGGAAGAACCGCTTGTCCTGCAGTTCAATCGGCAAGACCAGCAGCGCCGGCAGCTGCGGTGGGTGCATATGATCGGGCAGCGCGTCCAGGTCGTAATTGTTGCGCACGCCGGCCACCTGCATAGCCGCCAGTTGTGACAAGGCAGCGCGAAAACTAGCCATGTGCCAACTCCTTTTCTTGTCTGTGAAAGAGCGCCCGCCCCGATCCGCCCCAAGAGCCGGCGGGAGTCTAGGCAGGCGAAGATTCTGCCGACGGTTTGGGGTTGTGGTGCTATCTTCCCCTTGACCTGTCGGGGGGGGGGGGGGGGGGGGGGGGGGGGGGGGGGTGTGCGGCGGGGGGTGTGTGGTGTGGTGCTCGCCCCCCGGGGGGGGGGGGGGGGGGGGGGGGGGGGGATTGAGGGGGTTGTGGTTCTACTGACTCAGCCGCTGCGCGCGCGCCTCGTCTTCGGCCAGCATCCGTTCCA
>MKWU01003075.1_pt1 | contig 22941 bp, 21 predicted proteins | sample 809101 | NCBI WGS metagenome assembly MKWU01 (sample SAMN05860141, study PRJNA318959) | sponge metagenome | host: Aplysina aerophoba | place: Slovenia: Piran, Adriatic Sea, Gulf of Piran | collected 2013-05-07 | reverse complement strand
GCGATGCGCGGCGATGCCTGCCTTTGATCGTGTCGGCCGGCCGCTCCGGCGGGCGCGCCGCATCCTATGCCACCATGGTGCCGGAGTCGCTCAGGAAAAGTCGTGTATCGGCGCCGGCAAGCGCGATACGCACGCTGTCGCCGGCTGTATAGCGGGCGCCGGTCGCTTCCGCCACCACCATGCGGAGCGGTACGCCGGCCGCCGAAAGGTCGAGTATCGTGATGTCGCCCTGCGGCTCGGTGATCTCGATCGTCGCCGCCACGCCCTCGCCGCCGTTGTCCACCAGCGCGAGATCGTGCGGCCGGATGCCGACGAGGAGCTCAGTTCCGGCATCGAGCGCCAGCAGCCTCTCGCCCCAGGGGCCGCCGTCCAGCTCCATGAACGGCAGCTCGATGGCCGGGCCCGTGTTCCCGCCCAGCTTAAGTGTGCCCTTGACCAGATTGATGGGCGGGTCGCCGATCAGCGAGGCGACGTGGCGGTCGATCGGCTTGGCGTAGAGCCGGTCGGGGGTATCGACCTGGGTGATCTGCCCGTGCTGGATCACGGCGATGCGCTCGCCAATGCTGAGCGCCTCGAGCTGGTCCGGTGTCGCGTAGATCGTGGTCGTGCCGAGCTCCCGGTGCAGCCGTTTAAATTCGGCTCGCATGTCGTGGCGGAGCTTGGCATCGAGGTTGGTGAGCGGCTCGTCGAAGAGGAAGAGCCGCGGGCGGCGGATGATGGCGCGCCCGATGGCGAGCCGCTGCTGCTCGCCACCGCTGAGCGACGCCGGCTTGCGCTCGAGCGTGTGGGTGATGCGCAGCAGCTCCGCGGTTTCGCGCACGAGCGTGTCGATCTCGGCGCGCCGCATCTTCATCTCACGCAGCGGATAGGCGAGGTTCTGGAAGGTGGTCAAGTGGGGGTAGAGGGCGAAGCTCTGGAAGACCATCGCCATGTCGCGCCGCTTGACCGGGATGCGCGCGAGATCGTGCCCGTCCACCATGAGCGTGCCGGCGTCTGGCTTCTCGAGGCCGGCGATGACGCGGAGCGTCGTGGTCTTTCCGGCCGCGCTCGGGCCGAACAGCACGAAGAACTCGCCGTCGTCGACCTCGAGGTCAATGCCGCGCAGCGCATGCACCGAGCCGTAGCTCTTGGTTAGCCCCGTGAGGCGTACCTGCGCCATTCGATGAGTCCGCTCCGGTGAGTTCTCTCCGACCCGCGAGCGGCGACCGAGCAGTCCCGCTTCGACCGGTCCGGTCCACCCCTCGCGCGCGGCACAATAGCACTCTAGCCACGCTTGCCAACCGCGGAGCGTGGGCGAGTCCGGCGGCTATGCGAATTGGCCGCCGCCGCGCGTTCCCGATACGCGCTTCACAAATGGGCCACGCTGTGCGACAACCCGGCCCCGACGGTCTTTGACGCGATTTAAGTGTCCCGCGGTTCGGCCCGTCGCCCTTTGAATTGAGAAACTGGCGCCTTCGCCTATGGCAAAAGAGGACTTGCTCGAGTTTTCCGGCACGGTTCGCGAAAAGCTGCCGGATACGATGTTTCGCGTGGCTCTCGACAACGGCCACGAGATCATCGCGCGCCCGGCGGGCAAGATGCGCAAGTTCCGCATCCGTGTGCTCGTGGGCGACCGGGTCGATGTCGAGATGACGCCCTACGATCTGTCGAAGGGCCGAATCATCTTCCGCCACAAGTAGGCCGGGGGCGGGGGAGAAGGCGTTCACGGCGGCCGAGGCCGCCGGCCCGATTGCCGCCGCCACAGCGCCCCGGTACGCTCTACCGGCACCGGGAGGAGGAAGGGCATGGCCCATCCGCGCTTCGGCGACATCGCGGCCTGCGTTTTCGATGCTTACGGAACGTTGTTCGACTACAACGCGGCGGCCGCTCGCCATGCCGCCGCGCTCGGCGACAAGGCTGCCCCGCTTGCCGAGCTCTGGCGCCACAAGCAGCTCCAGTACACCTGGCTGCGCAGCCTGATGGGCCGGTACACGGGTTTCTGGCAAGTCACCGGCGACGCGCTCGACTTCTCGATGGGGGAGCTCGGTATCGAGGATGACGCGCTTCGCGCCGACCTGATGGAGGCTTATCGTACGCTGGACGCCTACCCGGAGGTGACGGAGACGCTGACGACGCTCCGGGCGCACGGGCTCAGGACCGCCATTCTCTCCAACGGCGAGCCGGAGATGCTGGAGGCGGCGGTTGCGGCGGCGGGGATCGGCGACAGCCTCGATGCCGTGCTCTCTGTAGAGGAGGTCGGCATCTTCAAGCCTCATCCCTCGGTCTATCAGCTGGTGGTGGATCGGCTCGGCGTGCCGGCGGCCAAGGTCAGCTTCCAGTCCTCGAACGCCTGGGACGCCAACGGGGCTGCGGCCTTCGGCTTCCGTGTCGCCTGGTGCAACCGCTTCGGCCAGGGGCAGGAACGGATTCCAGAGGCGCCCGACGCCGAGATCAAGACTCTCGCGGAGCTTCCTCCGTTGCTGGGCATCGCCTGAGGACCGAGACATGCGCCTGTTGCAAGCCCTTGGCCTGATCGTGTTCCTGGCCGCGGGAGCCGCAGCGGGCGTCGCGCAGGCCGACTCGTGGCTGACTGGTCGGGTATTGGTCGCGAGTGAACACATGTCCGACCCGCGCTTCCAAGAGACCGTGATCTATCTCGTCGATCACGACGAGAACGGCGCGTTCGGGCTGGTCGTCAACAAGCCGATCAGCACCGGGCCGATCGAGGGACTTCTCGATCGGCTCGGCATCGACCTCGACGATGAGGATCTGGGCGCGCTGCGCGGCGGCTCCATCACGCTGCATTACGGCGGCCCGGTCCAGCCGGAAATCGGCTTTCTGCTGCACTCGGCCGAGTACGCGATCCGCGGAACCAGGGTCCTCTCCGGCGCATTTGCGCTTACCACCAATCTCGAGGCGCTGATCGACGTCGCGTTTGGTTACGGGCCGCGCCGCAGCCTGCTGATCTTTGGCTATTCCGGTTGGGGGCCGTCGCAGCTGGAGAGCGAACTCGCGCGCGGCGACTGGGCGGTGATCGACGCGGATCCCGACCTCGTGCTCGGCACCGACCACGAGAGCAAGTGGCGCCGCTCGCTCGGCGGCATCATCATTTGAGACGCGGCCCGCAGCCCACAGGCGCAACTCTCTGAAGGAGGAAACTGCCGCTCAGGCGAGCCTGCCGTGGCAGCGCTTGTATTTGCGGCCGGAGCCGCAGGGGCAGGGCGCGTTGCGGCCAACTCTGCCCCAGGTCTCCGGATTGCTCTGATCGAAGGCCGCGCGCCGAACGGTGCCCTGGCCCGCCGCCGCCTGACCCTGCTCGCCGGCCTGGCGCGGGGCGGGCGCGCGACCACCGCCGCCGTTGGCGGCCGCCAGCGCCGGTGCCTCGTCGGCGAAGGGACCTCCGCTCCCACCTGCGCCTGCTCCGGCGAGAGCCGGGTCTCGGCGCGTCTCCCGCATTTTCGGTGCGCGCCGCTCCGGCACGGGCGGGTCCTCCTCTTCCGGCCCGGCCACGCGCAGCTCGACATGGCTGAGCAGCTGGGTCGTCTGTTCCCTGAGGCTCGCGAGCATGCTCTCGAACATGCTGAAGGCTTCGCCCCTGTATTCGTTGAGCGGGTCGCGTTGACCATAGGCCCTGAGGCCAATCCCCTGGCGGAGGTGATCCAGGGTCAGAAGGTGGTCCTTCCAGCTCTGATCGAGGATCTGCAAGAGCAGACTCTTCTCGGCGAGGCGCCAGACCTCGGCGCCGTACGTCGCCAGCTTGGCGGCAGCGTGGATATCGGATTCCTTGACCATGCGGTCACGGATTTCCTCGTCGGCGATGCCCTCCTCGGCGGCCCACTCCTTGATCGGCAGGTCGATGCCGAGCAGCCGCCGGCAGGCGTCGTGCATGCCGTCGATGTCCCATTGCTCGGGATAGGCCTTCTCCGGGATGTGGTCGTCGACGATGTTATCGACCACCTCACGGCGCATGTCGTTGACCGTTTCCGACACATCGTCGGTGCGCATCAGGTCCTTGCGCTGCTCGTAGACCACCGAGCGCTGGTCGTTCATCACGTCGTCGAACTTCAGGAGGTTCTTGCGAATCTCGTAGTTGCGCGCCTCCACCTTTTGCTGCGCCTTCTCGAGCGCCTTGTTGATCCACGGATGGACGATCGCCTCGCCTTCTTTCAGCCCGAGCTTGGACAGCATGGTGTCCATTTTCTCGGAGCCGAAAATGCGCATGAGGTCGTCTTCGAGAGAGAGGAAAAATAGCGAGGCGCCGGGGTCGCCCTGCCGGCCGGAGCGGCCGCGCAGCTGGTTGTCGATGCGCCGCGCCTCGTGGCGCTCGCTGCCGACGACCAGCAGCCCGCCGGCGGCGAGCACCTTCTCGCGCCCGGCCGCAACCTCGGCGCGGATGTTGGCGGCGGCCCGCTCCTTCGCCACCTCGTCCTCGTCGTCGCCGATTTCGTCGGAGATGCGGAACTCCACGTTGCCGCCGAGCTGGATGTCGGTGCCGCGGCCGGCCATGTTGGTGGCGATGGTCAACGAGCCCTCGCGGCCGGCCTGCGCGATGATGTGCGCCTCCTGCTCGTGATAGCGGGCGTTGAGCACGTTGTGCGGTATCGAATCCTTCTTGAGGCGCTCAGACAGCAGCTCGGATTTTTCTATGCTGGTGGTGCCCACGAGCACCGGCTGGCCCCGCTTCTGGCAGTCGCGCAGGAGCTCGGCGATCGCGTTCCACTTTTCGCCTGCGGTCCGGTAGACCTCGTCGTCGCGGTCTTCGCGGATACATGGCTCGTTGGTCGGGATCTGGATCACGTCGAGGCCGTAAATGTCGCCGAGCTCGGCGGCCTCGGTCGCCGCGGTGCCGGTCATGCCGGCGAGCTTCGGATACATGCGGAAGTAATTCTGGAATGTGATCGAGGCCAGCGTCTGGTTCTCCTGCTGGACTCGCACGTGCTCCTTGGCCTCGAGCGCCTGGTGCAGCCCTTCGGAGAAGCGGCGGCCCGGCATCATGCGCCCGGTGAACTCGTCGATGATGACGACGCGCCCCTCATTCACGATGTAGTCGGTATCGCGCTCGAACATCTTGTGGGCGCGGACCGCCTGGTTCATGTGATGCACGACCGAGACGTTCTCGATGTCGTAGAGATTGGGGCTCTTCAGGAGGCCATGCTTGGCAAGCAACGCCTCGACCCGCTCCGCGCCTTCGTCGGTGAGCGTCGCCGCGCGTGCCTTCTCGTCGATCTCGAAGTCGCCTTCCTGCAGCTCGGGGATGACCTGGTCGACCTTCTGATACATCTCCGAGCTGTCCTCGGACGGCCCCGAGATGATCAGTGGCGTGCGCGCCTCGTCGATCAGGATGCTGTCGACCTCGTCGACGATGGCGAAGCCGAAGGGGCGCTGGACCATGGTCTCCAGCGTGAACTTCATGTTGTCGCGCAGATAGTCGAAGCCGAACTCGTTGTTGGTCCCGTAGGTGACGTCGGCGCCGTACTGCTCGCGCCGCTGGTCGTCGTTGAGCCCATGCACGATGCAGCCGACCTTGAGGCCCAGGAACTGATAGATCTCGCCCATCCAGGCGGCGTCGCGTTGGGCCAGGTAGTCGTTCACGGTGATGACGTGCACGCCCTTGCCGTCGAGGGCATTGAGATAGACCGGCAGCGTCGCTACCAGGGTCTTGCCCTCGCCGGTCGCCATTTCGGCGACCCTACCCTGGTGGAGGACGATGCCTCCGACGAGCTGCACGTCGTAGTGGCGCTGGCCGAGCGTGCGCTTCGAGGCCTCGCGCGTGACCGCGAATGCCTCGATCAGCAGGTCGTCCAGGGTTTCGCCGTCTTCGATCCGCTTCTTGAACGCGGGGGTCTTGGCGCGGAGCTCCTCGTCGCTCAACGCCTCCAACGATTTCTCGAGGCCGTTGATGGCGCTGATCTGCGCAGCATGGGCCTTGACGATGCGCTCATTGACCGTGCCGAACAGTTTCTTGGAAAGGCCTTGAAGCATGGCATCATCCCGGCAACCATCGCCTGCCGCCGCATGCAACGACGCCAGTAACCGAGAGATAGGCGTGCGACTAGGTCCTGTCAACGCGGCGTGCGGCATTCGTTTCGTTCGGGCGCTGCCTGTATGGTTGCCTCCGCTCGCCATCAGGAGAGGTCGATGACCGCGATTTCCCCCCTCGCGCCCGCGCGCTTCCCCGATATGCCGCCCGTTCCAGGCGTTCGGCTCGCCGCCGCCGAGGCGCGGCTTCGCTACCGGGGCCGGCCTGATCTTCTGCTCGCGTCCTTTGCGCCGGAGACGGCGGTGGCAGGCACTCTGACCCGCTCGCACACGGCGGCGCCGCCGGTGCACTGGTGCCGTGCGCTGCTCGGGGAGAGCGATGGCGTCGCACGGGCATTGGTGGTCAATGCGGGCAACGCGAACGCGGCGACCGGAGAGCAGGGCCACGCCTCCGTGCGCCGTACCGCCGATGCGGCCGCCGCGCTGGTCGGCTGCAAGGCGAACGAGGTTTACGTCAGCTCGACCGGCGTGATCGGGGAGCAGTTGCCGGTGGAAAAGCTGACTGCGGCGCTGCCGGCGCTTCATGCCCGCCTCGCGGACGACGCCTGGCCCGAGGCGGCCGCCGCGATCATGACCACGGATACCTTCCCCAAGGGCGCCTCAGCCACGGTCGAGATCGACGGCCTGCCGGTGGTCATCAATGGCATCACCAAGGGCTCCGGCATGATCGCGCCGAACATGGGCACCATGCTCGCCTACGTGTTCACCGATGCGAGCCTGCCGGCGGCGGTGCTGGGGCCTCTGGTCCGGCGCGGGGTGAACCGCTCGTTCAACGCCATCACGGTGGACGGCGATACCTCCACCAACGACACCTGCCTGCTATTCGCCACCGGCGTGGCCGGGCACAGGCCGGTCACGCGAGCCAGCGACCCGCGGCTCCAGGGATTCCGCGCCGCGCTGGAGGCGGTGCTGACCGATCTCGCGCAACAGATCGTGCGGGACGGGGAGGGGGCCCAAAAGCTCGTTGCAATCACTGTGCGCGGCGCGGTCTCCGAGGCGGCAGCCCGCAAGCTCGGTCTCGCCATCGCCAACTCGCCGCTGGTCAAGACGGCGATCGCCGGGGAGGACCCCAACTGGGGGCGGATCGTCGCAGTAGTGGGACGGGCCGGTGTGGCGTTCGACCAGGCGCGGCTCTCGATCTGGCTCGGCGGAGAGCGTGCGGCCAAGGACGGCGTGGCCGATCCCGCCTTCGACGAGCCGGCGGCCGCCCGCCACATGACGGGGCAGGAGGTCGACATCGCCGTCGAGATCGGCGCGGGCCCCGGCTCGGCGACCGTCTGGACCTGCGACCTGACCCACGGCTACATCGAGATTAATGCCGACTACCGCACCTGAAAGGTCGCGTTCTCTTGTCCTGGTGGCGGCTGTCGCGCTGGTCGATGCGGACGGCCGCGTGCTGCTGGCGCGCCGCCCGCCCGGCAAGGCGATGGCAGGGCTGTGGGAGTTCCCCGGCGGCAAGCTCGCACCCGGCGAGACGCCCGAGCGTGCGCTGATTCGCGAGCTGCGCGAGGAGCTCGGGATTGACACCGAGCAAAGCTGCCTCGCACCTCTCGCCTTCGCGTCTCACGGCTACGATGACTTCCACCTGCTCATGCCGCTCTATGTCTGCCGGATCTGGAACGGCTTCGTGACGCCGAAGGAGGGGCAGGAATTGCGCTGGGTGCGGCCAGCGCGGCTCCGCGACTACCCCATGCCGCCGGCCGATGCGCCGCTGATCCCCGTGTTGCGCGACCTTCTCTGATCGCCCCGTCCCGTTCCTCCATGAAGATCGCCGCCATCGTGATAACCCGGCACCGCATCCCGCTCGACCCGCCCGTGCCGGTCTCGTGGGACAGCAGGCCGCGCGCGAGTTTCACGATCAACCTCGTTCGCGTGCGCACCGACCAGGGGCTCGAGGGCGTGGCCGCGGGCGATTCCATGGGTGGGTTTGCGGAACACGCCGACCTATTTCTTGGCCGCGACCCGCGCGATATGGAGCGGCACTACGCCGTGCTCGACAATCTCTGCTTCCACTACGGGCGCTGGTGGCCGCTCGACCTCGCGCTCTGGGATCTGCGCGGCAAGATCGAGGGCGAGCCGGTGTTCCGCTTGCTGGGCGCCACCGATAACCGCGTGCGGGCCTACGCCTCCACGGCGCTCCGGCGCGACGAGGCCGCGAGTCGCGACATGGCACTAACGCTCGTCGCCCGGGGCTTCGGGGCCATCAAGCTGCGCTTCTCCACCAACGACTGGCGCCGGGATCTCTCGCGTGCGGCTGCCGTGCGCGACGCCGTGGGCCCCGGCATCGACCTGATGGTCGATTGCAACCAGGCTTGGCGCATGTCTTGGGACACCGCGCCGCCGTGGGAGCTCGCGACCGCCCGCGAGGTGGCGCATGCGCTCGCCGCGCTCGACATCTACTGGATGGAGGAGCCGTTACACCGGGGCGATTACCCCGGCATGGCGGCGTTGCGCGCAGAGACGGGAGTCAGGATCGCCGGTGGCGAAGTGACCCGCGAAGCCCACGAGTTCCACACCCTGATCGAGCGCGGCTGCCTCGATGTGCTGCAGCCGGACTGTGTCTTCGTCGGCGGCATCACGGGATGCGCGCGCATCGCGGCGGCGGCGCACGAGGCCGGCCTGATGTTCACGCCGCACACGTGGGGGAGCGGCCTGGGCCTGCTGGCCAACGCTCAACTGACGGTCGGCGTCGGTGGCGCGCCCTACCTGGAATTCCCCTTCGATCCGCCGGATTGGGTGCCGGCGCGGCGCGACTTCGGCCTGAAGGAGACGATCGAGGTGGACGACGAAGGCTGGCTGACTCTGCCCGATCGACCGGGGCTCGGCGCCGACCTCGACGAGGACGTGCTGCGTGAGACGCGGGTCGGTTAGGCCGGGTGCCAAGAAATCGGATACCTCCCCACTCTCCGGATTATGGTCCGGTGCACGGTGCGCGCGGGCCGCGACAGTACGGCGCCAAGACGTGCGAGGGCGCGCATGTCGTGGCAGGCGGAAGCAGGGAAGGCGGACCCTCCCTCCGCGCGGCGCTGCTGCCGGTTGTGCTCGCCGTTGCTGCGTGCGCTGCGGATGGCAGGCGGCGGCCATCTCGCGGCGTCCCGGCGTATCCCGCTTCCTGCCCGTCGGGATGACATCAGCGCCCGCGCCCGCCATGATCCGCCTCCCTGTCCATGACCGCCGAGGAACCGACGGTGACCGATGATCTCTGCTTCACGCCCGCCACCGAGCTCAGCCCGCTGATCCGGCGCAAGGAGCTCTCGCCGGTCGAGCTGATCGATGCCGTGCTGGCCCGCATCGAAGCCTGCGAGCCCCGCATCAACGCCTTCGCCACGCTCACCGCCGAGCGGGCGCGGGAGGCCGCGAAACGCGCCGAGGCCGCGCTGATGACGGGCGATGTCGAGGGCGCGCTCTTTGGCCTGCCCGTCACCATCAAGGACCTGACCGAGACCGCCGGTATCCCCACCGAGCGCGGCTCTCACTCGCTGAAGGACCACGTACCGACAGTGGACGCGCCGGTGATCCCCCGGCTGGAAGACGCCGGCGCCATCATCCTCGGCAAGACCACCACCTCGGAGTTCGGCTGGTCCGGCGTCAGCAACAGCCCGCTCACCGGCATCACCTCGAACCCCTGGAAGGAGGGTTACAGCACGGGCGCCTCGTCGGCCGGTGCGGGAGCCGCCGCCGCGGCGGGCTACGGGCCGCTGCACCAGGGCTCGGACGGCGCCGGCTCGATCCGCATGCCCGCGCACTTCAGCGGCATCTTCGGCCTCAAGCCCACTTACGGGCGGGTGCCCAACTGGCCGGTGCCGAACAACGATCAGGTCTCCCACGTCGGACCGATGACCCGCACCGTGGGCGACTCCGCGCTGATGCTCCAGGCGATGGCCGGGCCGCACCCGTGGGACCACACCAGCCTGGAGGCCCCGCCCGCCGACTACCCGGCGAGGCTCGACGACGGGATCGCGGGCCTCAGAGTCGCCTTCAGTCCGGACCTCGGGCACGCCCGGGTCGATCCGGACGTCGCGGCGCTGGTGCAAAGCGCTGCCGAGGCGTTCGAATCGCTGGGCTGCACGGTGGAGAGCCCGGCGCTGCCTTTCGGCCCGGAGGGGCCGGAGATCATCCGCATGCTGTGGCCCATCCACCTCCACGCCTACCGCCCCCTGCTTGCAGAGTTCGAGGAGCAGATGGACCCCGGCCTCGTGGCCTGTATCCGAGCGGCGGACGGAGTCACGGGCGCGACCTATCTGGAGGCGCGGGCGCGCAAGCTGGCTTACGTCGAAGCGGTACACCGCTTCTTCGAGGAGTGGGATCTGCTGCTCACACCGGCCGTGTCCGTGGCGGCGTTCCCGGCCGATCGGCTGCAGCCCGAGCACTGGCCGTCCCATCCGTGGGACTGGATCATGTGGGCCGAGTTCTCCTATCCCTTCAACTTCAGCCAGAACCCCGCGGCGTCGGTGCCTTGCGGCTTCACCGAGGCAGGGCTCCCCGTCGGGCTGCAGATCGTGGGCAGGCGCTTTGCCGATCTGACCGTTTTGCAGGCAGCGCGGGCCTTCGAGCAAGCCCGGCCTTGGGCGGACAAGCGACCTGCTCTGTGACCGGCGGTGCGCCTTGAGACTGGCGTTCGAGCCGACCACCGCATCGCTTGCCGGCTCCCGGCCCCTGAGGCTATAAGGAGCGCGCGCAGGGGCGGGGGATTGACCCGCCCCCGCGCACCCTCGGTCGGAGTGTAGCTCAGCCTGGCAGAGCACCGTCTTCGGGAGGCGGGGGTCGGTGGTTCGAATCCACTCACTCCGACCATTACTTTCATGCACCTACCCGAGACCCCGGGTGCTTCAGCAGGGCGTGGACCTCGGGCCCGGACGGCGTCTTGCCCGGGCGCAGCAGGACGAGGCCCCCGTCCGACGAGATCAGACCGCCGTCGACGGCGGCGCTCACCTTCTTGCGTTGGACGCCTGGCAGGTCGAAGGGGAGAAGGCTATCGTCGGTCTTGGCGGGCGTGACGATCTTGTGGTTCAGAGAGGAAGACGCCTCGACAACGAATTCCTGGGGATTATATACAATCCTACCCAAGCGGCCGGATGTCGGGCGGCAGGGCCTGAGCGTTATACCGATCAGCAGTCGTAATCGGGATGTGCCTCGCGGAGTTGCTCGCGAAAGTCCTTCTGCGATTCCGGCCGAAACATGGTGCGGGCAATTTCGTTGATGACCTTCTCTAAATTGGTCTGCGTATGCTCTTGAGCGGCCATAGGGGCCTCCTTCGCTGGCGCGAAGGGCTTGCCAGACCGCACACAATGACCTAGTAGAGACGGGCCTTCAGGTATCGCGTGCGGTCTGGCAAACACCATCACGCGATTGAACGCCGCCCCTCGACCGGGCGGCGTTCGCTTTCTAGGCGATTCGATCCGTCACAACAAGATCATGGTTGACCGCTGCCGGCGCGTTGGGTAGAATACTCCCATAAATAGGGAGTTCGACATGGCCCGCAAGGCGCCCGGCAAGAGCCATCGCAAGGGCATCACCCTCATACAGCTCACCCGCATGTTTCCCGACAATGAGACGGCCGAGCACTGGTTCATCGCGCAGCGCTGGCCCGATGGCGTGCATTGCCCTGCCTGCGGTTCCGTGAACGTGCATGAGCGTCCGACGCGCAAGCCTCTGCCCTATCGCTGCCGCGACTGCCGCAAGGACTTCTCGACCAAAACAGGCACGCTCATGCAGGGGTCGAACCTCGGGTTTCAGACCTGGGCGATGGCGATCTATCTGTTCAGCACCAATCTCAAGGGCGTGTCGAGCATGAAGTTGCACCGCGACTTGGGCGTCACGCAGAAGACCGCATGGCACCTGGCGCACCGCATTCGGGAGACATGGCAGGACAACGCTGGCACGCCGTTCTCGGGCCCGGTTGAGGCGGACGAGACCTATATGGGCGGCAAGATGAAGAACATGCACGCCGACAAGCGCCGCGAGGCTCGTCAGAAGCCGGACCTAGGCAAGACCATCGTTGCAGGCGCCCGTGATCGCGCCACAGGCGCCGTGCGCGGCGAAACCGTCGAGGGCGCGGACAAGGAAGAGCCTGCACGTGTTCATCGGCGCTCACGCCGCTCCAGGGGCCGTTATTTACACGGACGAGGCGAGAGTCTACCAGTCACTCCCGAACCATGAGACCATCAACCACGGGCGTGGAGAGTACGTGCGGGATGGCGTCTCAACCAATGGGATCGAGAGCTTCTGGAGCATGCTCAAGAGGGGCTACCACGGCACCTACCACCACATGAGCGCGAAGCACCTGGACCGCTACGTCACTGAATTCGCCGGTCGGCACAACGTCCGCGAGGCCGATACCGTCGATCAGATGGCGCACATGGCTCAGGGCATGGTGGGGAAGCGGCTGCGGTATCGAGACCTGATCGCGTAGAACGCAAAAGAGCCGGGATGGGGGTCCCGGCTCGCTACATCGTGAAGGCGCCAGCCCTCTCGACTTCTATAGCCGAGAGGGGCTTGCTATGTCTAGTCGCTGTCCGGAGTGTGGCGCAGGTACTCCTTCACAGCCTTCCGAAGAGAGCGAGAAAGTTGTGCGGCTGCCGCTGGCGTCAAAGCCACGTAAAAATCCCGCGGCACGCTCCTCATGTCAGGCGGGCGCTCAACTTCTAGCCTCAGCCAAACCACTGCCGACGTATGGCCCTGGCCGCGTCCAACCTGTAGATGTGTCGGACGAAGCACTCGCTGATCTAGGCGCTCAGATAGCGCGGCAATTCCCTCATGGCTGACAGCCTCTACTTTTGTCGGGGGTTGGTCGGTCATGGTGTGTCTCCCTTGTTGCCGAACGCCTATTGCATCTGCCATCGCCTCAGCGCATCGTCTCTCTGATAACAAGCAATTATCTCTGCCTTTTCAGCAGAATGCGCGAAATGCCCTGTGATGATTTTTGCAGCTAGACATGAAAACGCCACTGGGATTGTCCAAAAGAAATCACTGTCCCCGAAAATCAGCGACTTACCAGGAACCGGACTTTCAAAAGCGTATGCGTCTATGTAGAAAGTGAGCAGAAGAAGTGATGTGGGGAGCACAGCGAGCACCAAGACGGAGACATTCATGCGCTCCCATAGATGGCGTTTTCGAGTGGCAGCCTCTACATCCGCAAGTGCTTTTTCCAGCGCGTGCTTGCTGGCTTCCAGATCCCATTGGGATGCCTCCATTGGGTAGTATCTCAGCTTGAAACCGTCCAAGCGACTCTGTGGTATCGCGCCTTGGTCGCAGGATCGGTTGCGCGCCTGATAATCTCTGCGGCGAGCTGCTCGCAGATTTCCTCAATCGCCCGTTGAAAGTGAGACTGCGTGTGGCCGCTCATCGCGGTCCTCCACCGTTGGGGAGGACGCGCTTGACGGCTCCGGAGGGGCGGCTATTATCCCCTCGGCTCGTGTTGCCGTTCGGCGCGTCCTCCAAGGGTTACGCCGAACTCTCGATCACTTTGAAAGCCGGGGCGGCTACCCCGGCTTTCGCCGTTCCGAGAGCCGAATCGTGTCTACAGCGCCTTGCGCGATCGCGCAAGGCGCTGCCCGTTGGTGTTGGCGATTGCCCGGCCGCGCTCCCGATGTTATCATTTCCGCGACAAGGAGACGGGTGATGCCGAAACGCCAAGGCGACCAGAAGCCGGGCGCCAATCAAGCCGCCGCTCGTCCGAGGGGCCGCCCCGTCGAAAAGCCGATGCCCCCGCCGATCCCCGACACGCCCGAGAATATCGCCAAGGCGATCATACAGGGACCGCCGAAGAAGAACTGGCGGTATCTACGGAATGGGGCGCCTACCCGCGTCAGCTAACGGCCGCTTGGGTAGGATTGTATATAATCCCCGATAGAGGATATGTGGTCGTGGCTTCTCAGAGGTGCGCCGTTGCGGGTGGGCGCACTCGACGTCAGCCTTGTGAGGAGGCGGCAGAGCTAAGGGGCGGGCTCGCTGGCTGGAGCCCCAAAGGCGCGCTGCCCGGACGTCAAAGTGTGTCGGTCACACTTTGCGACGCAGCGTCGTATCCGTAGACCTCCCGCGCGCGGCCTTCGGTCAGGTAGCCGTTCCTGATGTCGTCGGCGACGGCATCGCGCGGCCGCTCCTTTGGGTCGCCGTAGCCGCCGCCGTTGCCGGTGACGATGCGCACCACGTCCCCCTGGCCTAGGCCGAAGTTCGTCACTTCCGCATGGCGCTCGACGGTTCCGTCGGTGCGCCGAATCTCCACGTAGTTGGGCGAGCCGTCGCGCCCGCCGGCGAGCCCCCAGGGCGGGAAGCGCGAGCGGGTGTAGAAGCAGGTGAGGAAGCCGTCTTGCGCGCGCACGCGGTAGTCGGCGCGAATTCCCTTGCCCCCCCGCTCGCGGCCCTCGCCGCCCGGGTCCGGGTTGAGCTCCAGCCGATCCACGAAGAGGCCGTTGCGCGCCTCGTTGATCTCGGCCGGGCAGTTGAACGTGAGCCCGTGAAAGCCAGAGAACACGGCGCTTGATCCATCGCCCGCCGGATGCCCGCCCCAGCCGCCGAGCTGGGGCTCGACGATCGTGTAGGGTCGACCCGTATCCGGGTGAATGCCGCCGAGGACGGTGGCGCACATCGAGGCGTGATGGCCGGCCGGCAGCATCTCCGGCAGGTGGCTCGCGAGGCAGCGCCACAGCAGGTCGTAGAGCCTGAGCACGGTCTCGTAGTAGACGCCGTGGGCCGCCGGCTCCTCCGGATCGAAGACTGTGCCCTTCTTGGTGAAGAATTGGAGCGGCCGGAAGTTGCCGCCGTTGCAGATCGGCCGCGGATCCGACACCGCCTTCAGTAGTAGCTGGGCGGCGAGCAGCGAGGCGTCCCGGCTGATGTTGTAGGGGCCGGGCTCCGGCGGGTTGTCGCGAACGTCCACGATGAACGTGTCGTCGCGAATCTCGATCGTGCAGCCGTAGACGAGCCCGGAATCCTGCTCCTCGCGATAGGTGAAGCGCCCCTTCGGCAGGTCCTTGAGCGCCTCGCGGGTCATGCGCTCGCCATAGTCCAGGTAGCGCTCCATCGCCTCGCGAAAAATTGGCGCGCCGTACTTGCGCACGACCCCCTCGAGCCGCCGCGCGCCCACGCGCACCGCCGCGATGCCCGCCCACAGGTCGCCCTCGAGGAAGTCCGGCATGCGCGAGTTGATCTTCATCACTTCGATGAGGGGCTCGTTGGGCGTGCCGCCGGCGACGATCTTGACGCCCGGCAAGCGCAGGCCTTCCTGGAAGATTTCGGTGGCGGTCGGCGCCATGGAGCCGGGCACCATGCCGCCAACATCGTTCCAGTGTGCGATGTCTGCGGTCCACGCCACGATCTCGCCGTCGACGAAGACGGGCATGAGGAAAGCCACGTCGTTCAGGTGCGTGACGCCGCCGTTATAGGGGTCGTTGGTGACGAAGACGTCGCCGGGCTCGATCTCGATCCCGTCTTCCTCGCACTTGCGGATCATGAACAGCACGGCCTTGTCGAGGCCGGCCACGAAGAGCGGGATGCCCGCGCCGGCGCTCGCGAGATTGCCCTTCGGGTCCACGATCGCGGTTCCCATGTCGAGAACCTCGTAGATGATGGCGCTCATCGCCGTCTTGCGCATGGCGACGAACATCTCGTCGCAGATCGCTTGCAGCGCGTTCTGGATGATCTCGATCGTGAAGGGATCGTATTGCCCAGCATCCCGGGCGCTCTCGTCGTGCGCGAGCTCGGTGGCCATTCGACCGTCTCCGTCAAGCCTGTCGGACATGCAGGATCACATTCCCGTAGCTGTCAATGGCGGCATCGTCGCCGGGGCGGACGACGATGGTGGCGCCGGCTTCCTCGATGATGGCGGGATTATTGAACGTCATGCCGGGCTCCAGCATGGCGCCGTCGTAGAGGGTGGCCTCGTGCCGGCCCTCGAGGTCGAAGTCGACCATGCGGCGGCCCTTCTCGGCATCTGCTAGGTCTCGGCCTCGCACGGGCTTCTCGACCAGCGCGAGCTTGCCAACCTCCGCCTGCCCGACGAGATGGAGGCCGACCACCTCCACCGCCGTATCGAGCCGGTAGGTGTACTCGCGCTCGTAGTTGGTCTCGAAGCGCTCCCGGACGGCGGCGAGGTTCCCGCCAGTGACGCCTTCGTCCGGCAGCAGCACTTCCGCCGAGTGCTCCTGGTTGCGATAGCGGAAGCGGGCGAAACGGATGAACGCGACGCCAGTGGTATCCAGGCCTTCCGAATCGAACTGGGCGAGGGCCTGGCGCTCCATGAGGCCGAACGTTTCACGCAGCAGCGCCGGCGCATCGTCGTCGAGATCGCAGAGGAAGGTCCTGAAGTAGTCCCGCCGCAGGTCCGACATGACCATGCCCCAGGCTGCGAAGACCGCCGATTCCGCGGGGATGATCACCTTCTCGATCTGCAGCTCGGCGGCCAGCGCGCTTGCGTGCATGCCGCCTCCGCCGCCGAAGGCGACCAGCGCGAAGTCGCGCGGATCATGGCCGCGGTTGAGCGAGACCAGCTTCAGCGCGTTGATCATGTTGTGGTTGGCGATGCGGACGATCCCCCGCGCCGCCTCCTCGCGCGAGACCCCCAGCACGCCCGAGAGGGTGTCGAGCGCGCCGTTCACGGCCGCCATGTCGGCGGTGATCGCGCCGCCGCAGAAGTAGTCGGCGTTGATCCGTCCCAGCGCCAGGTTCGCGTCGGTGGTGGTTGGCTCGCTGCCGCCCTTGGCGTAGGCGACGGGGCCAGGGTCGGCGCCGGCGCTGCGCGGCCCGACGTGGAGCCGCCCCAGGTGATCGACCCAGGCGATGGAGCCGCCGCCATTGCCGATCTCGACGAGATCCACGACCGGGACCAGGATGGGGTAGCCGGCGCTCTCCCGGTTCCGCTCGATCCAGTAGTCGGAGATGATGGTCACGTGACCGCCTTCGACGAGCGAGCACTTGGCGGTGGTGCCGCCGATGTCGAGAGCCAACACGTTGCGCTCGCCCAGAAGACGGCCGAGTTCCGCCGCCCCCCACACGCCGCTCGCCGGCCCCGATTCCACCATCTTGATCGGGGTCTCGCGGGTCGCGTCCACAGTGTCGACGCCGCAGTTCGACTGCATGATGTAAAGCTGGCCGCCGAACTCGCTGGCCTCCAGGGTCTGATTGAGTTTCGACAGGTAGCGATCGGCCGCAGGCTTCACGTAGGCCGAAAGAACGGCCGTGTTGGTCCGCTCGTATTCCCGCCACTGGCGCGTGATCTGGTGGGACGCGACGGCGGAAAGCTCGGGTGCCAAGCGTTGCACCGCCGCCAGCGTCTCGGCCTCGTGGGCGTCGTTCGCATAGGAGTGCAGCAGGCAAATTGCGACGGCCTCGACCTCCGCAGCCCGCAGGGCGTCCACGATCTCCGGTAGGCCGGAGAGGTCGAGCGGCTGCAGCTCCTCCCCCGCGTAGCTGATGCGGCCGGGGACTTCGAAGCGCAGATAGCGCGGCACGAAGGGCGGCGGCTTGCGGTAGGTCAGGTCGAAATAGTTGGGGCGGTCGCCCCGCGCGATCTCCAGCACGTCGCGAAAGCCCTCGGTCGTGATGAGGGCCGTCCGCGCGCCCTTGCGCTCGGTCACGGCGTTGATGATCACCGTAGTCCCGTGCGCGAGGAAGGCGATGTCGGCGAACGCGACGTCGGACTTCTTCAGAACCTCGAAGACGCCGCGCTCGTAGTCGGGCGGGGTGGTGTCGACCTTGGCCGTGCGAACGATCTGATGGCCGGTCTCCGGATCGGCCTCGAAGCACACGAGGTCGGTGAAGGTTCCGCCCACGTCCGTCGCGACTCTCACGCTTCCGCGTGCCGTGGCTTGTTCAGCGTCTGCCATGCCGTGGTTCGTCTCGCCGCTCTCGCTCCAACACAATTGGCTGGTTCATGTTGGCAAAATTCTCGATGCTTTCATAATTCGGCGTGCGGGCCGGACGACGCGCGATGATGGGCCGGGCATTACGCCGGGTGCCATGACGCGATCGAGGACGCCCGCGCTCGTGCGTTCACGTTGACGAAGGGAGCGGTGGCCGCTCCGCCGCCGCAATCGCATGGTTGATATTCGCTGGGATGCCCACAGCTGCGTGCCGCTCAAGGCGGACTACGATCTCGCCACCCTGAAGCGGCACCGGGCGGCCGGCTTCGACTACGTCTCGATCAACGTCGGCATGGACATGACGCCCATCTGCGACGTCGTCTCCATGATCGCGTCGTTTCGCGAGCAGATCGCGCGCAGCCCCGACTTCATCGCCGCCCGCTCCGTCGAGGATGTCCGGAGCGCAGCGGAGCAGGGCAAGCTTGCGGTCGGCTTCGACCTCGAGGGCGCGAAGCCGCTGCTCGCCAATCCCTCGACAGTCGCCCTCTACGCCGAGCTGGGCGTGCGCCAGGTGCTCCTCGCCTACAACCGCGCCAACGAGGCTGCCGGCGGCTGCTACGAGGCGGGTGCCCCCTTGACCGAACTCGGCGCCGCGTTCGTGCGCGCCTGCGAGGCGGCAGGCATCGTGGTCGATTGCTCGCACATGAACGAAGAGACGGCGATGGGGATCATGGCGATCGCCCAGAAACCCGTGGTCTTTAGCCACGCCAACGCGCGAGTGCTGAACGGCAACCTGCGCAACATCACCGACGGCATGATCGACGCCTGCGCCGGGCTCGACGGCGTCATCGGTGTCAACGGGATCAGCGCGTTCCTGCCGGGCGGGGAGGCTGAGGCCGATGCGATGGTCCGGGTCGTCGACTACCTGGCCGCGCGCGTCGGCACCCGCCACGTCGGCATCGGGCTCGACTACGTCTACGACATGGAACTGGAAGACATGCCGGAAGGGGAGGACCCCGCCTACTGGTTCCCGCCCCAGTTCGGCTACGACGAAGGCTTCTACAAGAGCCTCGACTTCGTCTCGCCGGAAGCCGCGGGCAGCCTGAGCGCACGATTGGCAGAACGCGGCTATGGCGACGTCGACATCGCGGCCATCATGGGAGGGAACTTCCTTCGTATCGCCGAGCTATGCTGGGGCCGGCAACAACAGAAGAGAGCTGACTGACGATGGGATCGACGCCCTCTGCGGGCCGTGGGGGTGGCCTGAGCGCAGTGTCAACGGCGGAGCAAGAATGTACCGGCGCGGCTGCGTAAAATTGTACCACGGGCTTGGCGGTAGCTTGTCCCCATAGTCCACGGGAGGGCCCCGCGCGCGGGACGGCGCGCCCTCCATGCGGCTGGCGTCGGCCCGCGCGTGGGAGGGACATGTGGTCTATGGGGGCAAGCGGGTTATTCGGACGAAGGCCGGCGTCGCGACCGGCTCTGCTTGAGCCTGTAGCTTTCGCCGTTCATCTCCAGGATGTGGACATGGTGGGTGATGCGGTCGAGCAGCGCGCCGGTGAGGCGCTCGCTGGCGAAGACCGAGGTCCATTCCTGGAAGGGCAGGTTCGAGGTGACGATTGTGGCGCCGTTTTCGTAGCGGCGGCTGAAGATGTCGAACAGCAGCTCGCTTCCGCTCTGCGAGAGGGGCACGTATCCGAGTTCGTCGACGATCAGCAGGCTGACCCTGGCGAGCTGGTCCTGGAGGCGGAGCAGCCTTTTCTCGTCGCGCGCCTCGATCATCTCGTGGACGAGCTGGGAGGCGGTGGTAAAGCGCACGGCGAGGCCCTTCTGGCAGGCGGCGAGGCCGAGGGCCAGAGCGATGTGCGTCTTCCCCACACCGCTCGATCCAGTCCCATACTGCCCATGATCCGGGTGGCGTAGCGACGATCCACTACGCGTTTCATCCTCGTAGCGGGCAATCGGTCGAAGTCGTCCGTCGTCACCGCTTTCGCGGTGTGACGATGTTCGTTGTCCGCCAGCCGGACGAAACGCTGGCGCAAATCCCGACCTGGATGTGCGAACCATGGGCGGCAACACCGACGGTCGGCGACCGTCCGCGTCTCGCGTTGCCGGCTCTTCGCGACCTCCATGTTCTCCTCACCGCGGTCTTATCGTCACCCTTCGATTCGAGTCGAGGAGAGGGGCATGAAGCGGAAGCGGTTTCCACGCCAGGGAGGTCTTCTGGCGGTGCTGGAGCCCGAACCGGCGCTGGCGCCGGGGACACAGCAGATGCTGGTTCCAATGATTGCGGCGCTGCTGATGGAGGTGGCGACGACCGAGGCGAAGACCGTCCCACAGGCGATTGCGGAGAGAGGCGATGAGCAAGGTCGACCGTGACCATCTTGCCCGTCAGGCCCTGGTCTATGTCCGGCAGTCGACGCGCGATCAGGTGGAGCACAACCACGAGAGCCGGCGCCGACAATACGGTCTTGTGAACCGCGCCCGTATTCTGGGCTGGGCCGAACCCGTCGTGATCGACGACGACCTGGCCCGTTCAGGCGGCGGCATCGCCCGGCCCGGCTTCGAGCGTCTCTTGCTCGCGATCTGCGAAGGGCGGGTCGGCATCGTGCTGGCCGTAGAAGCATCCCGGCTCGCCCGCAACGGCCGTGACTGGCACACGCTTCTCGAGTTCTGCGGGCTGGTCGGTTGCCTGCTCGCCGACGAGGAAGCCGTGTATGACCCGCGTCTGCCGAACGACCGGTTATTGCTGGGCATGAAGGGTACGCTATCGGAGATGGAGCTGTCGCTGCTGCGCCAGCGCTCTCTGGAGGCCTTGCGCCAGAAGGCGCGCCGGGGCGAGCTCTTCCTCAGCGTTGCGGTCGGCTACGTGAAGGTTCCGCGGGACCGCATCGCCAAGGACCCGGATCGGCGCGTGCAGGAGGCGATCGCACTCGTCTTCCGCAAATTCGCCGAGTATCAGAGCATGCGGCAGGTTCACCTCTGGCTTCGTCAGGAGAATATCCTGCTCCCTGCGGCGGTCTGGAACGGCGAGGGCCGGCAGATCGTCTGGAAGCTGCCGGTCTACAACTCGGTCCGCGCCATATTGACCAACCCGGTCTATGCCGGCGCTTACGCCTTCGGTCGTACCGGGAGCCGCGTCACGGTCGAGAACGGCCGCAAGCGCGTCAGTCGCGGCCATCGCCGCGAGCAGGAAGAGTGGGACGTGTTGATCGTCGAGCACCACGAGGGCTACGTTCCCTGGCCGGAGTTCGAGAGGAACCAGCGCCTGATCGCCGACAACGCCAACTGCCGGGGGTTGATGGCGCGCGGCTCGGTCCGTCGGGGCGAGGCGCTGCTCGCGGGCCTTCTGCGCTGCGGTCACTGCGGCCGGCGGCTGCATGTCTCCTATAGCGGCACCAGGGGCGACTGCGTACGTTACGGCTGCCGTGGCGCGCACATCAACCACGGCGCCGGACAGTGCATCGCCTTCGGCGGTCTGCGCGTGGACGCGGCGGTAGGCGCCGAAGTCGTGCGGCTGCTGAGCCCGCTTGGGGTGGAGGCAGCGCTGACGGCTGTTTCGGTCCGGGAGGAAGAAGCATCCGAACTTCGCCGGCAGGCGGGGCTGGCACTCACCCAGGCGCGATACGAAGCGGACCTTGCGCGGCGTCAGTACGACGCGGTGGATCCTGCCAATCGCCTCGTGGCGGCGGAGCTTGAACGTCGATGGAACGATCGGCTGGCGGCGGTGCAGCAGCAGGAAGAACGGCTCGCCGCACTGGCGGCGGCCCAGCCGGAGAGCCTGTCCCCGGTAGAGACCGACCGGCTCATGAACCTCGGCGCCGATCTGGAGACGGTGTGGAACCACCCCAGTGCGAGTGCCGAGACCCGCAAGCGGATCCTGCGCACGGTTCTCGAGGAGATTGTCGTGACGCTGGCGGAGGGCCGGATCGAGCTTCTGCTGCACTGGCGCGGCGGCGATCACACCCGGCTCTCGGTTCGCCGCAACCGGACCGGGCAGCACCGCTGGAGTACCGACGCCGAGGTAGGCGCTCTGATACGAACGCTGGCGAGACAACAAGCGGATGGCAGGATCGCCGCCACACTTAACCGGCTCGGCAAAAAGACCGGGCGTGGCAATGCATGGACGGAAGTGCGGGTCCGGAGCTTCCGCAAATATCATCGCGTTCCGGTCTATCGCCCAGGGGAAATGGCGGAGCGTGGCGAGGTGACGGTTAACGAGGCGGCGGCCAGGCTCAAGATCGGCAGGATGAGCGTCCTGCGCCTGATTGCTTCGGGGACTATCGAAGCGCAGCAGGTCTGCAAGGGGGCGCCTTGGGTCATCCCGGAGGCGCAACTCGCAGATCTCGAGGCCACGATTTCGTCCGGCGGTCGACCGCGAACAGGCGACCCCAATCAGAAAGTCCTTGATCTTCAGTAACGTAGACAGGTGTGCATCATGGAACCTGACTCCTCGGGCCGAGCAGGATCGCGTTCTCGCGCCGCTCGATGTAGTCGCCGCGCGCGAGGTCCAGCACCAGCATCTTGTTGAGGCTGGGGATGGCCTTGAAGTCGAAGCTCTCGAGCTGTTTGACGACCGGGAACCGGGCCTGCCGGATGCGGCGCTCGACCAGGCGGCGCTCGCGGTCGATCGTCTCCATCTCCACCAGCCGGGCGAGGAACTGCACATGATCCAGCCCCTCGGCCGCGCACTGGCGGGCCAGCTTCTCGTATTCCCGCAGGACGGTCGGCAGCTTGAGCTTCTTCAGGTGGTGTTCGAGCAGGATGCGGGGCGCCTCAGCCACGACTGCCCCCTCCGGCCAGCAGGGAGGCATAGTCGCCGGCCCGGGTGGCGGCGACGAGGGGCTGCGGCAGGTGCGGGTAGCGCGTCAGGTCGAGATGGGCCGGACGCTTCTCGATGCGCGCCAGCAGCAGGTGCTTGACGGCATCGAAGCCGACCAGCCGGCGCGCCACCGCGTCCCGCACCGCGGCCGTCACCTGGCGCTCCGGGAAGTCCTCCAGCAGGCGCAGGGTCTGGATGTAGTCCCGCTTGCCGCGCGGCCCGAAGCGCGCCTCGAGCAGGCGGCGCAACGCGTCGAAGGCCGGATCGAGCTTCCAGCCCCGCAACGGCGCCGCCTGGTCCAGC
>MKWU01003074.1_pt1 | contig 22946 bp, 23 predicted proteins | sample 809101 | NCBI WGS metagenome assembly MKWU01 (sample SAMN05860141, study PRJNA318959) | sponge metagenome | host: Aplysina aerophoba | place: Slovenia: Piran, Adriatic Sea, Gulf of Piran | collected 2013-05-07 | reverse complement strand
GCTGGCCTCCGTGTTCCGTGGTTCTGACGATGGGTGAGTGACCGGCCCGGGGCCTGCTCGACCCCAGCCCGATCAACCTTCTCGAAGCTTCCTGAACTCTCCGGCCGGGACGCCGCGCGGTGTCGCCGGGGAAGGCCCGGTCGCGATGCCGGCGGCGAAACGCCCGGAATGAAGATGAGGGCGCCCGCTCTCCTGCGGGGTTCGAGGCGCGGTCGTGCAGGCAGGCGCGCCGGGGCGGTGGTGCCGGGCGCGGATGTCCTCGAGGGCTTCGCAGATGGCACGGGGCGGCATGGACCCGAAATTCAGCACGGGGATGTCGCGGATCGCGGCGATGCGCAGCCCCATGCCGGTGCCGCCGGTCACGCGGCCGCGGTCGGTCCAGCAGACGACGGCGAGGACCGGGCTGTCGAGGTCGCGGCCGAGCAGGATCGAGACGTTGCGCGCGTGCAGCTTCCGGGCCCCCGGCTTGCAGCGGTGCCAGGCCGGGTGGACCGCCTCGGCGATCGCCACGCAGCTGCGGTAACGATCGCCCGACGGCGCGTGGCAGTCGGGCCCGGCGTGGTTCCCGTAGCCCGGCCAGGGGAGGTGCAGGGTGCGGGCCCGGGCGGCTCCGGCGGCGAAGGCGGTATCGGCGCCGGCGGCCCCGCCGGAATGAAGGTGCCAGCCGCGGCGTTCGAGCCAGGCGGCGAGGACGGTTATCTGCCGAAGCACGTCGGGCGGCGGCCGGGGCGGTGGGGAGCCGATGCCGGCATAGGCGAGCTGTGTCATGCGGGCGCTCCCGCTGATGGATGGGGGGGAAGGCGGCCGGGCAGGCCGCGGCGGCGGAGACGGGGCCGCGCGGGTTACTGCGATGCGGCCGGCGGGTTCTCGATGTGCGCCAGCGCGTCTTCGAGCTGGTGGAGGGCGGTATGGGCGAAGGAGTCGATGCCGTCCGGGTCGCTCCGGTCGACCGGCATCGAGCGGCGCAGGGACTCCGACAGCGCCTGGGCTTCGCGCACCGTCAGGCCGACGGAGATCCAGTTCCGGGCGGTCGGAACGTGGTGGCGGGGTATGATCTTCATGGAGCTCTCCCGTGCCGGAATTCGGTCCCTTGCGGCTCCTCTCCTCTCGGCGTCGGCGGGCCCGGAGGATGAGGATCGACCACCGGATGGGCGGGTGCCCGGACCGGGAAAGGAGCGCGCGGTGGCGCAGCCCCTCCCCGCCCGCGGGCGGCGCGGATCGCCTCCTTTCGCGGTGGATCGCGGCGGCGGTCAGGCGCTCACGCGGCTGATGCCGAGCTGGGGCTCACGCGGTGCACCGGTATGCCGAGCTGGCGCGCCTTGTCGACCAGGTTGGCGGTGACGCCGCTGCCGGGGAAGGCGATGATGCCCTTGGGAAGCAGGTTGAGCAGCTCGTCGTTGCGCCGGAACGGCGCGGCGCGGCCGTGCGCGTCCCAGTTGGGCCGGCAGACGATCTGGTGGACGCCGCGCGCGTCGGCCCAGCTCGCGGCGATCTTCTCGGTTCCGGGCCCGCCGCCATGCACCAGGACCATGTCGGCATATTTCGCCCTGGCGTTGTCCAGGGTGGCCCAGACGATCCGGGTGTCGGCGATCTCCTTGCCGCCGGCGATGGCGACCAGGGTGCCGGCGGGCAGATGCGCGCGGTTCCGGCGGTCCCTGCGGGCGCGGAGGAAGTCGCGGGCGTCGATCGCGGCCGAGGTGAGCGCGCGGGTCTGCGAGGTGTGGGAGCCGTGGCGCGGCCGCCAGGTCTCGCCGGTGTGGCGCAAATAGGCCTCGGCGGCGGTGTCGCGCAGGGCCTCGAAGGCATCGCGCCGGTGGCCGAGATTGTGGGCCCGGTCGGTGAGCTTCTGCAGCTCGAGCGCGGCGATCTCGGTGCCGTCCTGGGCGCGCTCGAGGTCGCGCATTCCCGGGACCAGCCTGTCGACGCCGCGGTCGAGGCGCTGGACCTGGGCGTGCAGCATGTTGGCGAGGCCCCACAGCAGCGGTTCGAGCTCGTCGTGCAGCTGGGTGCCCTCGATGGCGATGCCCCGGACCATGATCGCGATCGCCTGGGTGAGGGCGAACTCGGCTTCGGAGGGGTCCCATACTTCCCGTGTGTCGAAGTCGTCGCGGTCGGGGTCGCCGCCGAACAGCGCGAGGTTGTCGCAGACGGTCGCGGTGGCGGTGACGCCGGGCATGGCTGCGATCTGCTTCATCTTGTGTCCCCTGCGTTGTGGAGATGGTCGTGTTGGTCGGCCTGCGGCACGAGGCCGCGGTCCCACAGCATGTCGGCGGCGGCGAGGCGGATCTGGCTTCTGCGCTCGACCTGGCGGGGACCGGCCGGGTCGCGGAGCAGGGCGATGACGTAGTACCAGGGATCGTCGGGGTCGTCGTGGTCGCGCAGCCTGATGAGGGTGCCGACCTCGCGGCCGAAGACGAGGATGGCGCAGCGGTCGTCGCCGGTGCGGCGGAACAGCACGTCGTCGATCGAGAAGTCGGAACGGGCCATGGGGGCCTCCCGCGGGTTGCCGGGAAAAAAGGGGGACCGGCCAGTGAGAGGGGCCGGCCCCCTTGAGCTGGAAGGGAGAGCGGAAGACGGGACGGGCCGGGCGGCGGCGGCGGTGTGCGCGGCGCGCGGTGGGACGTGTTGCGGCGAACCGGGCCGGGTGCCGCGTGGAGGCAGCGGCGGGTCAGGAGGTGGATATTTCGCGGACCGCCGGGTGGAGACCGCTCGGCCCCGCCCCGTCGCCCTTTCTCAGCTTCTCTCTTCTCCTGGCGGACGGTGCAGGGGGGCGGGGAACCCGGCGCGGAGCTGGCGCGCAAGGGTAGAAAAGGTGGAGGGCGAGGCCGAGAGGTGTCTCGACCGTGTGAGGTTGGTGCTTCCGGAATTTCTCTTGGCTTTGGCCGCGCGGCGGCGGCGTTGCGGCGGGGGGTTCAGGCGCGCACGAGCTCGACGCCGGCGAGCGGTGGCCGGGGCGCGTCATCGAGAACTCGTGCTGGCCGATGCGGCACCAGTACCGGCTCTCGTCCATGCGTTCGATGTGCAGGTCCTGCGGCCCTTCGAAGCGCACCGACCGGATGAGCCCGGCGCGCGGTGCGGCGATAATGCGGCAGCCGCTATGCGATGCCGGCCGCCATCTCGCGGTAGCCACCCTCCATGAGCGCCAGCGCGATCTTCACCCGCCAGCGCACCCGGCCGCGCATCCAGCCGTTGTTGCAGCACTCCTCTTCGACCCGCTCTTCGCCAAAGAGGTCGATCGCGACCAGGCACAATCAGGCGCAGCTGCGGCCGGCGCGCCGACCGTCGAGCACCGCGAGGAGCTCGTCGTCGGGGATGCGGCGGCGGCTTTATTGCGGGATTATATGCAGGGGCAAGTTTGTATATCATTTCCCTTCTCGTTAAGGAATTGAAGGCAGCCGGGTTCGACGTGGACGCCAACCGGGTGTTTCGGGCGTGAATCCACAAGTGAAGACCGCCAAGAGCGAACTGGCTACTTTCTGCCAGGCGCATGGCATTCGTCGGCTCGCGATCTTCGGGTCGGCGTTGCGATCGGATTTCGGGCCAGCGAGCGACATCGACGTGCTGGTCGAGTTTGCAACGGACCGCACTCCCGGGCTGCCGGGCATCGTCGGAATGGAGATCGAGCTGTCGGCCCTGTTCGGTGACCGCAAGGTGGATCTGCGAACCCCGGAACTGGCACTCGGCGGCACGCGGCGGCCGAAGGCCGCCGACCGCGGGGGCGCGGCACGAATCGCCGCGGAGCGGTCCCGCAATGGTTGACGCCGCCACCTGCCGGCTCGGTGGGGCGGCGCTCATGGCCGGCCCGAGCGTGGCGTTCGTGTTCATCTTCCTGCAGCCGGGCGTCCTGTTGATCGACCGGGTGGACTCGACGGACGCCGCGGCCTTCATCGGCGCCCTGTCTTCCCGCCCCGTTCTCTCCAACGTCACGGCGATGGCGATCGCGCTGGGCTTTCTGACCAACGCCTTCGGCGCCTGGGTCCTGTCGTCGGTGCTGCGGACGTCCGGTCCGGGCGGTCCGCTAGCGCTCGCCGGGTTCTTCCTTTTGCTGTTCGGCATGATCGGCGGGGGGTTGGCCCAGGGTCTGACGATAACCCTCGCCGGCGTCGCGGACGATCCCGCCGCGATCGCCGCCGCGATGCCCGTCTATGCGGTCAAGGGAGGAATTACCCTGATCTGCGGCGTCGCCGTGCCGCTGGGCTACTTCGCTCTCGCGGCGGCGGTGACTTGGAGGGACGATTTCAGCAGGCCGGTCTCGATCGCCGCCCTGCTCGGCTCCGCCGTCTGCCTGGCGGGCTACGTGCTGACGATTCTGAACCCCGAGGACGACCGGTTCTGGCTCGACATGGCGCGGCTTACCTACATCGTGTTCGTCGTCTGGCCGATCGTGCTCGGGCTCAACCTGATCCGGCGTTCGGCCCGGGCCGGCTGATCCCGTCCTCTCCCCCGTCCCGGGGCTTGGGGTCGTGAAACGGGCACATGGCGTTGCGATTGAGCGCAGAATTGCCGTAGGCCAGCCTGCGCGCCGCGTTCACGCCCCCGAGGGGTTCGTGTGCCGTCAGACAATTCCACGGCGAGTAGCTGATGCGCTCGCCGAGCTTCCTCCGCTCTTCGGTGTCGAAGTCCTGCGGCGGGATCGCGAGGCGGCCGACCCTGACCCACGGCGAGCGCCAGGGCACGGTGGCGTCGTCGATCGGCTCTGCGTCCGGCATGGTCCTGGGCTGCACAAGAAAATCGAACTCGACCGGTCCCGTGTCGAGGCGCTGTTTCAGCCTTTCCACGTAGCCGCCGGACAACCGGATCGCCCGGGCCGGCGCCGGACGGAAGCAGAACTTCGCCGCCCCCTCGCCCAGCCGGAATGCGGTGGCGCTGTAATAGGCGAAACGGGCGGGGTCCCTATAGGCCAGGCTCTGCCAGACGTGCGCCGCGACGAGGCGGACCACGTTCCATCGGGGTTTCAGCGGGTTCCGGCCCGGGAACAGGAACCCGGGAGGAAGGGTATCGGTCAACCTCAGCGTCGCGGATGCCCCCATGCTGCTTCGGACCTTTTGCGCATATTCCATCATCAGCGCTTCGGTGCCGAACCAGACCGTCGGCGTGTTGCCCATCACGAAATCCTGTTCGCCTGGGGTGCCGGGCAGGCACGTCTCTCCGGGCACGCCCAGCAGCTTGACCGCGATGCCCTTGGCGTCGGGCAACCATTCGGACCGGAAAAATGCCGACGAGAAGCGGACCCACCCGTCGTAGCCGCCGCGCTCCGCGAACAGTCCATGAGCGAGTTCCTCGCCGAGGCCGGAGTCGACGGTCAGCGTGCATCGCATCATGGCATGGAGGTGGCGATGAAAGGTCCGCGTCCGCACGCCGCTTGCGTCGGGGCGCTGGAAGGTCCGTTCCATCTCGGCCCACAGCCGTTGCGCCGGAAGGGAATGTTCCATCGCGCCGGACTCCTTCTTCCGGCTCCGGTCAGGCGGCCGTTCCCGAGCGTTCCGCACGCCTCACCACTTTCCGGCCAGCTCGCTGCGCGCGGATTCCGGCAGCCGGTAGCTGAAGCCCTGTTCCTCGTCGTCGAGGCGCGAACGTTCCAGCAGGTCGACAAGATTGGCGGCGTCCAGATCCATTCCCCCGCCCCACGCGGGCAGCATGCCCTAGAGCTTCTGGCACCGGCGCCGGAGCCTCACCAGGGCGATGGCTCCCGTCGATGCCTTCCTCGGGAACTTGAGCTCGTCGGCGAGCCGCCCGCCGATCATCCTGCGCGACAGGCGGAACAGGAAACCGGCCATCCTGCGCTGCCTGTCCTTGCCTTCCAGTCCGATGATGTGCGGGACGGAGTTGATGAACGAGTGCGCCATGACGATGCTCTCCGGACCGACCGCCGGCTCGCAGTCAAGACCGACGCGCAGCAGTTCGTGCGCATCCGCCTCGTCGCGGAACAGCAGCGCGTCGGGAACGCCCATCAGCCATGAGCTGCACCGCCAGACGTGCATGAAGCTCGCGCGTTCCGCATCGTCCATACGTGCGCCGAGGCGGATCGCATCCTCCAGCAGCATGGCGGAGAAGGCGGCGGAGGAGAGCGCTACATGACTGGCGCTGATCGGCAGTCCATGGGCGGCGCTGTCCCAATCGCCGGACTCGGCCAGCAGCTTTCTCACCTGCGCATGCACCAGCCGGATGCGCACGCAGAGCTTCCAGCCGTCGCCATGCCTCTCCAGACCGCCCGGGATCATGATCTCCACGAGATGCCTGATGTTCTGCCTCAGGCGCCGCCTGCCAATGTCGAGCACCCGGCCCGTCTCCATGAACGAGAGGCTGATCGTGGTGCCGAGCCCTCGTATGATGGTGCTGGTGGCGAAGGCGAGGACGAACAGATCCGAGTAGCGGAAGAACGCGCGGCAGCCGGGCTGGACCGGGAGAGTCCGGTACCATTCGGGAAACGGCTCGACCTCGTCGAAGAACTCCCGCAGGGCGCGAGGCGCGGTTCGGCTTCCCGCGTGGTCTTGGTCCATCATCGCCCGGATGTAGCGCTGGATCCGGTGCTGATCGAGATCCGAGAGATCCGCCACGGCCCGGTCGGCCGGCGGGTCGCCGAGCGTCATGTGCGCCATGTAGCGGTCCGCCAGCTCGGGGTTGGACGGCCGGGCCGCCTCGTACCCCCGTTGAAATGCGGACGGCGCCCTCAACATGACGACCCCTCCTGGCGGGAACCCCGGCGGATTGGCGCGGCAGGGTCCGCCTGCTTCGGTGCATTACGATGGCGCGCGGCTGTTCCCTTGCGTTTCCCAATGTATAGCGTTCCGGCGGCCCCCCGGAAAGTGCCGGCCGCGTCGAGAGCGCGGACCGAACTCCGGCGCTGCGCGGCGATACACCTCACGCTGGCTCCCGCCGAGTCCTTCGGGCCGGGTCGCTCCCGCGGCATCGATGCGAGGGCAGCGGCCCGCTACCGCGGTTCGGACGGGCCGGCGCGTTTGTCTTCGTCAACGGGAACCCTGAGGAGCAGGGCCATCGCCGCAGACAGCGCCGCGGCGATGGCGAGGACGAGCATCGCATCGCCCACGGCGCCGCCAAGCGCATCCCTGAGCGCGGCGAGCAACGCGTCCGCCGGGCCGACGGCGCCGCGCAGCGCTTCCGTGGCGGGAGGGTCCAGGAGCGCCTGCGGGTCGCGCGTCAGCGCCTCCAGCCTGGCCGGTGAAATCCGATCCGCGAGCCCGGCCGGCACGGTCTCCTCCGCCCGCGAGGCGAAGCGCAGCGCCACCGCCGGACCGATCGCCGCGAGCACCAGCATGCCGCCCAGCTGCCGGAAGAACTGCAGCGCCGACGTGGCCGCGCCCACCAGACCGGAAGGCGCCGAATTCTGCACCGCGAGCGCGAAGGTCGACAGAACGAATCCGAACCCGAGCCCGGTGAGACCCAAACAGGCCACGGTCGCGGCGGCGGAGGCGTCGGAGTGCATGCCCGCCATCAGGAACGCGCCGGCCGTCATCATCCCGGTGCCCGCCAGCCCCCAGGGCCGGTAGCGGCCGCCGGTGCGGGAGACGAGCTGACCCGACGCCACGCCGCCCGCGGCCATGCCCACCAGCAGGACGCTCAGCCAGGTGCCGCTCGCGGCCGCCGAGAGACCCAGCACCCCCTGGAACCGGAGGGGCAGCAGGATCACGCTGCCATAGAGCACGAACCCGGTCAGCAGCATGACGGCGATCGACACCGCCACCGGGCGAAGGCGGTAGACGCCCAGGGGCATGATCGGCGCCGCCGCGCGCCTCTCCACGAACACGAAGACCGCCGCCATCGCCGTGCCGAACGCCAGCAACCCGAGGATCGCGGGAGATGTCCACGGATAGACGGCACCTCCCCATGACAGCGCGAGCAGGAATGGCCCCGCGGACAGGACGAGCGTGGCCATGCCGGCAAGGTCCGGCGGCTCGCTCCCGGCCTCGGCTTCGGTTCCGGGGTAGAGGCGCGCGATGGCCAGCATGATCGGCACGCCGAGGGGAACGTTCAGCCACAGCGTCCACCGCCATGAGAGGAGGTCCGTCAGGAGGCCGCCGAGCGGCGGGCCGACCAGGAACGCCACGCCGTAGGCGGCGCTGACGAGGCCGAGATGCTTGCCGCGCTCCTCGGGCGCGAACAGATCGGCCACCGCGGCGATCGCGACGGCCGAGACGATGCCGCCGCCGACGCCCTGGACGGCGCGCGAGACCGTCATCCAGACCATGTCGGGGCTCCAGCCCGCGGGAAGCGAGGCGATCGTGAAGATCGCAACCCCGAGCAGCAGGAACGCCCGACGCCCGTACCGGTCGGACAGCCCGCCCGCGATGGGAATTACGACGGTGACCGCCACCGCGTAGGCGGTCACCGTCCATGCGTAGTGCTCGAACCGGCCGAGGTCGCCGGCTATCCGGGGCAGCGCGGTGGCCACGACGGTCTGGCTGAGCGCGGTCAGGAAGACCGCCATGACGGTCGCGGCGAAAGCCCAGAACGCCTGGCGCCTCGGCGGCGTGGCGAACGCGCCGGACGCATCGGGCGTGCGGGCGTCCACCGCCGGTCCCCTACCGCCGTATCGCGGTGTAAAGACCGGAAAGGGCGGAAAACGTCCACGCGGGGCTCGCAAACCGCCGTCGGCCCGGGACGAACTCCGCCGCGTCCAGCTCCCCGGCCGCCGTCGTCGCCCGGCGCAGGATGTTCTCGAAGTCCCGGCTGTCCAGCCGGTCGCCGCTCCCGAGGTTGCCCGCGCCGAGGATCATGATCAGGAGGGAGAACAGCATGCTCATCCGGTAGTGCCGCCAGCATTCCTCGAGGCCGAAGCCTTCGACGCCCGCACGGCGCAGCGCCTCCCCGTAGGCCTCCACCGCCTCGCGCTCCATCCCGCGCCTTGCCTCGGCGGTGACGCTGCGGGACATGAAGAGGGCCACGTCGAGCAGCGGGTTGTTGGGGCCGCTGGTCTGCCAGTCGATGACGGCGACTTCGCCGCTGGCGGGATCGAAGAACAGGTTGTTGAGATGATAGTCCGCATGGACGAAGCTGGCGGGGCCGGAGAGCAACCCCCGCATGAACTCCGACACCTTCGGCCCGAGGTCCTCCGCCAGCCGGCGCGTCTCCGGCGTGAATGCCGTGCCGAATCGGTCGAGAGTGCGCGGCAGCGCCGCCAGATAGGCGATCTGCGCCAGCACCCTGATCCGGGTTCCGATCACCTCGCACCGGTTCGACAGAGGCGGCGCGTGGACCCGGTTCCAGTACCGGCCGTGCAGTGCGGCGATGGACCGCAGGGCGGATCGGGTCCGCTCGGGACCGGCGCCCTCAAGGATGTCTTCCGACACCATGCCCGCGAGGTCTTCGAGCACCAGCACGAAGTCGTCGCGGCGGGCGTCGTAGCTGCCGTAGAGCATTCTCGGGCTGCGCACCGGGGCCTCGGGCGCGATGTGCCGGTAGAAAACGTACTCCCGCTTGTAGAGGCGCATGCCCCGGCTGATTCGCCGCGTTCGGGGGCTCATGCTCGGCAGCTTGACGATCACGCTCCCGGGCAGGTCCGGCGCGGCGTCTTCCCAGGTCAACCGGCAGCGCAGCACTTCCCCCATCTGGCCCGCGCCAGCGCCCACGTCTTCCACCGACAGGTCCGCGAGCTCGGGAACGCAGGCGCCGCCAGCTGCCAGGGAGTGGCGCATCCACGCGGGCGTGATGCCGCTTCGGTCTCTCGGAATTCCCGGAAGCTCTCGCACGGCTGCCCCCTCTCTTGCGGATCGTCCCCGTGTTCGCGGCCGGCGGCCACCGCCCGGCAGTCATGCACATTCGGCGCCATTCGAGCCCAGCGCTCATGCGCTGCCCGCGCACGAGAGCGCCCTCACAGTAATCGCAGGCGCTGCCCTAAAGCCACCCGATGGAATCGGAGCCCGCCCTCTGGGGACAGCCGGGAGGCGACGCATGGCGGCCCGCGCATCGGGCCGCCGGGCGGTTCGCCCTGTCCTCTGCGGCCCTTGGGCGAGGGAGATGTCTTCAGCGCCTCCGGTCGACGGCCATGAGCAGGACGGGGAGAAGAAACAGGTCCGCAATCAGGGCGGAGACGATCGTGCCCGCGACCAGGACGCCCAGCACCCGGCTCGGCTCGTACCCGGACGAAGCAAGCACGAGAAAGCCCGCGGCGAGGACGGCGGTGGTGGCCCACAATGCAGGGCCCACTTCACGAAGCGTGGTCCGGACCGCCTCGGGCGCCGGCGAACCCTGGCGGCGGGCGTTCAGATATTTCGCGAGAAAATGAACCGTGTCGTCGACAATGATCCCGATGGCGATTCCGGTGACCACGGACGCGCCAAGGCCGATGGTGCCCGAAAGGTATCCCCAGAGGCCGAACGCCATGACGGGAGGAACGAAATTGGGTACCAGGCAGATCAGTCCGATGCGAACATTGCGGAATACGAGGAGCAGGATCGCTGAAATCAGCCCCGTGGCGACGATGGCGCCCCATAGCATGGCGTGAACGGTCCGGTTCGACAGATGGGCCGAGATCATGGTGAATCCGGAGGCGGGTCCCGCGAGCCCGGGTGCATTGCCCTGCAGCCAGGCCTGGGCGCGCGCATCGATGTCCAGATGATCGCGCGTGGAGGTGTTCTTGAGCACGACCGTCAGGCGCGTCGCCGATCTCGCGACATCCATGCGATCGTTGAGATCGGCGCCGAGCGGCAGCGAGAGTTCGTACAGCAGAAGGAGCTGGGCGGCGAGCTCGGGATCGTCGGGGATCCGGTAGAACGCCGGATCGTCGCCGTGCATGATCCGGTTGAGGCGCTTGATGATCCGGGGAAACGCCTGAGCGTGGTGCACTTCGGGCTGGGCGCGATACCACTCCGCGAACGCCTCGACCGCACGCAGGTAGTCCGGTTCGACGATGCCGCCTTCGCTTCCCGATCTCAGGGAGTATTCGAGCCTGTCCAGCCCCGTCAGGTTCCCCACAATGAAATCCGTATCGGTGCGGAAGGCGTAGCGGTCGTCGAAATGGCCAAGCCAGTTGTCGCTCGCTTCGTTTCGGGGGATGCCGGTCGCCAGCGCCAGTGCGACAAGAGAGCCCGACCACAGAATCACTGTCCGGCGGGCCACCACCAAGGCTCCCAGGCGCTCGAAGATTCCCTCTCGCCCGGCACGGTGGCGGGGCGCGCGGACCGGCAGGACGGAGAGCAGTGCCGGCAGAAGGATCACTGAATAGACGAACGTGAACAGCACGCCGAGCGCGACCAGATTGCCGAGGACGCGAAACGGCGCCGCATCCGATGCGTTCAGGCTCAGGAAACCGATCGCCGTTGTGGCGGACGTCAGAAACACCGGATACAGGTTCTCGCGCAGAGACTCCGAGATTGCCGCATTGCGCTCCAGACCCCGGCGCAACCGGGCTTGCGCGACGGTCACGATGTGGATCGCATGGGCGACCGCCACCGACATGACGATGATCGGCACGCTGGTGCTGACCGGCGTGAGCCGTATGCCGAGCCAACCCGCACCGCCCATGGTGCTCAGGACGATGAACGCGACCATGACCGCGATGGACAAGGCGGCGTAGACCGAGCGCAGGACGAGCACCGCAATGGCGAGGATGACGGCGAACACCACTGGAATCAGCTTCTGCGCATCCTTCCCGGCCTCGATGAAGGTTTGACTGAGGATCACGTTGCCGGTCAGGTAGTAGGAGAGGTCCGGATGGGCGGCTCGGGCCCTTTCAAGCAGATTCCTCAAGTGAACCGAAATCTCGGCCCACTTGGGCTCCTCCGGTTCGGACAGGGCGAAGCTCACCGTCACCCCAGCCACGCGCCCGTCCCCGGAGACCAGCTGCCCGACGAGCTCGGGTTCGTTCAGCGCAACGGTCCCGATCCGGTTCAGCGCCGCGCTGTCGAGAGACGCCGCGTTCTCGACCAGGGGTGCGACCGTCAGGTCGTCGCCGGCCGCCGCGCTATGAAAATGGTTGGTGAGCGAGCTGACCCGGACCGAGTGCGGCGTCCGCCACGCGGCCTCGGTCAGTTCCTCGATCGCGGAGAGGGTCTTGCGGGTGAACACCGAGCCCTCTCGCGGCGCGATGGCGATCAGCGCCGACCTCGATGCGGAGTAGGTATCCTGCAGCTCGTCGAAGGCGAGAAGGTGTGGATTGTCCTCGCCGAACAGCACGCGATAGCTGCTGGACACCGTGAGGCCGGGCGCTCCCGCGGCCAGGGCCAGCATGACGAGCGTGGCAAACGCCAGCGCGGTCCAGCGGTGGCGCAGAATCAGGGGAGGATAGCGATGCGCGAATTCAACCATCACGGCTTCGATCCCGGCCGGCGTGGAGCGACCGCGGGCCGGGCACTCCGGGAGCGGCCCGGCTACCGCTATCGGGCCACAATCCGGCGGTCGCGCGTCACCGAATCAAATCGCAAGTCGACTGCGGTGTCAATTTACCAATGCACAAGGCAACTCCGCTGAACGAGAGTCGCTTCGGAGACCGGATGATGTACAGTGATTTAGAATGGCGCACCCCAGCAATTGTTGGCATTGAACAGCCGGTCAAGTGCGGAGGTAAGACTTAGCCGTGAAGATCGCAAATGTGGTTCTCGGGGATGTCTGCGTTAAGCCCGATTGGACCAGGCTCCGCGACTGGCTGAAAGGGCACCGTCCCGATCAACGTCCCGGTATCGTCACGCTCCAGAAGATCGGTCCAAGTGAACCGCGCCATGAAGAGGAGATCCGTAAGGTCGGCTACGAGGGATGGTATCTCAACCACAAGGAAAACTACCTCGGAGTCGCCATTTTGGCGGACCGCGATTTTCCAAGCCGCCACGACCCGTCTCCGCCAAGCGTGCTTGATCGTGAATTGCCCGACGATGATCGAAATGAGTCGCGATTTCTGACCGTAAGCATCGGCGATCTTTTGGTCTCTTCCATTTATGCGCCGTATTGTAAGCTGAACGGGCCGACGGTCGACTGGCTGAACTATCTGCGGACGCATGTCTGCAAAGAAGGTTTCGGCCAACGCAAGAGCCTTCTGTGCGGTGACTTCAACGTGCCGAAAATCGATGACAAGTCGAAGGGGAGGCTAAAGCAGGCGCTGGGAGAGCTTAAGGAGCTTGGATTTTGTGATCTCTACCGTCAAGCGCATCCCTGTCCAGAAGAAATGCCCGGTTATACGCGTCATTGCGGACGGAAATATCCTTCCCGTCTCCACTTGATTCTCGCCAGCAGGAGCTTGGCACAGCGGCTTGGGTCCGCCTACATGGAGCCCGAGCCAGGTCTTTGGCCCCGAAAAGACGCTCCGCCGCTCGTTGTGGGCTTGGACGACATTGAGTGCGTCAACGGATGAGGGGCAGACCAGCCGGCGATGTCACCGGCGTTGTGCACTGCTGCCGCCGTTCATCGCTTCGGCGATAAGGCAGCCGATGCGCTCAGCGGTTTCGGCGAGATGGCCGTCGGCCACGTGTGCATAGCCTGCCGTGGTGCGGTGGCCGAGCAACTTGCCCACCAGGGGCAGGTTCTCACCAGCCATGACCGCTTGGCTGGCGGCGGTATGCCGAAGGTCACGCAGGCGAAGCCTGCCGAGCTTCGCATCCTCGCAGACCATACGCCAGCAACCGCGCAACGGGTAGTAGCCCTCCCCACGCGCGAAGCTCGGGAAGAGGAATGCCTCCGGCTTTCCGGGACCGGGCAGGGTCTCGATAGCGCCCGCAACGGCTTCTCCGGCGCGATCGACGGCCGCCCCGTCTTCCAATAGATCCACGGAAAATCCGCCGACACGCCGCCCGAGGTGCGTCCACCAGAACCCGGATCGCCCGCCGGATGCTGACGCTGCGCGCCTCGGGACGGATCGTCGCCGGGAGGATCTCCTGCGGCGAACTTGAGTTCGAGCACGGCGGGTATTGTCATCGGATCGGTCCGGCCCCTTGCGGAGCGGGCGGTATAGTGGTTCGGCGCGAGCTGGCGGGCAAACCGTTGGCTCACGTCTCCGACCTCGCGATGGGGAAACCCAAGGAGAAGCATCGTCATGGATTGGAGCGGCGAAGTTCAGCAGAGCGTCCAGGCCGGCGGCTATGTCGCCGTCATCCGTTCGGCCGCCGTGTTCGACACCGAGGACGAGGCGCGGACGGCGTTGGAAACGGCGCTCGGGAAGATCGTCTCGCCGAAGCCCGGCGGTACCGCTCCCGCTGGAGCAGCGAACCGGGCCGGAACCGTCAAGTGGTACAACCCCACCAAGGGCTTCGGCTTCATCGTTCCCGACGATGGCGGATCCGACGTGTTCATCCATGCCTCCGTCGTCCAGGCGGCCGGGCTTGCGCAGCTGATCTCGGGCCAGGCGGTGACCTTCGTGGCAGCGCAAGGCCCCAGGGGAATGGCCGCCAGCGTCGTCTCGGCGTAGCCGTGCCCGACATCCCGATGCGTGCGAACCGGCATCCGGAAGATCGACGCAGGCGGCGACGCGGGGAATTGCCCCGTCTTCCGTCAACGGCCGGGATATCGGGTTCGTCTGCAACACCACCTCGCAGACGGCCCAGCGTATCCCCGCGGTTTCCGCCCGTTCCGGCGTCAGCTACTCGCCGCGCTTCGCCGCGGCGGCGATGCGCAGGACCTGCGTGCGGGGGATGCCGAACTGGCGGGCGATCGCCGCCGGGCCGACGCCGGCGGCCAGCGCCGCGCGCACGATCTTCTCCTGTCCCGGGGTGAGCGGCCGCGATTTGGTGGGCTGCCGCGCGCTCGCGCGTGGCGCCGCCCCGGCCGCATCGCGCCGCGGGCCGCGGGGATCGGCCCGCGGGACCTTCCAGCCGCGCCTCTCCGCCTCCGCATTGGCCGCGCGCAGGAGCGCATCGAGCTGGTCGTCCTCGAGATGGCGCAGCGAGACCGCCAGATTGCCCGGCAGGGCGAGGCGCGGCCGGTCCTGGATCCCCCGAGGCAGGGGATCGCCAGAGCGGCGCGGCCGGCCCGACCCCGTCATGTCCTCATGTGCCCCGGCAGGTGGCCGATGACGACCCTGGCGGTTTCCTCGTCCCACGCGAAATAGATGCGCAGGCAGCGCCGGGGATCGCGCGTCCCGGAATTGTTCTTCAGGTGGCGGTCGAGCGTCAGCCTTCTCCCCTCCCACTCGATCTCGAAGCCGTCGCGCGCCCTGCCCTGGCGGTCGGGGCTGATGCTGGGGGTTTCCTGGAGCTTGAGTTCGCGCAGCGCGTCCTCGAACGCATCGCGCAGCTCCATTCCGCCCTCGGTCTTCATCCGGTGGTAGGTCGTCCCCAGCAGCGCGACAGCTTGGCCCACCAGCGCCACGTCCTCGAAGCGGGCGCTCTTGAGCGACCTCAGCGCGCTCCCGGCGAGAACGATCCGCCCCGGGAAGTGCCGCTCCGTCCAGTCGGGAAGATCGGCGTAGGTGGCGAGCGGAGGAACGGCAGGCAGGCCAGGCGAAAGAACGATTCGCCTGAGCGCTCTTCGCGACTCGGGACCGTCCAGCCGTGTCAACGTACCCAGCACCGCGCGCTGCTCCCGCAGGGGCCGATCGATACCGAAGCCGTGGAAGCGGCGCCACAGCGCCTCCAGCGCCGAAACCGCCGCCGCCAGGGATCGCGCGGCGATCTCGTGGCAGAGCGCGTCGATATCCGGCGGACGCGCGTCCGCGAGACGCTCGATCAGGCCGTCATCGGTCATCGAAGCCGGCGCCAGAACCGCGGACCGGACCGGAGGTTCCGGCGGATGACCGGCATCGGCCCGGCCTCGCGCGTCGAACAGATCCGGCTGGCGGCTGGCGTCGGGACGCTCATGGGATACCGGGTCGGGTTTGCCGTCGGACATCGGAGCAGCATATCCGGCGATCGGACGCCGCGACCAGACTGCCGGAGCCGCGTTCGCGGCGCCATGGCCCGAATCCGGGCGCACAGACGGGGACCGGCCGGCGCGCTATTCCGACTCTTCCTCAAGCGGTCGAACCGCGCCTGCGATCGTGGCCCCCCGTTCGACTTCGATCTCGCCGCAGGCGATCGTCTCGGCGACGATCCGCCCCGAGGCACGCACCGTCAAGGTCTCGCGCACGGTCAGGGGTCCTTCCACGGTGCCGCGGATGTCGGCCGTCTCGACATCGGCGCTGCCCCGGAAGACGCCGCCTGCGGCAACCAGCAGCAGGCGGCAGCCGGAAAGCTCGGTCTCGACGGCGCCCTCGACGATGAGCCGCTCGCACGACCCGATCCGGCCGCTGTACGAGATGCTGCGCGGAATCGTCAGCGTCTTGCCCTCGCTGTCCGTTCCCGGGGCCAGTCGTTCGAGGGCCTGGGCCGGCCGCAGGGTCGCCGGGCGCGCCGGCCCAGACCGGACCTCGCCGGCGGGATCCGGCGTCGTTTCCGGCGGCACCGTGTCAGCCGGCATCGGGCACGCCCAGTTCCGGCCGCGCCGGCGTCGGCGCGCGGAACCCGGCCGGCCGGGGCTCGCGTGCGATCCGGGGCGCGAGGTCCTGGAGATCGATGAACATGTCGGCCTGGCGGCGCAGTTCGTCCGCCACCATCGGCGGGGAGGTGCGCATCGTCGAGGCCACGCTGACCCGTACCCCCTCGCGCTGGACCGCCTCGACCAGCCGCCGGAAGTCGCCATCGCCCGAGAACAGGACGGCGTGGTCGATCCTGCGTGCCATCGCCATCATGTCGACGGCGATCTCCACGTCCATGTTGCCCTTGATCCTTCGCCGACCCAGGGCGTCAGTGAACTCCTTCGTGGGCTTGGTGACCAGCGTGTAGCCGTTGTACTCCAGCCAGTCGACCAGCGGACGGATCGGGGAGTATTCCAGCTCCTCCATCAGCGCGGTGTAGTAGAACGCGCGCACCAGCCGCCCCTGGGACCCGAACAGCTCCAGCAGCTTCCTGTAATCGATGTCGAAACGGAGCGCGCGCGTCGAGGAATGGAGGTTCGCACCGTCGATGAAGATCGCAATCCTCTCGTCAGGATGAAAATTCATGGGTTCGAATCTGCCTTCGATCGTTTGCGTCGGCCGGTTGCGGCTGACGTATAGGGCGGGTATTGCCCCGGAGCATGTCGCGCGGGCACGGTTTTGCAGTCAACCGGTAACAGGGACCGATTCATGAGCAATGATAGAGCGGGCGCATTGGAACAACTCTCCGCGTTCATCGCTGAGATCGAGGCTGAGGCCTATGCCCGCGGGCAGGCCGACGCCAGGAAGGAATTGCTGGAGCTCCTCGGTGCGGGAGGAGGACCGAAGGCGCCCGCCCGGGCAAGGCGTGGAAGGCAGCAAAAGGCGGCGCCGCCAAAACCCCGGGCCGGCGGGCGCAAGCGCGCGCCGAGGGGCTCGGTGCCCCGCCTCGTCGAGCGGGCCCTGCACGGCCGTCCCGGCCTCACCCCGCCTGAAATTCTCGATCTGGCCGCCACCGAGGAGGAACGGTCGATCAAGCTGTCCTCGATCCGGGTCGAACTGGGCAGCGGGCGGAAACGGGGCCGGTATGAATCGAGCGAGGGACGCTGGTCGCTCGCCGCCCCCGCCCCGGCGGCTGCTGAGGAGGACGCGTCGCCGAGGCCGGACGACGAGCCGGCGCGGGACACGGCGCCGGGCGCATCGACCGGCGATCCGCAGATCACGGATGCCGGATCCCCGGAGTCGGAAGCCGCCACGGACCAGGACAGGGGCAAGCTCGGCCTGGCCTGGTAAGGCGGCTCGAGGCGCGGTCGCCCGGACGGCGAAATTCTTCATTCGCGGCGATGAGAGCGGCAAGGCTGCGGCGGGAACCCCCTGACGCTTCGCCTGCTTGGCGAGGCCGCGCGGGAGGGAGGCGCGCTTCCCGATACCCGCACCGGGCTGTTCGCCCGCGCCTGCCGCTCGATGGTCGGGCAGGACACCAGCTCGGGGGTCGTCCGGCTGGTTTCCGGCGACGGGGACGAGCTTCTTCTGGCGTCCGACGCGATCTGCGCGACGCTGCTGCTTTGCGATCTTATGGGAGTACATGACGGGGCGCGAGGCGCTCGACGCGATGGGGATCGTCAGGTTCTGCAAGGATCTACCTGAACTGGTCGACGAACTTCTTGTGGACATTCTCGATGCCTTTTCCCGGCAGGACGAGGCGATACGCGCGGACATCGCGCAACGGTTGCGCGAGCTGGAAGAGCTCGAACGTGCTCAGGCATTGGAGCGTGAGGAGCTCAAACGTCGAGTCGAGCGGCTGGCGGACAGGTGGGGGACGCTTTCCAGGCACGCGACGTCCCGACCGAGAGCATTTCAATTGGATGACGAAGCCCGCCGGCGTCTGCGCGATCGAGCCGAACGAGAAGTCATCGCTCGCGCGCGCGACGCCGATGCCGGCCTGCTTGGCGCTTGGGAGGAGCTTGTGCGCGCCTGGGCCGAGATCGCGAGCGTATTCGGCGATCTGGGACAAATGCTGGGAGGCGGCTGGGACCTGACGCTGAGCGTGTTGCGCCATACCGGATGGCGAAACTTTCTCCGGTTGCGGCAACTCGTCGAGCATATCCCGGAGTACCGCGACATTGTTCGTGCACTGGGGCGGCTGCATGCCCCGGAAACGTCGGAGACCGTTGCCGAACAGATGTTCGTCCCCATGCGCCGGCTGAACGAGGAATGGCTGGAACTCCCGACTCCGCTGGTTCCAGAGGAGACCAGAGGAGTCGAACGCAGCGGCGAGATCGTCCGGATGCTGCCGGTCGAGGCGGCCATGCTCGGCCATCCCAGGGTACGGCTGCTCTGGCATGCGCGCCGGTGGGAACAAGCGCTGCTCACCTACCGCGTCGAAGGCGTCGATCTGGGGAAAACGATCGTCGAAAGGGAAGCGACCGGGAAGGCCGAGGTCTGCAGAGCTCGACGGGAACGAGGTCCCATTCTCGTGATCGTCGACACGTCCGGCTCGATGCACGGCCTGCCGGAGCAGGTCGCCAAGGCGCTCGTACTGGAGGCGCTCCGCACGGCGCACGCCGAGAAACGCCGCTGCCGCCTCCCCCCTTCGCGGCTTCTCTCTTCTCTCCGCACCCTGTGGCCGGCTAGCCCGCCAGCCTGCGGACGGTCTCGGAAACCCGTGTCGTGGCGGCGGAGGCGCTGTCGCGGCGGGCGATGCCGTGCATTCGGCGGTGGGCGTCGCTCCCCGGAGTCGCCGCAACATATGAGCGAGCGTGACATTAGGCCCGAAATCGCGATGGTCGGCGTGAATGCCGATCCCCTGGCGCTGCCGGAATGGATGGAGGGGCTGGCGATCGAGGCCTGGCTGACCGGGCAATCCGCCGAGCGGCTCGGTATCGTCCATCCGTCGTGCGGAGACGAGCCGTCGCTCATCCCGTCCGTGTTGGTCGACTGGATGCGCCGTCACGGCGTCGAGGTGCCGATGGAGTGCCGCGCCAGCGCCGGCCGCATGGCCGCGTGGCTGGTGCAGACCGGGCCCGGGTTTTTCGGTGTCCTGGACTTCCATCCCGATGTCGCGTTGCTCCGGACCTTGTCGGCGAACGGGTATATGGCGCGCTGGGGACAGGCGGTACGGCCTCGCGCCGAACTGGCGGACGCGCCATGAGCGACGTCGCGTTCGCCGATGCGTTGGCGCGCGAGGCGGCGGGTTTTCCTTTGCTGCGCGCGCACACCCCGGAGGAGACGCTGACCGCCATAACACCCGTGCTGCCCGGCTTCGGGATCACGCGGGCCGCTTCGATCACGCATCTCGACACTCTTGGCGTTCCCACCTGGGTATCGGTTCGGCCCGGGGGACAGATCTTGCAGGTCAGCAACGGCAAGGGCGTCACCGACACGGCGTCGCAAGTCTCGGCGCTGATGGAGGCTTGCGAGCTGCACCTGGCCGAGAACCCTCGACCGGAGCGGCTTTTTGTCGGATCTCGATGCTCGGGATCATCGAGACGGGCGAACGACAGCGCCTCTGGCGGCCCGCGGCCCCTGCGGCCAAACCGCATCAGAAGCTGTAGCGCATCGAGGCGACAGTCTTCGTCTCCTCGATGTTCGCCGCCCGCAGCGTCAGGCGGTCGGGCCTGACCTCGCGTCAGCGCAGGCGGCGGACCTCGCCCGGCCTGCATGCGGTCAGCAGGTTGGGCCGCACCGCCGCGGCGCAGGCCGGGTCGTCGTTCTCGCGCCGGCGCAGCACCGCGCCGAGCTTCGTGAGGTCGTCCGCCCCGAGCAGCCGCCCGCGGGGCGGGCGCCGGTAGCGGACGATGCCCTTGCACGGGTTCCCCGCGGCGTCGGGCCGGTGGCCCCACGCGATGGCGCAGTCGAACAGGTTGCGCAGGATGTCGTGGGCGCGGTTCGCGCCGCCCGGCTTGCGCCGTCCGTACCCGTGGAAGAAGCGCGCGATGTCGGCGCGCGCGATGGCGCCGATGCGCAGATGGCCGAGCGCGGGCACGATGGCGCGGTTGAGGTAGCTCAGGGTCACAGACCGGATCGTCACCGAAGTAGAGGTCCCATGACGCCTGGCGAACCGCCATCTCCAGTTCGGGATGAGGATGCTGCCGCTCCGTCGGCATCCCGGCCCAGAAAGGCATGTAACAAAGGTTCCATCCCGCGGTGAACGCGTTGGGATCCCAGGGATGACCCCAGACGTGGCGAACGCCGTAGCCGGAACCGCGCTCGATCCGGCGTCCTGCATGGCGTTCCCATGCATGCTGCGCCTTCGCGTTGTCGCCCAGCTTGACTTCGCGTCCTTGCCACATGGCGTGTTCGCCCCTGTCGCGCTTGGGGTAGTGCTCACGGCTCAGTCGCGCCCGGTCGGGGTAGAGGGGCGTTTTGCCCCGAACGCTGTCCGGGTGAATGAGGTAGGAATGCTCGAACGCCGCCCGGAGGATCGACGTTCCTCCGTTCCGAAATTAGCGTTCCAGGGACTCCACCGGCGATACGAGCTCGCCGTCGTGTAGGCGGGTTGCGGGCAACACCATCTCCCAATTCAGCACGCATCCGGCATCCGAACGCTCGATGCGCTTCTTTTCCGAAACGGAAGGGGACACCACCTTCGCCGACCAGTCGAGGCCATGGCACAACCCGACGATCATCTCCCGGGCAGGCCACCACGTCGCGCCACGCCGTGTCCAGTCCCGTGCACCTCGTGGCGTCTGGATTTGGGTGAGGCGAGAGCAATCCTCGGTTCCGACAGGAAACCGCAACCTTCCCGCGCGCCTCCCGCTCACCTGGCGTCCCCATCGGGAGCAACCGGGCCGCCGAACGCAGGACCGCCAGCCTCGGTCCACGGAGCCCGCCCTTCGCCGCTGCCTTGCCGCCGTGCACTCGAGAGTCGCCCAGCCCCTGAGGACGGTTCTGTCCCGTATTGAACAACCTGTTCCCATCCGGCAGTTTGCGGCGATGGCGAATCGGGACGCACGGGAGCGCAGCGGGTGAGCTGGCGGATGAGGCGCGGGATCGGAAGCACGATCCTGCTCGCGACCGCCGCAGGGGCGGCCGCATCGCTTTCGCCATTGACCTCTGCGGATGCAACGGGCTGGACACCTGAGCGGTCCGATCCCCTCAGCCACCTCGTTCGGCCCGCGCCGGCGCGCAACCCGGCATGGCTCGACGGGAAGCCGCACGATTTCCGCGACCGGCTCGTGGCGGTCGGGAACGAGTTTCGTACTGTTGGCACACTCGATGGAACAGTGTCGTTCCTTCGGATCGCTCGCGACGCCCGGGCGCTGTCGGGGCGGGCGCGGGTGATCGACGGCGACACCCTGGAATTGGGCGGCGCCAGAATTCGCCTGTACGGGATCGACGCGCCCGAGAGCGCGCAACGCTGCCGCGCTCAAGGCCGGCTCTGGGCCTGCGGCCGCGAGGCGACGAGAACGCTTGCCCGGCTGGTCCGCCGCAAACAGGTCGCGTGCGAGGAGCGCGACAGGGACCGCTACGGTCGGATCGTGGCGGTATGCACGGCCGCCGGCCGAGACCTCAACGCATGGATGGTCGCCGAGGGATGGGCTGTCGCCTACCGGCAATACTCGCGCGCCTACGTGGCGACCGAGAGACGCGCACGGGCGGCGAAGCGCGGTGTCTGGCAGGGCGAGTTCGTGCCGCCCTGGGACTGGCGCCGGGGCAAGCGCCTGACCGGTGCCCGGGCGGTCAGGCCGAAAGGCGCGAGCCGGTGCAACATCAAGGGCAATATCGGCAGGAGCGGCAAGCGCATTTACCACGTGCCGGGCGGGCGCTACTACGGCGGCACGCGGATCGACACGTCGCGGGGCGAGCGGTGGTTCTGCACCGAGAGCGAGGCGCGCGCCGCCGGATGGCGCGGATCGCGCCAGTAGCGCCGGCGTCGGCGGGAATGGAGGAGGTCGATAACCTCGACCGCGCTCCCCGTACGACGCCGTCGGCAGGCGGCCGCCCGGCCGATGCTGCGGAGAAGGGCGGCGAGGCTCCTGCATGCGAGACCTGACCTTCCGGCCCCGCTGCCTTTCCATCGATCTGGAAGTCGGCAGGAACGACGGTCGCATCCACGCCTTCGGCGCGGTTCGCGGGGACACCGGGGAGGGTTTTTCCGGCGGCGGGACGGTATCCGATCTGTCGATGTTGGACGAGCTGGCTGAGGGCGCGGACTTCGTCCTGGGCCACAATCTTATCGCCTTCGACCTCCCCCACCTCGCGGCCGCGAGTCCCGGTCTGCGGCTGCTGAGGCTCCCGACGGTTGACACGTTGCGCCTCGGCCCTCTGGCCTTTCCGCGCAATCCCTATCACCACCTCGTCAAGCATTACCAGGACGGCGGTCTCAAGCGCGGCCGGGTGAACGACCCCGAACTCGATTCCCGCATCGCGCTGGAGGTCTTCGGCGATCAGCATCGGGCCCTGAAGCGTGCTCAGCCGGATCTGCTCGTGGCCTGGCATCGGCTGAGCACCGATGATCCGGAAGGCGTCGATCGCGCGCTCGACGAATTCTTCTCGGAACTGCGAGACGCGCGCCGGCCCTCGGCCGCCGAGGCCAGGACGGCCATCGTTCGACGCCTGGAAGGGGCCGCATGCGCCAACCACGGGCGCGAGGCTGCCGCGGAAGCCGGGAACT
>MKWU01003073.1_pt1 | contig 22952 bp, 19 predicted proteins | sample 809101 | NCBI WGS metagenome assembly MKWU01 (sample SAMN05860141, study PRJNA318959) | sponge metagenome | host: Aplysina aerophoba | place: Slovenia: Piran, Adriatic Sea, Gulf of Piran | collected 2013-05-07 | reverse complement strand
GTTCATGTCGCTGGAGACATTGTGCAAGGGCGTCGAGGCGCCGGCGCTTCTGCACCTCGAAAACGACGAGGACCCGAGCTGTCTGCCGCTCCACTTCTGCTGGCTGCGGGTGGTGCGCATTCCGTTCCCGGATTTCGTCGACGGAAGGGGATTTAGCCTGGCGGCATCGATCCGCCGGCTTGGCTATCGCGGGCGCCTGCGGGCACAGGGCTACTTGATTTCGGATCAGTACCGGCAGGCCCGGCAGAGCGGTTTCGACGAGGTCGTGATCGACCGTCGGCTGGCGGCAAGGCAGCCCGAAAGGCTTTGGCTGGAGAACGTGTCCGTTGCTCCCGGGAGCTACCAGGAGCGCTTGATTGGAGGCTCCCGGCTGCCGGAAGGCGTTCCCGGAACGCAAATGGCGCTGTCGAGGCCAGTGACTTCGTAGGCTAACGCCCCTTGCCGTGGCAGTGCTTGTACTTTCTGCCTGAACCGCAGGGACAGGGCTGGTTTCGGCCCGGGCGCCGAATGGCCTTGCCGCGCGTCCGAATGACCGCCTGCTGCCCGCTGCCGTTGGCGGCGGCCTTCTGCTGCTTCAGGGCTTCCTCGATCTGCTTGGCGCGCTGCTGCCGCTCAATCAGTTCCTGGGCCTGTTCCGGCGTCAGCGGCTGTGCGAAAACGGTGTTTCGCACGACGACCCTGCGCAGGGAATCCAGCAGGGTCGCGAACAGTTCGAAGCCCTCGCGCTTGAATTCGTTGAGGGGATCGCGCTGGGCATAGCCACGGAACCCGATGACCGAACGCAAATGTTCGAGCGTGACCAGGTGTTCCCTCCAGTTTGCGTCGAGAGACTGGAGAAGGAAGTGCTTCTCCATCGCTCTCATCCACTGATCGCCGAAGCTTTTCTCGCGACGGGCATTCAGCCTGTCCGATGCCTCGTAGAGGCGTTCCCGGACCTGTTCGTCGTCGACGCCATCCTCCTCGCCCCATTCCTCGATTGGAAGATCGAGCCCCAGAAACTGCCTTGCGTCGGTCTTCAGGCGATCCATTTCCCACTGTTCGGGGTAGGAGTTTTCCGGCAGGTACTGGTCTACGAGGTCGTCGACGAGCTGGTGCCGCATGTCGCGCACGATTTCGCTGACGTCGCGGCTCTGCATGACTTCCAGCCGCTGGCCGAATATGGCCTTGCGCTGGTCGTTCATGACGTCGTCGTACTTGAGCAGCTGCTTGCGAATTTCGAAATTGCGCCCCTCGACCTTGCTCTGGGCCCGTTCGAGCGACTTGTTGACCCAGGGATGGACGATGGCCTCGCCTTCCTTCATGCCGATCGTGTTGAGCACCTTGTCGAGGCGGTCGGAGCCGAAAATGCGCATCAGGTCGTCTTCCAGCGACAGGAAGAACGCCGAACGGCCCGGGTCTCCCTGACGCCCCGAACGTCCTCGCAGCTGGTTGTCGATGCGCCGCGACTCGTGCCGTTCGGTCGCCAGCACATAAAGGCCGCCGGCGTCGATCACCTGGCGCTTCGCGTCGGCAATTTCCCTTTCGACCTGGCGCCTCAATTCGGTGGCGTCGAGGCTGTCGTCCTTGTCCATCCGCTCGAAGACGCGCATTTCGACGTTGCCGCCGAGCTGGATGTCGGTTCCACGGCCGGCCATGTTGGTTGCGATGGTTATCGCTCCCGGGCACCCGGCTTCGGCGATGATGTTGGCTTCCTGTTCGTGATGGCGGGCGTTGAGGACGTTGTGGCGCAGGCGCTGCCTGGTCAGCAGCCTCGAAAGGCGCTCGGACTTTTCGATCGAGGTCGTGCCGACGAGCACCGGCTGTTTCCTGGAATGCGCCTGGCTGATGGAGTCGAGAATGGCGCGGTACTTCTCCTTCGTGGTGCGGTACACCTGGTCGTCCTCGTCGACCCGGGCGACCGGCTCGTTGGTCGGGATTTCGACAACTCCCAGGCCGTAGATTTCCTTGAACTCCTCCGCTTCGGTGAGCGCCGTGCCGGTCATGCCGGCGAGCTTGCCGTAGAGGCGGAAATAGTTCTGGAAGGTCACCGAGGCCAGGGTGACGTTTTCGGGCTGAATGTCCACGCCTTCCTTGGCTTCGATTGCCTGGTGGAGGCCGTCGCTCATGCGGCGGCCCTTCATCATGCGGCCGGTGAATTCGTCGATGAGCACAACCTGGTCGTTGCGAACAATGTAGTCCTTGTCCTTGAGGAAGCACTTGTTGGCGCGCAGGGCCTGCGTCACGTGGTGAACAATGGTCGCCGATTCCGGACCGTAGAGCCTCTGATCCTTCGGAAGATGCTCCCGTTCGTGCAAGAGCTTCTCGACGTGGTCGTTGCCGGCGTCGGTCAAGGTTACGTTGCGGGTCTTTTCGTCGATCGTGATGTCCTCGTCGAGGATGTCGGGAACCAGCTTGTCAATTGCCTTGTAGAGTTCCGAGCGGTCCCCCGAAGGACCGGAAATGATCAACGGCGTCCGGGCCTCGTCGATGAGTATGGAATCGACCTCGTCAATGATGGCGAAGCTGTGCCTGCGCTGCACCATCGACTCGAGGTCGGGGACCATGTTGTCGCGAAGATAGTCGAACCCCAGTTCGTTGTTGGTGGCATAGGCGATGTCGGCCCGATAGGCGGCGCGCTTTTCGTCACGCGGCGTGCCGGGCACGATGACGTCGACGCTGACCCCGAGCGCCGCGTAGACCTTGCCCATCCATTCGGCGTCGCGGCGCGCCAGGTAGTCGTTGACGGTCACGATGTGCACGCCGTCTCCGCCAAGGCAGTTGAGGTAGGCGGGCAGCGTGGCCACCAGCGTCTTGCCTTCGCCGGTCTTCATTTCGGCGATGTTGCCGCGGTGGAGAAAGATGCCGCCCATCAACTGAACGTCGAAAATGCGCAGTCCCAGAGCCCGCTTTCCGGCCTCGCGGGTCAGGGCGAAAGTCTCCACCAGCAGGCTGTCCAGTTCCTCGCCTTCGGCAACACGCTGCCGGAACACGTCGGTCTTCTGCCTTATTTCGGCGTCCGACAGGGAGGAATACTCGGTTTCGAGGCCGTTGATGCTGGCAACCAGCCCACCGACCGACTTGAGCAACCGGTCGTTCGGCGAGCCAAACACCTTTCTCGCAATCTTTGCAACGCCAAACACCTGGTCGAGATCTCCTGGATTGAGCGGGTGGTCGCAGGGCGGCGCCGACAGCCGCCACATGGCCCGATTGGGATGCGCCCCCAGATCGGAAGGCCCTGCGGAATGATTTAGGTTGCCCTTCCACCACTGTCAACGATCACGCCCGCCGACGGGCAGTCGAAGCTGTGCCGATTGTGGCGCTTCGGATGGACGGGCAGCGCGTCGCCGGGGCACGGCCGCCGCCGCCAGCGGGAATCCCGCCATGTTGCATTCAAGCCCGACTTGAGTCAGCATGTGGCTTGCAGAACAACGAAGCAGAAACGCGGAGGCGGAAACTCGATGCTATACAACAGGTTGGGCCGAACGGACGTTCGAGTCAGCGAACTGTGCCTCGGCACAATGACCTTCGGCACTCAAACGCCTTTGTCGGACGCACATCGGCAGATCGACATGTCGCTGGATCACGGAATCAACATTCTCGACACGGCTGAAATGTACCCGGTCAATCCAATCAGCAAGAAAACCCAGGGAGACAGCGAGCGCATCGTCGGCGACTGGATTGCCAAGTCAGGACGTCGCAAGGACATCATGGTCGCAACCAAGGTTTCGGGGTCGGGCCAGAGCATCGTGAGGGACGGCGCGCCGATTTCCGGCGACACGATCAGGATTGCCGTGTCCAATTCGCTGCGTTCGCTCAAGACGGACTACATCGACCTCTACCAGCTGCACTGGCCGAATCGTGGATCCTACATGTTCCGCCAAAACTGGAGCTACGATCCCACGTTTCAGAGCCGATCGGAAATGCAGGCGCATGTTCATGACGTGCTGGAGACCATGCAGGCGCTCGTCGACGAGGGAAAGGTGAGGCATTTCGGCCTGTCCAACGAAAGCGCCTGGGGAACCGCGCAGTGGCTGCGCGTCTCCGAGGAAAGGTCATGGCCCAGGGTCGTGGCGATTCAAAACGAGTACAGCCTGCTCTGCCGCCTCTACGACACCGACCTTGCCGAACTGTCGCACCACGAGGATGTTGGACTGCTTGCCTTCTCCCCGCTCGCCGCCGGGCTCCTCACCGGAAAGTACCAGCATGGAAGAACGCCGCCGGGTTCGCGCATGGAACACAATCCGAATCTCGGTGGACGCGTGACAAGCCGGGTTTGGAAGGCAGTCGACGCCTACCAGAAGGTTGCCCGTAGCAACGGGCTGGACCTGACGCACATGGCCTTGGCGTGGTGCCGGACACGTCCATTCATTGCCTCCGCAATATTTGGCGCCACAACGTCGCAGCAGCTGGAACATCTCCTGCGCTGTGTCTCGACTGAAATTGACGAACAGTGCCAGAAGGACATCGACGCTGCCCACAAAGAGCATCCAATGCCCTACTGAACCGCTGCCCGGTTGACGGCCGGACCCGAAGGACGGCGATGTCCGTTTGCGGTGGATTGCGGGCCGCAAGACGGGACCGCCGCGGCCCGGAGACTTCGAGCGGCTGCAGCGCGATCCCCTCCAGGGAGCGGAACTTGAGGATTTCCACAAGAGACTTGAACCGCCGGCTTCCGGCAGCGGCAACAATCGCTTGAAGCCGTCGCCACGCGCAGACAGGAGCGCCGTCGCCCCTCGGGAGAGATCAGAAGGAGATCAGAAAAAGGCCTGATGAGGCGGTGATTTCGTGCCACGGTTCTGGGGAAGCAGCAAGAAGCCCCAGGGAGAGGGAAACTCCCCGACCGGAACCTCGATCACCGCCGGACCATCGATGGCAAGGCACTCGCGCAGCCGCAGCCGCAGTTCGTCCGGCGAGGTGGCACGCAGACCGGGCACGCCAAAGCTCTCCGCCAGCTTGACGAAATCGGGATTGTCCAGATTGCTCGCGATGGTTCGGCCGTCAAACAGCCGCTCCTGAACGCGCCTCACGTTGCCGAAGGAGTTGTCGGTGAACACCACCAGGTTGAGCGGAATGCTGTGAAGGGTGGCCGTTGCCAGTTCGCCGATCGCAAACAGCGCGCCGCCATCTCCGGAAACCGCAACAACCGGCACGTCGCGACGGGCATGAGCAACACCCAGCGCCGTGGGCAGCCCAAAGCCAAGCGTTCCCTGAAAGCCCGACGAGATGAAGGTTCTGGGTCGAGAGGCAGGATACAAAAGGCGCGACGCATACCCGATCTGCGTGATTTCCTCGACGAAGATTCCCTCCGGCGGCAGTTCGGCTGCAATTGCTTCAAGGTACAGCTGTTGGAGCCGCAGTTTGCGTGCGTAGATTTCCGAGAAGCGCTTCCTGACATTGGCGATGGCCTCACGCCAGTGGCGACTGGCTGCGGGCCTCGAATCGATGGAGTCAAGAAGCAGCGGCAAAGCATCCGCCAGGTCGGCGTGCACGCCCACGTCCGGCTCGCACACGCGGCCCATCTCCAGCCTGTTGACGTCGATGTGGATGAGTTTCAGCCCATCGTCCACTCCCCACTTCAGTGGCGTGCTCAGGCGCGAACCGAGGCCGGCAGCCACATCCACCTGCGGCCACAAGGCATGCGCTTCCGGCAAGTTGACTCGCAGCGGATGGTCGTGGGGGACAACGCCCTGTCCGTGACGAAAGGTGAGGACTGCTGCCGAGAGGCGTTCGGCGAGCGCTCTGATCGCATCTCCGTGATCCTGTGCACCGCCGCCAACCACGAGCATTGGCCGGTCTGCCCGCGAAAGCAGGTCGGCTGCCTCGGAAAGCGCATGCGGATCAGGTTGCGGACCGGGGATGGGCGACACCTGCAAATTGTCCGGCAGTCCGGGAACCTGCGCCGTCCACTTGTCATAGGGGATTTCGATGCCCACCGGCCCGGGCTTTCCGGAAACGAGATCCTGCAGCGTCGCCGAAATGACCTCTGCTGCGGACTTGCCGTCAACGATGCGGCGTGTTCCTGCCGTCAATTGTTGCAGGATGGCGAATTGATCGGGCAGCTCGTGCAGTGCGCCGAATGACTTTCCAAGGGCATTCGAGTGGATTTCACCGACTATGGCCAGCACCGGAGCGCCAACTGCAAGCGCAGTGCACAGAGCGGCTGTCGAATTCAGGAATCCAGGTCCCGGAACGACACAGTATGCCTGCGGCTTGCCGGTGGCCATCGCTGCGCCCATTGCCATGTAGGCTGCGCCCTGTTCATGACGGGTATGGATCGGCGCCAGGCGATCGGTGTGATCGTGGAGGGCGTCGAAAAAGTGATCGTTTTGAACGCCTGGCAGGCAGTAGAGGTTGTCGAAGCCATTGGCGATCAGCATTCTTGCGAAGAGCTCAGCGACGGTCAGCTTCATGGATGCTCCCTTCATTCCGTCCAAGGACTGCAAATCCTGGCTTCCTGCCCGAGCGTTCCGGTCTCTTTGCGGTGGACAATGGTTGTCCAAGGCTGCATTTGCCGGTACCGCTGCAAGGTCATTTCGAAGGCGCATCGCCGCCGGAGGCAAGGCGCCCGTTCTCCGGGCTTTGTCTGTCCGCTTCCGTTGCTGTAACCGGGAGTCGCAAACAGATACAGGTCAAGTTCGATTCCCGCAAGCGGCGCCGGACATCAAGGCTTCGCCGGCGGAGAGCCAGGGCATTGCTCCAAGGAAGTGGTTCATGTCGAATCTGGCCAAACGACCGGTGGCCGGCCGCAGCGCTTGTTTCGGTTGCAGAGTGCAGGTTGCCCGAAACATCCTCAAGCAGGAGAAGGCGGTTGCCGATCGACTTTGAAAGTTTTTCCGACGGCGTGAAGCGATCAGTTGCGCCACATGTCGATCCTGGACACACAGTTCACGCCGTTGAACGGTCGAGCTTGCTTGCGACGACAGTTGACGATTTGTGGGATGCCGTTGCCAACCCAGGGCGACCGTCAAAATGGTTCACTCCGGTCATGGGCGCTCTCAAGGCAGGCGACCTCTTGAGTTGCGTCGGCAAAGGCAACAGCGAATGGGCTCGCGCCGCGGCGGAGTGCAGCCATGCATGCTCCAATGGCGAGCGAAACGAGGCCGGCCAGTGAAACGCCTGTCGCGCCGAAGCTTGGAAATGGCGGCCTCCGCATGCGGTCGCGGGTCAGGGCATGGCCGGACCGGGCTGGCGGAAGCTGGATTCAGCCGCTTCGCCGGCCTCGGCGGAGGAAACGGCGAACCTGTTTCGCTTCCGGATGATGGCCAGCGTCCCTGCTCGGAGTCCGTCGATTGAACGCCGGAATGCCGCGGCCTGTCCTGCGCAAGCTTTCGGGCTATGCACTGGTGACGATTGTCGGCGCCAGCGGCGGGGCGTTGGCCGAGCTGGCGCGACTGCCAATGCCCTACCTCGTGGGCAGCCTCGTGTTTACGGCCGCCTATTCCATTGCAATTGGAACGGTTCGCAACCGTGAAATCGAGTATCCGGAAGCGCTCCGCAAGGTGTTCATGGGCGTGATCGGGGTGATGATCGGCGCGACCTTCGATCAGGAGCTGATCCACACCATTCCAAGCCTGTGGAAATCGCTGCTGGCAATGCTGGTCTTCATTGTCCTGATTCAGTGGCTCCGTTCCTGGTTCTTTTGCCCGGGGGGGGGGGGCGATTGGGCGGCGGGCCAGCACGGTGGGCGGGTACGATGCGGCGACGGCCAAGTACGCAGCGATGCCCGGCGGCTTGGTGGAGTCGGTGGCCCTCGGCATCGAGGCCGGGGGCGATGGCGGAATTCTCGGCGTGCAGCACTTCATCAGGGTATGCCTGATCGTGATTGTTGTGCCTCTGGGCATATCCATTTGGTCCGGTTCGTTGGTGGGAAGCGCGGCCGGGCAGGAGTTTTCGGAGGTGGAAGGCGGATTCGGCGATGCCGCCGTGATTCTGGCGCTGGCCGCGGTGGGCATGGTTGGCGGAAAGGCGCTTCGCATACCTCTTCCCCATTTCATCGGCGGCCTGGCGCTGAGCGCGGCAGTCCATGCCGCCGGCGTGCTGGAAACCCCCAGCCCGCCCTGGCTGCTCGAGACTTCCCAGCTGTTCATTGGCGTCGGGCTAGGCGTAATGTTCTCGACCGTGAGCTTGCCGGTGCTGGTGCGGGCCGCCAAGCTGGGCGTCGTTGCATCGGTGGCGGGGCTGGCAATCAGCATGGCGTTTGCGGGTCTCCTTTCGTTGACCGTGCCGATTGGGTTCGATTCCCTGTTCCTCAGCTTCACCATCGGTGGCGTGACCGAAATGGGCCTGATTGCGCTAAGCCTGGGGATCAGCCCGGTTGCGATAACCGTGCATCACCTGTTCCGCATAATCGTGACGGTTTTCTACGCGCGCCTTCTGAGCCGAATCGGTCGATCCTGACAACGGGATTCGGCTCGTGCGGCTGGTTTCCGCCGCGAATGCCCTGCCGAGCTGTCATGCGCATCCGCTGACTTGCGCGACAACTCTTCCAACCAGTAAAAGCAGCGCGTTGGCGTCACGCGATCTCGCAATGGACCGCTTTGCCGATCGCTGTATCCGTCGATGGAATTCGAAGGGCTGCACCGAGCTCCGGACTGCCGCCCTGTCAAGCGGCCTGTTGTCCCCGTCAGCCACTGCAGCACGCCGATGCAACGCTATTTTTTCCGGAAAGCGCCGGTGAACCAGCGTCTTGCAAGAGCGAACATCGAAACTGCCGGGCACCAACCCGTCGAAGTCAAGGACAGCACGCTTTCCGGCCTCACCCGGGCCAGAAAGGCCGTGACGGCTCCGGCAAGCCCTGCCTTTGCGAGATCGCCAGGCAGAAATGCGGCCGACAATATGCTTGCCTCGCCAATGGCCAAATCCAGCGTTATCGCCATGCCAACGATGCCTGGCATGTAAAGGACAATCATCCCGCCGAACACTGCCGCCCAGGCCGCCCTGAAAAAGACACTGCCGACTTTCATGGCTTCCATTGTCCGGCCGGCAAAATAGGCGGCAAGCGGCCAGCCCAGCAGAAATCCCGCCGAAGGGCCGAAGAACAGGCCCAACCCGCCCCTTCCACCAGCCAGCAACGGGAGTCCGAGCGCGACCAGGCCAATGAACAGCAGGGCGGCAAGTGCGCCAAGCCTGGAACCGAGGATCGTGCCGCAGAGCATTATCCCCATTGTTTGGGCAGTGATGGGAACACCGAATGGAAGCGTGAATGTCGGTATCAGTCCAAGCGCCGCCGTCAGGGCCGCCATCAATGCGACCAGAGCTAATTGTCGTTCCACAGTCCCTCACCGGCTCCGCCGCGAGCCCGACATGCGGCCGCAATGTGTCTGGCGTCGTCGATTGCCATGCAGGCAAGCGAAGGAACGACCCGCCATCCGGCCCGTCTCGTCGATCGGCAACGCCAGGCGTCGAAAAGCAAGCGGCCCTTCTCGGTCATGACCGGGATGAATCTGACAACCAGAGCGACCGAAAGCGCCAGCGCCTGTCCGTGCCGTCTCGGAAACGGCAAGGCCCTCATGGCTCGCCGCAGGAGCGACAGCATGTCGTCAAGCCTCGTTGTCATTGTCACCAGGTTCGCCAATGCGACCGCGGCCACGAGCTTCAGGCCGGTGACGACGCCCAGGAGAATCTCGCCGCCAACGGCATTCCAGATCAGGACAACCGCCAGAAACCAGACCAGCGGACGCAGCCGACGCAGAGCGGCGAACAGCAACCAGATCCCGGGCATGACATGGAGAGCCGCCACAAGCACAAACGCGGCCGCAACCAGCCATGGCTCGCTGAACAGGTACAGCGCCATTGTGAACAGGAGCAGGAAGACCAGTTTCGGTCCCGCCGCAATTTCGTGGTAAACGGTCCTAGCCGGACACGTCAAAGACAGCATCGGATTCCCCCAGCCTTTCCATTTCGCGGTCGAATTCATCCAACACGGCGCCCGGGGGACCATCCCTGCGAATTCGTCCCCTGTCAAGCCAGATGATTCGGTCGTAGCCCGACAGCAGTTCGGTTTCGTGCGTAATCATGATCACGGCCTGGCCCACCTCGTCCAGGAGCCGGTGCAGTCTGCGGGCCGTTGGCCGGTCCGGCCCGGTGAACGGTTCGTCCAGCACAAGCAGTTCGGGCTCCATGATCAGGATGGCGAGCAGGCAAACCAGATGGCGCTGTCCCTGCGAGAGTTGATGAACCAGCCGTTCACCCCAGCCGGGCTTCCCAAAACGCTTGAGGAGGCGCTGAGCGGACCGTTGGGCGTCCGCCTTTGCCATGCCAAGATTGATCGGGCCGAAGGACATTTCCTCGATCACGGTCGGAAAAATGATTTGATGGTCGGGATTCTGGAAGACCATGCCGACCGTCCGTATGGCTGCATGCCTGTCACGGAACGGGTCGGAGCCGTTCAAGCGAACCGTGCCGCTGGAAGGAGCCTCGAGTCCGCCCACAATTCTTGCCAGTGTGGACTTGCCGGAGCCGTTGAGGCCGACGATCCCGACACGATGCTGCTCAATCTCGGCAGTTATCCGATCCAGAACGGTGCGTCCGGCCATGCCTAGCGAGACATTGTCGAGCGATATGCTGTAGGAGCCCTTCCGCCCACCAAAATCCCGGTTCACGTGGCGGACACTCCTGCAGCTACCGGTCCGATCGCCCGCGAACTGCCGCTGCGGCGACTGTGGCATCGCATTGCACGCTGCCGCCGTTGGGCCTATACATCCGCGGGGCGGCCTGACGCCACAACACGGGACCTCCGTTGTGTCGGAAACGCGCGCAGCGAAATGCCATGCTGCCAGACAGTTCTCGTTTTCTTCCGGTCATTCTCGTTTCATGGAACAATCTCTTAGAGAAAAGGTCAAGCGGCTGCAGGCCAGAATCTCCGAACTTGAGAGCCGGCTTGCGGCCGTTGCCGAGTCCGGCGGCAGCCCCGGCCGAATTTCGCCGCTGGCTCCCGAGAAGGGCTTTCCTCGTCTGCCACGCGTTCCCGGCGTCAGCTATGCTGCATGCACGGCGGGCATCAAGAGCCGGAGCCGAAGCGACGTGATGCTTGCCGGCATTTGCCCGGGAAGCACGATGGCCGGCGTGTTCACGCAGTCGGCGACGCGCTCGGCAGCCGTCGAGGATTGTCTTCACAAGCTGCGGCGCCATTGCGCAAGGCCCGAAGGGCGGGACGGGTTTGCCGTGCTCGTGAATTCCGGAAACGCCAATGCCTTCACCGGCTCGGTCGGCTTTGAAACGGTTGATCGGCTGTGCGCCGAAGCTGCCTCGATTCTGGGAATCCCTGCCTGCAACGTCCTCACGGCCTCTACCGGAGTCATTGGCGAGAGGCTTGACGAATCTCTGATCACGGCGGTGCTGGAGCAGCTTGCCGGCGGCCTCGATCCGGACGGAATCGCCGATGCGGCCCGCGCAATAATGACGACCGACACGTTCCCAAAGGGGGCAGGCGGCAAGTTCGAAGTCGGTGAATCCGAGATCGCCATTGCCGGAATTGCCAAGGGGTCGGGCATGATCGCGCCTGACATGGCCACCATGCTTTCGTTCGTGTTCACGGACGCGGCGGTCGAGCAGACACTGTTGCAGTCCATTGTGGCCGGCGCGGCTTCCACCACCTACAATGCCGTCAGCGTCGATGGAGACACATCGACCTCGGACACGGTTCTGGTGGCGGCCACGGGCCGTGTTCGGGGTCCGCGCATCGAGGATGCGCAATCGAGCTCGGCGCGGCAGTTCGCCTCGGCGCTGGAGCAGGTGTTCGCAGACTTGGCACAGCAGATTGCCCGCGACGGGGAAGGCGCCTCCAAGCTTGTTGAGGTCAGAGTTGTCGGCGCCGCAACCGACGGCGATGCCGACAGGGTGGCTAGGTCGATAGCCAATTCCCCTCTCGTCAAGACCGCCGTCGCCGGCGAGGATCCGAACTGGGGAAGAATCGTCATGGCGGTCGGCAAGTCCGGCGCACGCGTGGAGCGCGATTTGCTGGCCATCAGCTTCGGAGACGTCTTGGTGGCCGAAAGGGGTCAGGTCGCGCAGGGCTATCGCGAGGCCGACGGCGCCCGCTGCATGCGCAGTTCGGAGATCTTGATTTCGGTGGACCTGGGAATGGGCACCGGGTCGGCGCGCGTCTGGACCTGCGATTTCACCCGCGAATACGTTGCCATCAACGCCGACTACCGTTCATGAAGCTGGTTCTGGTGGCCGCCGTCGCGCTGCTCGACCGCGACGGCAGGGTGCTCATAGCCAGACGTCCGCCCAACGGCTTTCTAGGTGGATTGTGGGAGTTTCCCGGAGGCAAGGTCGAGAAGGGCGAAACCCCGGAGGAGGCGCTGTTGCGAGAGTTGCGCGAGGAGCTGTCCATCGACACCTGGCAGAGCTGTCTGGCGGCGCTGACCTTTGCCAGCCACAGCTATCCGCAGTTTCATTTGCTGTTGACGCTGTTCGTGTGCCGCAAATGGACCGGGCAACCGGTGGCAAGGGTTCACAGCGAACTCAAATGGGTCCGTGCAAGGGATCTCGTCAAGTACCCGATGCCGCCGGCCGACAAGCCTCTGCTGCCGATACTGAGGGACTGGCTGCACTGACCACGGCGTCGGTTGCCTGGCGCCGTCAAGCCCAGCCGGCAAGATTCTCGATGACGAGGCTTTCCAGCATGTCGATGTGTTGCGGGCTGTCGTTGAGGCAGGGCAGGTAGGCAAAGCGCCGCCCGCCCGCGGAAATGTACTCGTCGCGGATCTCATCCTGAATTTCCTCCAGGGTTTCGATGCAGTCCGAGGCAAATCCCGGCGCCATGACAGCCAGCCGCTCGCAGCCGCCCCTTGCCAGTCGAACCACCTCCTCAACCGCATATGGCTTCAGCCACTCCTCGGAACCGAACCGGGACTGGAAGGCCACGGACAGCCGCTCGCCGCTCCAGCCAAGCCGCTGGCGCAGCAGGCGCGCTGTCTTCATGCAATGGCAATGGTATGGATCGCCTTCGAGCAGATAGCGCCTTGGCAGTCCATGAAACGAGACCAGCAGCTTCTGGGGCTCGAATTCGAGATTCGGCCATTCATCCTCAACGGAACTGGCCAGGGCGTCGATGTATTTCGGATGGTCGAAATAGGGTTCGACCACGCGAATCGCTGGCTGCCACTTGGTTGTCCTGAGCGACTTGAACAGCTGGTCGCAGGCGGTGGCGGTCGTTGTCGCGGAGTATTGCGGATAGAGCGGGAAGTACACGATGCGGCGACATCCGGCAGCCAGCATCCTCTCCAGCGCCGATTCAACCGACGGATTCCCGTAGCGCATGCAGAAATCCACCAGGACCCGGTCTCCAAAGCGCGTCTCAAGCCGCGCCGAAAGCAGGTCGGACTGCCGCCTGGTGATCGTGAGCAGAGGGCTTTCGTCGTCCTCTTCGTTCCAGATTGTCCGATAGGCCTTGCCGGAAGTGAACGGCCGCTTGGACAGCACGATCAACTGCAGGATGGGCTGCCACTTCCAGCGAGGGTAGTCGATGACCCTGCGGTCCGAGAGGAATTCATTCAGGTATCGGCGCATCGCCAGGTAGTTCGTGCTGTCCGGCGTGCCAAGATTGGCGATCAGGACGCCAGTCCTGCCGCGGGCAACTTGCGGGTGGTCGGGAGGCGAGTTGGTCGGCCGAGACTTGTGCACCGAATCCATGTCGCCACAATCTGAGGAAGTCGACAAGTGCAATGTCTCCTTGTCAGGGCAGTTGGGGAAAGGCGGCGCCTTCCCGTTGCGTGAACAAACTCCGATCGTGTCGAATCTGAACGCATGGTTCCCAGCGCCTGCGGCCTATTGCCTTGGGAAACGTCATGGCGCAATCATCCCGGTCAACAAAGGCAGGTCTCAGTTTGTACGAGTTCGCCGCATTGTCAATTGGCGGCGCATCTCGCCATTGCCTGCCAGCGGGCCAAGTCCTTGTTGCGATGGCAACGACAGCGAGTGACTGGCACAGCCAAGGGCGAGTCGGCATTGTGACTGCGCACTGTAAATCACCGCCGATGGAAAGTGAACTCCTTGACGGGCGCCAAGCGACCGTCGCCTTGGAAGGCGGATCACGGGCTGTAATTTCCTTGGCAAGCCCGCATTGGGCAAAGGCCTCGCCTGCACTCCCAAATCCTTCGGTTTCCTGCCTGATTCGCCGCGTGGACACTGGTCGCCGAAGGTCGCAAGCCTCCTCCCCGGCATTGACCAGGATGCCAGTTCAAAACTGCGACGTGGACTTGTCCTCGGCAAAAGGCGCGGTGAAGGAAGTCCGGCCAGGAGGCAGGGCAGCCGAATCGAGAGCCTTCAGCTTGTCGGCTGTGTCCCGCGGAAATGGGCATTGAGCGCCATTGTTGCCAAGCGTTGCCCAGATGGCCCGCGACCGGCCGATTCGTGCCGGATCAACTTGGCTTGCAACAGCACATGACCATCCTGGAAGAGTCTGCAGGCCCGCAACCCATTGACCGCAAACGGAAAACGCAGAAAACAGAGCCGAAATTCGGCTGGAACGTCAACTTACACCCTCATCAAGGTGTTCTGATCCAGGAGATAGTCTCGATTGATCAACAAACCAGCCGCCCCGATCAGGCGAGCGTCACGTCCGATCTGCCCAGGCTCCACGGCTGGCATGTGAACGCCTTGCAAATCGGTCAATCCAAGTTGCCTGACGACCTCGTCGACGAGCCGGCGCTTGACCATCGACGGGAGCGCTCCATCGATGACGACGGCATCGAAATCCAGGATCGACAGGGAAGACACAACGGCGTGGGACATGCTCTTGCCTGCCCTTGTTAGCCATTGCTCCAAATGCTCCCCGAATTCAGTCCAGTCGGTTTCTTCAAGGTCGACTTTCGCCGGATCAATTCCGGCCCTTTCGAGACTTCGCTTCAGCACAATCAGGGATGCATGATCTATAAGCCGGTCGCCGCCATCCATGTCGGGGACGCGCATCGGGCCAAAACCGCCGGCGTTGCCTCGTCTGCCTGGAAAGACACTTCCATTCAACACGACGCCGCCGCCAATGAAGGTGCCCACAAAGAAGTAGATCCAGTCCTGTTTCTCGAAATGTTCGCCAAAGATCTGTTCGGCCCTGCATGCTGCAGTTCCGTCGTTTTCAACTGAGACGGACCAGGGAACCTTTCTGGCCAGGCTCTCTGCAATGTCAAAGTCACGCCAGGCTTGCAGTTCTTCCTGTGGGGCGCCAAATTCGTCTGTCCAACTCCAGAGCTCGTAGGGCATGGCCACCGCCATTGCCGTGACCTTGTTGCAGGGAGTCCTGGCCGAACGAAGGAGTGGCGTCATCATCCTCCCGACAAAGTCCATAACGTTTGTGGGGACGGGATAGGTGTAGACTTCGCGCACTTGGGACAGGATCTCGCCAACAAAGTTGACGACCGCGAGTTCGGCGCTTCGCCGACCGATCTTCAGGGTGACGTATTTGTGGGCATCCGGGTTGATGCGCATCGGCGTTGACGGCTGGCCAATTCGGCCAAGTATTCGGTCGCCGCGGACAATCAGGCCGCTTTCTTCAAGCGCCCTGAAAATGACGGATGTTGCGTTTGCAGACAGCCCGCTTGCACGTGTTGCCTCCGCCTTGGTCATCTCCCCATTGCGACGCACAAGCTGCAGCAGGAGGCGCTTGTTGTAGTCCCTCATTGCAACCTGGTTGGTTCCTCTTTGCAACTTGGAACTCATGAAGCTCTCGTTGACTTGCTGCCGACCCTGCCCGGAGCCTTGATCGAGCAGTTGCGTCGGCCTGGTTGTTTCCTGGCTGTGTGGACGCTCCCGGTCGTGTGCACCGTCATCTGGAGACAGAACCACTATCCCTTTACGGCGCCTGCCGTCATCCCGCTTACGATAAGACGGTTTGCGGCAAGAGCGAACACGATTACTGGAGAAACAATCAGCACGGAATATGCTGCGATGATGCCGTATTCCACCCCGGCTTCTGCACCGCCCAGGAACCGGGTGATTCCCACCGTAAGCGGTTGTGCATTCGAGCCTGCCAGGAACAATGCGAAGAGATACTCGTTCCAGGACATGATGAACACGAGTATGGCAAGTGCGATGATGCCGGGGCGCACCACCGGAAGCGTCACGTTCCAGAACAGATTCCATGGTGAGCAGCCGTCGATTATGCCGGCCTTTTCAAGTTCGGGGGGAACGGACTCGAAGTAGCCAATCAGCATCCAGGTGGCAAACGGAATGTGAATTGCGAGATGTGCAAGCAGTAGGCCGGCTCGCGACCCGGCCAAGCCCAGATTGACGTAGACAAGGAACAGCGGCAGCGCAAGCACCACATATGGAATGAACCGCATTGCGAGCACCCCGAACGACACAACCGACTTTGCGCGTCCCGAAATCTTGGTCAGGCCGTAGGCCATCGGCACGCAGACCACGAGCGTGATGACCACGGCCGCGGACGAAATGATGACCGAGTTTTGGAAGAAGAACCAGAAGGCGCCACGCGTGAATGCCTGGCTGAAGTTCGTGAGCGTGAAGTCTCTCAACAGCAGGAGGTCGAGTGGCGACCGAAAGAGCGCCGTCGAGTTGAAGGAGGCCGCAATGAGCATCACCGGCGGAAGAACCGAATATATGAGCCACACGCCGAGCATGCCGTGCAGCAACACGACCAGCAACCGGCGCCTGGTGCGGGGCGAGATCATTCCTCGTGCTCCAGGACGCGGCGATACACGGTGATGTAGATCCACGCCGCGACCGCCATGATGATGAACATGGAAAAAGCGATTGAATTTCCCATGCCCATGTCCTGGTTGGCGATGCCACGATCGTAGGCGAAGATCGACAGCACGGTCGTGGCACGTCCCGGTCCACCCCCTGTCAGCGACCAGATCATGTCAAACTCCCGGAACGCCGAAGTGATGAGAATGATGGATATGAACAGCATGTGCGGACGAAGCATCGGAAGCACGATGTACCACAGCAACTGGATCGGACCCGCCCCGTCGGTTCTTGCCGCCTTGAAGAGTTCATCCGGAATGGTCGTAAGCGCGGCATAGAACACAAGTATCGCAAGCGGGGTCAGGTGCCACGAGTTGCTGACAATTGCAGCGGCAAGCGCCGTCTCGCGATCAAGCAGCCAATACGGTGATGGACCGCCAAATGCGCCAAGAATTGAATTGATGACGCCAAACTCCTGCTGCCACATGAAAAAGCGCCACGCAATTCCCGCGACAACGGGTGTAACCACAAATGGGACGAGGAAGAGCGCGAGCCAGGTCGGGCGCAGGCGCACCTGGCGTGAACTCAGCATGAACGCGACGAGAAGCCCAAGCACGATGGAGAGCACGAGGCAGCCAAGCGTGAATAAGACGGTGGTTTTGAGAGCGTTGATGTACAGCGGGTCGCGAAACGCCCGAAGGTAGTTCGCGAGTCCGACAAAGGCCTGATCGTCGAACCGGTAGAGAAACACCCGGTGGATGCTGTAGCGGAAGGCCATGAACAGCGGCACGGAGACGATGAGTGTCATCAGCAGGAGACCGGGCGCGAGAAACCACCACCCCCGCGTGAAGCTTGAACGCATGTTTGTCATGGCTGCCCTTTGCCGCGACCGTGGACGAAGTCCCTTCCCCCGGAGCTGCCGGGGAAAGGGAAAATACGCTTTCTACTCGAGGTATCCTGCCGCCTTGAATGCCTCGGTCATGTTCGTGACCCATCGCTCCTGAGCCTGTTCAGGCGAAAGGTCGCCGGAATAGACGTCGGTGATGTAGTCCGTCGCGCCGCCCCACATGACGGCACCGTACTCCGGAATTCCCTGACGGATGAACACCGACTGGAGAACCTGCTCAAAGGTGGGCAGAAATTCCGTGTAATACGGCCTGAGGGTGCGCAGTTCCTCGCTTTGGAAATGGGCCTTGCGTGAGAATTGCAGGCTTCGCTTTCCCCACTCAACCTCGTTGTCCTGCAGCATCCACTTGAGGAACTTGAACGCCTCGTCTGCATTCGGCGTGTCGAATATGAACACGCCGCCGCCACCGAGGAACGGTGTGCCTTGCGTGAATCCCTTGAGATTGCCTTCCCAAAGGGGCAAGGTGGTGTAGCCGACGTTGCCCGTGGCGTCCCCACCCTCGGTCTCGACGATGCCGACGCCCTGTGGCCACATGGTTGCCATTGCGAGGCGACCGTCGCGGAACATTTCAAGCCCTTCCAGGAATCCCCAGTTCTGAGCCTCCCGCGGGGCGGTGTTCTTCGCGAGGTCAACGAAGTACTCGGCGACCTCGTTCACGATCGGGTGGCCAACGTCGGGCTGGAAGTCATCGTCCCAGCCGCTGATGCCAGCGGAGTAGAGGACAACTATGAAACTGCGAGTTATCCCGACGCCGGCGCCGAGCGCGTCGGTCCAACCGTAGAGATCACGCTCAAGTTCCTCGCCCGCCAGCATCTCGCCGGCATCACGGGTGAAGAATTCCGCGACCTCCCGCAACTCGGCAAACGTCCCTGGAGCTTCGAGCGCTCGTCCAAACTGCGCCTCGAAGGCAGCCTGCTCGTCCGGATGCGAGAACCAGTCCGCACGATAGATGAGCATTGGTGCGGCCGGTGTCGTCGGAAGAGCAATGTATTCGCCCTCGCGGGCGCTTGAGGTCATGTGGCTGTTGACCACGAGGTCCGGATAGGCGCTCACGTCGAAGCCGTGCTTCTCGATGAAGGGGGTAAGGTCAAGGACATGCGGCGCGAAGGTGCCGAACCAGCCCGGGCTGTGGTACCCCATGTCCCAGCGGTTGGTGTTGCCGATTGCCTCGATGGACATTTGATCGCGAAGTTGATTGGCCGGCAGGATCTCGCCTATGACCTTGATGCCGGTCTCTTCCTCGTAGCGAGGCGCAAAGTACTCGACAACGGCGTCTGCTTCCGCACCGGGATGCAGGGCCCAGCGCAACGTGATGTCCTGCGCCGCGGCCTGGGTTGCAATTGCGGCCGACATGGCAAGCGCAACCAATGTAAATTTGTATGGATTCATGATGTCACCCTCTTGTTAATTCCTTGTGAATTAAATAAACTGTTTTTTCGAAGCTGTCAAATCGGGAGTTCGAAAATTGCAGATTGCAGTCTGCCGATGAGACCGGCCTCGCCATGGCTGATCATTGGGCAGTCGTCCCGACGTGGTTCGCTCCCGGAGGGCAGGAGTTCGAAAGTCGACATGTCCAGCCACGAACGCAATGTTGGCGCTGCCGTTGACATCCGTGGTGAAACGTTCTCAATTTGTGCGGCATGACCGGCGCCGTGAAAGGAGATTGGCATTGGCCCAAATTCTTTTGAAGAATCTGCGCAAGACCTACGGCCAGACCCAGGCCGTCAGGGGCATTGATCTCGCCATCGCACACAAGGAGTTCGTCGCGCTTGTCGGCCCGTCAGGCTGCGGCAAGACCACGACGCTGCATATGATTGCCGGCCTTGAAGAAGTTACAGGCGGAGAGATCTTCATCGGCGATCGCCTGATCAACGATGTGCCGCCGAAGGATCGCGACATTGCGATGGTCTTCCAGAACTACGCCCTGTATCCGCACATGACGGTCGAGAAGAACATGTCCTTCGGCCTGCGTCTGCGCAAGTTCCCGCACGCGGAGATTGTCCAGCGAGTCAACCACGCTGCCGAAATACTCGACATCGGCGATCTCCTGCAGCGTCGTCCGAGGCAGCTGTCCGGCGGTCAACGACAGCGTGTGGCCATGGGTCGGGCCATCGTGCGCAATCCCGAGGCTTTCCTGTTCGACGAGCCGCTGTCGAATCTGGACGCAAAGCTGCGCGTGCAAATGCGCACTGAAATCAAGAAGATCCACAACCGGGTGCAGACAACCGTCATCTACGTGACGCATGACCAGGTGGAGGCCATGACCCTGGCGGACCGCATCGTGGTCATGAATCAGGGGATTATCGAGCAGGTGGGTCCGCCACAGGAGATGTACGAGTCGCCGAAGACACGTTTCGTCGCCGGCTTCATCGGTTCGCCGGCAATGAACTTCCTGCCTTGCAGGATTGCACGGCAAGGCGCGGCCCTCGGAATTCGACTGTCGGATGACATCACCCTGAACATGTCCATCGAACAGTCAAGACGTTACAGCGCCCATGTCGACAAGGACATGGTCTTCGGCATTCGACCTGAACACATTACCGAGCGGCGGCTGCATTCCAGCGGGAACCAGCTGGACATTGGCTGTACAGTCGAAGTCCTGGAACCCATGGGCATGGACACGATGGTGTACATGAACATCGACGGAACCGAGGTGACTGCCCGCGCTGCGCCGCGGTCGGTCAGCAATCCCGGCGAGACCATGATGTTCACAATCGACTTGAACCACATGCACTTGATCGACCCCGCCACGGACAAGGTGGTATAGGTGCCGGATCATCGGACACTGACGCTGGATCGATCGGAACCTCCGGTTTTGCATTCGTCTCGTCGTTATGGGCGCCTCACGCCTCATGTAGTTTTTCGTGCACGGATCCCGGGGAATGTCATTGAAAATTCTGCCAGCTTCCGCCCGGTCTCGCTCCGGTTTCGAGGAAAGCGTCTCTTGGGATGCCACGGTGGGTGTCCAGTTACAGGCGAATGGATGCTGCAAGACGGAACGGGACATCAACTCATCGTTCGATTGGACCGAGAAGCACGGCATGGGCGGGCCTTGAAGGTGTCGCGCCCGGGACGAGGCCATCCGCTTTCCTGATGACGATCAGTTGCAAATTGGCCAGGGAGCGACTGCCCGGAAGGCTTGAACCATGCGAAGGCAATTGCCAAAGTCGAAAGGATGATGGTCGAGCGGAATTCCTGAACGCCCTGAAAAGCCATGCATGCGACCGAATTGCCAAGCCAACCACATGTCCGCCGCCTCACGTCACTCTTTCCCAACATGGTCACGCTGCCATGGGCATGAACAACAGGATGCAGAAGGCTTGGCTGAGAGCCGTGTTGCCCAATTCTCCGACTCATCGGCTCGGAGCGCAACGGCCTGTCCGGGCCGTCCTTCCCAATCTCGATCCTGGAATTTCGGGAGACGGGCATGACAAGGGACTGGTCACGAGATGATTCTTGGCATTGATCTCGGAACATCTGCAGTGAAGGCGGTGTTCTGCAAGCGGCGCAGGGTCGTCGCGTCCCATTCGGTGTCCCTGGTGACAACGTCGCCAGAGCCAGGGTGGAGCGAGCAGGATGCGGCGCAATGGTTGTCGGCGTTGCACGAGGCGGTGCGAGGGCTTCTGTCCATGCCCGAACTGAACGGAGCCAGGGTAAGCTGCATCGGCCTTTCCGGACAGATGCACAGTGCGGTGCTTCTTGACCGCAAGCTGGACGTCCTGAGGCCGTGCATCCTCTGGAACGACAGCCGGTCGCATGATGAATGCAGTGTACTGCGACAGCGCGTTCCCGACATCGGCTTGCTCTCCGGCGTGCTGCCGCTTCCCGGCTTCACGGCGCCGAAGATCATGTGGGTCGCACGGCATGAGCCGGACATTCACTCTCGAATTGCACATGTCCTGTTGCCCAAGGACTTTCTCGGTCACTACCTGCACGGAAATCTCGTGACGGATTCCTCTGACGCTGCCGGCACCCTGTGGCTTGACCAGAAACGTCGCAGATGGTCGCGGAGACTCTGCGAAGCGAGTTCAGCCCGGGAAGAGTGGCTGCCGGAGATCCGTGATGGGCATGAAATTGCCGGATACCTGCGACCGGCAGCGGCGAAGGTGCTCGGCCTTGAGCCAAACATCCCGATTGCCGCCGGTGGCGGAGACGCTGCAACCGGCGCAGTCGCCATTGGCGCAACCGAAGCCGGGAGCGGATTTGTTTCTCTGGGCACTTCGGGACAGTTGTTCATGACAACAAGCGACTACACCCCGAATCCCGATCGGTTTGTCCATGCGTTCTCACATACCGTTCCAAACCGGTGGTACCAGATGGCCGCGATGCTGAACGGCGCCCGCCCGTTGAGCTGGCTGTCGGGCATCCTCGGCCGCGATGTCTCGGAAGTTGTCGAGTTGGCGGCAGGAGCGGACACCAGCCGGATACCGCTGTTCCTGCCCTACCTGACCGGTGAGCGCAGCCCGCATGGCGACCCGCACATACGGGGTGCATTCTACGGGCTTGAAGACCACACCGACACCTCGGCAATCTGCCGTTCGGTCATCGATGCAATTGCATTTTCATTTGCAGATGCGGTGGACAGCTTCGACGGTCAAATCCAGAAGGTTCCGCACCTGCTGGCAATTGGTGGAGGCGCGACCAGTGATCTGCTGTTGCAGACGATCTCTGACGTGACCGGGAAGACACTGTTGAGAGCGCGGGATGCCGATGGCAGCCCGGCCTTCGGTGCAGCCCTGCTCGCAGGGTTGGCAGCAGGCCAGATCAAAGTCTCGGAACTGACGATTCCTCCCGAAACCGATCGACGGTTTGTCCCTCGTCCCGATCACGGCCTGGAGGGCAGGCTGGCGAAGTTTCGCCAACTGTATCTTGCCTTGAAGGGAAGCGTCTAAACGATATCCGGCGGCTCCCTGGCGCCGGTCATGCGCATGCAATGGATGCGAAGGCGATGGGAACTGTCGAAGCAGCCGCTGCGCCGGACATGGACCAGCCGGAATCATTCCTGCGAGCAGCAGGCGGCTGCTGCCAGAACTGTAGCAAGCGCAGCAGCGGGTGAATCACCTCCACCCAGAGTGCAATGCAGTCTGTGGCGTGGTTGCAGCAGCGCCCCATTGATGCAGTGATTTCTCGCAGCGCTCAACTGGATGGAGAATTTTCCGGGAGGGCACGCCCTGAACTTGGCGGAGCCTCGGCAGAATCAGTCCGGACGCGTACGTTTGCCTCCATGCACCGTCGGCTCGCTGCACCATTGCAACCGCAGCCTATCCAGCGGAGTTGCAATTGCGGCGGGAAGACCGAGCAAGTCCACAAGCACGGCGAGATCAAGATCGCGCCTCGCCGGGTCACGATAGGCTTCGTTGGCGGGCAGAAATCTCCGTCCTATGAATGCATCGAAAATGCCGTCTACCTTGGCCGCAGA
>MKWU01003072.1_pt1 | contig 22952 bp, 21 predicted proteins | sample 809101 | NCBI WGS metagenome assembly MKWU01 (sample SAMN05860141, study PRJNA318959) | sponge metagenome | host: Aplysina aerophoba | place: Slovenia: Piran, Adriatic Sea, Gulf of Piran | collected 2013-05-07 | reverse complement strand
CCCCGCCGGCGACCGGTTCGCCCGGTTGTCTTTGACGCTAACCGACAACGCCGGCACCGACCGAAAAAGGATCAACCTGCGCATCGCCGACGGCGACGACCACCTGTTCCGTCACCCCACCTACCGACACTCCTACGTCTTCATATCCCCGCCCAGCAACCTCCAACCAACCCGCAACACGCCAACATTCACCCCAACTTTCACCCCAACCCCAACCGTGCCCCCAACCACAACCGCACCCCCCGACACCGACGGGACTGACGGCGATGGGACTGACCCCGACGACACCGACACCGACGAGACGGACGAGACCGACACCGACGGTGCTGACGACAACGGCACGGACGAGACCGAAACCAGCACCGACGCTGGCACCGACGAAACTGACGCTGACTCCGGCGACGGGGCTGTGCAAACCGCGGGGTTCACCGATGTTGATTCTGCAAGCAGCCACGCCCCCAACATCGACGCACTATACGCCGCTGACATAACCGAAGGTTGTAGTAGCGACCCGTTGCGCTACTGCCCCAACGACCCCCTAACCCGCGCTCAGATGGCATCGTTCCTAGTGCGCGCCCTCGATCTGGAACCCGCGCAACCGGCCGGGTTCACCGATGTTGATTCTGCAAGCAGCCACGCCCCCAACATCGACGCACTATACGCCGCTGACATAACCGAAGGTTGTAGTAGCGACCCGTTGCGCTACTGCCCCAACGATCCCCTCACCCGCGCCGAGATGGCAACCTTCCTAGTGCGCGCCCTCGATCTGGAACCCGCGCAACCGGCCGGGTTCACCGATGTTGATTCTGCAAGCACCCACGCCGCCAACATCGACGCGCTCTACGCCGCGGGCATAACCGAAGGTTGTAGTAGCGACCCGTTGCGCTACTGCCCCAACGACCCCGTAACCCGCGCCGAGATGGCATCGTTCCTAGTGCGCGCGTTGGACCTTTCAACCCCGTGACAACCCTGACCAGTCCCCTTGACCTGAAAGCGGCCGAGCGGTTGGTGTCGGATCTGCAGCGATGAGGGCAACCCCAGAACTCGGCGGCGGTCACTCGGCGACCAGGTGTGAGTCTGTCCTCAACGATACCAGGCGTGTTGTGTGTAACGTGCTTCGCGTTCAGCGCGGATTGCGTCAACGGCCGATTCTCTCACGGAGATGCGCTCGAATGCTGCGACCCGTTCGATCAGTTCCCTCCTTGTCGGACGTTGCATTGCACGAAGCAATTCGCTCAGCGCGTACTCCGAGAGTGAGTGCCCCTCAATGGCGGCACGGGCCTTAAGTTGGCGGTGGAGTTCGTCAGGTACGTTTCGGATCTGCAGCGAGGTCATGCAATCAGCATAAAAGCAAGCAATCTGCATGTCAACGGCTGACGACAATTTGGGCGCTGACATGAAAGTGAACTGTCCTGTCCCTGCTGGCCGAGCAAGTGACCGGTGACGGTTGCCGTTGGCCGCACGCACCGAGAAAATTGAGGGCACCGGCATGCACCCCCAGCGGATCTCTCGCGTTCGGGCGCGGACCCTCACCCCCCGACTCCGACCTCAAACGCGAAGGGCGACAATTCTCGGGTAGAGACGCTCAACCACAGCTTCACAGTACAACTGCCAACCTAGTTTTGACCGATCTGCCGCTGGTTTTTTGGCCGATTTGCTGCGATGGTACCGCTCAATCGGCCGACGCTTAGCTCCGCGTGGTCACTTGTCACGCGCAACGAGCCCGCTTCCTCGGGCTCTGAGTCAACCGATGGTGACGGTCACCGAGCGGGTGTCGTTGAAGACTGTCTCAATCAGGGCCGCGCCGGTGGCGCCGAGCGGATCGTTAATTGCCCATAGCCGGCGGCGCCGCGCTGTCAAGGACTAGCAACATGTCAGAACACGCGCCCTGACTCGCGCCTCGTTGTTGCAAGTGCTTCCATGAGGTAGCGCCCCGTCTCTTCTCTTTCTCGGTCATCGCCGATCTGGGACACAACCTTGAGCGCGTTCAGCGCGGCTGTCGCGTACGCAGACTCGGTGGCGGGTCGTTTCGTGTAACGCTCTGCACTGACGAAGTGACGCGCTCCTGTAACGGTCCCTTTCTTGCCAGTCTTCTCCCACCCTAGTTTCTCCATTTTCAGCTTGACGGCCACGCCGACGGTCTGTCGGAAGCGATTTGATTCCACTGCTGAGGCGATCTTCGGGTCGGATTCAATGAACCGCACGACACCGGCTAGAGCAGGTTTGTCAAACGACTCAGCGTCGATCAATCGCTGTTCGTTCGCCGGGTCGTTGAGCAATAAAAAAGACGCTCGAAGGCGCTACGGTGCTCTTGGAGTTGGTCTCCGTACTTAACGGCATGGGGGTCACGGGTGAAGTCTTCGGCACTCAGGCGCATCATTACGTTGCTCATGGGTTGGTGTCTAGACCAAGATATTGTAGATGTCAGCAATATTTCGGTCTAAGTCCCCGTCACATTGTTGTTGATCCCGGGGTGAAGCTCAGGTTGCCGTGGGTCGCCCCAACCCGCTCTTCACCCCGGCACCAGGTGTGGAGCACCGCTTTCATGGTGCCGTCGAGTGCGACTGCCTCACGCCGCCACATCCAGAGTCCGTCGGCACAGTTGTGGAACTGTCCGCTGAAACCCCGGCCACCATTGACGCTGCGGTCCGGTGACCAGACCACCCAACCGTGCAAGGTTGCGTAGCAACGAACGGCAGTCTTCGACTGAGACAGTGGCGTCATCGGCACCAGTCAATCGGGACCCTCCTAGATATCTGGTTTGCATCAATCACCAATACCAGCAGGGCTTCGACCCGAACTCAAGAACCCCCAAACACCCCATCCCAAATTTGCGCGCAGGCTCGCTCTTGCACCCGCCGAACTTACACTGCGGCACCCGAACGCCTTACTGCGTGACAATTCTGTTCAAGGTTCGGTGTTTGGGTGGTTTGTTGGCGCGCCATATTCGGTAGGCTTACGCTTCGTGTCAGACTTTCTTCGTAGCTATCTAACAGTTGGCATCTTTGGCCTCGCCGGGGTCGCCCTTGTTGCCACCTTCCTCGGCTTGGGTCGCATATTTAGACCCACTAACCCGACCCCGCAAAAGCTCACGACCTACGAGTCGGGCGTTGACCCAACAGGCGATATGTGGAGCCAAACCAACATCCGCTACTACGTTTTCGCGTTGCTTTTTGTGATGTTTGACGTGGAAGCCGTGTTCATTTTCCCGTGGGCGATGCGCCTCGAATCTTACGGAATGTTTGGTCTCATTGAGATGGCGATTTTCATATATATCTTGCTCTTGGGGCTGCTTTACGCTTGGCGCAAGGGGATGCTGCGATGGGTTTAGTTGAAGCGGGCAAGGTACCGAAGCCGTTGACTTCGCTGCTCAACATGAGCCGCAAATACAGTCTGTGGGCATATCAGTGGGGGCTTGCGTGTTGCGCGATTGAGATGGGAGCGGCCTTCGGTTCACCCCGATACGACGTGATGCGGCTTGGAGTAATTCCCTTGCCGGCGAGCCCGAGGCAGTCCGATTTGTTGATCGTTTCGGGAACGGTTACCGACAAGATGGCTCCCGCGGTGCGGCGTCTTTACGAGCAAATTCCCGAGCCGAAATACGTGATTTCGATGGGGTCGTGCGCTAATTGTGGTGGCCCTTACTGGGATTCTTATTCGGTGACTAAGGGTGTGGATCAGATAATTCCGGTGGACGTTTATGTACCGGGCTGCCCGCCCCGTCCTGAAGCTTTGCTTGAGGGCATCGTGTTGCTCCAAGAACGTATCCAAAATGAAGACATGGCAGAGCGTTGGCGCGGTGATAGAGGTGATCCGATTGTCGTCAACTGAAACAATTGACGCAGTCGACACCCCTGACGCGGCGACAGACGAGGACAACACCGATGCCGTGCGTGCGGCGATGCTTGGCGAACTCACTGACGAGTTGGGCGATGCTTTGGTTGGTTCACACATTGCTGCGGGGGTAGACATAACGGTTCGTGTGGACGCTGAGGCGTGGGCTGAAACTGCCGCATTCTTGAAGGACGGTATGGGTTTTGCGTATTTCAATTTTTTGAGCGCAATTGATTGGTTGCCTGCTTTAGGCCGTGACATGGACAGCCAGGTTGACCTTAGCTTGGAGCGTGCCGAGCAAACTGATGCACAAGACGCAACCGCCGCACAAGACGCAACCGCCGCCGACACGGCGGGCAATGCGAGCAGTTCAGAAGCGATGGAACAGGGGTTCGCCGGCGGCAATTCTCGTTTCCAAGTGTTCGCTCGAGTGAATGATGTGGTGACGCATCGCGCTATCACTATTAAGGCCGATGTAGACGAGGTGTCTTTGACGGTGCCGAGTTGGGTGCCGGTCTATGCTGGTGCTAATTGGCATGAGCGTGAAGCTTGGGAGATGTTTGGGATCCACTTTGAGGGGCATCCGGGTTTGCGTCACATTTACCTTCCGGGTGCGTTTGAGGGTTATCCGTTGCGTAAGGATTACCCGTTGTTGGCTCGCCGTATCAAACCGTGGCCGGGCATTGTGGACGTTGAGTTGATGCCCACCGATGACGCTGAGGTTGATGGTTGATGACCACCGTGACCAACCGCGAACAACTTAAGTACATTTCCGCACAAGCGGCTGATGCTCGAGTGAACCTTGAAATTGAGACCGAGGGCATGACTCTGAATATCGGGCCGCAGCACCCGGCCACTCATGGCACGCTGCGGATTGTTGCGAAACTTGACGGTGAACAGGTAATAGCAGCCGATCCGGTGATGGGATACATGCATCGTGGTTACGAAAAACTTAGCGAAGTTCGCACTTATCCTCAGGTGACGACGCTTATCAATCGGATTGATTGGTTGGGTAGTTTCGCGAATGAAGTGCCCTTTATTCTTGCGGCGGAGCAGTTGATGGAAGTGGAAGCGCCACCTCGAGCTCAGTGGATTCGCACGTTACTGTTCGAGATGAGCCGGATTGCTAATGTTGTCTTGTTTTTGGGCGATATGGCAGTTCAAGTGGGGGCGGTAACCCCAGTTTTCTTTGCATTCCGAGACCGTGAGCATGTGTTGAATCAGATCGAAGCGGCTACGGGCGGCCGTTTTCATCCGAACTTCGACCGTATTGGTGGCCTGAAAGACGATCTGCCGCGAGGTTGGATTGTTGAAACTAAGCAGGCCATGAAAAAGATGCGGGCATTTTGCGATGAGATTGAAGACTTGGTGATGGGGAACGAAATCTTCCAGGCACGCACTCGTGGTATTGGCGTGGTTCCTGCCGATATAGGTTTGTCTTATGGTCTCTCGGGTGCGAATATTCGTGGTTCTGGGGTTGATTGGGATGTGCGCCGTGATGGCACAACCGGTCTTGGTGGTTTGGTGCATAAGGAACTTGATTGGCGGGTCTGGACTCATCCCGATGGTGATTCGTTTAGTCGGTTTTGGGTGCGTTTGCAGGAAGTGCGTGAATCGACGAAGATGATTGATCAGCTGCTTGATGGCATTCCTAGCGGTTCGATTATGGCTAAGGTACCACGGATTATCAAAGTACCTGCTGGCGAAGCATTCGTTGAGACCGAGAATCCGCTTGGAGTTATGGGTTATTATGTGGTTTCTAAGGGTGGTTTGGCACCGTTTAGGGTGAAAATTCGTTCGGCTTCGTTCAACAATATGTCGATCACTCCGTGGTTGTTAACAGGTGTGTACGTGCCTGATATCATTACTATTTTGGGTAGTCTTTATTTTATTCTCGGAGATATTGACCGATGAACGCTACTTTACTTCTCGCAGAGCTGGCGTATTGGCAACAGACCGGTATCCGTGTGGGCATTGGTTTAGCTTCAGTGTTGTTGGTTGCGGGAGCGCTGGTGTATATGCATTTGTTTAAAGCGGTGTCGTTTATGCAAAGTCGTTTGGGTCCGATGGAAGCTGGCCCCTACGGGTCTTTGCAGTTGCTTGCTGAGGTTGGCAAACATATTCAAAAAGAAGATATTTTCCCGCGTAACGCAGATCGTTTCGTGTTTGCTGCTGCACCTTTCGTGGTGCTAGCGTCCACGTTTCTGTTGGTTGTGGTGGTACCGGCTGGCCCAGATGCTTTGTTCATTAACAGTGAATTGGGGATTTATTTGGGATTAGCGGTGTCTTCTGTTTCAGTCCTGGGTATTTTGATGGCTGGTTGGGGGTCATCGAATAAGTATTCGTTGCTTGGTGGTTTGCGTGCTACTGGTCAGTTGATTGCTTATGAACTTCCGTTGATTCTGGCGGTTGTTGGGGTGGTTATTCAGGCAGGCACGATGAACATGGCCGACATCGTTTATGCTCAAGCCAACGGTGAAATATTTGGTTTCGGGGCTCTCGGGAATCCGTATATTCTTACCCAGGGTGTTGCTTTTGTTATTTTCTTGATTGCTATGCAGGCGGAGTTGGCGCAGGCACCGTTTGATATGCCAGTGGCCGAGTCCGAATTGGTCACAGGGTATATGACTGAGTATTCAGGGATGCGTTTCTTGATGTTCTTCATTGGCGAATTCGCTACTGCGGGTGTGTTCGCAGCGGTAGCCTCGGTGTTGTTTTTGGGCGGTTGGTATGTTCCCGGTATTGCTCCTGATGCTGATATTATGAACGTGTTGGGCCCCTTGGTGATGCTGGTAAAGATTGTGGTTTTGACTTTCCTGATTTTTTGGACTCGTTTCACGATGCCTCGTTTCCGCGAAGATCAACTGCAACGTTTGGCGTGGAAGTTTCTTATCCCTCTGGCGTTGGCCAACATTGTGGTCACCGGCGTTCTCAAGGTCACGTTTTAGGTCGGTAGGTTCCTATGTCGCTTGTTCCAGGTCTTATCAAGGGTTTAGGGGTCACCGGTTCCACGATGCTGCGCACCATCTTTCCCGGTGGCATCACCAAGCCACTGCCTTCGCCTGTTAAGGGTGCTGAAACGGTGCAGTATCCACATGAAAAAGAGGCACCACCAACACGGGCGCGTGGCGTGATAGCACTGCATGAGGAGAACTGCACGGCGTGCATGCTTTGCGCTCGTGAATGCCCCGATTGGTGTATCTATATTGAGGGGCATAAGGAGAAGGCACCGCCTAGACGTCCAGGTGGAAAGCCCCGTCAGCAGAACATCCTCGATCGCTTCGACATTGATTATGCACTTTGCATGTTTTGTGGAATCTGCGTTGAGGTGTGCCCGTTTGAAGCTTTGTTTTGGAGCCCCGAATACGAATATTCCGAACCACGTATAGCCGATTTGTTGCACGACAAAGAGCGGTTGTCGGAGTGGATGGAAACGGTGCCCGACTTTGAGGACTACGAGGCAGGGTCGCAGCAAAAGAAGTTGAAGGTGCCGCCCACATGAGTTTCCTCGCGGCGCTTTCTGCTGATGCCGACATCGTTGTCGCTCAAAACGTTTTCTTTGCGTTTATTGCTATCGCGATGATTTATGCGGCCTTGCGTGTGGTCACCACTAGCAATGTTGTGCATGCTGCTTTGTGGTTAGTGCTGGTTTTGGCTGGTGTTGCTGCACAGTTCATTCTGCTGGGTTCTGAGTTTGTGGCCGTAACGCAGGTTTTGGTTTATATCGGTGCCGTGGTGGTGCTGTTCTTGTTTGGGGTGATGCTTACCCGCGCCTCTCTTGGTGACGATGAATCTGTGGCTAAGGAAAAACGCGGTATGGCCGCGTTTGTTGGATTATTGCTCTTTGCGGTTATGGCAACTGCTTTGATCGACACGTTTGAGGACAATCGATTGGTAGTTGAACAACCGCAATCGGTTAGCACGGTTTCGGATGCGATTTTCTCTAAGCATATTGTGGCTTTTGAAGCTGTTTCGGTGTTGTTGTTGGCTGCCTTGATTGGTGCCATTGTTGTGGCACGAAAGGATTGAGGGTTTAGTTCATGCTGTTGAATCAGTTTCTTTTGCTCTCTGCCGTGTTGTTTTGTATTGGTGTTTATGGCGTTCTCGCCCGCAAGAACGGTGTGCTCGTGTTGATGTCGATTGAGCTAATTTTGAACGCTGTCAACATTAACTTAGTCGCTTTTGGTGCGCTTACCGCTGATGTGGGTGGCGAGGTTTTTGCCTTGTTTACTATTGCCGTGGCCGCCGCTGAAGTTGGTATTGGTTTGGCAATCGTCTTGTTGATTTACCGTAATCGTCGCAGCATCGACCTCTCTGAGGCCGATCTTTTGAAAGGCTGATCTGTGCCTACAGTGTTTGCGACCTTGGCACCTAGTTCGGTGCCTACATCATCTACAGTCACGCAAAGTGCTAACTGGTTTCTCGAAAACGCTTGGTTGGTGCCTTTGTTGCCAGCGCTTTCGTTTGTGTGCATTCTTTTCTTCGGTAAACGTTTGCGTTATAAGGGTGCCGAGTTGGGTATCGCAGCGGTGGCTTTGTCGTTGATTTTGGCGGCCTGCGCGGGTGTCGCTTGGCTCGACCATCGTGACAATTTTGTGTTACACAACACCACAGACGCAGGTGTGGAAGCGGTAGCTGGCGAAAGTTATGTGGCAGTTCAAAACTCGACTCAGTGGTTGCAATCTGGCGGTATCGAGTTCAGTGCGGGCATTTTAGTTGATGGTTTATCGGTGATGATGCTGGTGATGGTTTCGCTGGTGTCACTTCTAGTCCATGTTTATAGCACCGATTATGTGAGTGACGATAAGCGTTATACCCACTTTTTCGCGTTCTTGTCTTTGTTTACCGCGGCGATGCTGTTTTTTGTTCTCAGCGACAATATTCTGCAAATGATCGTTGGTTGGGAGTTGGTTGGCGTTTGTTCGTTTGTTTTGATTGGGCATTGGTGGGAACAAAAACCAAATTCTGATGCTGCGCTGAAGGCGTTCCTTACCAATCGGGTGGGTGACGTTGGCTTGCTCATTGGCGTGATTACATTGTTCTTTGCTGCGGGCGGCGGCAAGACCTTCGACACCATAAAGATCAACGAAGCGATTGTGCAAGGCGGCGTTTCTCACAGCGCATTGGTGGTGGCCTCGTTGTGTCTTATGGCTGCCGTTATGTCTAAGTCGGGTCAGTTTATATTGCACACCTGGTTGCCTGATGCGATGGCGGGCCCAACTCCAGTTTCGGCGTTGATTCACGCGGCAACGATGGTTGTTGCGGGTGTGTTTATGATTGCTCGCTTGTATCCCGTGTTTTTTGAAGGTATGCAAATTGGTGGTTCAAGTATCAACGTGATGGCCACTATCGGAGCGGTGACCTTGGTGTTTGGTGGGTTGTTGGCTTTCGTGCAAAACGATATCAAAAAGGTTTTGGCTTATTCGACAGTTTCGCAACTGGGTTATATGGTTATGGCGTTAGGTGTGGGCGCTTGGACCGCTGCGGTGTTTCACCTTTTCACCCACGCATTTTTCAAAGCCAATCTGTTCTTGGGTTCGGGTTCGGTGGCCCACGCCGTGCATTCGTTTGACATGAAAAAAGACATGGGAGGTTTACGTAAGTTCATGCCCAAGACGTACGTGACCTTCATTATCGGTTCGTTGGCTCTCGCCGGATTATTTCCGTTGGCGGGTTTCTGGTCTAAAGACGAAATCCTTGCTGGAACTGGTGGCTGGGGCCTTTTCGGTGGCACCGGTGGTAATGGCACCTACACTTTCCATTTGCTGATGGGCATGTTTGGCGCTGCGCTAACCGCCGCCTACATGACACGTTGCGTGTATTTGACTTTCCACGGCACTTATCGCGGCGGGCATGGGCAGCACCACGAGCCCCACGAATCTGGGCCTCGAATTTTGGTGCCGTTATACATACTCTCTGGGTTAGCAATTGTGGCTGGGTTGGCGAACCTGCCACCAGGCTTTCAACTAGTGAACAATAGTTGGACAGAACGCTTCGGTCATTTCATTGAACCGGTGGGTTCCTCGTATTTCCCGAAAATTGCTCACGCCACACCAAGCTGGTCTTTAGCTGTGGTGGCGAGTGTTGTGGCTTTATTCGGGGCAGTGGCAGCGTTTTATTATTACTTCGTTAAGGTTGATCGCTTGGCCAAAACAACTCAGCAATCACTAACCGAATTGCCAGAGGGTTTGACGGAATCCAATGCGCTAGCGGGCGCTGGCCACAAAACCCTGGTCAACAAGTACTACCTAGACCATATTTATGAACGGGGTATTGTCGCCGCCACCAAAGGGCCGCTAGCACGAGCAGCATACTGGGTCAATCAACACATGATCGACAACGCGGTCAACACAACTGGCGAGACCGCCGTCAAGATGGGCCGCAGCATGTACGATCTAGTCGATCAAGGTGTTATCGATGCCTTTGTTGACGGTTCAGGCAGAGTTTCAGACGCTACCGGCGAGGAACTACGTCAGATCAATTCTGGCAAAGTGCAAAACTACGCAGCAATCCTTTTCGCGATGGCAGCGGTGCTTGCCGGCGCTTTCATAATCATCTTCGCTTTCTAATCCAGGACCTTATGCACATGAACACAATTGCCGAAAACAACTGGCTTCTAACAGCCCTAGTATTCACTCCGCTCGCCGGCGCGTTGCTAATGGTGTTGATACCCGAAAAAGATGAACGTTCCCATAAGCAGGCAGCGCTAATCACTTCGCTGCTTACCCTCGGGCTTGCAGTCTTCTTGTTATGGGATTTCGATTACAGCAACGCCGCGTCACTACAGTACTTCGTTGACACTCAGTGGATCGAAGTGATCGGGGCTGGTTACACCATCGGTGTTGACGGTATGTCGCTGCCTTTGATTGCGCTAACAGCTTTGATCATGCCCTTGGTGTTCGTGTATTCTTGGCACCACATACCTGAACCGGGTAACGCCAAAGCGTTTCTGATCCTGTCTTTGATTTTGGAAACCGGGATGATTGGCACTTTCGTTGCTCAAGATTTGGTTCTATTCTTTGTTTTCTTTGAAGTGGTACTGTTGCCGATGTTCTTCATGATTGCAGTTTGGGGTGGAGCAAATAGACGTTATGCATCGTTGAAGTTCTTTTTGTTTACGTTATTTGGTTCGGCGTTGATGCTGTTGTCGTTCTTGGCTTTGTATTTCCTTACCGACGAAGGCACGTTCAACATGTTGGTGTTAACCGAGAATGCTGGGGCGGGCATTGCGAGAGGCACGCAGTTACTAATTTTCGCCGGGATGTTTATCGGTTTTGGCGTAAAAGTCCCGATGTTCCCGTTCCACACTTGGCTTCCCGACGCGCACACCGAAGCACCGACGCAAGGCTCAGTAATTTTGGCGGCAGTGCTTTTGAAGCTTGGGACTTACGGGTTTATTCGTATCGCTATCCCGATGCTTCCCGAAGCTGCTGAAGCGTGGGCACCGTGGATCGGTTTGCTAGCAGTCATCGGGATAATCTATGGCGCACTTGGTTGTTTAGCGCAAACTGACATGAAGCGCTTAATTGCTTTCTCCTCGGTTGCGCACATGGGTTTTGTGATGCTTGGTATTGCCACCCTGACCGACTTCGGCATCAACGCGGCCATCTTTGGAATGGTGGCTCACGGGTTGATCACTGGGATGTTGTTCTTCATTGCCGGTTCAGTGAAAGAGCGTTATCACACCTTAGAAATCAAAAGGCTGGGTGGAATGCTTGTCCAAGCCCCACGAATGGGTTGGATCCTGGGTTTCGTATCGATGGCATCTCTGGGCTTACCTGGTTTGGCCGGGTTTTGGGGAGAGTTCCCAGCGATCTTGGCCGCATATAATCCGGCTGCTGGCGTGCCCGAAGGAACCTTCCGTGGCTACATGGTGGTGGCCGCTATTGGCACAGTACTCGCCGCTGGATATCTGCTCTGGTTATTGCAACGTACTGCGATGGGTGAACCGTCTATCGAGTTTGCCGATGACCCAAACATAACTGACGTGTCGCCCACCGAATGGATTGCTTGGACACCGCTGTTAGTCGGCATCGTCTTGTTTGGTGTTGCGCCTGGATTGATTTTTGAAGTAACCGACCCAGCAGTGGTGCAGTCACTAGACAACTGCATTATGACCGGATGTGAAGGTGTGCAAACGGCAACGTCAGCAGCAGGCGGAGGCTGATAGTGCTCAGTAGTATTGAACCGTTTTTGGCGGTAACCGATTTCAATCGGCCAGCAATCGACTGGCACGCTGCGGCACCCGAACTAACACTATTGGGCTTTGGCGCGCTTATCACCATGATCGATATTGGTTGGCTTGAGCGCGGGCGTAAGCTAGCTGCACCACTCACGTCTTTGGCATTGTTGGCAACGATGGTGCCGATAATCACGCTGGCTCTGTCTGGTGAAGATCGTTCCATGTTCGACGGTGGGTTTGTGGTTGATGATTACAGTTTGATCATCAAAGCAATGTTCGTGTTGACAGGTTATGTGATCGTATTGATTTCATCCCACTATATTGCTGAAGGGGACTACTGGGAAAACGAATACTACGGGCTGTTGTTGAGTTCGATTCTGGGCATGATTTTGATGGCATCGGCTCGTGATTTGATTAGCATTTTCGTGGCGCTAGAACTGTTGTCAATACCGTTGTACATGTTGTCCACATGGCGAAAGCGTGATCTCAAGAGCAACGAAGCGGGTCTCAAATACTATCTGATGGGTGTCTTCGCTTCAGCGGTAATGCTCTATGGTATGTCGCTGCTCTACGGCGCTACCGGTTCAACGTTATTGACTGACGTGAACGAAGCGGTGAGCGCTACCGCAACACCGTCTGCGTTAGTGGTGTTAGGTATCATTTTCGTGGTCGTGGGTTTCGCGTTCAAAGTCTCGGCGTTCCCATTTCACACTTGGGCTCCCGACACCTACGAGGGGGCACCTACACCAGTCACAGCATTTATCTCGGTGGCCTCGAAAGCGGCTGGTTTTGTGGCCTTGATGAACCTATTGTTTGTGGGCTTTTTTGGACGCAATGATATTTTCGAACCGCTCATTTGGGCGTTAGCCGCAGCTTCAATGACGGCTGGCAACCTGATGGCTTTACGTCAAAAAAATATTGTGCGGTTGCTGGCATATTCTGGGGTGGCCCAAGCGGGTTACATGCTTGCGCCGTTGGCAGTAGCCAGCGATGTTCCCGACAAAGCACTTACCGCATCTGTCACCTACCTAGTGATTTATGCGGCAATGAACCTGGGTGCTTTCGCGGTAGTGATCGCGGTTGCTCGCAAAACACGATCGGGACTGATAACGAGTTATCGAGGATTGTTTCGTTATGCACCCGGGTTGACCGTTGCGATGACCATTTTCTTGTTCTCTTTAGCGGGAATTCCGCCATTGGCTGGGTGGTTAGCAAAGTTTAGAGTAATGGAAGCGGTTATTGAGGCAGACACCACCGCGGGCTTAGTGTTAGGCATTTTTGTAGCACTCAACTCGGTTATCGCGCTGTACTATTACGCCCGCATCGGCTTCATGATGTGGGCCGAAGAAGCCCCCGATGGTGACCTTAAGCCGGTGTCGGTGCCATTGCCGTTAGGTGTGGCTCTCACCATAACTGCGGTGATCACTGTGGTAATGGGCATCTTCCCCGGCGATGTGCTAGGTCGTTTCACCGAGGTGAGTTTATTAGCCGGCGGGTAGCAGACCTGAAACTCGTTGAGCGCTTGACGCAAAGGATTGCCGAATCCGGGCCAATTCTGGTGTCTGAATATGTTGCTGCAGCACTTTATGACGAGCACCAAGGTTTTTATCAACTCCGAGGATCGGCGGGCAGACGCGGCGACTTTTTGACTGCCCCTGAAGTTGGCCCTCTGTTTGGTGCGGTTTTGGCCCGTGCTTTAGATTCATGGTGGAAGGACTTGGGGTGTCCCCAGCCATTCACCGTCTTGGAGTGGGGCGCGGGCCCGGGCACCCTCGCTCGTAGCGTCTTCGCGGCAGAACCAGAGTTGCTGCGCTGCGGTGCCTTGCAGTGGAACGCTATCGAGCTCGCCGCGGCACAACGCGCCACACATCTTGAGCACCCCTCGTTGGCTTCCACAGCACAACCACCAGCGGAACGGTGTGAGTTTGGCGTGGTATTAGCAAACGAACTATTAGACAACTTGCCGTTCGACATTTACCAACGCCGTGCCCAACAATGGTTTGAGGTACGGGTCGACGTTGCGAAGCAACGCCATGAGTTCGTCACCGTCGAGGTACCCCTAAAGATCGATGAGCACCATTTGCGGATCGTAGAGGCACTCAACGCATTGCTAAGCACGGTAGATGCTGAACCGTTGCAAGTCGTCTGGCAGAGCGCTGCACAAGACTGGTTAAACGCTGCTCTGAACTCGCTGCGCTACGGTCGAGTGGTGGTGTTTGACTACGGCGCTAGCAGCGCAGAACTCGCCGCACGTGGCGATTGGGTGCGTACATTTCGTGGCCATCAACCTGGCCGCCCGCAAAGTTGGCTCAACGATCCAAGCGGATCTGATATCACCGCAGATGTCGCCGTAGACCAACTAGAGTTGGTGTGCAAAGCCGATTGCAACCGCACTCAAGCTGAATTCTTGCAAGCGCATGGCATCGATGACCTAGTTGCAGCAGGAAAACAACAATGGCAAGCTACCGCCCACATTGGCGACCTAACCGCTCTGCGTGCCCGCAGCCGCATCCGTGAAGCCGAAACCTTATGCGATCCAACGGCAATGGGTTCCTACCGCGCCCTAGAGTGGCAAGTCGGATGTCAAGGGGACATTGAGCGACCGCTTGAACGTAGACTTTGAAACCCATGAACACACTCGAAGCATCGTCTCCAAGCACAAACCGCGCAGCACAACTCACCGCCATCGTCATGGATGCGGATGTGGCCAACGCACTCTGGGCAGCAGTCGACAGCGGGCAGATTGCCGAGCTGGTTCCCGAAATACCGCTGCTCGCCATGGAGCAAGACCCCATACATCGACATAAAGATGTTTTGGCTCACACGATTGCGGTAGTTGCGAAGACCCCAGCAGACGAATCCGTGCGCCTAGCCGCACTCTTTCATGACATAGCCAAACCAGCCACACGCAGATTCGATCATGGGGGGGTGACCTTTAGGCATCACGAAGCTGTTGGCGCCCGAATGACCAGGCACCGTCTAACCGAACTTGGTTACCCCCAACAATTTGTTGATCAGGTAAGCGAGTTGGTCAGGCTGAGCGGACGTTTCAAAGGCTATTCCGATGGTTGGTCGGATGCGGCCGTGCGGCGTTACGCCCGCGAGGCTGGGCCATTGTTGGGGCGCCTCAATAATCTGGTGCGTGCTGATTGCACCACCCGCAATCGACAGAAACTAGCCGAGTTGCATCGTTTGATAGACGAACTCGAAGCACGGATAGCTGATCTAGCGGTGCAAGACCGTAAAGCAGCCGAACGCCCGCAACTTGACGGTAAAGCAGTTATGCAACACTTAGGGGTCGGCCCAGGCCATCACGTTGGTGCCGCGCTCAAATGGCTTCTTGAGCTAAAACGAACTGAGGGTTTATTGGACGAAGCAGAGGTCTTGTCCCGCCTCGACCAATGGTGGCGACAGTACCAAAATCAAACCAACCGCAAATAGCTTGAGCACTATGTTTGGCGGGTTAGTAGTTCTTGAGCGTGTTCTTGCGCTGCTTGAGAATCGGGCGAACCCGACAACATACGGCTCAGTTCCACAACTCGGGTGTCGTGGTTGAGCAATTGTGCAACACTCACGGTTGCACCGTCAACCTCAGCTTTAGCAACGCACAGGTGCTGATCTGCCAACGCTGCTATCTGCGCCAAATGTGTCACCACTAATACTTGGTGATCTTCTGCCAACGAAGCCAAAGACTCAGCCACGGCGTTGGCTGCTTGGCCACCGATTCCGGCGTCCACCTCATCAAAAACCAAAGTAGGCGGCCCGACCGTCAACACCAGCCGCAAAGCCAACATCGCACGGGCCAACTCGCCACCAGAAGCCACTTTAGCCAAAGGCAAAAGTTCATGCCCGGCGTTGGCGGCGAGCCACAACGAAACATCCTCACCAGCGCGCCCATTGGTTCGTACCTCAAGTTTGGCAGCGGGCATCGCTAAAGCCGCGAGGTTCGCCTCGGTAACTGCCGCTAGTTCCGGGGCAGCACGGCAACGGTTGGCCCGCACCTTCGCCTGCTCCGTGGCCAGTTGTTCCGCCACCGACACCTTTCGTTGCTGCAAAGCGGCGGCTCGCTCATCGTGGGCGTTCAGTTCGGCCAAGCGCTGTGCGACCATACGGCCATACGCAATAACCTCGGTAAGGTCAGAACCGTATTTGCGGCGCAACTCACGCAACAACGCACGGCGTTCGCGTACCTGAGTCAACTGTTGGGGGTCGTCTTGGATAGTCTCAAGGCGACCACGAGCTTCGGTTGCAATATCGGTAGTCTCAGCGATCACCGACAGCAGTCGTTGTTCAAGGTCAGCGAACGGTTTGCGGCCTTGAACCTCGGCGAGAGCGGCGCTCAAAGCTTCAGATGCCCCCGAATCGGCATCAAGTTGTTGAACAACTTTCGCAGCCGCGAGGCGATGTTCACTAACCGCAGCCAAAGTGTCTTCAAGTTGGTCGAGTTGCTCATCTTCGGTGGCATCAACCAGGTTCGCTGCGGCAATTTCGTTGAGTTGATAGGTGAGCAAATCGATTTCGCGGGCACGGTCTCGTTCATCGCCACCCAACTCAGCTAAGGAAGTTTCAAGAGCACGTAAATCGTCTTGAAGCGCTGCCAACGGTGACGTGTCAATATTAGCGAAACGATCCAACGCCGCTCTTTGTACCGGCCCTCGCAAGAGCGACTGATGCGAATGTTGCCCGTGCAGGTCAACAAAGTTAGTACCCAACTCCGACAAGGCGCTGACCGTGGCCAAACTCCCGTTGATGTAAGCTCTTGAGCGACCCTCACGTGGAATAACCCGTCGCACCACCACCTCAGCGTCAGCAGTGACGAAACGACCTTCAATCTCGGCTTCGGACGCTCCCGGAAAAACCAGCGAAGCATCTGCTCTACCACCCGTCAGAAGGTCGATCGCGGTGACGATCAAAGTTTTGCCGGCACCGGTCTCGCCCGTAACCGCGGTCATTTTGCTGCCTAGCAGCAAGGTCGCTTCATCAATCACACCGAGGTTTCTCACCACCAGTTCATGCAACACAGCAACTCCCTCTTTGCCGGCTGGCCGGCATAGGCTCCGATTTAGCGGTCATTCAGCCCGAATTTCGCCTTTAACACTTGGTGGAACCGCCTTGGCCCGAATGTTATGAGTTGAACCGTTTGGTCCGCCGCGCTGCATTCTACCGTATCGCCATCATTAATCACCATCACTCTTCGGCCATCAATTGACACGCCAGCTTGTCGATGGCCGTCAACAGACAAACGCAGGCGAGTTGTCGCAGCGAACACCAGAGTGCGGTCGAAGGCCATGTGGGGAGCTACTGGCGCGAACAGCAAAGCGCGCTGCGTGGGGTCGATAATCGGCCCCCGCGCCGCGAAAGCGTAAGCAGTTGAGCCTGTCGGGCTTGCCACAATGAGACCATCAGCCGCATAGGTAGTGAAAAACTCGCCGTCTATGGCGACCGCAATCCGTACGGTGTTGTTGTGAGCGGTGCGTTCAATAACCGTCTCGTTGAGAGCTAGATGCGAAGTAGTTTTGCCCGCCAACAGCAAATCCGTACGCAACAGCATCCGTTCTTCAATGTCGTAGTCGCCACTTAACGCTCGAGTAATAGCTGCCTGCGCTTCGTTCGGAGCAACTTCAGTGAGATAACCGAGCCGGCCGTGGTTCACACCCAAAATCGGCACGGCGTTACCGGCCAACAACTCCACAGCCCGCAATATCGAACCATCGCCACCCAAAGAAACAACCAGATCAAGACCTTGATGAAACTGCGCCGCAGTAGCAACTTGAGAGGCAAAACCCAAAGCCAACAAATCTTCTTGCGGTACCCGTACCGTGTGCCCCTGTGCATCTAGCCAACTAGCCAATTCACGAGCATGCACCGCGGCCTGGGATCGCCCCCGATGCACAATCAAACCGACGGCACTCACGACGACCGTCCATGCTGCTTGATGGCTTCGGCTACAGCTGCGTCGAGCATGGTGACATTATCAGCGTCGGCGGGACGAGCAAATTCGCCAGCACGGGCGTGTAGTAGAAACTCAACATTGCCGTCAGTTCCGGTTAGGGGAGAAGCCATTGCCCCGGTGACAACCGTGTTTTGGCCTACGAAGGTGTTACACACCTCGCCAAGAGTGTAGCGCCAGATGGCCGGGTCACGAATAACCCCACGCCCCTTACTGGCCTGCTCTCGTCCCGCTTCAAATTGTGGTTTCACCAACACCACCAACTCGCCTTCGGAACGCACCAGCCGAACTAGCGCCGCGGCAACCGTACGCAGCGAGATGAACGACAGGTCAGCCACCAACAAATCAACCACCCCACCGACATCATCTGGTTGCACATAGCGGATATTGGTGCGCTCATAAACAGAAACTAGGGGATTAGCACGTAGTTTCTCGTGTAGTTGGTTGCGTCCCACATCGATAGCCACAACCGAACGAGCCCCCCGCGCCAGCACGCAATCGGTGAAACCACCGGTTGAAGACCCGGCATCAATAACGCTATTACCACCACAATCAATGGCGAAACGGTCGAGTGCCGCAGCGAGTTTAGCTCCACCCCGAGACACGAAACGCTCAACGCTCGCCGACCCCAATGGTTCAACCCGCACTTCAATCGCTTCACTTCCATCAACTAGACGTGCAGCTTTTTCTGCTAGTGCCCCGCTCACAGTAACACGGCGTTGCATTATCGCCTGATGGGCACGCCCGCGACTATCCGCTAAACCACGCCTCACCAACTCAACATCTAAGCGGCGGCGAACCATCAAACCATCAGTACCGCGCCAAGCCGTTCAGTTGACTTCCCAAGTCGGCAAACTCGTAAACAATTCAGCAAGGTTGCCGGGGCCACGGTCAGCTTGCGCGGTGGCGATTTGAGCGTCCACCGCGCCGGCATATTCGAGACGGTCCACGGCGCAATAAACGCCAATCGGTGTAGGGCTTGAGCGGTCGTCAGCTAAGCGGCTCAAGGCAAAAGCCACCGACAAGTCGGCGGCAGTTTCATCATGCACATGCAGCGCATCCACCCCAACATCAGCAACCGACACAACCCGTGCCACCCCATCATCAAGCACCACGCCACGCTCCTGATTTGCTCCGAAGCGAACAGGCTTGCCATGTTCTAACGGAATGAGCATGTCCGCCCGAGCATCTTTTTTGGTAAGAGCCGCGAAAGCCCCATCGTTGAAAACGTTGCAGTTCTGGTACACCTCCACGATGGCAGCACCACGATGATTATGCGCGCGGCGAAAGACTTCCTGCATGTGTGCTCGATCCATGTCGTGGGTGCGGGCCACGAACGAGGCTTCGGCCCCCAAAGCCACCGAAATCGGATTAAAGGGCGTGTCGAGTGACCCCAAAGGTGTGGACTTGGTGACCTTGCCAACCTCACTAGTCGGCGAATACTGGCCTTTGGTGAGGCCATAAATCTGGTTGTTGAACAACAAGATTGTCAAGTCAACATTCCGACGCAGCGCATGGATTAGATGGTTACCGCCAATCGATAGCATGTCACCATCCCCACCAACTACCCAAACATGCAGGTCACGGCGGGCCATGGCTAAACCAGTTGCGATTGCGGGCGAGCGCCCGTGGATGGTGTGAAGCCCATACGTGTTCATGTAATACGGGAAGCGAGCGGCGCAACCGATGCCGGAAACAAACACGGTGTCTTCACGGCGCACACCTGTCTCGGGCATCAGCAACTGCATCGCGGTCAGTATCGAATAGTCGCCACAACCTGGGCACCAACGCACCTCTTGGTCGCTGGTCCAATCTTTTTTGGTGGTAACTGCGGTGGTGTGGATCGTGTTGGTCATCGGTTCATCTCCAAGAGATTATGATGCAGTTCAGCAGCCGTAAACGGTTGACCTTCTACCTTGCTGATCGGGCGGGCATCAACCAAGTATTCCGCTCGCAGGATCTTGGAGAGTTGGCCCAGATTCATTTCTGGGACAACCACACGCTGATAGCCGCGTAAGATGCCCCCGAGGTCATTGGGGAGCGGATAAATGTTGGTGAGATGCACTCGAGCCACTTTTTGTCCGCTGCGACGCATACGGCCCACAGCACTCGTGATCGCTCCCCAGGTCGAACCCCAACTCACGACCAAGAGATCGGCATCGAGGTCGCCTTCAATGGTGGTAGGCGGATAAGAATCGGCAATTTTTTTGATTCTTGCGTCGCGAATGGTGACCATGCGTTGATGGTTTTCGGGGTCGTAACTTATGTTGCCGGTGCCGTCCTCTTTCTCAATGCCACCGATGCGGTGCATGAGCCCAGCCGTCCCCGGCACAGCCCAAGGCCGTGCTAGGTCATTGTTGCGCATATACGGCCAAAATACCTCTTCGCCGTCTTCGTTGAGCGCGTTAGGCGAGGTAGCGAAATCGGCAGAAATGTTTGGTAGGTCAGCAATTTGAGGCAAACGCCACGGTTCGGTACCGTTAGCCAAATAGCCGTCGGACAACAAGATCACGGGTGTGCGATAACGCACCGCGATTCGAACTGCTTCAAACGCTGCAGCGAAACAATCTGACGGGGAATTAGCGGCCACGATAGGCAGTGGCGCTTCCCCATGCCGTCCATAATGCGCCATCAGCAAATCGGCGGCTTCGGTTTTGGTTGGTAATCCCGTGGAGGGGCCGCCCCGCTGAATGTCGATCACCACTAAAGGCAACTCCAGGCTCACCGCTAAACCCAAAGTTTCACCCTTCAGTGCCAGCCCCGGCCCGCTCGTTGTGGTGACCCCCAAATGTCCACCATAAGACGCTCCGAGAGCTGCGCCTATGGCCGCGATTTCGTCTTCGGCTTGCAATGTGCGCACGCCGAAGTTCTTGTGTTTGGCGAGTTCGTGCAAGATATCGCTAGCTGGGGTGATCGGGTATGAACCCAAAAATATCGGAATGTCGGCCTTTTGAGATGCCGCAATTAACCCCCAAGACAGTGCTGTGTTGCCGTTAATGTTGGTGTAAGTGCCAGGGTCGAAACGGGCTGGCCGCACCGCTAAACGGCTTGCTGATAGCTCCGCGGTTTCACCGAAAGCGTGGCCGGCTTTGAAAGCCGCTTCGTTGGCTGCGATGATCGCGTCTTTGCCAGCGAACTTCTCACGTATCCATTGCAGCGTCGGGTAAGTGGGACGGCTGAACAACCACGAAACCAAGCCCAAAGCGAAGAAGTTCTTAGAGCGTTGCGCGTCACGCGGTTTGACCCCGAGGTCTTTACACACTTGGGTGGTTAGATCTGTCATCGGTGCGCTAATCAGCGTGTAACCATCGAGCGAGCCGTCTTCTAGTGGATTGGTTTGGTAACCGGCTTTGGCGAGGTTGCGTTGATTGAATGCGTCGCTGTTGGCGATGACTGTCCCACCAGATTCCAGACGCGGCAACTCTGCCATCATCGCTGCCGGGTTCATTGTGACCAGCACGTTGGGTGCATCGCCGGGGGTGGTGATGTCGTGGTCGGAGATATGGACTTGAAAGGCCGACACTCCAGCTAAGGTGCCAGCCGGAGCCCGAATCTCTGCGGGGAACTCCGGCAAAGTGGCCAAATCGTTGCCAAACAATGCGCTTGCGGAGGTGAAGCGGTCTCCGGTGAGTTGCATGCCGTCGCCAGAATCACCAGCGAAACGAACAATGATTCGCTCAACCTCACGTACATCGGGTAAGAACTCTTTTGTGTCTATCACGGCACTCCCTTGTCTGTTGTAAGTGTAGCGAACCAATGCAGGTCTTTGAACTTGGGTTTGGACTAACTCAACGCCTTTTCCCTGATTGTGGCATCAGCTAATTCGGGGTCGTGATGGGACACCCATTTGAACAGTTCACGAGCACGCACGGTTTTGCCGGCGCGGTCATACAAGTCCGCCAAAGCATAGGCGCGCCGCAGTTGATCTTCACGGGGTTGTTTAGGTTGTTTCCAGCCTTGTTCGAGCGTGGCGATAGCTCCGCTCAGGTCGCCTCGGTCAGCTTTGGAACCGGCGAGCACTATCCTGCCTTCGTTGACTAACTCGGCGCTCGGTGATTCTTCGCCAAGTTCACGCCATAGCGCTTCCACATCCGCCCACCGCCCTAAAGCGCGGTGGCAGTCTGCTAAAACCGGATGCTGTTCGGCAGAAGACGACAGCTCACGGAACTTTTCCAACTGTTCAATCGCTTCTCGCCAACGCCTCAAACGATACAAAGTAATGCCCATCAACTCCCGGCCAGCTAGCAACTCGGGTGCTTCACGTACCACTGGTTGCAACTCTCGGCGAGCATCAGCAAAACGTTCAGCTTCAAAAGCGCGTGCGGCTCTATTTAGGCGGTTTAGTAGCGTGCGGTCTCGTGGCGTGCCGACCGTTCGTTTCAGAACCACAGCAGGGTCCTGCTCGTGTTGGTTGCGTCGCCCCAAGGGTTTCCGTTTGCGCAACGGCGGCGGTTGAGAACGAGCGCGGCGCAAAGCTGCTCGGGCTGTGCGTTCAAGAGCCTCTGGGTCCGACATTTTGTGCATCGACTCAGACGACCCAGAACCCATGTGAAGACTCTAGGCAGCAGAAACAAGAACAACGCAAGAGGGGAGAAGAAATCCGGCGGCGTCCTACTCTCCCAGGGTGTGACCACCCAAGTACCATCGGCGCTGACAGGCTTAACTTCCGTGTTCGGAATGGGAACGGGTGTGACCCTGTCGCTATCGCCACCGAAAACCGTTGAGTTCCTCTTGAGAACTCCATAGCGAGCACGAACTATCAACATTTGAAATGTAGAACCAAGCCCTCGGCCGATTAGTACCGGTCAGCTAAACACATTGCTGTGCGTACACTTCCGGCCTATCAACGTGGTGTTCTACCACGGGCCTTACCCGGTTAACCCGGTGAGAGATCTCATCTTGGAAAAGGCTTCCCGCTTAGATGCTTTCAGCGGTTATCCCTTCCGTAGGTCGCCAACCAGCCATGCTCCTGGCGGAACAACTGGC
>MKWU01003071.1_pt1 | contig 22965 bp, 21 predicted proteins | sample 809101 | NCBI WGS metagenome assembly MKWU01 (sample SAMN05860141, study PRJNA318959) | sponge metagenome | host: Aplysina aerophoba | place: Slovenia: Piran, Adriatic Sea, Gulf of Piran | collected 2013-05-07 | reverse complement strand
CGCTGTCATGGGCGCAACCCAAGGGAGGAGCCTCGTGCCTTAGCGGGCATGCGAGGATCTGCGCGGGGGGCGCCGGGTAACCGGCGTCCCTACCGCAATTGGTCATGAGGCGGACCGCGGCGTCTTCCCGCTGATTGCTGCCCTCGTGGATGACCTGCGTGCATGCCTGGTGGATGGCGAGCGCCACGCCCGAGGGATTCGACGCGCCCGGATCGACGATGGCCAAAGCGTCCTCGTGGCGGTCGTAGCCTTCGGGGAGGTCGGGGAAGCTCATTGGCCTGTCCTCCTCACCCGGGCGACGAGGCCTTCCACCATGCCGGCATCGGCGCCGCAGGCTTGGCCCCAGCCTCGGCCCCAGCCTCGGCCCCAGCCTCGGATGTTCGTCTCGAAGTCGTCCAGCGATCCGAGATGCTGGTCGAAGAGCGGGTTCTCGCCGGTCGCAGCCAGCACGGAGTTGCCGGAAACGGCGACGCCGGTGATGGCCGGGCTGGTGATGGGCTTGAGGTCCAGGAGCCAGCAAAGGAACGCCGAGAACATGGGCGAGAGGTCCCGGCCGCGGCGCGGGTCCATCGGGTGCATGGCCGGCGGCGGGCCGGCGGGACGTTGACGACTCATAACAGACCCTCCCGGTTGAAGCTGAAGAAGCGGTCGTGCCCGCAGACGACGTGGTCATGGACGCGCACCCCCAGGACCTCGCCCACCTGCCTGAGACGATGGGTGATGTCCATGTCCTCACGCGAAGGGGAAGGGTCGCCCGAGGGGTGGTTGTGGACGAAGATGACCCCGGCCGCGGACTCGCGGATAACCGGGTTGAAGACCTCCCGGGGATGAACCACGGACGCCGTGAGGCTGCCCGTGGAAACCCGATGGCGGCGGATCAGCCTGTTCCGGTTGGTCATCATCAGCACGTCGAAGTGTTCGCGGTATTCGTTCACGTAGCGCGGGCGCATGTAGCGGTAGGCCTCCTCGGGACTGCTGACCATCGGAGCGTTCTCGTGCACGCAGGATTCGGCTTCGAGCAGTTGCCGGCCCAGTTCGAACGCCGCCTTGACCCTTTCGGCCTGCGCCGCGGTGAGGCCGTGGCGCCGCAGTTCCCGGAGCGTCATCGAATCGAGGTCGAGCAGGGAGAGGCCGGCGAGCCTGGCTGTCCCGTTCGCGCCGACCAGCGCTTCCATCGGGTTGCGTATTTCCATGGCGTCCTCTTTCCCGGCCGGAGTCATCCGATCCGGCCTCTGGCCCCATCAGGGGATCAGGTAGTGCAAAATGAGTGCCGGGGACTCGCATCCCGGCGCCGGTGTCGTAGAGGGGCTGCGGTCGCGTGCGCGGTTTCGGTACCGGACATCGGCAATCCCCGGTTCCAGGGCCTCCAGGCCGGGATCCGCGCGAGGACGATGCCGGTGTCCTCGGGATGGGTGTCCGTGACAAGTCGGGTTCGGGTCCCGGCGGAGTCGAAAATTTGACGAAAGGTGTGTGATCGTTGTCAGGGCCCAGGGCGTTCGCGGGGAGCTTCCGGGGTATCCCCCGGAGAGGGGTGGAATGTCGGCCGCCGCAATTGCGCTGCGGCGGCCGTCCGGCTCAGGTTTCGGTTTTGGCGGGGTCGCTCAGGACGACCCGGATGTCCGGGCGGGTGATGGAGATCTCCACCGTGCGGTCGTGTGGAACGAGCCAGAAGAGCTCCCGCCGGACGGTCTCGGCGATGGAGAGTTTCAGCGCCGAATCCTCGGTGCACAAGAGCCTGGTGGCGATGTGGAGCGCCTCTTCGTCGAACCGCATGGCCTGGGTCTCGCGGCTGTCGGCGTCCACGTCGTCGGAGGCCGAGAAGAAGGCGAAGCGCAGCAGCTCCGCGAGGCGGCGCGGTTCCAGGGCGCTGTCCGCGGTGACCAGCGGCAGCGCGTGGCAGACCCAGTCCCAGGCCTCGCCCGCGAAGGTTAAGTCGGCGGAGAGATCGAGCGTGTGGCCCCGGCCGCCGGCAGTTTCGATTGCAAGCGCCATACGGATCGCGGCAGGACGCGGCGCCAGGGGGGCGGCGGGTGCGCCGGTCCGCTCGGGCACGGGAAACTCGTGGAGCGGCCACGGTTTGCCGTCGGCGGCCACGACCTCGGTGTCGATGCCCGTGACGCGGTCGAGCCGGTCATACCAGCCGTAGCCTTCGAGCCGCCTGTCGGCCTCGAAGAGCCTGTCCGCCATGCCGGCGCGCTCGGCGGCGCGCCAAAGCGCCTGCGCCTCGGGCGGCTCCGGATCGCAGTCCATGACCAGCGCATCGCGGCCGGCCAGCGCGGGCTTCGGAGGCTCCCGCCAGTCGTCGATGTCGGCGATGCCGGGCCGCCAGGGACGGAGGACCTGAGGCGGCGGCGCGAGGTCGATCCCGGCGTCGCGCGCCCTGGTCCAGTCGGCAAAGGCGGGACGCGGCTCGGGATCGGCGGCCATGGCGCGGTAGACCGCCAGGCGGGCCGCCTCGCGCATGTCGGCGAGAAACGCGTTCTCGACGGCTTCCCGGCGCGCGGGCAGCAGCAGTTCCAGGTCGGGGCAGTCCATAACGTCTGCGCGGGCGGACCAGATGCCGCCGTGGACGGTCTCGACCGTGGGCAGCCGGACGGGAACGGTCAGCCCGAAGAAGTTGAGGTCGGGCTCGAGGTAGCCGCGCTGGCGGTCCCGGTAGACGCCGAAGGCGAGGCCGTTCCCGCTCTCGGCGTGGATGGCGCCGTCAAGGAAGGCTTGGCGTTCAAGCGTCTCGCCTTCGAACGTGACCGGCAGCGGGTAGTGGCGCGCCGCACTGGCGATCGCGGCGCCGATCATGTCGGCGGACACCGTGGCCTGGAACTGCACGGCGGTGCCGGATGGATACGGCGCGTCGTCGTCGTGCCGGACGTGGGCGTCGCTGTGGCCGGTGAAGTGTTCCGGGTGGAGATCCACGGACCAGCCACCCCCGACATGGCCGTCCGCCGAGCATGCCCGCGAGGCGATCCGGCAGCCGCGGTGCGCGAGGCTCAGGATCCCCATGCCGGCGGCGTCCTCGCGGGCCACCAGGTCGTCACTCCAGCCGTTCTCGCCGAAGCTCAGCAGGACCGCGGGGTCCTCGATGCCGGCGCCGTCGTCGGCAATGGTCACGGTCAGGGGTGTTTCGGACGGCTCGGGCGCGCAGTCGGCGGGCTGGCCGGCGGGTACGGCGACGGTGACGCGTACGCGGGTGGCGCCGGCCCGGCGCGAGTTCTGCAGCGTCTCGGTGAAGATGTCGTAGAGAGTGGATGCAAAGAACCTCGTGACACGCTTGAGTGCGCTGTCGTGGACCCGGGCGCGGATCGTCGCGGCGGGCGGAATGGCGGTGTGGTTCATGCGGGGCCTCCATGGTTGGATTGGAAAAACGGAAGCGCCCCGCCCGGCGGTGTGCGGGGCGGGGCGCTTCCGGGCCGGTGGGTGGGTTCAGGCGCGGCGCAGGAACTCGGGGATGTCGAGCCCGTTGCCGTTGTCATGGCCGTTGGCGGCACGGACCACGGCGTCGCCGTTGACGGCGATGGCTGCGGCGCCGGGTTCGACGGACTCCGGGGCGTCGATGCTCTCGGCTACGGAGACCCGCTCCGACGCATCGGCGGGGGGGCCGGGGCCGGCCGGGTCCCCCCCCCCGCTGGGGGCGGCGGGCTCCGGGTCCCGCGGCGGGGCCCGGCCCGCGCGCGGGCGCGCGGGCCCTGTCCGGTTCCACCTGCTCGATGGGGCCGGCGTCTTCCGGTTCCGGCGACGGTCCCGGACCGGCTGCGGAGTCCGATGCCTCGACCGCTGCCTCCGTCTCCGCCCCGGCATCCTCGACGCCGGCGCGGCCCGCGTCGAACGCCGCGAAGCCGGGCGGCATCCAGGCGAGCGCCGCGGCGTGAGCGTCGGCGGTGATCCCGAGCGGAGGGCTGCCGGCCGCGAATGCCTCTTCCATCGCCCGGGCGAGATCGGGCTTCTTGCTCTTGGCCCTTGCCGAGGCCCAAGCCGGTCCCAGGATATCCCTGGCGATGTCCAGGATGCGGCCCTTGTTGATGCGCGACCACAGCATGGCGGCAGTGGGACGCACTTGGCCCGCGAAGTCGATGCCGAGCCGCGCGATGGTGGCTTCCAGCTCGGGCCGTGCCTGGGGCTCGAATGCCAACTGACCCTTCACCGTGCGCGCCACGGTAGAGGCGAACAATGCCTGCTTGTCGGCCTCGGGCAACGCCCGGAGCGCCGCGAAAGACTCCCCGTCGTCCTTGATGGCCAGCCAGTCCAGCGGCAGGCTGGAGCGGTCGGCGAGCATCGCCTCGCCCGGGCTCCATGCGCCGAAGTCCTGGTCATTCATGCGCGTGGTGGGACGGTCGGCGGTCTCCTTGATCGCGATGTCGAGGGCATGGTCCTTGTAGCCACGGGTGAACACGGAGCGGCTGAGCTGGAACAGCATGAGGTCGAAGGCGGCCTCGAAGTCCTTGCCCAGATGCGCCTTGGCGAGTGCCGTGCGGATCGAGCGGAGATCGTCCGAAAGCCCGATCCCCACGCCCGCCTCCTTGCGCGCTTCGGCGTCCGGATCGGGAGGCGAGGCGATTGGGCCGGAGATGGAGGGTCCCCGGAGCCGGCCGGCGCCTGTGGCGTCGCCGTCGTCGACTTCACCGACGTCGCTGTGGTCGGCTTCGGCCGGCTTCGACATGTCCTCGGGCCGGACCAGCCCCCCGATCACCTGGGGCTCTCCGTCGCGGCCGATGGTGGCGATGCAGCCGGCGATGGCGTAGTCCTCGGCTTGGTAGGCCGCCCGTGCCTCGATCGCCGCGTGGATCTCGCATGTCCGGGTCTCGATGGCCTCCGCCTCCTCTCCGAGCTCCTCGGTCCATTCCTCCTCGTCGAGGTCGGCGAGCTCGTCCTCGCGGGTGCGCAAACGTTCCAGCTCGGCCGTCTCCTCGTCCGTGGGCGTCGCGGGCTCCGGCTGGATGCGCCCGTAGTGCGCAAGCTCGGTCCAGTCGACCTCGGGCATCGCCGTTGCCCAGCGCCAGCGGTTTTCGAGCTCGTTCACGGCCTCGCCCAGCTTCTCCATGGCGAGTTTCTGCAGGAGCACGGGGTCCTCCAGCCAGATCCCGCTCTCGTCCTCGTCGGCGAAGAGGTCCCGCAACACCGCCCCGCCCGCGGCCTCGTAGGCGCCGACGCCCACGAAACGCGCAATGGCGGAGTTCGCCGGAACCCGCTCCTCGGTCAGGAGCCGCTTCACCTGCCAGGCGGCCGGACGGTAGCCTTGGTCCGCCACCTGCTCCCAGACCGTCGTCTGGCGGCCGTGGTCGGTGGTGACGGCGAACGCCTTGAGCGTCTCCAGGTCGATCCTGTCGTTGCGGTAGGCTTCGAGCAGCTCGGGCGCGGCGTTGCCGAGCCGAAGACGCTGTTCGACCAAGCGTTCGGAGATGCCGAAGCGGGCCGCGATGGCGGCCACGGAAATGCCGGACTCGGCCAGTTTCGTGAACGCAGTCACCTGGTCGGCCGGATGCATGGCGATGCGTATGACGTTCTCGGCGAGCGACAGCTCACTGGATGCGGCGTCGCCGTCGACGACCAGGCAGGGCACCGGATGGTCGGCATCGAGCACGCCGTCCGCGGCCAGCGCCTTCAGCGCCGCGAGACGACGGCCGCCCGCGACCACGGCATAGCCGCCGTCGGGGCCGTCGTCTTGGACGACGAGGTTCTCGAGAAGCCCGTGGCCTGCGATAGAAGCCTTCAACTCGGCCTCGGCCGCCGCATCGGGCAGCGTCTTGCGCACGTTGTCCGGCGCGACGAACAGCCGGTCGAGCGCGATCGGGCGGATCGCCGGCTCGTGGATGGGAGCGGTATGGTTCATCTGACTCCTCCTTGCGTGTGGGTTCATGAGCGCGGGGGCTATCTCCAGCCCTGTCCCGCCGCCGGGCTCGGGCCTGGCTCCGCCTCCGGGCGGTGCCCGTGCAGGGACGGGGCGCGGTTGGCGTGGTTCATGGCCCGGCTCTCTCTTCGGCAAGGAGCCGGTCGGAGAGGCCGGGTGTTCCGGCGGCGGGATCGGCCGGAATGCCGGTGAGATTCGGAAGCGCGGCGCCGGACGGCGACAGCGTGTGGCCGATGCGTTTTTCGATCTCCGTGTATTTCCGATAGAGCCCGGGGCGAAGCTCGGCGGCGCGGCGCAGGGCGGAGTTGGACGAAAAAATACAAAAGGAGCAAGAGCATCTCGACAACCCCCGTGCATACACCCAGTGCGGAGATTGCCCGGCTTCGCGGATGATACGGAACACGTCGTCGGCGCCGAGATCGAAGATCGGCAGCCAGTCAAACCACTCCCTGCCGGCGCGGGAGTTGCGGTCGCTGCGCGCCCAGGGGATGCGTTTGGACCGCGCGCTGCTCTCGTCGCGCCGGATTCCGATGGCGCTGACGATACGACCGCCGAAGCGGGGGTGGGCCTTCAGGTAGCGGCGCAGCTCGCGTTCGATGGGCGAGACCTTGAAATCCGAGGTGCAGAATCGCATCCGCGGCGAGGGGAACATGCCCCGTTCCTCGACGCGTTCGAGAAGCGACTTGCCCGACGCCACGCGCGCGAAGATCAGCGGGACACCTGCGGGAATCGTGTTCTCGATGTGCTCGACCGTGCCCGGCCACTCGACCTCTCCGAGAGGAGCGTGGACCACCACGAGCTGGTCGCGGGGGACGGTCCGGGCGAGCAGGATCGTCATGACCTGGCTGTCCTTGCCCCCTGAGACGCTGACGGATACGAGCGCGCCGCGGCGGATCATGTCGCGGCACTCGGGCGGGATGTGAAGGTCGGCGGGTCTGGGACCGCGCGGCCGGCGCCCGCTCATGCCCGTCTCCCTTCGTGGTCCGTCAGCGTCATCGCCGGGGTCGGGCAGACGAAGAGCGGGCTGATGAGATATTCCGGATCGCCGCCGCCGTCCTGAGCGGGGGGACTCACGGTGACGGCGGCGATGGCCGCGGTTGCCTCGCCGTCGACGAAGCACGAGACGAGGCAGAAGTTGTCGAACCGGCCGCTGGTCAGGGCCTCGAACGCGCGGCGGTGTTCTTCGGTAATGTTGGTGTCGGGCATGGCGGCGACCTCCGTGGGGGTGGCGTGGGGGAACCCGTCCTCGGACTCCCCGGACTCGCCTGGCCCCGCCGGCCACCACCTCCTGGCGGCCGGCAGGACGGTCACCGTCAGCGGATCAGCGAAGGTGATCGTCGTCGTGGAGCAGTTCATCCTCCATGTCGCGAAGCGAGGAATAGCGGCCTGTGCGCGACAGCCACTCGTCCAATTCGCCGTCGTCTTCCGGCAACTGGTAACGGGAGAAGGCAGACCAATCATGGTGACGGAACCCCCGCCACAGGGCGCCCGCGAGGCTTGTAGCGAAGGTCCAGGCAATGGCCGCCAGCCAGAACGGGCCGACGTGCTCCACGCCCGCTTCGAGCGCGAGCGCCGCGGCCGTGTACACGGCGGCGAGGGCAAGCCCGCCAAGCACCAGGGCGCGGGCGCGCCAGGTGTGTCCAGCGCACTCCCGGCACGGGGCCGGGTTGCCGTCCTGAGCTGTGAATGTTCCCGTCATGTTCATGCCTCCGTTCTGCCGGCGGGATCGGGGCGGGCGCCCGCCCCGGGGCTCCCGATATCCGCCCGGCCCAGGCAGGCCACGGCCTCTCCGCGGCGGACTGCGTGCCGGAGGAGGCTGAAGCGTCACGTGGATAGATGGCTGAAGACCGGACGGCCACGTTTGTCCAGGCCATGGCCGTCCGGTAGTGCCGAAGAGTCGTTCCCGAGATGTAGTGGAGGCAAGGACGGGCCCTACGCCGATCACCTCGACCTGGTCACCCTGGAGGTTCGCGGAGGCAGGACACGCCGCGGGCTTTTTCGTTGAGGATGGCCGCTACATCCCTGACTTGGCATTCGGGAAACGGATGCGGTTTCCTGACGGAAGTGAACGCAGACCCGGGATCATGTGCAAGGAGCGTCTTGATCGGTGACCGCCGACGTTCCCGAGGGGCCTTCAACCTGGGGCAGCATCCCGTCGGAGCAGTCCTCGAAGTAGCCGCAACGGCCGCACACCAGGTGGCAGTGAGCCGAGGCCATCTCCGCGCCGCACCCCGGGCACGTCATCGGTCGAGTGCCGGGTGCGGGGGCCGTTTCACGATGAAGGGAACTCTGCAACCTGACTTTCCTCCCCGTTCTCCAAATGGAACCGGTGGTGTCGGCTCGGACAGCCGCCCAGTGCCAGCGCCATGACGACCGGATTCAGCGAAGATTCAGCCCGAAGTGACAACCCGTAGGATACTAGCAGACCAATGTGTCGCTGAGTATGTCTGTCTCGATGAAACATGCAGTGCCTGGCTCCTGGCGCTGCCGCCGGCGAGTCGCAGGAAGATGCCCGGGATGGCCGACAGGGAGCGGGGTCCGGGCCGAGAAGCATGCGCGCGGCACACTCCCGCTCCGGCGCCACGCCACGGTCCCGACGCACCGCCTGCGCCTGTCCCCGTCGAGTGTTGGACCATCGCGGAGGCGGCGCACTTCGGGCAGCCGCCCCTCTGCCGGACATCAGCCGCCAATGTCGATGCGTTCGCCCCACGGCTCCCGGTTCCGCTCCGACGGGGGAGGCCCGTAGCTGACCCAGATCACATCGAACGAGGGCTGGCTCTCCGGGTAGCTGGAGCACTCCATGTCCGTGAAGTAGAGGCACACCGCGGGCTGTATCCCCTGCTCGTCGAGCCACTCGAAGCCCGGGCGGAAGTCGGTGCCGCCCCGGCCCTTGAGCGCGATCTCTTCGGGGAGCTCGTCAGCCGTGTACTCGGCCGCGTCCCGCAGGGCGGCGTCCACCTGGAGCACGAAGACTCTTTCCGGCCTGATCTCGGCGGCGATCTCGCGGAGCTCCGCCCAGAACTCTGCGAGAGTCCGGGCCGGGAGCGAGCCCGAAGTGTCGATGATAACCGCAATGGTGTCGATGCCTTCGGAGCGGATCGCGGGGAGGTAGAGGCCCGAGTCGATGAAGCGGCGGTTGGGCACGCTCCAGCTGTAGTCGCGGCTGGCGGCGTCGGTCATGTAGCGGCGCAGCAGCGTCCGCCAGTCGACCGCACTCGCGTGCGCGTTCCGGACGGTCTCCTCGACGCCGCCTGGCGCCTTGCCCTCGGCCCTGGCGATGCTGAGGGCCTGGTGCATGGCCTCGTCCCAGGCCTGCTCCTCGGCGGCGGTGTCCACGGGCGCCTCGCCGGAACCGGAGCCGTCGCTTGCGCGGCAGTCGGCGTCCATGACCTCGCCTGTACCGGAAGGATCATGGCTCGGCGGCGCACCGGATGCGCCGTCCCGATCCTGAGGGCTCTTCTCCTGGCCGTCACCGACGGGATCCGACGGATCGCTGGATTCATCGCCGTCGTCGTCGGGCGTCGGCTGGCCGGCGGTGTCCGTGCCGTTGGCGCCACCCTGGGCTGGACTGCCGTCGTTACCGGGATCGCCGTCCCCGGGCTCGGGCAGGCGGTCGTATGCCTGCTCCACGCTCAGGTCCTCCCAGGCTTCTGCCTCGGGCGGAAGCGCAAAGCCGGCATCGCGCAAGAGCGCATGGGTGACGAGCTGCGAGGCCGTCTGCCAGCGTTCCGGGTCCCGCTCTCCCCGGCGGGTGTGGTGTTTCAAGGCGCAGGCCATCACCACGCGCGCCATCGCGGTCTCGATCAGGTGGGCGTCGGTCTCTGCCACCCAGTCGGGCGAGTAGCGGATGTCCTTTCCGTCGCTCGCGAGCGTCCGGCGCGTGGGATCGGCGCGGAGCGGGAGCCTCAGCACGAGGCTCCCGAAGAAGGGCTGCTTCCGCAGGAGTTCGGTCACGCAGTCGCTCATGCGGAGCGCGGACTCGTCGAGCGCGTTGGCGGCCATCACGCCACCTCCCGTACCGGCGGCGCGAAGTAGCCGGCGAACTGCTCCATCAGCGCGTCGGCGTCACGCTTGACTCGATCCCGGGCCGCGGGATCGAAGGTCCTGGACGGTCGGAGCGAATCCGGCTCCACGCCCGCGATCCTCTCCTTCACCTGCTCGCAGAGACCTGCGAGCCTCTGGTCGCCGAAGATGTTGAGCCGGGGAACCACGTCGACGAGGTCCCGGATGTTGGAAATCATGGTGTCCCGGAACACCAGCGGCTTGCCGTCCCCGTCCTCGCAGAGGCGCTCCGAGACCCGCTCCACCGCCTCGGCCAGACGCCGGTAGAGATCGCCCACGGCGTCGTGGAGCTGCTCCTCGATGTGGCGCTCGATGTCGCGCTTCACCCGGTCGGTGTCGTCCGAGGCCAGCCGGGCGATGAAGTGATCGGCGTCCGGCACCGGCGTGATGCGGTAGCGGATGGAGAACTTTTCTCTCAGGTCCTCCTTTGAGGGATACTCCCCGATACGGAAGAGTTTGCCGAGATCGAGCCGGGCCTGCTCGACGTAGTCGTCGTAGTCCTCGATGAAGCGGGCGCGCTGGCGCACCAAGTGCTCCCGGAGCCCGTCCATGATCTCGGTGTAGTGCTCGTAGTTGGCGACCGTGAGAAGCCGCGAGCTCTTGTCGTCCCAGGGGAGCGAGTTCGCGTAATGCCTTGTGCGTGCTTCGCTCATGGTGGCGTTGAGCGCGGCCAGGGCAGCCTTGGGTAAGAGTCGCTTGTTGTAGCGGCCGACGTTCATGCTGGCGTCGTGGTGGACGGCGACGTGGTCGCTGGCCTCGCGGTCGTAGAGCCGGCCGGACCAGGCGCTGATGCGCAGGCCCACCAGCATGGCGTCACGAGTGAGGTCCATGGGTTGCTCCTTTCAGGCTACCTGAGGGTCCACAAAGGAACCTGGATTGTGGCGGCGAGCTTCCGCTTCGCAGTCTCGCGGCTGCTCGCCCGCACCGTGTACTCGCGCGAGGCGAAATCGCCCGCCGTATAGTGCGTAATCCGCCAGTACATGGCCTTCTCCTTCACCTGGTTCTGGCAGCGGCCCAGCGGATGAAGGCGGGGGAGCGCTGGAGGGTCGGGTCGCAGCGCACGCAGGCTCCCACCAGGGACTCTCCCACCTCCCGCCGGAGCCGCTCCGCGAAAGTGACGATGGCGTCCATGGTGACGTCCGTCGCAAGACGGTAGAGCGAACCGCAGAGCGCCATCAGAGCGCTTGCGTTCTCCGGGATGGCCGCGTTCACGGGGTCGTTCAGGACCGCCCTCGGATGAGGCAGCTCGCGCCAGACGTTCAGGAACGCCGAGAACTCCACCGCCGCGGCCTCGCCCACGGTGCCTCGGAAGATAGCGCGTTCGGCGGCGGGATCGAGGCCGTTGCGGCGCTTGACGATGTTGCTCACGAACTCCCAGGTCCGGGGACACGGGAAGGCGCGCTCTTTGGACTGCGGGTCGAAGCGGTGAAGGAGGCCGGGTTGGTAGGTGATGTAGAACAGCACCTCGGCCGCGATGCCGTTGGCCGCGCCCCACTTGAGCCAGTCGTCCGCGTCGACGCGGATCTCGAGGTGGACGAAGCGCGAGGCCAGAGGCGTGGGCATGCGGTGGACGACGCCGCGGTCCGTGTCCCGGTTGCCGCAGGCAATGAGCGAGGCGCCCTCGGGCAACTCGTACTCGCCGACCTTGCGATCGAGCACCAGCTGGTACAACGCGGCTTGCACCATGGGTACGGCAGACGGCAGCTCTTCGAGGTTGATGAGCCAGCGGCCGGGATCGCCGGACGGGGGCAGGAAGGCCGGCGGCGCCCAGCGCGTGCGGTCGTCGGTGTCGCGCCAGGGGATGCCGCGGAGATCGACGGGGTCGAGCAGCAGCGCGCGGACGTCGACGTACCGGCGGTTGGCCGCGGCGGCGACCTGCTGGGCTACCTGGCTCTTGGCGGCTCCGGGCGGCCCCCAGACGATGGTGGGCTGGCGGGCCTCGACCAGGAGGGTGAGGACCGAGGCCAGTTCGCTCGGGCGCAGGGTGTAGTTCGCGGAGATCTTCTCGGGTAGGGACATGGGAACCTCCGTTGTGGCGGGAAATCGAAGCGCCCGGACGCCCTCGAAGACCGCCGGCCGCGCCCCCGTCTCCGGCTGCCCTCCAGCCCCTCGTCCCGCTTGAACACCCAGGGCGGCTCGCCAAGAAGTCGTGCGGCAATGCAGGGCCCTTCGGGGAGAGTTGTGCGACGGAGGGCAGCACCCTTGGCGGGAATGCCCATTGAAGAGTGGGCCGCGCGGAGAGTTCTCGTGTCCGGTGGGGTGGCGCCGGTCGTGCTCGTCCGTCCGCAGGGTCGCAAACGCGAAGGCCAGGCGGGCCGGTCCGCCTAGATTCCATTGTCCGATCGGTCATGGCGCCCCCCTGTCAACAAACCCTGCCGCTGCGGCGATGGAAACGGAGTCGGCACTACTGGAACAGTGGAGCAACTGCGACAACAACGTGCTGAGAACAGGCGTTCATCGGCCGCAACCATTCTGCCCTGTCGCGATCCTTTGCATGGGGCTCGATGGCACTGTCGGACGCCCGATTCCATTCGGCGCTCAGCGATGGTCGACGACGAGGAACTGAGGGCGAAGCTCGCCAAGGTGGAAGCGCTGTTCCGCGGCGCTGGCTCCCCTGGAGAGCGGGGCCGCCGCCGGGGCCGCGATGGGTCGGCTGCAAGGCCGCCTGAGCGGCCCGGAGGGGAAGCGCGAGCGGGAGGTCGAACTCCAGTTCACGCTGCCCGACACGTGGTCGGTCGGCCTCTTCGTCGCGGTCTGCCGCAAGCACGGCGTGCGTCCCTACCGCTATGCGCGCCAACGGCGTACGACAGTCATGGTTCGCGCCCGTGAACGCGCCTTTCACCGGGTGGTGTGGCCGGAGTTCAGCCGACTTCAGAATGAGCTCGAGATCTACTTCCACGACGTTACCGACTACCTGATCAGGCACGCGATGGGTTCGGACGGCGATGACAGCGGCCTCGACCGGTAATCGCCCGGCCGGCCCGTTCCGGCGCAGCGGCGCGTTGCTGAACCGCATGCTCCGTGGACGTCATGGCCTTCCGGCCCACTCGAGCGGCCGTCCCGGCAGTCGAGGCTGCGGCCCCTCCTGTTGGAAACGGGACCCGTTCTGCACACCGCCGTGACCGCAACTAGGGCTGTTGGCTCATCGAGAACGATTCGCTTTTCAACGGCCGGTCGGCTACCCTGACAGTCTTCCACACGTTTCCACAATGGCCGCAAGCAACGGAAGGAGACACACGGGATGGCGACGACCGCAAACCGCAGCACCACGGCACTCAAGGAGGCCATGACCAAGACACAGATCCTGGACGCCCTGTCCGAATCGACCGGGCTCCAAAAGAAGGACGTAGCGTCAGTGCTCGACCAGCTTGGAGCGGTCATCGAGCGTCACGTCAGGAAACGCGCGGTGGGAACGTTCACGCTTCCCGGCCTGCTGAAGATCAAGGTGGTGCGCAAGCCCGCGACAAAGGCGCGCAAGATGATCTCGCCCTTCACTGGCCAGGAGATCACGGTGGCCGCGAAGCCCGCCTCGCGGGCGGTGAAGGTTCAGCCCCTGAGCGCGCTCAAACGCATGACGGAGTAAGTCCCGGGACAGGGGAAAGGGAGCGCGGTTGTAAAACGTTCCGTTAGAGGCCGTGGGATTCTGCGGTTGGCGGCTGATTTCGACGTGATCCAGGCAAGATGCAACCCCTACCAGTTTTCAGCAAGTTTAGACTTCACCGTTACCGCCCGTGGCGACGAGGTGCTCTTCGACTTTCCCCAAGGGTTAAGAATCTATGGACGGTACGATCTCCTACTTGGGTTATGCGCGACGCATAGACGCACACTTGCGGTCAGCTTATCCAAATCTGGTGACCCGGATCTACGAAGTTGAGACGAACCGGTTTGTAATCACCTTTGATTCTGCACAAAAAGACGCCGCTGAGATCGCCGAAGAGTTCGACAGATCTATCCGATTCGTGACGGTGGCGGTCAACCTCTCCAACGAACCACCAGTAGAGTACTTACGCGAGATACCACCGCTATCCGATTCGGAAGCCAGCGGAAAGATGGTCGGCCTACCACTGCGACAGATCGATCTCTTGAACCTCTTGGTTTCACGGTTTCCAGACGCCGGCATCGTCTCTGTTCGAGACCCGCCGAGCGACCGAACCATCATTGTGACCTTAGAGACGACTCCCGATGTCGTTACAGGGTCACAGATTGTTCAGTTCGTCGACAGCTTCGACTGGCCTGTCGAATGGAGGATTGAAACTGGGCCAGGTCGACTGCCAGGACCAGCACCCGACTTGGTAGGTCCGATGTTTGTCTGGGCCGGGCGCCTTCGGCCAAGTGCGCCAGCGTATGTCACCAGGGATGAGGCCTTCTGGTTCGAGAACATTGAGGACATTTCTTCCAACCGGTTCAACATTGACGACTTCCCAGGTATGCGGGATGGCTCATTCCGGTGCTACATGGACCTGACCTTGGGTGGGGATCATATCAACCTTCGTCAAGCGCTGCTGCTCTATGATGAGATATGGTGCAGTCCACCACTCGCGGAGTCGCAACGAGCATTCTTTGAAGGCCAAGGACTCACCGAAACAGACCTGCTCCAGATGGTCGACGCAGGTCGTCTCAAATTTGTCACCACGCAACCGGAAGAGAGACTAAATGTCCCCTTCCTCGAGGCAGCTTTTGAACATGATGGTGACGCTATACTTGGTCGTCGGACCACGGCGGCGCTACTCGTTGCCGATATGGCGCAGACCGCTGAGCTGTCATACCTAAACGATCCTTCTTTCATATCGACTTTCCAAGTGTTGGCCGACGAACTATCAGCTAGATTTGGCATGGAGGCTGACGATTTCTTGCGCACCTTTCTTTGGCCATTTGCAAGTCGACGCGGTGGATTGCAAGGGTTGTTGGATCAAGGCTCTAAGGGCGGACCGGCGATAGAGCTAGCCAAGGTCATTGCCGGACGCATCAACGCTGAAGTTGGCGTTGATGTTGAACTTGAGGCGGTGGTCCTAAGCGAAGCTGTGCATATTGGGCATGCGTTGAACGCCACGATATTTGGTCCTCTAGACGAACCACGCGGGTACCACCTCTTGAAAAGTTCGATTGGACGCCACCTGAGTTTTCATCGGTGCTTCAATCGTGACTTAGCGGGTTCGTGGGTCGACAATGAGTTGCGACGTGCGTCGGGTTCCAGGATCTTACCGCCATTGCCACTCTTCGAATTTGACAGAAAGATTCCCATCCAGGAGATTCTCGACGACACCAAGTTGGCGTCCACTAGAGCAAAGGGCCGTGGCCTGTACTCCCGCCTAGTCGAACTGCCCCCAGAAGAGCGTCAGCGGGAGATCGATGACTTGGTATCAACGCTTCGGAGAAAGGCGCGGCGAAAGTCGGGGACTCTAGTTGATCTGGATTTGGCGGAGACCACGGCTGGCCTGCTGTTGGATTTCGTTTTTCCGCCGTTGGCCGCCTTGAGAAATTTTGGACCGAAATTCTTTGAACGTTTGCGCCGAATTAACAAAGTTGATCAGCTTGTCGCGCACTTAGAAGACATTCTGAGTCGCGATGGTCGTAATCAGGAGCTTGACTTCATTTCCCGGATTAGCCGTGTTGCACACTTCAGACGCGATCGCGTCTGAATGAGGTGGTCCTGGTTTCTTGGACAGGGTGGTGGCATGATCGATGACTTGGAATACACCTTGTCTCGGCCGCCATCCTGTCCAACAAACCAGGACTACCTCAATTCGCTCGGGCACGGGGAGCGGCCAGCCCCCTTGCCGGGTACGTCAAGCGCTGTTGTATTCGGCATGCGACCGACATCCGGGTTGCCTGTGTCGATGGTTGCCGTTTCAACGGGTAGGTCGAGCGATGTGCCGCTGTCAAGAGCAACATGAGGACTTGCCTGACGCCGGGAGGGGATAAGCAGGAGTTTGCAAGGAGAGAATAGAAATGGAGTGGTTGACAATAATCGCCATCGCAATCGGCCCTTTCTTAGGAATCTGCGTACATGGGAAACTCGAAGACAGGAAGCGCACCTACGAGCGGAAGCTTGACATATTCAAGACCTTGATGGCGACGCGCGCAACCCCGCTCGCACGCGTTCATGTTGAAGCTTTGAATCGAATCGACATCGAGTTCACTGGGCGGAAAGAAAAAGGGAATTATATAGCAGTTTACCCCGCGCGGTTGTCGTACTCTAAGCAGTAATCGCAAAGCCGTTGGCCAACAGGCAACGGCAACGAGCAATCAGTACCGCACCGCTCGCACTTCGGAGGGTTTGTCATCTTGATATCTAGCAGGCATACCCTGCAAACCCGCAAGGGAACCTTGTAGGCTACAGGAAGATCGCCCTTCAGCCGAAAAGCCGGGAGTTCAACCGTACGGGTGGCCAGTGCCGTGTTGTGGATGTAAACAATCCGGCCGCACCGCTCGCATTTTGTGCGCGGGATACGTATCCACACGACGAACGCCCACACTGCCAGCACCAGCACCACTAGGCCGAATAGGATAAGACCTACCCCGCCTAAGAAACTCAAAACTTCGAACATTCACTGTCCTTGGGACTTGTTCTTGAGATAGCGCCATTCGCTTTCGGCCTTCGGCGGGCGCTTCATGATGGCCTTGGCAACGGTTTCGGGTGGGGCGTCAATGCGGATGGTTTCCTGATACTTCGGGTTCTCCGGACGCCCACGCTTCGCTTTCTTCGGCTTGGCGGTTGTCATGTCCGTCCCTTTCCACGATTAGTCACGGCTTTTGGGATTGCTGGACCTTCAGCGTCATGTCGGAAGGCGATAAGTTGCACTGCCATTTCAGCATCGACGTGCTTGATAGCAGTCCGTAGGTTAGGCGTACGGTCCGTGAGGAACGGGGACAAATCGTCATCTGGAACGACAATAACGCCCGCATCCAACCGCCCTTCGGTAAGCTCCTTCTTGAGGTGGAGCACATCAACGGCCAGTAAATCACTGCGGCCCGACACTTGCACCTCAACCCCTATGCTGCCGCTGTCGTTCTCTTTGGACCAATCGACTCCGCCAGAAACAATCTTCTTCCAACCGCCCATCGCGGAGAATTGAGCGTCGATGCTTTCGCGGATCTGGCGTGTCCCGTTTGCATGGCGGGCTTCCTTGATCGCTAACTGGAATCCTGTCACGGCGGCTTCGACTTCTTCAAGGAGCGAGATTAGACCAAGCCGCGCCACCTTGGTGTCGAATCCGTTGTAGCTGAGTTGTGCTGTTATGTGTGGCATGGTTCCACGTAATCACTGTTCGGATGAGGCTTCACATCTCCGTTGAGCCGTTCTCGAATAGAGTCAACGTCGCCGATTTCTATGCCTATCCACCGACGCTGACGCTCTTCACAGACAGCATAGGTCGTCCCGCTCCCTCCGAACGGATCCAACACTAGGTCTCCCGGCGCGGTGCTCATCTCAATAACCCGGTCGAGGATCTTAGTGCTGAGGGCGTTAGCCGGACGGGCGTTTGATTTGAACTTTCGATGCCGGACAGGCGGGATGTCGGTCCACACATCCTTCAGGGTGACGCCCTTCGGGTTCATTGCCTTTCGGTGGCCTCCGTAGTCCTTGATCTCGCCGCCACAGTGGCGACATGTCATAAGGGGCGTACGGATGCGCCGGAAGACTCTCGGCTTCCCCTTCGTGTAATAAAGCAGCGAATAGTGTGATGGGTGAAGACGTCCCGTAATGGGTAGGTGTCCCGTGTGTTCAATGGCGATCCAGTGGCGAAACGTCATCCCCAACTCTCCCAGGTAGGCGCCCAAGGGAACGTTCCATCGCGGCAAGTGGTAAAGGAAGAAAGCCCCGCCATCCGCCAGCACGCGGACACCTTCAGCTACCCACTTTCGACACCACGCAAGGTATTCCTCTTCTGGCAGGTGATCCGACACGCGATTGCCATATCGCTTGTTCAGGTTGAATGGCGGGTCAGCAAAGAAAGTGTTGACGCTTCCGTCCTTGATGCTTGGCAGGATGGTCAGGCAGTCGGCCCGGTACAGAACTCCCAATGACGTTGACAAGACCGGATCGGGCAGATCAGAAGGCATCACTTCCCCCTCGCAGCACGGCCTTGTCCGCGGAATCAATCAGGCGGGCATACGGCAACCGCCGCCCGCTCATGCGGTGGGCGATGCCCGCCATCTGGTCCAGGGTGTCCTCGGACCGGGCATTGTGCCGCCCGGAGAATTCGTTCACGTACCGGCCCAAGTGCTTCTCGCTCATCTTGTGGTAGGTGCCGTGGTAGCCCCTCTTGAGCATGGACCAAAAGGACTCGATCCCGTTGGTGTGGGCTTGGCCGTCCACGTACTCCTTGACCGAGTGATTGACCGCTTGATGGTTCGGCAGGCCGCGATACCCGGCGTGTTCGTCGGTGTAGACCTTTGCGCCATCGGCCACTTGGTCCAGCACGAATTCCTTGAGGGCCAGTCCGTCTGCGCTCTCGATGGCTTCCGCCGTCACGCGGTTGGTCTCCCGGTCCTTCATGCCCACCACGGCCACCTTGCCAACCGCTCCGCGTCCAGCCTTCAGCTTCTTAGAACCGTGCTTGTTCTTTTCCTTGCCGCCCATGTAGGTCTCGTCTACTTCAACCGGCCCTTGGAAGGCAACCTCGTCATCCTCGAAGGTCTCCCGGATTCTCATGGCAAGGTGCCACGCCGTCTTTTGCGTCACGTCCAGATCCCGGTGGAGCTTCATCGAGGACACGCCCTTCAAGCCGGTGGTCATGAGGTAGATGGCGATAGCCCAGGTCTGGCAACCCAAGGGCGAGTTGTGCATCAGGGTGTCCGTCTTGACCGAGAAGTCCTTGCGGCAGGACCGGCAACGGTAGGGTTGCGGCTTCCGGGTGGCCCGCTCCTGGATATTGTCGGACTCGCACTTCGGACAGCGGACGCCTTCCGGCCACCGCACTTCCGTGAACCACCGTTCCGCCGTCTCATCGTCGGGGAACATGCGGAACAGTTCCTTGATCGAGAGTCCCTGTCTGAATGCCTTACCCGGTGCCTTGTGTGCCATGTCTCCTACCTCCGAATTATGGAAGTAGTTTACCCAGGAACGGGCGGGATGTCAAGCAGAAAAGAGGAAATCGCAAAGAATCCGCTGACTTATTTGCGCGATAGACGAGGAGGATTCGTCTGAGTCAATGAATAAGTCGCAGGTCAGAGTCTCCCCGTTCCACACGGGATGAATCGCCATGCTCCAGTGCTTCTCGCGGCAAGCCCCTAGCCCTGCGGGAGGCGTGTATATCTTGATGTGGTCATCCTTTTGAGTCGGTTCGACTTGCAGGACCTGGCCTCTCCGATAATCGTACACCGTTTGAGCATGGTGCACCGAATAGGGCGCGCCCCCGTTGGTGTCCGTCAGTATGAACAACCTGTCCTGCCGCGTCTCGACATTCAGACCGTTGAACTGTGTGAGGTCTCTACGGATGGCTTTTGCCAGTTCGTCGATGATCGCCTCTTCTGTGCATCGCGCTTTCGCGAGAACCCAGTTACTGTGTTCCATGCTCGCGATCATACCATCGTCCGGCAGGTGGGTAAACTGCTATATAATTCCCCAAAGTTCGAACATACGGCCAGCCCTCCGGACCAATCAGGGTTCCCCACCGCTCATCCTCCCTGAGCGGCGGCTTCGACAGAACGGCCTTCCGCGATCTGATTCCTTGAAATCGTTCTTCGCTCGTCGTGTGCCAGAGGCCACCACGTAGCGTCCCCATTGCTTCCTCAGCGTCCAAGGTCACTCCACCCGAATACCGCGCACATGACTCTGCTTGAGGACCCTCGCCAGTCGCCGGCAGCAGCGGCATGCCCGCGACCAACGGCGTTCCCGCAGTCATGGACTGGGGACATTCCCGTGCGGGTCTGCCACGATATCCGACACCTTGTGCCGAACCTCCGGCAAGGGGTCCTCCCGTGCCACAGCTAGCCAGTCCATCACGGCGTTATCCTCGCAGCCGCCCTTTCGCATCGCGCGAGCCAAACAGACGCATCGCCACCGCAGCAACGGAACATCAACCTCCTTCGAGAACTCGCGGCTGTAGTCAAGATCGTCGATGAGGTATCTTAACCCTTCCACCGCAAGCTGTCGGAGTTCCTGCCGGTCGCCGTCTTCTCCGTTAGCGAACACCCATTCCGCCACCCACAGAGCATCACCAAGGGCCTCGATTCGGCGGGTGGCTATGATGACACCGATCTCACGAATCAAGTCCGAGGGTGGTCGAGGGGCCATGGACCTTTGTGCGAAATAGAGCCAGAACTGCATGGCAATCGCCGCGTTCGAAACAAACCGCGGGTCGTCAGAAGCCAAGCCTTTTCTCAGCGCCGTGTGAATCTCAGCCTCCCGCCCCTTCAGCGAGCTGAACAGACCCACCAGCAGCGGCATAGCAGGTACGTCCGCCTCGCTGAACTGCCGATACTTCCCGTACAAGGCCTCCGCAACATCTTCGGGCACCTCCAGGTGCATCAATAGCGTCGCGGCGCTGCGAATGCCGTTCCGCAGCAGTTCCCTCCGCCCTTGTCCGAACAGGTCGGACAGAATCCAAGGAAGGGGCGTGGGCACAACAGCCCATCGACGCAGGACACTGGTCAAATACTCCCGATCCCTTGTGCCGAGTTCAAATGAGAAGCCGTAACGTTGGGAATGTTCCAGGGCGTCGGCTACGTGGAAGAGCATGTTGTCCAGCGACTCGTCGTTGACATCGGATAGTTCGACAGCCGACATCCATTTTTTTCGAAACCACGCCTGCGCGAACCCGGGCTCGGGCTCCGGCAAGGAGAGATACACCCAGTGCCTGAGCCGGTTTTCGCCTGGAAGACCTCCGTCGTCGCTGTTGTCGGTAGCCCAGATGGCGGTGCCCACGGTCCTCTCTTCTTCAGCCGTAAGGCGTCCCGCCAACGCAATTTGGACGAGCCTCAGCATCGCCCGGGAACAGGCCTCCTCACCGCACGTCAACGCCCGTACCAGAAACTTCACCGTCACACGCCACTTGTCGCTGTTCCGTTCGTCACGCCTTGGAATGGCCTCGGCGCTACGGTCGATTAACTCGCCAGGATCGAGAAAATTGTAGGCGTTGGGAGTATAGCCATCCACTCCAGCAATTGGCGCGGACAAAAGTTCGAGAGCCAGATCCGCCCTGTCCTGCTTCGGCACTGCCTCCCACGACCAACTCAGCAAATGACGAATCGCGTCTCGGAACAGGATGTCGGTGTAGAACAACGGATCTCCGTAGATGGCAAGCCCCTTCCGGAGGATCTCCGCCGCTCGATTCGCATTGAATCTGAGGGAAAGCCGGGCAAGAGTCTCCATGGCAACCCTGACACGGTCCCTCGGAGGTATTGGACCGCGCGTGCCGTCGTGGTGTAGGCCGCGACGCGTGTAGTAGTCGATCGTCTGCTCGCACTGACCGGCGATCGACTCCACTACACCTTCGGGGAGTGCCGCCAGATTGGGGCGCGACAAGAGCCTTCGGAGTAGTTCGTCCCCCTCGTACGACGTGATCCGGAGCAACAACCGCAGGGCCAACTCGTACTGGCCATCCCGGTGCAGCGCCTCGCTCGCCTGTCCCAGCATGGTCTTGGTAGGCGGCCAACGATCGGATAGCGTGGGCAGTCCGGCCACCTCGGCAAGCCTGACGATCCGATACGCTGTCCGTGCCCTATACCAGTCCGGGCTTGGACCTTCCTGCCTGAACTCAACCAACCCGCGCGGTCGGGGTCCTTCGCCCAACTCGAAACCGGGACCCTTTTCCGGCTCCGCTCGCCATTCAACGGCGTTGATCAATGCCCGTATTTCATTCGGCGGGTCGCAGTTGAATCTCGCCAGATCGCGCGCCCGGGCACGGTGCGGGTCCGAACCGTCGGCGCCAATCCACGACTGCTTCTCCAGCCTGCGAGCCAGATACGCCGCCCACGACTCGCGAGACAAAACGGATATGTCCAGCGAGTACCCTCTCGATCGCCGAAGTGCTGCAATGGCTGAGCGCAACATTGGCAACACCTGCTCGCTCCCGTGGCCGACCTCGAACATCAAGGACGCCTTCCTCACTGCCCAGTAGGGATCTCCGTCGTCGACAAGCCAGGCATCCAAAGCCTCGGCCAAGGAACCGGCGTCGGTCTCGTAGAGCGCCCACAGACACTTTTCGTATTCCAAGTGGTGGAAGGCATTCCTGTCGTGCTGCGCGAACCCGGTGGCGACGCGAACCGCTTCGTCGAACTCATCCCGGTCGAACCCGAAACGCGCATGAGTCACCAACGCCATGGCGACATCGCGTGCCGCGCTGCGATCGAGCACGGGCTCGTTCGAGCCCTCACGACTACGTGCCACGTCTTCCACGGACGTCTTGGCCACAAGCGCCAATTCCGCCCCCAACGGTTCGAGGCGAATTTCTCTGCGCCAGACGATCTCGTGCACGATCCGAAGCCGCTCGGCCAATGCGCGACCGGCCAGTCGCTGTACTATCCGGTCTTCTTTCGACGCGTCGAGAAGGTCGCCAGTTATTTCGTGAAGCCACGGATCCATCAGATCTCGCCTCAGTTGTTCCGGCAGTGCGAGCCAACCTGGATAGAGTTTCCTGTTGTACGCCCACGTAGCAACTAGGGCGTCAACTGTGTCGTCGGCGAGTTCACCATCCTCGTCGCTTGGCAGTCCCGCGGGAACCCGCGGTGCTCGCCAGATCGTCCTGTCCACCGGCTCAAGGTGGGCCGGAACACTGGAGCCGGGCTGCGCCAACGCCTTGGGCCATTCTTCGGGCGGATACGGTTCACCCGATTCTAACGTCCTTAGGAGCCATTCCATCGCAAACCGGTGCTCCATCCGCTGTCGCCGCCACTCCTCGTGGTTGGGGTGGCCAGCCAGATCAATGGGAACCACACCCCGTTCCTCCAGCTCATTCCGAACGCCCGGCCTGAGGTCCAGCCAGCCCGCCAGGTAGATTTTCGGGGCTGACGTTCCCAGTTCCTCCCGGACCCACTCCGACCAGCGAAGGAAGTTCGGATCGTCTCCAGAAAAACCGAGCAGCAGGAACAGGGTCTCCATCAACGCCTGCCGAGCCGTG
>MKWU01003070.1_pt1 | contig 22968 bp, 21 predicted proteins | sample 809101 | NCBI WGS metagenome assembly MKWU01 (sample SAMN05860141, study PRJNA318959) | sponge metagenome | host: Aplysina aerophoba | place: Slovenia: Piran, Adriatic Sea, Gulf of Piran | collected 2013-05-07 | reverse complement strand
TGTTCGTGGAGCGTGTGGTGTTGTTTGTTCAGGGCTTCGTTCTGTTCGTGTAGCGCTTCGTTCCGTTCGTTCAGGGCGTGGTTCTGTTCGTGTAGTGCGTGGTATTGTTCGTGGAGCGTGTGGTGTTCAACGGCGAGGCGATCAATGGCTTCTTGAGTATTGTTTTCGAGTTCCTTCAAGTTGCTTATCAGATCGGCGTTGTGCCGTTCGAGTTTGGCTATCTCGCTTGTGAGAACTTGCATTCGGACGCGCTGCCCGAAAGCGATGTCACGCAACCCGAGAATCTCCGAGGTCCGGTCATGGGTGTCGGCGTTGAGCGGATCAGCGCGGCCGACCGGATCGGAACTCCAGGGGTCGACATCAGACTGGCGAGCGGCACTCACCTCGATCCCTTGCTGGAGACTCGCTGACACGGGCTGTTGATGGTGAACGCGAGAGGAAACTCGGTGGTCGCGAACTCGTTGGGGTGTGGCGCGACGGTCCGGCTCTGCGGGTTCCAGATGATCGGCGTTGAGATGCATGTTTTTCGGGTTGTTCGGGCGCCGATAGGCAGGGTGGTACCATGGATCGGTCACGTCACCCCAGCGGTCGAGCCAACGGTGCCATTCCCAATCATACGTTTTCGGTTCACGGCTGAGGGTCTCATAGTGCAATAGAGTCGCGTGCGGCTCCACCACAACCCGCCAACCAGAGCGACGAATCTTCAAACACAGGTCGATGTCGTTGTAAGACAGCGGGAACAGTGCTGAAAATCCACCGAGTTCCAACACTAGCGACCGCCGAGTCATCAAGCAGGCACCGGTGACGGCTACAACGTCGCGAGCAACGGTACCGCCGAACCGGGCCGTTTCTTGCGGGTGCCAACCCTTGAACGGGTGGAGTGGAAGCCCGTGGTCTATCACTAGGCCAGCGTGCTGGACCGTGCCGTCGGGGTAACGCAACATAGCGCCGACGGCCCCAACCGTGGAGTCTCCGAAGTGGACCGCCAGAGCGTCTACAGCATCGGCATCGGCTTCCGTGTCGTCGTTGAGAAGCAGGATCAATTCGTTGCGCGCCTTGAGAATTCCGAGGTTGCAGGCGGCGGCGAAGTCAAAGTCGCCGGGCGGGCGCCGTGCGACCGATACCGACAAACCCGCGTGGTCCAAATCTGCCGGGTCGCCCTCATACTCGTCCCCCACGACCAGGATCACTTCAAGATTTCCGCGGCGACAGGCCGCGATGCTCGCCAAACAACGCTCAACAGAAATCGCCGCTCCTGGCTCCCTGCTCAGAGGTATTCCCGCGGTTGGAATGATGATCGATACCGCCGGGCAATATTCTCGGTCGACGACGAGCCGATTCTGGCCTTTGTGAGAACTGCTCTCAACCGTTGCTGCAATGCCGATTTTCTGCAGGTGGGCGTTGAGTTGGGTTTTTGAAGCGCCTCTTGGCGCTACGGAATGAACACTCAACACTGCTGGCACATGCAGGACCACTGCTCTGTTTTCGGCGAGGCGCAGCGGCAGCGTCAAGTCGGAGATGTCGCAGCCGAGTTCCGCTAGCGTCGAGCAGCGCACAGCCAAGGGCGAGGCGGCGGACGGTTCGGTGACTGCTCGAGTCGGAGACCACGCCGGTCGCCGCGTCACGACGCCTTCGATGTCGATGTCGCCGTACGCGCCGACAGCTTCGGTGTGATTGGCGAAAGCATCAAGTATGGCATTCTCGGCGGTTTCGGTGAGCCGCGCCCCGTCAGGCAGAAAAATGGCCGCGCCATCGCATCCCGGTTCGCAATTCGGTCTGTCCGCCGATGTCGAGACAACATGAAGCAAGTGCATGACTCAAGACGACGATAGCGTGACAATCCATGTGTCAGGTGGTTTCGATGTGGGTTCAGCGGTGTGCAGGGGTCGTGGGTGGCCTCCCGCATCGACGCGGTCACGGATTGCGACCTGTGCCGCGGCGCACGGGCAACCTCGCCCACCGCGCGGCCGAGCCCTGCGATGCGGATCAGCCAGCGAGTCGCCGGCGCGTGACAGGCGCGGGTTGCCAGATGGGTTCTTGGTCGATAGGGTACCGCGCTATGCCACTTGCCCCCCCCCCCCCCCCCCGCCCCCCCTTGTTCGCTTCGCCCGCGGGCCGCTCGGGCCACGGCCTCGCGCCGTGTGGGCCGCGTTGTCCCACCTAAGCTGCTTCGTTCGGCTTCGCTCGGCCTATATGTTGAAATACCATTCGATTCTCAACAAGCGTCAGAAACCGCCGCTACTTGGCAAGGCCGCTATAGTGGCTCTCACCCTTGCTTCTCTTTTTGCAGTGGTCACGTTTCTGGTACCCAGCATGGTAGCGGCTCAGGTAGCACCGTGGGAGGAGGTTTGGGAAATTGAACTTCCGCCGTACAATTTGACTTCGTCGCCGGTTATCGCTGATATCGATTCAGACGGCCGCAATGAAATCGTGTTTGGTCATCGTGACGGGCATCTGCGGGCTTTTGAGGCTGACGGAAGCCTCAAATGGGCAACACCAGCCGTGCCTGGCCCTAGCCGATCTGGGTGCCTGTCGCAGTCGACGCCGTCCGCGATCGATTCGAGTCCTGCTGTGGCTGATATTGACAATGACGGCACGTTTGAGGTGGTGGTCGGTGTCGGGTCTGCCGATCCGGCGGAACGCGACCAGAATGGTAGCGTGATAGTTTTTGATGGTCGCACTGGAGAGATCGAGTGGTCGTTCGCCCATAGCCGCGACAACGCCTCTCTATGGGGTTCTCGCGGCAACAACTCGCAAGCGATTGGAGATCGTGCGACCGCTGACGAAGACGGTTGGTGCGAAGGGACCTATTCGACTCCGGCGATTGGAGACATCAACGGCGATGGCATCGATGAGATCATCTTTGGCAGCTACGATTTCTTTGTCTGGGCCGTTGACGGCAAGGGCAACCCGCTTCCGGGTTTCCCTATAGACAATGACGACACTATCTGGGCTTCGCCAGCGTTGTTCGATGTTGACAACGACGGCGATGTAGAGATTTTCCTCGGAGGTGATTCTACTTTGGGCGGATATGTCGATCAACTTGGTGGAGTTTTCAGAGCGTTCGATTATCGAAACGGTCGGCCAGAAATATTCTGGCAACGCTTCGCGAACGATACGTTCCATTCGTCGGCAGCGATCGGCGACATTAACGGCGATGGTCGCTTCGAAGTGCTTACCGGAACCGGCGAGAACTGGCAAATTCAATGCATGGAACGGGGTCACAGGCAGTGTCGCCCAGGCGACGGCACCGACAACACAAGGATTTGGGCGTTTCATCTCGATGATGGCAGCAACGTACCCGGCTGGCCCGTTCGCGCCGACGACACGGTATGGTCTACGCCTTCGCTGGGCGACCTCGACGGCGATGGCTTGCCTGAGGTGGTGGTAGGTTCCGATGACACCAAGATTCGCGCTATCAAAGGAGACGGTAGCGTATTGTGGAGTGTGCAGCCACAACTCGCTCACTTGGGCGGTGGCGGATTTGTGCGAGGTTCAGCGGTGATCGTCGATCTGGACGGAGACGCAGATCAAGATGTTGCAATTTGGACGGCACGCGGTCTCGCCTTGCTGGACGGTTCCAACGGCGCTGAAATGGAAAGAGACCTTCATTGGACCCTTCGGACGGGTTTCACCGATTCTTTTGAGATGGCACCGGCGGTTGGGACGTTCAACGGCGAGCGTCGACTGATTTACGTCGCCAACACCTCTGGCAAGGTGAAGACAGTTCTTGCCGCACACCGGCTTCCCCCAACGAGTTCGAGAGACGCTTGGCCAATGTGGCGCCACAACGCGTTCCGAACCGGAACTGCATCGACCTCAGCGGCAGGTCACAGAATTCGCGGAGCGGATGAATTAGGTCGATATTATGCGAGACCACTGCAATGGTTGGTTGGCCGCGACTACATCGACCCTGGTTCAGGCGCCTGCATGTCGCCGCAAACCCCGGCGACCCGGGGCGAAACCGCCTTGTACCTTTGGCGGGTGAAAGGCCGACCGCAGGCCGTCCCGCACCGGTTCTCCGATGTCGCTGGCACCGAATTGAACCAGGCTGTAGCTTGGATGAGCGAGACTGGGATCACGACTGGCAAATCGCAGGAGCGCTTCGCCCCGAATGATCGGCTCACCCGTGCCGAAGTGGCTGCGTTCCTGCACCGCGATAGCGGATCAACCGAAATGTACCAGCATCCCTTCACCGATCTGACAGCATCGTGGCAGGAAGAGGGTGTCGCGTGGATGCACGCGTTAAAGATCACTACGGGTACTTCCGAGACCACGTTTTCTCCGAACATATCCGTAACGCGCGGTGAGCTTGCCACCTTCTTGTATCGCTACGCTGGCAGTCCAGATGTTGAGTTTGACCCCAACAGCGGCGACTGCTCGCCCAAACGCTCAGCCCGAAGCGGTTTTGCAAGATATATTGAGGTCGCAACCGGTGGATTTCAAGGCGGAATCAAACACACTTGCGCGCTTAGAGACGACGGCAAGATTAGATGTTGGGGTGACAACGGTCAAGGGCAGTTGAACGTTCCCGCCGAGAGTTTCAAGTCTGTGTCTGCGGGTGCGACGCATACGTGTGGTGTCACAGTCGATAATCGAATCCGCTGCTGGGGTGACAACCGACGGGGCCAGTCCAACGTTCCCGCCGAGAGTTTCAAGTCTGTGTCTGCGGGTGTGACGCATACGTGTGGTGTGACCGTCGATAATCGAATCATCTGTTGGGGCGACCCGCAACAGGAACGGCTCAACGTGCCGGCAGGTGAATTTGTTTCCGTGTCCGCGAACATTCTACATTCGTGTGGGGTCCGAGTTGACAATTCAGTCAAATGCTGGGGCGCTGACCAAAATAATAGTACCGACCCGCCCGAAGGACAGTTCAGTTCGGTTGCTGCAGGTGTGCATCATACATGCGGTTTGCGGTCGCAAGGTTCGGTGAGTTGTTGGGGGCGGGGTACCGATGGCCCACTGGCAGCGCCTCAAGGCCAGTTCAAGTCTGTGTCGGCGGGAAATCGCTTTTCTTGCGCTGTCCGCGCCAACGGCTCGATTCTGTGCTGGGGTGAAACAAACGGCGTGGCGGGTTTGCTGGAGCCACCGGCAGGCTCGTTCGAATCGGTTGATGTCAACAATGTCCATGCTTGCGCCATTCCCTCAGGAGGGGCAAACTTCAAGTGTTGGGGGATCGATGTATCGAGTTGACCCGCGAATCAGCGGTGTCCTCTCTGTTCACCCAAAACTGGTGCATAAACTCGGTGCGCTTCCACCGAGGCCGACGTGTCGCGACCACCGACGGAGGCTGCCCAACGACGGAAACTGCTGTGCCTCACGTTGCGCCGCGAACCTTCATGTGATCGACTGCCACCTCGAACGCGTAGCGTCAGAAAGTTTGTTCCTACCGTTGTAAACGTTCACGGCCTCATGTATCGTGGTTGCGGTGTCCAACGATCAACGGTCCAACGGCGATTTTGCCGATCGTGTCCAGGCAGAAATTGAGCGCGATGCGAAACGCCGTCTAAAAGAAGACCCGGTTCTGCAGCGTCTCGAAAGGGAAGTTCACGAGTCGTGGGTCCATGTTTCCCCAGGAGCTGTTGCGGAAAGTGCAAGTCCGCTGAGTCTGCTTGAACAAGTAGAGCAAGTGTCTCTGGTCAGCGTAGATGCGCCAACCGGTGACCGGCACCTGCATAGTTATGTCAAGAGAACTGCTCGAAAACTGGTTCGCTGGTATTTCCATTATGTTGTCAACCAGCTCAACGCCTTACATCATTATCAAAATCGTCTTCTTAGAGAGTTCAACTCGCGGATAACGAGACTTGAAATTGATGTTGGAGATGAGCCTGTTGTACGTGATCTATGTGATCCTGTTCCCGAACCCGAGCCGGCGTTGTGTGAACTGATAGCCACGACTCTGAAATCATTCCAGGGATCGATTTCGGTAGTTTCCTGCGGGCATGGTTCTCTTTTGGAAGCATTGGACAGGCCTGGTGTTGCGGTTCATGGAGTAGAGCAGAACGATAATCTTGTCACGCATGGTATAAACCGAGGGCTTGATCTTCGTGTTGGATCACCGATTGACCATCTCAGCAATTTCGGAGATTCCGCGCTCGCTGCGGTAGTGTTGGCCGGAGTTGTGGAGCACTACAAAGCGGGAAGTCTCGTGACCCTTCTCGGCGAAGCGTTACGCGTAACTGAAACGGGTGGTGTCGTTGTTGTAGCGGTCGCCGATCCGAGGACTAGGGTAGGTCCATGCGCCGATTTGATGCAGGGATTAGGTCTAGCACCGGAGACTTGGGCACTCTTGTTCGAGAAACATGGATGCAGCGTCGATACATTCGAGCTTAACGGCTCACGTGTTGAGAGCGTAGTCGTGGCGCGAGTTTCATGAAACGGTCGGTGGTCGTACACCAATTTACGGTATCTCTCAGCGGCCGCGACGCGGTGGGACATCACACGCTCCAAGTCGACGACATCCTTCGCGAACTGGGCGCGGAAACGACGCTGTATGCAGAACATATTGATCCACAGTTGAGTCACCGTGCACAGCATTATCGAGAACATGCGACTGGTCCCGCACCCGATTTCATAATCTACCAAGCGTCGATTGGTTCGCCTGTAGCTGACTACCTGCTTACCCGTGCAGAACCAATTGTAATCAACTATCACAATATTACTCCCGCTGAATTGTATTACAGGTATGTGCCGCAACTGGGCGCAGCTTTGGACCTAGGTCGCCGGCAGCTGACCCAATTGTGCCGCAAAGCGATACACGCTATCGCGGATTCGGAATTCAACGCGCACGAACTTCGCGCTTTAGGGCTCAGGAATGTCGCTGTTTTGCCGCCTCTTGTGGATGCTTCGGTGTTGCCTTCTAACGGTGAAATCAACCCAACTTGTGGTCGGTCTCTTGGAACTATACCGGCGACGCTGCTCTTTGTCGGACGTTTGGCGCCAAATAAGCGTCAAGAGGATTTGATAGCAGCGACCGCGATCTTGCGCCGGTGGATAAGTGATATTGAGTTGATCTTGGTGGGATCCTCCTCAGCGGATACGTATGCGCGCGCGTTGAAAGAATATTCGCAACGGCTTGGCGTTGACGATATCGTACGTTTTGAAGGTTCGGTTTCTTCGAAGCAGCTTATGGGACGGTATCAAAGCGCAGACGTGTTTGTGTGTCTGTCGATTCACGAAGGATTTTGTATGCCACTGGTGGAAGCGATGGCTTGGGGTGTTCCCATTGTGGCTTTGGGTGCCACCGCGGTTCCAGATACGCTGGGAGGCGCGGGCGTGCTTGTGTCGGACTCATCCCCGACGTTGGTAGCGACAGCGATTGAGCGCGTGTTGACCGATCAAACACTGCGTCAAGAACTGTCCGACCGTGGTTTGGCTCGTGCCGCGGAGTTGTCACCAGGGCCTACCCGCCAACGTCTGCGGCAATCAGTTGAAGCTTTGATCGCTGGTGAGGCTTCGCCCCAATGACCGATATTACGTTTGTTACTCCGCGCTACGGAGACGAAGTGATTGGTGGTGCGGAGGGTGCGGCCCGGTCGTTGGCCACGAGATTGAGCGCCGACGGTGTGAGCGTCGACGTGCTCGCCTCGCGCGCGCGCACCTATTCGACCTGGGAGGACGACTATCCTCAAGGCACTAGTGTCGAAGATGGCGTGTCAGTACATCGGTTCAGCATTGACTACCCACGTTCCAAAGACTGGGAGAAGTGGATCGCTCAAGTCATCCCGCGTGCCGATGTCGTCCCCAATGAAGAAGGGCTGGCTTGGATCGACAACCAGGGTCCGACAAGCAGCGCGCTCATCGACGCGGTCGCCGACGTTAGTGACGGTGTATTAGCCTTTACGCCTTATCTGTATCACCCCACAGTTCGAGGTTTGCCGGTGGCTAAAGTACCTTCAATTTTTCATGCCTGCGCTCATCCAGAACCGCCGCTGAGAATGCCGCTCTTTCATGATGTGTTCGGGGCTGCTACCGCGTTCTCTCACTACAGCCGTGCGGAACAGGCACTTGTGTGGTCGATGTTTCCGAAAACTATGACTACTCCGCAGGTCGTCTCGGGATTGCCGGTCGAGCTACCGGCCTTTGAAATAGATCAGCGCGCAGCTCGTCAGGCTTGCGGTCTCGGCGATGATCGATTCGTGATGTGCTTAGGTCGAATTACCCACTCCAAGGGTTCTTACGAACTTGTGCAGAGTTTTGTCAGGGCCCGGCGGCAAGATCAAAATGTCAAACTCGTCATGGCAGGTCCGGTGATGGACGAGCCGATCGATCATCCAGACGTGATTTGCGTCGGCTCCCTGTCTGAGGAGCGGAAATTCGGGTTGTTGGCTGCCGCGGATGTGTTGATCAATCCCTCACCTCTCGAATCTTTCTCGCTGGTCCTCCTTGAAGCTTGGCTGGTCGAAACTCCAGTGCTCGTGAACGGTTGGTGCGGAGCGACTCGAGAACACTGCGTCCACTCCGGAGGCGGCCTCTCTTATCGCACATTCTCGGAGTTTGAGGTGGCGCTCAATCGGCTTCTGGGCGACGACACACTGCGCTCTAGGCTGGGGCGAGCAGGAAATGCCTACACCGACGACAATTTCTGTTGGCCTGCGGTGCGCGACCGCTACCAGGCACTGCTCAGTCGGATCGCCTGATCGCACAGACCCGGCCCCGCGTGTTCATCGGGGGATTCGACGAGCACCACCGACCGCCGATCCACAGCGACCCGGCCCCGCGTGTTTATTCGGGGGATGACTGAGGCGGAGGGCGTGACCCAGATCGACGCGCCCGGCCCCGCGTGTTCAAGGGATGGCGGCCGCGTCGCTGTCGTGGCCGCATGGCGACCCGCCAGCGGACGAGGAGGCGATTTCAGCACGGCCAGCAGCCTTGAAACCCGGGCCCCCAACGTCCAACGCCAGCAAACTCTGTCGGCGGGTCGCGACAGAGCACAACCCAGACGTGTTGGGCCAGACGTGTTGGGGTGACGCAGGCTAGGCGCCGATGATGACAGCCACGGTGAACATCAAAGCCAGAACTGCGACGGTAGCCGAAAACGCCCACACATCCCGGCTGCGCGTGCCGGCAAGTTCGGCGAGCGCGGTCTTCACGTCTGCGCCGAGCCCGTCGATCTTCGCGTTTGTTTGAGCCAACCCGCCGTACATTTCGGCACGCAAGTTCTCAGTCTTGGCATCGGCCGCCGCGAACCCGGCGGTCATCTTGGCGTCGGCGGCTGTGAACCCGGCGTTCATGTCGGTGCGGATGTTCTTGCGGTCTGTTTCGGCGGCTGCGAACCCGGCGTTCATGTCGGTGCGGATGTTCTTGCGGTCTGTTTCGGCGGCTGCGAATCCGGCGTTCATGTCGGTGCGGATGTTCTTGCGGTCTGTTTCGGCGGCTGTGAACCCGGCGTTCATGTCGGTGCGGATGTTCTTGCGGTCTGTTTCGGCGGCTGCGAACCCGGCGTTCATGTCGGTGCGCAGGATTTTGCGTTCTGTGCCAGCTTCGTTGAAGCCTTCCGCCATCTTGGTGGCCAGGGCTTGGAGGTCGGTATTGGTGGGGTACTGCTCCCAGCCTCCAGGTGGGCCTTGTGTCATGAGATATTCCGCTCCGTTGCTTCCTACTAGTTCTGACAACGTACCATACAGTTCTGAGCGTGTCTCTTCGGTTAGGTACATTTCCGCCTCCTTAATTCGCGTGCGAGAACGTCTCGTGCGATCAAGACCGCACGCTAGCGCCTGTAATGTATGGAGGCAACATCAAAAGTATCAAAGCCCCTGATCAGTAGCCGGTAACCGGTTGGACGGGGCCGGTGAGTGAACTCAGCAGGGCGTCGATTGCACCGTCGGCGATGGCGACCATCTCGTCGTCGGTGCGGTCCTGGATGGGGTGCTCGGTCAGGACGTGGGCTATGTCACCCCCGAGGCTCCTGCTCTGCTGCTTTGCGCCGTCGGCGAACTCGATAGTGGCAACGAACACCCCTGGAATGCCCCGGCGCTCAAGATCGTTGATGTCGTGCACACTGCACGTCGTGCAGGAACCTCAATCGGCGAGCGCCTCGATCACCGCGTCGCACGACACAGCGATCTCATGGCGCAGGTCAACGGGGGCCGGCTTGGTGAACGTCGGCTTCTTATAGCGCTTCACCTCGGCGCCGAACCCGGTCAGCTTCTCCTGCACTCGGTCGAGAAAAATGTCTCCACGGGGTTTGGAGATGTCGAGCAGTCCGACCGTGAGTCCGTTGAGAGACTCGGGTCTTACGACGCGCTCACGCTTTTCTGGCCGCAACTCAGCGGTGGGATCCAATACAACAGTCATCGAGTGATCTCCTTTGTGACGGTGACGCTACCGGTTGCGCCCGTAACCCAGCCGGCGATCGTGGTGGAGAACAGGCCGGCTCGGCTGCCTCCGTGGACGACATGGATGCCTCCGGGCGGGAACTTCGGCAGTTGGCGGCCCGCCACCAACGTCGGCATTCCCTCCTCGATTCCGTCGGCGCCTGCGACTATGTCGTCGCCAGCGACCATCAACTGTGCTTCGAGTTCTGCCAGGAAGCGGGCCCTGTCCCAACCAGCATCCCGATACCGGGCCATATGCTCGGGGCTCATCACGATCACCGTCTCCATCTGCATCACCATTCTCGGGCTGACGTTGACGCGCAGCATCTCGGCGAAGTGCTTGGTGAGCGATTCGGCTGAGCGGGACTTCTGATCGAACATCAGTCGGGGGCCTTCTCCAGGGAAGAGGGTGACCGTGGAGGCGCTGCGGTCGAATCCTCGGGACTCGGCGTACGTGTCGAATGCGCTGCCCTCCTCGTCCTCGGCGAAGCACAAACCGATCTTCGAGGGACTGCCCTGGGTTGCGCGGTCGACTCCGCCCGGTCTTCCCCCGCCGACGTTGCGGACGACCAACTGCAGGGCCCGACCGATCGTGGAGTTGGCGCGGTTGCCCTGCCCGAGCAGGTTCGCGCCGCTGTTCATGGCGAGCTCGGCCCGTATGGGTCCGTTGACGATGAGGATCGGCCCTACCGGCATGGTTGTGGCCAACAGTCCGTGCATGTTGAACTCGTCGGTACAGGCGGCGGCGACCGCGGTGAGCACCACGGGCAGGTACTCGGGCCTGCATCCGGCCATCACCGCGTTGACGGCGACCTTCTCGACGGAGCATTCGACCAGATCGGGTGGCACGACGGCCACGATCTCGTCGGGGGCGCGGCTCGTGCCCTCGAGCATCCGCAGTACCCGCGCCTCGGTCGGTGGCACAACGGGCATCCCGTCGGTGAAGCCGCGGTCGAACATGGCTTCGATGTCGTCTTCGAGCGAGGCCAGTTCGATCCGGCGACTCTTGAGTATCGACCCGGAGAAACGCACGGCGAGTTCGTCGCTGAGATTGGGGTCGACGCTGAGGGAGCCGCACCCCGGCCTGAAGTCGGGAAGGCCACCTCCGAGGTCGTCGAGCCCGCTGAACTCCTCCCACTGTCGGCGGGACCAGCCGACGATGCGGTCGGTCTCAGTCCCGTTGTCGACCCGCAGCAGTGTGGGCACCGTCTCGATCCGGTTGTGCCACGACATCGCCAGGTCTTCGTCATGGACAACCCACGGCGCAGCTTGGGGGAAGTCGGGGAAGTCGGGGTCGTCCTGGGTGACGACAGTGATGCCGACGCGTTCGGCCATGGCGGCCAGCACCGGGGCCACCAGCACACAAGTGGGGCAGTCCTTGTGGACCACGGCGACGAGACCGTCTGGGAGCGGAGCGGACTGCGGACTGGCCACCCGTCAACTTTGCCACACCCCGAGGCCGAGCGGGTAAGCGGGACGATGCCGACCGTGCCGAGCGCGCCTTCACCCGCCCTGCCCGGCCCTCACCCGCCCGCGCACTTTCGAGGAATTGGCGGTTGCGCTGACAGAAGCGACATTTGTCACACTTGGTTCGCAACGCCAGTCGGCTCGCGTACGGTTCTAGGACAATGGGGGAGAAGCAAGAGTCTGTAGTTGTGTCGTTCCACGGTGTCCGTGGTTCGACGCCGTGCAGTTGCCCCACGGTGCAGCGCTACGGCGGCAACACCAGTTGTGTCTCGGTGGAGACAGCCGAAGCGGACCCGATCGTGTTGGATCTCGGCACCGGGCTGCGCCCCTGGGGCCGTGCGCTGGCTGGCCATACCTCCTTGACGTTCCATGCGCTGGTCACGCACCTCCACTGGGACCATATTCAGGGTCTGCCCTTCTTTGCTCCGTTGCTGCGCCCGCAGACCACGCTCAACATCTACGGCTCCGTGCGTGCCCCCCCAGCCCCCGCTCACCACCCACGGCCCGCCCGGCCCGCCGGAGTCGCGGGCGGAGGCGTTCGCCCGGTTCACCGCCCCGCCGTTCTTCCCGATCCGTACCGCAGACCTGCCGGCCGCGATCAATTTCCACGACGTCGACAGCAGCGACTTCATGCTGGGCCCCGCCTCGGTGATGGCGAGGCCCGTACCGCATGTGGGCAGGACCAACGGCTACCGGCTCGACCTCCACGGATTCTCGGTCGCCTATGTTCCGGACCACCAGGAGCCTGTCGGCGACCCGACCCGGGTAGACGATCGGGTGCTTGAACTGTGTGACGGCGCCGACCTGTTGATCCACGACGGACAGCTGTGGCCCGACGAACTGATGTTGAAGCAGCGCTGGGGCCACAGCACCCCCGACTACGCCCTCGAGGTCGCCCGCCAAGCCGGGGTTGAGACGCTGGTGCTGTTCCACCATGACCCCGCCCACGACGACGCTTCAGTCGACGATATGGTGCAGCGACTGAGGGAGCGAGGTTCTGAAGTGGGGGTGAGCAGTGTGCTGGCGGCCACCGAAGGCACTAGCCTGACCTTCACCGCCCAGAGCGCCCGTTCGACCTCGGGAGGGATCTGATGGCCATCGACTCAAGTGAGTTCCGCCGGGTGCTCGGGCATTTCCCGACGGGTGTGACTGTGGTGACCGCACCGACCGAGCAGGGTCCTGTCGGCATGACGATCGGGTCTTTCGCGAGCGTCTCTTTGGACCCTCCGCTGGTGATGTTCTGTGCGGGCAGGGAATCGGCGACCTGGGCGAAGATGTCGGGTACGGACCGTTTCTGTGTGAACGTGCTCGGAGACGACCAAGCCGACGTGTGCGCGGTGTTCGCCAGCAAGGACGACGACAAGTTCGCCGGGATCGAATGGAGCACCAAAGTCACCGGCACCCCGGTTATCGGCGGCTCGATCGCCTGGATCGACTGCGAACTCCATGCCGTGCACGACGGCGGCGACCACGACATCGTCGTAGGTCTGGTCAAGGAACTCTCGACGGAGAGCGGCACTGAGAGCGGCCCCGAGAGCGACCCAGAGTCCGGCCCTGAGTCCGGCAGGGGTCCGCTGCTGTTCTACCGTGGCGGATACGGCCGGTTCGAGCAGCTCTGATGCCGATCTACGCCCTCGGCGACCGCATCCCCGAGATCGACGCTGACGCCTACGTCCACCCGGACGCGACCCTCATCGGCAGCGTGGTCCTCGGCCCGCAGAGTTCTGTGTGGCCCAACGCGGTGATCCGCGCCGATGACAACGTGATCAGCATCGGGCGGGGCTCGTCGGTCCAGGACGGCGCGGTGCTGCACTGCACTGAGGTGCATCCCACCGTCATCGGCGACTGCGTGACGATCGGCCACCTGGCCCATCTTGAGGGCTGTCAGATCCTGGACCGTTCGCTGGTCGGCAGCGGTTCTGTGATTCTGCACGATGCGGTCGTCGGGCCCGAGGCGCTCATCGGAGCCTCGGCGATGGTGCCCGCGAAGATGGTCGTGCCCGCCCTGGCGATGGCGTTGGGGGTGCCGGCCCGGATCCGCGAGAACGCGCTCACCGAGGGGGCCAACAGCCTCAACGTCGAGAGCTACATCCGCCGTGCCAGCTACTACCCCTCGGCGCTGCGCCGAGTCGATTGACGCAGAAGTGCCACAGACGTAGACGTTCGGCCTATTGGTTGTTACTATCTGGGTAGGAGAAATAGGTTGAGCAGCGCCTCTAGGAGCGACAGAGCATGACATCCACCGACATCGGCGTCGACCTCGGCAAGTACCAACTCGGTTGGAGCGACGAGGAAGACTACGTCTTCAAACCCAAGAGAGGCCTCAACGAGGAGATCCTGCGCGAGATGTCCTGGCTCAAGGGCGAGCCTCAGTGGATGCTCGACTTCCGGCTGAAGTCGTACCGGCGATTCGGCAACCGCCCGATGCCCCACTGGGGTGGCGACATGTCTGATATCGACTTCGACAACATCTACTACTACATCAAGCCCACCGAAGAACTCAGCGACAACTGGGACGACGTCCCCGAGTCCATCAAGAACACCTACGAGAAGCTCGGTATCCCCGAGGCTGAGCGGAAGTATCTCGCCGGGGTGACCGCCCAGTACGAGTCCGAGGTCGTGTACCACCGCAATCGGGAGGACCTCGAGGCACAGGGCGTGCTGTTCTCCGACATGGACACGGCGCTGCGCGAGCACCCCGACATGGTGAAGCGCTACTTCGGCAAGGTCATCCCCCCCAACGACAACAAGTTCTCTGCGCTCAACAGCTCCGCTTGGTCGGGAGGCTCGTTCATCTACGTGCCCCCTGGAGTCGAGGTCGAGATGCCGTTGCAGGCCTACTTCCGGATCAACGCCGAGAACATGGGCCAGTTCGAGCGCACCCTGATCATCGCCGACGAGGGGTCGAAGGTGCACTACATCGAGGGTTGCTCGGCACCGACCTACACCTCCGACTCACTGCATTCCGCGGTTGTCGAGATCATCGTGAAGCCGTCGGCGCGGGTGACCTACACGACCATCCAGAACTGGTCCGACAACGTGTTCAACCTGGTCACCAAGCGTGCCTACGTGGAAGCTGAGGGCCACATGGAGTGGATCGACGGCAACATCGGCTCGAAACTGACCATGAAGTATCCGGCGGTCGTACTCGCCGGCCCCAAAGCCTCCGGTGAGGTGCTCTCTGTTGCTTACGCCGGGCCGAACCAGCATCAAGACACCGGTGCCAAGATGACTCACGCGGCTCCAGAGACGACCTCCAAGATCGTCTCGAAGTCGATCTCAAAGGACGGTGGCCGCACCTCGTATCGGGGCCTGGTGCGGGTTGAGGACGATGCCTACGGCTGCAAGAGCCATGTGCAGTGCGATGCGCTGATCCTCGACGAGGATTCCGTCTCCGACACCTACCCCTACATGGAGGTCGGTTCGGGCGATGCCGTCATCGGCCATGAGGCCACGGTGAGCCGGGTCGCCGACGAGCAGCTGTTCTATCTGCAGAGCCGCGGCCTGACCGAGGAGCAGGCAATGGGCATGATCGTCAACGGCTTCATCGAGCCGGTCACCCGCACGCTGCCGATGGAGTACGCGGTCGAGTGGAGCCGCCTGATCGAACTGCAGATGGAGGGAAGCGTCGGCTGACACGCTGCCGGTCGACCCTGCCGGTCGACCCTGCCGGTCGAACTCTGCTGATTTAGCCCTGTCGGCTCGCCCGGCAGATCAGTGGATCGGGTTAGTGACGCGGCGCGGTCAGTGCGCGACAATAGGGGAATGCCGATGCGCCAGGACTGCAAATACTTTGAATCCCGCACGTATGCCAACGGCGACACCGTCCGCAAGTGCGACCTCGACCTTGCGCCCGAGGCGCCTTGGCGCTGCCCCGACGACTGCCCGAAGTACACCCGGCGCATGGCGGACGTGAACTGGAGCCACGGATCGCTGATCACCCCGGCCACGCCGGAAGAACCATCGAGCCTCGGCAGCGACGACAGCATCGGTGCGCTGCTCGACGCGGCTGAGGACATCATCAACGAGGCCGCCCCCGAGGTACTCCAGGAGATCGAGGCCGAGCAGCAGCGAGCCTCGCGCCGCGGTTTGGGCCGCTTCCTTCGCCGCCGCCCCCGCTGAGAGCGGCGCTGCTTGCGCCCGGCGTGTTGTTGGTGCCCGGCGCGTTGCTTCTGCCGGGCGTAGCCGGAGCCGCGGGGCGTTGTCGGGGGCGGGTGTGTTGTTGGTGCCGGGCGTAGCCGGAGCCGCGGGGTGTTGTCGGGGGCGGGTGTGTTGTTGGTGCCGGGCGTAGCCGGGGCCGCGGGGCGTTGTTGGGGGCGGGTGTGTTGTTGGTGCCGGGCGTAGCCGGAGCCGCGGGGCGTTGTTGGGGGCGGGTGTGTTGTTGGTGTCGGGTGTGGCCGGGGCCGCGGGGCGTTGTTGGGGGCGGGAGTGTTGTTGGTGCCGGGCGTAGCCGGGGCCGCGGTTGGTGGTGGCGGCGTACCGAAGCGGTGGGAGCGGTGGGGGAGAGGGTCGCTGAAGTGGGCGGGGCTGGTGCCGCTTGGTGGTGGCGGCGGTAGCATTGCGGGTGTGTGTTGGCCCTCGGGCCGTCTTCATCGGGCAGGGTCATGACTGAATTCTCAATAGATGCCGCAAGGGCCTTGGCTGGCCCGTCGTGGCTCGTTGATCGCCGGGTGAGCGCAGCAGAGGACTTCGCCGCGGCCGTACCGCCCGACGTGGCCGACGAACAGTGGCGCTACAGCGCAATCCGCGAGTTCGACCTGGCACAGTTCGTTCCCTCACCTGAGTCCTGCGCCGCTCCAGCGCTTGATTTCGAGTTGGACGCGTCCGCTGTGGTCCGCACCGTCAACGGGCGGATCGTCTCGGTCGAGTCGACTGCTGAGTTCAGTGCCGCCGGCGCCTACGCGGGTCCGCTCACAGGTTCTGAGCAGGGGCCCGACCTGCTGGGGGCGGTGGGCAGCGAGGCGGCGGGCTACTTCACGATCCTCAACGACGCCTTCGTGGCAGACCCGGTGCCGATTCGCGGGCCGGGCGGGGGCGTGGGCGGCGAGGCGGCGGTCTACTTCCCGACCCGCACCGACGCCTTGGTGGCAGCCCGGGTGGTGATTCGAGGGCCTCGCGGGGTCGTGCTGCACAAGCCGATCGTGGTGACGCATCATCTGAGCGGTTCGGGGGCCGCCGCGTTCCCCCGGCTGGTTGTCGACGTCGGCGCCGATGCGCAGGCCGAAGTGCACGATCACCACACATCCGACAGCGGCGCACTGCTGGTCTGCCCGCTGACCGAGCTCGACGTGTCGCCTGCGGGCCGACTCGGATACCTGAACGTGCAACAGCTCGGCTCACGCACCTGGCAGTTCGCCTCGCAGTTGGGGCGCGCTGGGCGCGACGCCAGGCTGACGGTCGCCACCGCGGCCTTCGGCGGCGGCTATGCCCGCACGCGGTCCGATGTGCGCCTGGTGGGCCGCGGCGCCGATTGTGACCTCTCGGCGCTGTACTTCGGCGACCGGCGACAGGGACTCGACTTTCGCACCTATCAGGATCATGTCGCTGCGGACACGACCTCCAACCTGCTCTACAAGGGTGTGGTGAGTGACGAGTCCCGCAGCATCTACACGGGTCTTATCCGAGTGCGTCCCGATGCTCGGGGAACCAATGCCTTCCAGACCAACCGCAATCTGAAACTCGGTGAGGACGCCTGGGTTGAATCGGTCCCGAACCTTGAGATCGAGAACAACGATGTGCGCTGCAGCCATGCATCCGCGGTCGGTCCTGTGGATGCTGAGCAGCGGTTCTATCTGGAGAGCCGCGGTGTTACCACCGGCGAGGCGGAGCGTCTGATCGTGGCCGGGTTCCTGAGCGAGGTGCTTGAGACGATGCCGGTAAAGGCAATGCATGGGCCGCTCAGGTCGGCGATAGACGCCAAACTGAGTCGCCAGAGGCGATCCGAGGAGGCCGCGTCGTGAGCGTTCACGAGTTGTTTCCCTTAGTCGATCTTGAGGCGGGCTCGGCGCGCAAGGTGACCCTGGAGGGGCATCAGATCTCGCTCGTGCGCATCGACGACGATGTGTATGCCATCGGCGACGTCTGCAGTCACGAGGATGTCTCTTTGTCTGAGGGCTATGTCGACACCGAGGAGTGTCTGCTTGAGTGCTGGCGCCACGGGGCGATGTTCAACCTGAAGACCGGCGATGCCGAGACCCTGCCAGCGATCCGTCCAGTGCCGGTGTATGACGTGTCGGTCGTCGACGGAATGATCCAGTTGGTGATCGATGAGCGGTCCGAACCTGCGGTGAGGACTCGGGGGCCCGGCGACTCTGGACCGGGCGAACGGGGGCGTGTCGATGAGTGAGCTCGTGGTCGAGGGCCTGCGGGCCCGGGTCGGCGGACAGGAGATTCTCACCGGCGTCGATCTGGCGATGTCCTCGGGGGAAGTCCACGCGGTGATGGGACCCAACGGGTCGGGAAAGTCGACCCTGGCCCACGTCTTGGCGGGCCGCCCCGGAATCGAGGTGCTCGGCGGCTCGGCACGGCTCGACGGCGTCGAGCTTTTGGATCTGCCCGTTTGGAAGCGGGCCCAGGCCGGTCTGTTCCTAGCGATGCAGTATCCGACGGAGGTTCCTGGAGTGGCGCTCGCCGACCTGCTGCGGGCGTCGGTGAGCAGCAGCGACGATGCCGCTGAGATCGAATCGTCGATGCGCGTCGAGGCCGAGCGCATCGGTTTCGACGAGAAGTTCCTCGCCCGGCCGCTCAACGTCGATCTCTCCGGTGGCGAGAAGAAGCGCAACGAGACGCTGCAGCTCGGAGTGCTGCGCCCCCGTTTCGCGATCCTCGACGAACTCGACTCGGGTCTCGACTTCGATGCCTTGCGCCTAGTCGGTGCCCGGGTGGAGGCCGCGACCGAGGAAGACTCCGTGGGGGTGCTTGCCATCACCCACTACAGCCGCTTGTTCGAGCAGCTCCGGCCCGACACCGTGCATGTCTTTGCCGGGGGACGGATTCAGCAGACCGGTGGCGCCGAGCTGGCTCAAGAGTTGGAGGACACCGGTTACGAACGTTGGAGTGATGCGCCACCGGCCGTCGCATCGTCGGCAAAGCTGCCCGCGGACCCTTTCGCCGAAGGCCCCTTTGCGGATCCGTTTGCCGATCCGCTGGCTTGAAGCCTGTCGCTGGGGCAGACTGCAGCCATGGCGAGAACTCTGCTGAGCGACGATGAGATCACAGACCTGTTGGCGCAGTTTCCCGAGTGGCGACGTGACGGCGACCGGCTGTGCCGTTCATACCAATTCGATGATTTCGTCGAGGCCTTCGGTTTCATGGCCGAGGTGGCACTCGTCTCAGAGAAGTTGTTCCACCATCCGGAGTGGAGCAACGTCTACAACCGGGTGGAGGTTGCCATCACCGACCACGCCGCGGGCGGAATATCAGACAACGACCGCGCCTGGATCGAGCGAGTCGAGAAACTGAGCCGTTGACCCCCGTCTACACCGTTCTGGCGGTGCCACGGCGCGGAAACCGGCGCATGGCACCGCCAGAACGAATGGGGGACTGTTAGTCGTTGAGCGCTTGGGCGAGAGTGTTCCAGCTCAGCGTGGCGCACTTGATCCGTATCGGGAACTTGACGACTCCGCGCAGCGCTTCTAGATCGCCGAGTTGCATGCCGTCTGAGGTGCCCTCGAGGTCTATCCCCAGAGCCGTTTCGCTGCCGTCGCCGCCGATATCGGTCTCGTGGATCGACATGAGCCCCTTGAAGGCCACGATCAGCTTGCGGGCCTCTTCAACCGTGCGGCCCTTGATCGCCACCGACATCATCGACGCCGATGACTGACTGATGGAACAACCCTGGCCGCCGATCGCGACATCGTCGATCACGCCTGCGTCGTCGACTTGCAGGTAGACGATGATCTCGTCGCCGCACAAGGGGTTGAAGCCCTCGGCACGGCGCGCCGGCGGGGTTTCGAGCTCTCCGCGGTTGCGGGGTGTGCGGTAGTGGTCGAGGATGATCTCGCGATAGAGGTCTTCAAGGCCAATCATCTTGTGTTCTCCTAGAACGAGAAGATGTCGTCGACCGCGCTGAGGGCGTCGGCGAGTTTGTCGAGGTCGGACTTGTCGTTGTAGACGTAGAGCGATGCACGCGATGTTGCACTGGTGCCGAGCACGTCCATGAGCGGTTTGGCGCAATGGTGCCCTGCGCGCACCGCGATCCCGGACTGGTCGAGTACCTGGGCCACATCGTGGGGGTGCACATCGCCGTAGGCGAAAGACATCACTCCGCCGCGCTCGGCCGGTTCGGCCGGACCATGGACGGTGATCTTGTCGCCGTGGCGCTCGCTGAGCGTCCGCAGCGCGTAGGCGGTCAGCTCAACCTCGTGTTGGCGGACATTGTCCATGCCGAGATCGCTGAGATAGTCGACGGCTGCGCCGAGGCCGACCGCTTCGGCGACCATCGGTGTTCCTGCCTCGAACTTCCAGGGCACGTCGTTGGTCGTGAAACCGTCCTTGGTGACGTTGAGTATCATCTCTCCACCGCCGAGGAACGGCGGCATGGCCTCGAGGTGTTCGGCGCGGGCCCAGAGCACGCCGATCCCCATCGGTGCGAGCATCTTGTGACCGGTGAAGACCAGGAAGTCCGCGCCGAGTGCCTGCACGTCGGTGGGTACGTGGGGAACGTACTGGCTGGCGTCGACGGCCATCAGCGCTCCGGCATCGTGAGCGGTTTCTGCCAGTGCGGCGATCGGGTTGAGCGTGCCCAGCACGTTGCTCATGGCCGTCACCGACAGGAGTTTGGCCCCGTCGAGGAGCCGGTCGAGGTCGCTTAGGTCGAGGTGGCCGGACTCATCGACTGGGATCCAACGCAGTTCTATGCCCTTTCGGGCTCGCAGCATGTGCCAGGGAACGATGTTGGCGTGGTGTTCCATCTCGGTGATCACCACTGCGTCCCCTGCGGTGAGACTGTGCTCGCCCCAACAGTGGGCCAGAAGGTTCATCGACTCGGTTGCGTTCTTGGTGAAGACGATCTCGGAGCTCGATGCAGCGTTGATGAAGGCGCCGACTTTGGCTCGGGCGCCCTCGAGTGCGCCTGTTGCCCGCACCGCGAGCTCGTAGCTGCCGCGGTGGACGTTGGCGTTGGTCGTCTCGTAGTAGCAGGTCATCGCGTCGATGACCGCCCGGGGCTTCTGGGAGGTGTTGGCCGAGTCGAGGTAGACGAGCTGTTGGCCGTGGAACTGCTGTTCGAGCAGCGGGAAGTCGGATTTGAGGTTTGAGCGGAGAGTCATGGTTCAGGCCTCGAACCGTTCGTAGCCATCGGTTTCAAGTTCCTGCACCGACTCCGGCCCTCCGGACTGCGCGATCCGCCCGTCGATGATCACATGGACCCGATCAGGCTTCAGTTCCGAGAGCAGCCGCTGGTAGTGGGTGATGGCGAGCACGCCGAGTTCGGGCCGTTCGGAGCGGACCTCCTGTACGCCGGTGGCGACCACCCGCAGCGCGTCGATGTCGAGCCCCGAGTCGGTCTCGTCGAGGATTGCCATCTCCGGTTCGAGGATGGCCATCTGCAGGATCTCGTTGCGCTTCTTCTCGCCGCCGGAGAATCCTTCGTTGACGTAGCGCTGCGCGAACGAGGAGTCCATGTTGAGCCGGTCCATCCACTCCATGATGGCTAGGCGGAGTTCGAGTACCGACATGTCGATGCCTTTGCGTGCCGACAGCGACTGGCGCAGGAAGTTGAGAACTGAGACCCCGGGGATCTCCTGTGGATATTGGAAGGCGAGGAACAGTCCGGCCTTGCCGCGAACGTCGGTGGGCCATTCGGTTATGTCGTCGCCTCGGAAACGGATCGAACCGGATGTGACCTGGTACTCGGGACTGCCGAGGATCACGCTGGCCAGGGTGCTCTTGCCGGAGCCGTTGGGGCCCATGAGTGCGTGGACCTCCCCGACCCCGACCTGCAGATCAACGCCTTTGAGGATCTCGACCTCGCCTTCGACGGTGCAGGCGCGAAGGCCGTCGATCTCAAACAGCGGAGTCGTCGTCATGGTTTGCAGTTTACGAGCGCTGGAAGTTTCGCACTACGGCCATAGGAGAAATTACCGAGCCGTTGACCGACCAAAGTTCGCGTGTCGCTGAATCGACGTGAACGTCAGGTGTCGATCAGGACTCGACGGTCGTCGAACACGGCAGCGATCTCGACCTCGCCTCCGAGTTGATGCACGATCGACCGGAGTGTTTCGATCGATAGGCCGATCTCTCCGTGCTCGATCTGTGAGATGGCTGACTGTGACTTGCCGATCATCTCTGCGAGTTCGGCCTGGGTCACGCCGAGTGCTTTGCGAAGCTCGGCGAGGCGGAAGCTCACGATCTCGTCGATGGCTCGTTGCTTGGCCTCGTCGATCCGACGAGCGCGTTCAGGGTCCTGGCGCGCTTCGTCTCGCAGTGTGTTGAAGCTCCTAGTGCTTGGCATCACATAAGTCCTTGGTGTCGAAGCTCGTCGAGATGTGTGTCGTGGAGGGGGGCTCGGTCTCCGAGTGGGGTGCGGGTGTTTCTACGCGGGTTTGGGTTCAGGCAGTGAGCAGGGCTGCGGGGATGACGGCGATGCCGTCTTGGCGGCGGTAGGCCTCCGAACCGGTGGTCAGCACCGCTGCGTCGAGCAGTTGCGGGCCGATGTGTTGCGCGAGCCAGTGGAGGTGCCGCACGTCGTCGTCGTCAACGGTGCCCCCGAGTTTGACTTCCAAGGCGACGATGCGTCCGTCGGGGCGTTCCAAGATGAGATCGACCTCGTGTTCTCCGGCGCGGGTTCGCATGTGGAACACCCGAGCCTCGTTGGCTTGTGCATAGACGCGCACCGATGATGTCACCAGCGATTCGAACAGGCCGCCGAGCAGTGTGCCGTCGCGAGGAAGGATTCCCCTGCCCGGGCTGCCCTCGAGCAGTGCGTCGACATCGACGCCGAGCAGCCGTGCGGCAAAGGCGGGGTCTGCCAGTTGATGCACGGGTGCGGTCGCCACGCGCCTGAGACGGTTCGGTGTCGGCAGCCATGCCGGGGTGGGCTCGATCATCAAGGCACGTTCGAGTGCGCCGCGGTATGCCAGTGCTGTGCTGCGAGCCGGTGTCTGGCCTTCTCGTGTGGAGGCGGCTTGGGTGATCTTGGTGAACGTGGTCGCGGTCGAGACTGCAGCGGCGTAGGCACTCA
>MKWU01003069.1_pt1 | contig 22977 bp, 17 predicted proteins | sample 809101 | NCBI WGS metagenome assembly MKWU01 (sample SAMN05860141, study PRJNA318959) | sponge metagenome | host: Aplysina aerophoba | place: Slovenia: Piran, Adriatic Sea, Gulf of Piran | collected 2013-05-07 | reverse complement strand
AAATGTTGGCCACCCCCTTGCGCTCGTATTCATAATCCACCTTACTCACCTGCCCGGGTGTCATCGACGTGCCCGCCTGCACCTCCCCCACCAATTGCTTGCCCGCCTCATCCACGTTCACCAGTGGTCTCTCAGGACAGGACGGCTCAGCATACACATCCAGTATATGCGCCATCTGCGCAATATACGCCGCATCCATCTGCCCCACACACCACATCTTCTGCTGCCAGGGCTTTAACTGGTTTGCCTTCAAACGTTGTCGTATGCACTCCAGCGATACCTCTTCCATATCCGTCAACGCCACCCACCGTTCCGCCAGCAACGACAGCGTCCAGCGACACCGCCCCGTCGGCGGGGTACTGCACGCAATCGATACCAGCAACGCATCCTCATGCGCCCCCGTCTTGCGCGGCTGCCCCGGACGAGACCCTTCCGACAACGCCGCCTCCAACCCGTACTCCACAAAATCCCGCGTTACCCGGTACACCGTCGAGGTGCTCACCGATAACGCCGCCGTTATCGCCTGGTCCGTCATCCCACGTCCGTCCGCCAGCAGTAAAATCCGGGCCCGATTCAGCGCCCGGACACGCTGCTTCCCCTGAGACGTAAATGTCTCCAAATACGTCCGCTCTGCCGCCGTCAACTCAACCCGGTAGGTGATATGCATGCCATTGTCCCCGCTTGTCATAAAAGGGATAATGGATCATAAAATACCTGCCATGTCGATCACTGACGCAAAAAAAATTGCCCCGGCCTTCACCTATAAGCAAGGCCAGTACCTGGCCTTTATCCATTACTACACCAAGGTCAACGGCATCGCACCCGCACAGGCCGATTTACAGCGCTATTTCCGGGTCTCGCCGCCCTCTGTGCATCGCATGGTAACCCAGTTGGAAGACCAGGGACTCATCACGAAACAGCCCGGCGTGGCGCGCAGCCTGTCACTGGCAATCCCCCGCAGTCAACTCCCGGCGCTTGATTGATTTTCAGTTGCCAATCGATCAGAATTAAATTGAAAGAGTACTAGGGCGTGCTTTGTGGGAGAATCGGTATCGTTCATCGGCAAAAATCAATGTGTCGCCCGCTGCAAAAACCAACCGGAATGCGTACTGATTCTCACCGGCGTCAGTTTGAAGCGTTAATTCGGTTTCTATCTCACGAGTCTTAGAAGGGCCGTCGTGCAGAAATGTACTGGCCCCCCCTGCTCACCAATGTAAATTTGGAGGTTGTCGGGATCCGCCAATGCCCAACTCAGCATACGAAAGAAGGAAATGAAATTGGACTTGCCAGCGCCGTTAGGGCCGATAAGCAGCGTTAATGGATGAGGCTGGAAACTCTCCAGTGCTTGAATAGTCTTAAACCCTTTGAGAGTTATCGACACAAGCTTGCTTTTCATATTACATCTTCCTCTGGTGTTATGGTCAAAGTACCGGTTTAACCGCCCAATGCTATATTAGTTTCATTATACCCGCATAGCCGTGGTATGACTTGGAATACAACAGCAGGGAGAGCAGTGAATTTCCTTATCGCGACAAGAGATGACAAGAAACACATTCCCAGTTATGTCTAAGCTGCCTTGTCATTAGTATAAGTCAGGCCAAAAACGGTCTCTTGCAGCCAGTGCCGGAATGAATCGTTGTCCGTAAACTGCTTAAAAATCTCTGTGTCGTCCCTGAGTAGACCCGTTATCACGCGGGATAGAGCATTGTCACACTCAATTCGTGCGTTTTGCCTGTCGGAATTGAGCCTGGCATTCTGGTAAGACGTATCCGTTGCGACGCTGATCGGAATTTCCTCGGTAATCAACTTGCGCACGCGGTCTTCATCACTCCACTCTATACCGCCAAACAGTTCGTTGAAATTCCTGATAATGTTTGACAGGCGATCAAGCTCAGGTTCCGGCCTCCCGCCTACGCCCGGGGGCGTTGGTTCGATTTCAGCGTCTTCATCCGGTAGTTGAAGCTTCACTGTCGCCTGTTTCTCAACCCGGTAGTTGTCCATATCGATTGTTTCAAGGATGCCTTTAGAAAGATCCTCTTCGTCAGGGGCGGGCAATCTGGGAACCAGGAAGGTAAGAAATATAGAGAGTTTTTCCCATTCCAGATGCTTGTATGACAGAATTTGAGAGAGAAAACCATAAGTACGCAGGAACGCCTTGGCCTTGCCTTTAAATTCCACCTGTCCATCCTCATCGAAGTCTGTCTTATAATTGGCGACACAGGCATCCAGTATCGGGTCGAGCTTGTCACGCGCTGCATTGTTCAGGAATAGTGTCACCAAATCCTCAACCTGTGTGTCTGTATACACCTCACAGGCATCCAGTTCGCCCTTGAGATCGTGCAGCTTATTGGGGTCGGTCTCATCCGCGAGGATGGTTGTTCGATAGTAGTCGGCAAACGCTTCTTTTATAGTATCCGTGTCATTCATGAAATCCAGAACAAAAACATCATGCTTTTGCGGATGGGCGCGATTCAGCCGCGATAAGGTTTGCACTGCCTTGATGCTCGAGAGAACTTTGTCCACGTACATGGTATGCAGTAGCGGTTCGTCGTACCCGGTCTGGAACTTGTCTGCGCAGATCAGGATTCGGTAAGGGTCTTCCTGTATCCTGTCAACAATCTTAGCGGATGAGAATCCATTCAGGGATGCCTCACTGACTTTTGCGCCTCCATACTCATGCTCGCCGGAAAAGGCTATGATCGCCCGGTGCCGGCTTTTGCGCTCAGTCAGGTAGTCGGAAACGGCATGGAAGTATTTTATTGTGCGGTCAACACTGCCCGTCACCAGCATGGCCCGCGCCTTTCCGCCGATCTTGCCGGGGGCCAGCACCTGGTCGTGGAAGTGATCTACCATAATCTCCGCCTTCAGGCGGATAGCGTGTTCGTGGCCTTCGACATAACGGCGCAGCTTCTTCTGCGCCCGGCGGCTATCGAACATCGGGTCATCTTCAATTTTCTTGACCAGCCAGTAGTAGCTGGAAACCGGCGTGTAGTGGCGCAGCACGTCCAGGATGAAACCCTCCTGTATTGCCTGCTTCATGGTATAGCTGTGGAACGGAAGGTGCCGTACCGCTCCGTCCGGTTGCGGCTGCTTTATTCCGAAAATCTCCAGCGTCTTGTTCTTGGGCGTGGCAGTAAAGGCAAAATAACTGGCGTTGGGGAGCAGCTTTTTGGATTCCATGAGGCGGTTGATCCGGTCTTCTACCGTCTCGTCGTCATCCTTTTCCCCGGCTTCAGAGAGAGCCTGCGCCAAGGCCGCGGAAGTGCGTCCTCCCTGACCCGAATGCGCTTCGTCAATGATAATGGCAAACTTTCGCCCACGGTGTGCGCCACCTATCTCATCCAGGATGAATGGGAACTTCTGTACCGTGGAGATAATGATCTTTTTGCCTTGCTCAATGAACCTGCCCAGGTCACCTGTAGTGTTGGCGTGCCCCACCGTGGAACCTACCTGAGCGTATTGTCTGATGGTATCGCGAATTTGTTTATCCAGGACGATGCGGTCGGTCACTACGATGATCGAGTCAAAAATCGAAGCGCCGTTCTTTTCCAGTCCGATTAGTTGGTGTGACAGCCAGGCGATGGAATTTGATTTACCACTACCCGCTGAGTGTTGTATCAGATAGCGTTGCCCCGCGCCTTTTGTGCCGGCATCGTCGAGAAGTTTACGCACCACATCAAGTTGATGGTAACGCGGCCAGATCTGGGTTTTCTTTTTCTGCCCGGTCTTTTCATCCTTAAAGACCACTACCTGAGCATAGTTTTCGATGATGTTTGTCAAGCTCTCCCGTGTCAGAATCTGTTTCCACAGGTAGTCAATCTTGAGGCCGTTGGGGTTGGGGGGATTGCCGGCGCCATCGTTCCAGCCCTTATTGAAAGGCAGGAACCAGGATTTCTTGCCCTGCAAATGGGTGCAGAATCTAATTTCCTGTTCATCCACGGCGAAATGCGCCATACAGCGGCTAAACCTGAACAACTTTTCGTGTGGGTCCCGGTCACGCTTGTATTGTTGAACCGCGTCTTCGACAGTCTGCTTGGTCAGGTTGTTCTTCAACTCAAAGGTGAATACCGGCAGGCCATTGATCAACAGCCCAAGGTCAAGCGCGTTTTGCGTATTTGCGCGGCTATAACGCAACTGCCTGGTAACCGAAAAACGGTTCAATTGGTATCGCGCCAAGGCTTGCTCATTGCCCGGTGACGGAGTCCCGTAAAACAGGTCGAAATGGTGCGCGCCGTGATTAATGCCCTTACGCAAAACCTCTATAATGCCGCGGTTGGTAATTTCACGTTCCAGTCTTGCGAGGAACTTGCGCCGCGTCGGACCGTCTTCATCAAGAGAAAGGGATCCGGCCGTCTCAGGCTGTGTTGCGCGCAGGAAGGTGGAGAGTTGCTCCAGGTCTGTGCAGTACTCACGATCGTAGTCGTTCGGGGAACCGCAGATCCAGCCGACGCCACCGTATGGAACCCTTGTTTTTCCTATTTCATCAAAATTTACTTGCTTTTGGGTGGGCGGAATTTCCGTAAGTGCGCTATCCCTGGATGGTTCGCAAGGAAGACCAGTTAAAGCGGTGCATATCAGACGTTCCAGACCGCGCTCGGTTGTGTCAGTCGTCATATGAAACACCAGTCAAATGGCAAGACGTCGTATTTGCCAAAGCGTTATCCGGTTCGAACACAATAATTGTCAAATCGCTGAATTGCTCCAGCATCTTCTCAATGCGGGGCCGTACTTCAAACCATTCCAATCCTCCCAGCCCGCAGCCCAAAGCTGGTATAGCAATCGAGCGAATATTGTGTGACTGGATTTCTTCTGCCAGCGCAATAAGACCGGCATCAATGTCCTCCATTCGGCTCTTGTCGCGCCAATGACGTTTAGTTGGAAAGTTGATGATATATTGCGGATTCGTCAGTTGGCCTGTTTCGTACACGAACATTCGCCCAGGTTTTATTTCTTTTCGCTTGCAAGCTGCGGAGTAGGACTTGAAGTTATCGGGAAAAACTTTTTTGAACTGAAGTGCCATACCGCGCCCCATGATACCAACACAATTGACGGTATTGACCAAGGCTTCGGCACCTTCGGTGAGGATATCACCTGTCTTGAACTCGATCATGTTCCTGCAATAATACCAGTTGGTTATTTCGACCTGCGGTTTATATAAAGCAGCTTGGAATATATTATTCGTTTGCTCCCATACTTGTTGTGTGAGCTTATGCCGATATCCGAAACCAGTTTTGCAGAATTTCTCTGAATTCCCTGAATGCCTTGTCTGTACATTTTTCCAGCGAAACCTTGCTGGCTATTTCGCGGTACAAAGATGAACTACGAGGTATTTGAGCCTCCCGCAAGGCAGCTTCGAATGCTTCTTTAGGACGGCCCGGTTTCATTTGCCCTTCCTGGAACCAACCTTGTTCAACCAGCCAGGGACGAAGGCGCGGTTGTCGATTTTTCCAGCCCGTTATCTCATCTACGTGAGGTGAGTCACTCCATACCCAAGTCTCAAGTTCGGGCGCTAACACGACCGCCCTGGCGCGTTCCCCGCCCCAGGTCGAATTTGCAAATTCTGCATTGATGCCCTCTTGCAGTTCGTGAGCCTGAACGCTCTCTTTACCACTTCCCTCATGATCGAAAACAAGCAGGGCAAATTTATATTCTTTAGAGAAATTGGCAAGAAAACTGACGCCGCGTAAAGCGCATGCAGGATCATGTTCCGGCTCTATAAAAATATCTGTTTCGATTGGTTGAATACCCAGAGATTGGGGCCGTGCAAACAGCCCCTTCAGTGTGTGTTCTATGTTTTTATCGGCGGCAAGGACGACAAGATCCTTCATCCCAGAACTCCCGAGGCAAGCAAGGCGCCAAGATTTGCTTCGCCCTGCCATTGTCGAAGCCTGGGGTGTTCGGAACCGGGAACGATATCAGTGGCCCCACTATCGTCTTTGGCAAAACACAGTACATCTTCCATTCTTGCTGCATTCAACACTACTGGAGAGTGGGTCGTCATTAGCACCTGGGCCGAGTAGACGGAAGAGAGGGAGTCATAAACACTCGCAACTGCTCTTGGATGTATCCCGTTCTCTGGTTCCTCTATGAGATAAATTCCCAAGACGTCAGTGAGATAGGCTGGCAAAGTAAGCGCAGTAAGCCGAAGTGTCCCGTCGGAAACCAGCCAGGAAGGCAAGCTTAGATCCCCCGTATACTTGTAGACCATATAACAGTGTTTATCTTCCGGACGCTCAATAGTCTCAATATCCAGCAGGTCGGGCAGGGACGTTTGCAGGTGCGCTATCCAACCGCGATACCGTTCAAAATCTTCTCGTCGAAGACGTTCAATAACCCATGGCAGGTTTGAGCCGTCGGGTAAAAAACCCGCCACCCTGGTCGGGGGGCTGGGCAACCTGATCCTGAGGCTGTTGAGGATGAACCGCTGGACGCCGATACTCAGAAATTCCCGAAACCATGTAGCTACAGGGAATAGCTTCGAGTCTTCCGGAAGATTGCCCAGAGCAGACTTCTGTGCCCCAAGCTTGAATGAAGGAGCCCAGCCTTTTCCTGACCGGGGGTAAGTCTCACTATAAAAATTATCATTCCCGCCCGGCGCCTTGTTGATAACCAGCTTGTTGTCACGTCGTCTGCCAGAAAGCAACAACGAATCCGGCGCCGTAGCCGGCATGGGAAATAGCGATCTCTGTGCTTTTTGGGCTGTAGTTGCCTTTTTCAATAAAAGCTTTTCGGCTTTGAATTCAAACTGCCGTTGTGTTTCGTCGAAACCGATGGCTACCTCGTATCGTGCCGTATCCAGTTCCGGTCTTGCAAGCTGATTGCGCAGGCTTTCAGGAACCTGCATCTCTACCGCCAGTTCAAATATATCGCCCTCGCGTCGAAAAAGGATCTCCTGAGGATTAGTCGTTCGGTTCAATAATGCTGCGTGTAATCCATCAGATACCAAATCCTGTAGAAAACCTACAACATCCAGAAAAGTTGATTTCCCTGATGCATTCGGGCCGACGAGAACTTGAAATGAATCAAGAGGCACCGACACATATCGCAGGCATCGGTAATTCAGGGCTTCAATGAGCTTGATCATCGACTATCTTCATTGGGTTTACATCGTCAACTGTGTCGGAGCGATTCAACTCGTCAGGTACTTCCGGTAGTTTAAATGCCACCTCACGCACGTCAAGTTTGCCAGTAACCACGTCGGCGATCAGACGAGTACGATATTCTTTCAGAAGTTCGATTTCGCGGTGGGCGCGGCTGGTGGCCGCGTCAATATTTGCGGTCGCTTTTTCGAGATATTCGACGATGGAGGTTTGTTCGACGAGGGGAGGGAGGGGGACCCACACCGATTTGATGCCAGCATGAGAGAGCCCGTATCTGGTTACACCTTTTGCCTCAATATGGAACTGGTAAGCCAAGCTTTTGCTCTGTAAAGCACGAAACAAATAGCTGCCCATAATGTCACCAAGTCGCGGACGCAACAAGGCTAAATGATAACCGGAGATAAGATCGGAGGCGGGTTCAGTGACCAGCGCTGGTACCGCAATGTCATCCCATGACTCAGAATCCTTGGTAATAAGGACATCATCTTTCTTTAGCCGGAAACGCTCGATTTCTTCATCAGTAGCAGTTGCCCGCATAAAGTCGATCTGTTCGTTGACACATTCATTTTTGTAGACATCAACGTAGTTGCAAAGACGGACCGGCTTTTCGCCTTCCTTTGCATGTTTGTCTACATTACTAACTCGCATATCCACAGTATTTCGAAGGCGTCTTACATCCCAATGCGCTGGAATATCTCCTAGCCACTCGACCCCGGAGGGTTTGAGGCGAACATTTGGGTCGAGGCCCTGGGTTACTGCACGCTGGATGACGGCCTGTCGCTGCTCTTCCAGTAGATTGATAAGTCGCTCCTTAGCGCTGATGTAGCGACGGATGTTTTCGGTGGCGTGGTTGAGATAGCGGACGATGGCGGATTGTTCGAGGAGGGGTGGCATAGGGAGCCAGGTCGATTTGATACCAGCATGAGAAAGTCCGTATCTTGTTACACCTTTTGCCTCTATATGGAATTGATAAGCCGAACTATTACTCTGCAAAGCACGAAGCAAATAGCTACCCACAATTTTTTCGGATCGCGGACGTAACAAGGCCAAGTGATAACCCGAAATAAGATCGGAGGCGGACTCAGCAACCAGTGCAGGCAGTCCAATGTCATCCCATGATTCGGAGTCCTTGGTAATAAGAACATCATCTTTCACAAGTCGGAAACGTTCAATTTCTTCGCTGGTTGCGGTTGCCTTCATGAAGTCCATCTTGTTGTTGATATAATCATTTTTGTACACATCAACGTAATTACAAAGACGGACCGGTTTTTCATCCTCCTTTACGTGTTTGTCAACGTTGCTTACTAGCATCTCCACAACATTCCGAAGTCGTCTTACCTCCCAATGCGCTGGCACATCGCCCAGCCATTTAACGCCGGAAGTTTTGTAGGCGGTGTAGGGAGTTGGTTTCAACGCTTTCAAGCTCGCATGAATGTTTGGGATAACTCAATCAACTCGGAAAGATGAGTAATAGTATCGTTAGAAAAATCAACTGGATCGATACCAGATTGATGATACCTGGGAAGAATAGAGAGAAGGTTTCGTATTCTTTCTATATCTGATTTTTGGGTCGACTTGGACAAGTAGTGGGTCTGGGTTGTTTGAAGTCCATTTTGTAAGTTCTCAGACAGACGTTCCAGCGCATCTATAGATTTACTTTTGTTTTCAGTATTTTTTCTATCTACGATATATAAATTAATTTCAAAGATATTGAACATTCTTACTGATTCGGTATCACGGTTTTCAGGGGGAACCAATTCGTCAATATAGTTCATCACCTCACTGCCTGTTCTGTTACCTCGGATGTATTCCTGATAAAGAGTTTTATTCTTCAATCGCAAGAGTATCAACAAGGAGAGAAGTGGTTGTGACACCAAATTGGTCGTTATACCGGTTTTTCCCGTAAAAACAATCAGCCGGATACAGTAATCAATATCGCGGAGTGATAAACCGAAGTGACCGCATAATACCGGCAGGTGCTTGCTGAACCGTTGAATGCCATAGGTATATTCTTTGAGTCTTGTACTTTGACTCATCCTGATGTAGAACTCTTCCAGTTGGTATCGTTTAATCAGATATTCGTAGAAGACTTTTGAGTCAATTTCCGGCAGTGAAAACTCCATGTCGAAGAAACGTCGGAGGTAAGTTTCCGAGTCGATTTCGCCATAAACTGACCGGATGGACAAACACAACTCGTCGCGGTTGATCCCGAATACAAAAACCATATCAGGAATGTCAAAGATATGTTTGATGCGTTCAAGCAATTCGATGGCAAATGTAGGGCGGCACCGGTCCAGTTCATCAATGATAAAAACCAGGGGATGTCCGGTGTCTGCCTTTACCTTTCCCGATAATTCTTGCAATGCAGTTTTGAGTTCACTCTTTTTCTCTGTCTGCCGGGAATACTCGGCCAGAGTCTTGTCTGCGAATTGTTCCAGAACTTCATCGAGGTTCAGACCGCTGACCTTATGCAAGGCACTTAGAGAGCCTTGAATTAACAGAGATTTTGCGGCCTTCTTGATTTTATCGTCTAATCCTTCAATCCCTTTTCGTTTCAAAAAATCAGACAGTTGACCGATAATCGCAACGAATGGGTCATCGCAGAAATCATCCTCCCACGCGTTGAAATAAATAGCCCGAAAGCCGTCTTTTTCCAACTGCTTTTGCCAGCGTTTAAGCAGGAACGTCTTGCCCGTTCCCCAATGTCCGTGCAGGCTGATAACGAATGGATCAGATTGCCTGCTGATGAGTTTTGTCAGTTTTTCAGCGACGTCAGATCGTTTCAGTGCGTCATCTGCCCACGGGTAATCCTCCTGAATTTCCGGTTCAGGCAATTTCAGTAGAAGCGATTCTTTCAGGTCTTGGGTTTCGGACAGGTTGTCGTTCATTTATTCAGGTTTAATCACCGGGCTATTTCTGCTTGGCAGGTTGTTTTGCCGAATAGCATACCTTACCGGTCTACCGCCTTTCTCCAGGATACCTTCCGCAACGAGCCGGTTCAGCCAATCTTCAGCTTGACGTTTCGTGACATTCAGTACCGTAGCAACTTCCACAGCTTTTTTGGGTTTTTCAAGGATATGGATAATCAACGACTGTATCGTTTGGTACAGTTTTTCGGCGGGGCTGAGAACCGGGGATTCGGCTACCTGTAAATCGGGTGTTACACCCGTCATTAACCCAGGTTTCACGGGTTCATGTTGAGCATCGAAAGCTAAATTACTTTGGGTCGGAGGGGTTGTAGCCTTGGACGATCCAGTCTGAAAGACAGCGTTGAGATCGTCTGCATCTGCCGGATTCGGCCACGGCATGGCACCTTTGTTTTTTAAGGCATCAAGCGCTCCAGATTTCTCATCGGTGGAACGCACATAAACAGGCACCAGGCGAAGCCTTTCCAATTGCTCTGTTGCCCCGGCCCAGGTTCCGCCCTTGTTTATCTCCGCGTTCACCACCAGGGCCGCATCTGCCAAGGCATAGATCACTTTGTTGCGCTGCATTGCGTGGCCGGCGTTAAAGCCCGCGTTTGGGTCGTAGGGTGAGATCAGGACGAGCTGGTCTTCCAGTAGTCGATTTCGATTGTCACGTTTCATTACTGTTTTTTCTAGGCTGTCCGCGAGAACGCCCGTGACTCTGCCTCCCGCCTCTAATGCGCCGGACATGGCCGCCTGGTCAATACCCCTTGCCCCACCGGAGACTATAGCCCGGCCAGCCTTTGCCGTTAATCGTCCGACTTCCTGAGTGTACTCAAGCAGTGCATCATTCGCGTTGCGTGAACCGACAACCGCCAATCCTCCACTATTAAGTATCTCCCGGTCTCCACAACCGTACAGCAGGCTTGGTGAATCCTGTTTCAAGCGTATTTTGAGTTTCTTCGGATAATCGTCATCAGCCCTGCTAAGCACCCAGATCCCTCTTGCTCCCCAGCGTTCTGCAGCCTGACTCAACAGAAAGCCTCGGTCCAGCAAACGCCTGAGCCGATCCTTGCCAACTATGTGGTGGGAATCTCTGAGAATTTGATCCGCTTCCAAACCCAGTAAATCGGCGGGTTGCCTGCTCGTATCCTGGAGATAACAGGCGAGTTTTGTGTATTCCCCCGGCTTGAGCAGGTCGCTGGATTCTTTGCCTTTGCCGCGACCAAGGATCAAGGGCGCAGTCAACAGCAGAATCGCCTTCGTGTTCAGGGAAAGTGTCTCATTCATCCTCAGTTTCCCACTTGGGCAAGAGCCAACGGCCACACCTCACTGCTATGATTTGATCGGAGCAACCAAGCTGCAATAGTGAAAGTCCAGCGTGAGTCTACCATGTCGTCCACCAGCAGCAGGGGACTATCAGGCAATACCTCATCGGTCAGTGCCAGCGAACCGTCAATATTACGTGCCTGTTGAGTGCTGTTCTCCATTGTCTTTTGTTCCGGGCGATCCTCTGTCTTGATTAACGACTGCCTGAAAGGAAGGCCAAGAGATTCGGCCAAACGTCGGGCAAAATCGGGCACCAGGTTCGGATGTCGTCGTGAAGGAATACAAGTCACCCATTCCGGGAAGGGTTTAGGATTCCATTTGTTGATCAATTCGTGACAAGCATCTACCAGTTCATCGGAGAAGTATCCATCATGATACTTCCCTTGTCGCACTAAACCACCCCAACCGGCGTCGCCCCAAACGCAAAGCGCCTTGCCAGGTTGAGCCTGTAGACCAGAAGCTATTCGCCCGGATAAATTGTAATGCTGCAACCCTCCGGACGGCCACTGCTTTCTCGGTTCGAATGGCAGACTCGCGCGCCGCAGGAAAGCGACCGCTTCCCGAACCAGCGCCGTATCCGGTTCCATCGCAAGAGAAGGCAGGCCTGGCGCCGGAATATTATCTGGTTCCCCATCCAGCGCTCGAATAAGAAAGTCCATGTGGCCCGAAGTCAGCCCCACGTATTCCTGCATTTGTTCCTGTTCCAGCTTCCGTAATTCCGTAAGGCGCTCCGCTCGTTCCCAGAAGGTAGGACTCAGTCTTTCCGGGGTCAGTTGCCACTTGGTTCCTTGCTTGACAATAGGGGCTGGCGCTTCCAAAGAAAGGAGTTGTATCGTTTTCTGGATACGGCCATTATTGATATTGATTGCACCAAGAAGCTGGGGAATGGACAGTCCCTCGGGGGTGGACTCCAAGGCATTGATTACCTCTCCCACTTCATCGCGGGTTGGAAATGCGCTCTCGATAAAATAGTCGGTGATCTCGGTCTCCTCCTGGCCACTCAGAAGCACTCCGTAGGCAGCGTCAAGCGCCCTCCCTGCGCGACCGACCTGCTGATAGTAGGCTACCGCAGATCCTGGTGTCTGGTAGTGAATTACAAAAGCTAGGTCCGGTTTGTCGAACCCCATCCCCAAAGCTGTTGTTGCCACCAGCGCTTTTACCTTGTTTTGAAGAAGTGCATCTTCCAACTCAGGCCGCTGCTCACCTGTCTCACCCGTATAGGCCGCAACGTTTAACCCACAGGATCTAAGCCATTCACTTACCTGTTCCGCATCACGTACTGTTAGTGTATAAATAATCCCGTGACCTGATAGCGCTGGTAATTGCTCCGCTAACCATGCAAGTCGTTCAGCCTGGGTCGGCAAACGGATCGTCTGAAGTGTAAGAGAAGGTCGGTTGAGATCACTGCGGGATATTTCCAGGTTTGGGCCGAGTACTTCTGTCAAATCGTCAATTACCCGGTTATTCGCGGTTGCCGTTGTCGCCAACAGACGGAGATTGGGCGGTAAGAAGCGGATGATGCGTTCGATCAGCCGATAGTGTGGGCGAAAGTCGTGACCCCAGTCAGAGATACAATGCGCCTCATCGATCACAAGGAGCGCGATCCGATTGCTGATCCTTGCAAGTATTTGAGAGCGAAAACGTTCATTGGCGAGCCTTTCGGGTGAGATAAGCAGTATATCCACCTCATTACGACCTATAGCATTTTCAACCTCCTCCCAGCGGTCATGGTTGTCAGAATTAATAGTTTCCGCGTGAACACCCATACGCTCTGCCGCGGCGATCTGGTTACGCATAAGCGCCAGTAGCGGACTGATAAGAAGCGCGGGACCCATACCCGTTTCACGCAACAGTTTCGTTGCAATGAAATAAACAAAGCTCTTGCCCCAGCCCGTTTTTTGCACAACCAACAGACGACCATTTCCCGCCACGATATGTCGGATGGCTTCCTCCTGACCCTTACGGAACTCTGCACCAGGCAGCCCAGATCCCAATCTCAGTAGTTCCAGGGCGCGTTCCGGTTTATACATCACGTCTCAATCCCTTTGGCGCTATTTCCAGACGGGTCGTACAGTTCACTGATTTGTGTCAAAAATTGTGTCTGTCCGCCATAGCTGGGATGCCGTACCTGGATGACTCCCTGTAGATTGCCTAAACGACGTGCAGCTCGCGCCGCGTCATTGCCGATTGCAATAAGCCGGCACGGCTTCAAAAGCAGAATGAGTTCAGAGAGAAATTCTTCCCCAGCCCTCCGTTCGCGAGCATTATGGGAACGATTGCTGAAAGGATTGCCGGGTTCATGAGGGTGTAACGGGAAGACATTCCAGAGAAAAACAGACACATTGATTTGTGAGAGAACACGCCAGGTAACCGCTGCAGTTTGTTCAGCGATTTCTTCGCCCTTCGTTGGCCGCTCAACCGACAACTCCCAGCGTTCGGCGTGCGCTTGAACATGTATGTCGTCCGTAAAGGCAAGCCCCGTTCGCCTGCCGCCGCGATAACCGAGGTCGCGACCAAGCCATAAAGAATCAATTTCCCGTTCTGTTGCCGCCTCAAGCATGGACTGCAACGTCTGTGACCGGCTGCGCGGCGCGTCATCCAGGTCGTGGACAGCACATCGGTCAGAATAAGGGTTAAACGTATGCTTAAAATTCAAGCCGGTTAATTCCTTTACAAAACACGTCGGTGTCATGGCCCGCTCTACCCACCGATGATCTCACTGATCAGCCCTTCCGTCTCCTTCTCCAATGCAAGAATGTCGGCGCGGATTTCTTCCAATGAGCGCATGGGCTGAGGTTTATAGAAGTGGCGGGTAAAGCTGATTTCATAGCCGACCTTAACGCTTTCCTGGGCATACCAGGCGTCAGGGGCATATGGCAGCACTTCGCGTTCAAGGAATGCCTCAATGCCGCCTTCCTCCAGTAATGAAACCTGTTCGGTGTCGCGCAGGTTGGTATCCGGTTCATATTCGACGACGGTGGGTTTACCGGCAAGGACTACCTCAAAAAGGCCGACCATCGGATCAGGTTGCGTCCCTTTTTTGTGAACTTTTCTGATAACAGGTGGGGCGTTTTCGTCAATCTCGAGGGTTTCCTTGAGGCTCTTAATCTCGGCGGGCTTCCAGACACGATCAGAATCAACGCCCTTTAACCGTAATGGCCGCTCGACCGTGACTTTCCGGTAACCGAAAGCGGCATTGTCGAAAATCTTTGAGTGCTCCGTTTCCTCGAAGGCCAGGAACGCGTCGCAGATACGCCGGATATCCTCGTCAGACAATTCACAGTTTTTCTTGCCCAGGTTCTTTCGCAGCGGGCGCTGCCATGAGGTGGCATCTATGAGTTGTACCTTGCCTTGGCGGTGCGCGGGTTTGCGGTTTGTCAGTACCCAGATATAAGTGGCGATGCCCGTGTTGTAAAACATGTTGAGAGGCAGTGCGACAATGGCTTCAAGCCAGTCGTTTTCAATGATCGAGCGGCGGATGTTGCTCTCACCCTGTCCGGCGTCGCCTGTGAACAGCGAACTGCCGTTGTGGACCTCGGCAATGCGGCTGCCCAGCCTGGTATTCTGCTTCATCTTGCTCACCATATTGGCGAGGAACAGCAACTGCCCGTCACTGGAGCGGGTAACCAGGCTCAATGGTGCTGGGACACCTGCTTGATCAGGGCCGTTGGTATGTTCAATGTTGAAGCGCGAGTCTGTTATGCCTTTTTTGCCGCCCATACGTTCCAGGTCGCTTTTCCAGCTTTTGCCGTAAGGCGGATTGGAAAGCATGAAATCGAACTCGTGGGATGGAAACGCATCATTGGACAGAGTTGAATACTCGGGGCCGCCGATGACGTTATCCGCCGCTTCGCCCTTTCCTTTGAGTAACAGGTCGGCCTTGCAAATAGCGTAGGTCTCGGCATTGATTTCCTGGCCGTAAAGGTGGGTGGAGACTTGTTTGCCGTGTTCATGGGCCAATTCCTGCAATGTTTCCTCGGCTACCGTCAACATGCCGCCGGTCCCGCAAGCGCCATCGTAGAGCAGATAAGTGCCGGATTCGATGGCGTCGGCTACCGGTAGGAAGATTAGCCGCGCCATGAGTTTGACAGCGTCTCGGGGAGTCCAGTGCTCACCGGCTTCCTCATTGTTATCTTCGTTGAAGCGTCGGACCAGTCACCGCGTCAAGGCGACGCAGGACGGTCATCGGTAAAATCACGTCCCGGTACTTGCCGCGTACGTACAGGTCTCGCAATACGTCATCGGCGATGCCCCAGATGAAGTTTGTTATCCAGTGGAGGTCGGAATGGTTCATTTGTCCTGCCATTATTGTAAATGCGGTAAACCGTACTCAAATATATTGACCCATTTGGGTGCAGCGAGTACCTTTAAACATCGATTCATGGTTTATGTGAGGCATTGTGATCATCAGATGCAAGAATATCCTAACGGGCGCCATCTGTCTTTCCCTGGCAGTCATCGCCATGTTTCTGCAGACAGGCATCATCACGGCCCGGACACAGGAATCTCCTCTCCACCCGATATATGATGAGCAACAGCGCCCGCCCAATGTCGTTCTCATCCTGATTGACTGGGCCAGGCGCGACGCACTGGGCGTCTACTCCGACAAAGACGTGTCAACGCCCAATATGGACAGGCTGGCCGGGCGCGGTGTCCGCTTCGACAATGCCTATACACCGGCTACCCTGTGCAGTCCGGCGCGGGCTTCGATCATGACCGGTCTTTATCCCCATGCCCACGGGGTGCGCAAGACCATGTACGAACCCGGCATTACCGGGAACCTGCCCACCATGTACCACGATCCGATTGCCGACCCCTTTGCCGACGAGCGCTTCAACCTGGCGATTAACTTCGTGAAATACATCACCAATTCGGGATACGCCACCGCCCATATCGGCAAGTGGCACCTGGGCGCCGGCAACCCCGGATTTTTCGACCTGTTCAAGTCGTATAATTCACTCATGCCGCACTGGGTCGGCGAACCGGACCAATCCGCTTACCGCGAGGACATTCAAACCAGCGAAGGTATCCGTTTTATCCAGGAAAATGCGGATCGGCCGTTTTTCCTCTACCAGTCCTACTACACCCCGCACGCGCCGTTCCAGCCGCCGCGCAAGTTTGCCGAAATGTACCGGGACAGGGAGATCGACCACAAAAACTACTATGCGTCCGTAACCAGCCTGGATCATAACGTGGGGCGCATTGTGCAGACCCTGGAAGAACGGGGGTTGCTGGATGACACCTTGATCATCCTCTCCACCGACCATGGTGGTTCGTTTCAGGAGCGCCCGGGGTCGTACCGCGGCATGGGCATCGCCTACGATGAGGCCGCGCGCATACCCATGATCATGCACTGGCCCGCGCGACTGCCGCAGGGCGTAGCCTGGCAGTCCGGCGTCAACCTGGTCGACCTCGCGCCGACCATACTTGGCGCCGCCGGCATTAACACGAAAAGCCGTATCATGGAGATAATTACCGGCCGCGAAGGCTCGCCGTTTCACGGCAGGGACCTGGTTGCCGAGGTCACAGCAGGTGCGGACGACTGGCCGGCTCCGGTATTCATGCAGAACATCCCGGAGGCCGCCATCGACAACTCCTGGTTTGATGAGCGGGCGATGCGCTCGGAAGGATGGAAACTGGTATTGCGTGATTTCACGGCCGACCCCAGGGCGCGCAGCAATGCCCTGTTCGACATGGTCAATGATCCTGGCGAAACCGGGAACCTTTACTACCAGGTCGACTACCGGGAACAACTCAGGCAGCAACTCAACCTGATGCTGGAGCACGCAACCGACCTGCAGGACGAACTGGCGGTCAAGCTGGCAAACAGGGAACTTTCGATCATCGACCAACCGGACTACCGGTTCAAACTCTATTGATTCATTTCTGTTCAGGATTTTTTGATAGCTGTCAATAAATCTTGCAAGATTTTTTGACATCTGTATAAGAATCTGGAATTATGCAGGCTATGAAACGCTATCTCGAGTCGCAGGTACGCCAGGATCTGAAGCGGAAAATGGTATTCGTCGGTGGCCCTCGTCAGGTGGGGAAAACGACGCTCGCCCGCCAGGTCCTGGGAACGTCCAGGGCGGGTTACCTGAACTGGGATATTCCCGACCAGCGGGATCTTATCCTGCGCCAGACCTTCCCCAAATCCAGGCTCTGGGTCTTTGATGAGATCCACAAGTACCGGCGCTGGCGCAACTATTTGAAAGGGATATACGATGCTCGTGAAGCAGACCAGCAGATTCTCATCACCGGTAGCGCACGGCTCGATTACTATCGCTTCGGCGGCGACTCCCTGCAGGGGCGGTACCACTACCTGCGGCTTCATCCGTTGAGCGTCGCCGAGCTAAAGCTGACCTCAGCGAGGGATTTTGTATCATTGCTTACCCTGGGCGGTTTTCCGGAACCGTTTCTTGGTGGGTCGGAAACAGAGGCGCGGCGCTGGTCCAATGAATACCGCAGCCGCCTGGTGCGCGAAGATCTCACGGACCTGGAGCAGGTACAGGACCTAGGCAGTATTGAGTTGCTGATGACCCGGTTACCGGACCTCACCGGCAGTCCGCTCTCGGTCAATGGTATCGCGGAACAAATGCGCATCAGCCACAGGACGATAAGCAAATGGCTTGGCATCCTGGAGCGGCTGTATGCCATTTTTTTCGTGCTGCCGTTCGGTTCCCCGAAGATCAAGGCGGTGAAAAAGGCCCGCAAACACTACCATTTTGACTGGACTTTAATCCCGGATTTGGCATTCCGGTTTGAAAATCTTGTTGCGTCCCACCTGTTGAAGTGGGTAAATTTCCGCGCAGACACGGAAGGTTTTGCGACCGAATTGCGCTATTTCCGTGACATCGAAGGACGGGAAGTCGATTTCGTGGTGCTTGAAAACGGCAGGCCGACGTTGCTGGTAGAGTGCAAATCCTCAGATCGTGACGTCAGTACGCCGCTCAGGTACCTGAAACAACGTTTCCCTGATACGGACGCGTGGCAGGTATCGGCGTACGGGGAGAAGGACTACGTGTCGAGAGAAGGCATCCGCGTAGCGCCCGCCACTACACTGCTCACAACACTCAAGTAATGACTATGATTAACAAAAATCTGAACTCCACGGACTACGAAACATTCATCAACGTCATCCGCAAGCGGCGCAGCGTGCGCCGCTTCGAGAAGGGACGATCCATCTCGCGGCAGGTGCTTGAGCGCATTGCCGAGGCCGGGCGCTGGGCGCCGAGCGGCGCCAACGTGCAACCCTGGGACTTCATCGTGGTGGAAGACCCGGAGATGCGGGACCGGGTGGTGGAGGTGTTCCTGCGGCAGGCCGACCGGCTGAAGAAATACGCAAAAGGGTTTCCTTCCGTTTACAAGAGTTACCTGAATAACACGGTAGCCATTTTCATCGTGCTGGGGGACCGGCGCTGGAATATCAATTTTCCCCACGGCGTGACCCCGGAAAGCGAAGCGGATTACCAGCAGAACAACGAGAATATCTTTTACTGCTCCATCGGCGCGGCAATCCAGAACATTCAACTGGCGGTTACCGCCAACGGCCTGACCTCGGCCTGGCTGTCCGGCGGCGGTGAACAGCAGACCAACGATGAGTTGAGCGAACTGCTGGGATATCCCCCGTTTCTGAGGGCCTACGGCACGATCCCCATCGGATTTCCGGCAAAAGACGTCTCTTCCAGGTACCGCCGGCCCCTGCAGCAGGTTGTACACTGGAACCGCTACGAAGCGGAAAAGTTCAGGACCGATGAGCAGGTGCAGTTTTATGTTGACAGCTTGCGCCCGTTTGCCATGTACAGGAACAAGACCGAACTGAGCGAGTGGGAAGATTTTGAAGAGAAGCTTGGCGAGTGGCAGGAGGCGTTCACCACGGACCGTACCAACCCCTCGGGCAAACTGCCGAAATTACTACCCCCTTAACGTATTGCTTTGACCTGACACTGCGATAAGATAGCATCTCCCGGTACAAAGGATGCCTGATTCTTGCGTAAGTCGAAAAACACAATCAAACGCATACTCATCGCCAACCGCGGCGAGATTGCCATTCGGGTCATACGCGCGGCGAAGGAGATGGGTATCGGTACGGTCGGTATCTTCTCGGAGGAAGACCGTCTTGCCCTGCACCGGTTCAAGCCTGACCAGTCATACCAGGTAGGTATCGGTTCCGGACCGGTGGAGGCGTACCTGGACGGCGCGGATATACTGCGCGTTGCCGTCGAATCCGAATGCGATGCGCTGCACCCCGGCTACGGCTTTTTATCCGAGAATGCCGGTTTTGCCGAGCAATGTGAACAGCATGGTATTGGTTTTATCGGTCCCAACGCGGATGTGCTGCGTGACCTGGGCAATAAGGTTATGGCGCGCGAATTGGCCGTGAAGGCCGGAATTCCCGTGATGCCGGCTTCCGGACCGTTACCTGCGGACGAAAAGGAAACTGTAAAAGTTGCAAAATCAATCGGTTTTCCCCTGATGCTGAAGGCCAGTTGGGGCGGCGGCGGGCGCGGCATGAGGATTATCAGGGATGCCGGGGGAATGCACGAAACGGTTAAGCGTGCGCGCCAGGAAGCCATGACCTCATTCGGCAGTGATGAAGTATTTTTTGAAAAGCTGGTCGAAGATGCCATGCATATCGAGGTGCAAATCCTCGCTGATCATCACGGCAATGTCGTCCATTTATATGAGCGTGACTGTTCATTGCAACGCCGGCATCAAAAGGTCATCGAGCGGGCGCCGGCCATCTACCTGCCGAAGAAGGTACGCGAGGAGATGTGCCGGGCAGCAATCAAGCTGGCGCGCAAGGCGGGCCTTGATAATGCGGCCACTGTCGAGTTTCTCTACAGCAAGACCGAAAAGTCATTTTATTTTATCGAGGTCAACCCGAGGATCCAGGTAGAGCACACGGTTACCGAAGAAATAACGGGCATTGATATCGTCAAGGCGCAAATCAGGATTGCGGAAGGTGAAAAGATCGGCAGGTCAGGCTCTACAGTCCCGTCGCAATCTGCCATCCGCGTATCCGGCACTGCCATCCAGTGCCGGGTTACGGCCGAAGATCCGCACAACAACTTTATCCCGGATTACGGCAATATCATCGCCTACCGGAGTCCTTCGGGGCCCGGCATCCGTCTTGACGGCGGGACCGCGTACAACGGCGCCTGGATCTCCCGCTCCTATGACAGTCTGCTGGTGAAGGTCACCGCACGCGGCAGCGACGGTGAGGACAGCATCAACCGCATGAGGCGGGCATTGATGGAATTCCGCGTGCGCGGCGTCGCAACCAACCTGCCGTTTTTATTGCAGCTTTTAACCCATACGAAATTTCAATCCGGTGACTATAATACGCGCTTCATCGACGAGACTCCGGAACTGTTCGAAACCGGAGGGGGCCACGGCCAGGTTGAGCGCCTGCTCAGGTTCATTGCCGATGTGATCGTAAACGGTAACGGGGATGTGAAGGACCGGCCGGTTCCGTTTTCCCTGCGTGAGCCCGCGCCGCCGGTGGCCGTCGGCACGCTGCCGGCAAACGGGGCGAAGGCAATCTTCGATGAAACCGGGGCAAGAGGACTTGTCAACTGGATCAAGGAACAGAAGCAGCCTCTTGTCACGGACACCACGTTTCGCGACGCACACCAGTCGTTGCTGGCGACCCGGCTCAGGACAAAAGACCTGGTCGCAATTGCCCCGTATTACGCGCACAACATGCCGGGCCTGTTTTCCGTCGAATCCTGGGGCGGTGCCACTTTCGACGTGGCGCTCCGGTTTTTACACGAAGACCCGTGGCAAAGGCTGTTCGAACTGAGCGGGGCCATGCCCAACATCATGCAGCAGATGTTGCTGCGGGCGTCGAATGCCGTGGGCTACAAGAGTTATCCGGATAACGTGGTCAGGTTTTTCATACACCAGGCCGCTGATGCGGGCATTGACGTATTCAGGATATTCGACAGCCTCAACTGGCCGGACAACATGGAGGTCGCCATTGACGCGGTGGGCGAAACGGGAAAGATAATCGAGGCGGCAATCTGTTATACCGGGGATATCCAGAACCCCGCGAGGCAAAAGTACAACCTGGACTACTACCTGGACCTGGCGTGTAAGTACCGGGACATGGGCGCTCATATACTGGGCATAAAAGACATGGCGGGTTTGCTGAAGCCGGGTGCGGCGCAATCGCTGATCAGCGCATTGAAGCGGGAGGTTGACCTGCCGGTCCATTTGCATACCCACGATACCAGCGGCATTTCCGCGGCGACCGTATTGGCCGCGGTGGAAGCGGGCGTTGATATCGTCGATACGGCAATCGACAGCATGAGCGGTTTGACCTCGCAACCGAATATGGGCGCAGTTGTGGCGGCCCTGGAACATACCGACAAGAGCACCGGCCTGGATGCGGATTCCATCCGGGTTATCAGCAGTTACTGGGAAGAGGTGAGGGAACAATACACCGCCTTCGAGCCCGCTATCCGTTCGGGCGCCTCGGAGGTCTACGTCCATGAAATGCCCGGCGGCCAGTACACCAACCTGAGGGAACAGGCGCGTTCGCTCGGCATCGAGAGACGCTGGCCGGAAATTGCCCGGGCCTATACGGACGTAAATGAGTTGTTCGGAGATATCATCAAGGTAACGCCGACTTCAAAGGTGGTTGGCGATATGGCCCTGGCGATGGTGACTGCCGGTCTGACGAAACAGGAGATCCTCGATCCTGAGAAGGAAATAGCTTTCCCGGAATCGGTGGTCCAGTTTTTTCACGGGGAGATGGGGCAACCTGTCGGGGGGTTTCCGGCTGCGTTACAGGCCAAGGTATTGAACGGAAAGACGCCCCTGCAGGGACGTCCCGGTGAAGTTCTGGCCGCCGTTGACCTGGAACAGACCAGGGAAACACTCGCGGCGCAACTCAAGGAGGAAGTATCCGATTTCGATCTGGCTTCTTACCTGATGTATCCGGATGTTTTTCTCGACTACGCTGAAATGGAACGCAAATACGGTGATGTCGGTATTTTGCCAACCCACATTTTTTTCTACGGACTGGCGAGCGGAGAGGAAACCGTATTGTCTTTCGAGGATAACCGGCAGGCAATCGTCCATTACCTGGCTACGTCCGAGCCCGATGAGGACGGGATGCGCCGGGTATTTTTTGAGCTGAACGGCCAGCCTCAGACTGTCATCGTCAGGGACAATAACCTGAGCTACGAGGTTCACCAGAATGAAAAAGCGGACCCGGCCAATCCCGGCCACCTGGCAGCGCCCATGCCCGGATTGGTCGTTGCCGTGGAAGTATCAACCGGAGAACGCATCAACCAGGGTGACACGGTGGTGGTGCTGGAGGCAATGAAAATGCAATCGGCTATTCCGGCAGAGAAGAGCGGTATCATTAAACGGGTTGCCGTCAGTCCGGATCACGTGGTCGATACCGGCGATTTGCTGGTCGTTATTGAGTAATCCGGTTATTCTGCTTTAGCCATCAATCAAACAGGGGGTTGCGAGTCGCCAGTGACGGGAAGCGACTGAAATCCCTGTCCGCCGTCAGGAACTCCCGGACACCGTGAGAAAGGCAAATTGCCGCTATACGCGCGTCATGGAATTCAGGACCGCGAACTCTCCCATCCGCAACCTGGGATTTTAGTTGTGACCAGTGGTCG